>Ga0209518_1000107_pt1 | contig 114878 bp, 66 predicted proteins | sample RifGroB1_FD_183993 | JGI IMG/M metagenome (GOLD analysis project Ga0209518, IMG submission 183993) | Groundwater microbial communities from Rifle, Colorado, USA - Groundwater B1 (SPAdes) (version 2) | ecosystem: Environmental > Aquatic > Deep subsurface > Groundwater | place: Rifle, Colorado... | reverse complement strand
TCGTAACTTATTTCTATCATATCATCTACAACATTATTCTTTAAATCAACATCACTTAAATACTGCAATGATTTTGTATTTCTACCAAGTTCATCATATTCAAACTTTATTATTTGTCCTTTTCTATCAACTTTTTTTACTAATTGTCCTAATTCATTATACTCCATCACATCAGAGCCTGTTCCTTCACTGTAAATTTGTGATAACAAAAGATTTCTCTCATCATATTTATATGTTGTTATGAGTTTTTTTGCATCTGAGAATACTATTTTCCTGTTAAGCTCATCATAAGTATAATTTATTGTTTGAATATCTTCTGCTTTTGTAACACCATCTTTCCCATAAGCTATTATTTCTACAACATTACCATTCCAATCTCTTTTCTCTCTTATCTTCCTTCCATCTGGTGTTTTAGTTGTTATTGTATTCTCTACATTATTGTAACTTATCTCTTTTGTTACACTCTTTCCATCCACATCAGGGTAATTTACCTCTATTTTTCTACCAATATCATCATACCTAATTATCCATGTCTTATCACATCTTAAAATATCTGTGTCCCCTACTTTCGCAGGACTATAATTATTCCTATCAGCATCAGCATCTGTTAGCCCTATCATCCGTCCATAACTATCGTAATTCATTTCCTTGATAGAATATTCAGCATCATCTTTATACTCTATTTCTCTTTCTACCTTCCCAAGTCCATCCTTTTCAATCCCTGTTATTTTAACGCATCCAACATCATACTCTGTGAATGTTTTAACAAAATCAGATACATAGTTTATCTCTATCTTTACTAATGGATTATCTTTTCTACTCAACAAAAATGAATTGTAAAATATGTTCTCTGATGTATTTAAAAAGTTTAGAAAGTCAGATGTTCCAGTTGCAAATCTTCTCTCATCATTTTCATCTGGCATTACACGTTCAATTTCTTGTCCGTTATTATCATAATAATGCTCAATTGCATACCCTTCATTATCCAGTTCAAGCCATATACTTCCATCACTATTAAAACATTTCCAACTTCTAAGAGTCACTTCCTTTTTGCCAATTGGGTCATTCTGCCAGTTACTGTCTACATCGCCAGTTACCCAACTCGATATATTCACATTCTGCCATATCTTCAATGGGAATACTTTCTTGGCATCATATTCTGTATTTGTTACTATTCCCTTTGCATCTGTCTCTTTTATCACATTCCCATAACTGTCGTATTCATAACTTCCAACTGTTATTCCAATTTTTTTATTATCTTTATCTTTTATGTATAATGTTTTTTTTGTTATCTGCCCTTTGTTATTTATCTCTTGCTTTGTTTCATAGTCAACTTTTGTACCATCCACTGTCACTGTCTTTTTTTCTAATAATGGGATACTATATACTGGATCATACTCATAATATGTCCTAAGACCCAATCTATCGTCATGTATCTCTAAATTCCCTTTATTATTATATCTATAACTTTCTTCATATACTGTTTTTCCATTCCTATTGACATATTCTCCTGATTTTGTCCTATCATCATTATATAAATACATTTTGGTCTCAAGAAAGCCATCTTTACTCGTTATCCTTATCTTTTCTAATACATCTTTCTTGTTTTTCTCGTTTAATAGTGAATATATGTACATATATTCTACATTTCCTGATATTATTTTAGCTGTATATTGGTTTACATTATTATCTTCGCCTTCTGCATAATACATATATTTTGTATCATTTAGTGGACGATTTTCGTCATTGTGTCTATCTATATAATATTGCCTTGTTATCTTAAAGTACTCCATATATCCACCATAAAACAACTTCATGTAGTTCTTATCCTTTTGTGGAATATATTCAAATACCCTTTTATTCTTAAATTCTTTTTCACTTACATATTTATCTGTTATGGATTTTATCATTGCATAAACATTTTTGTAATGTATTCCGCTTGATGAATTAAACGAAAAACTTGCTATTCCACCTGTATAATCATACTTTGTAACATATCCCATATTATCTATAACTTCGCTTAGGAGATACTGTTGCCTATATTCTGTAACAGTAGGTTTTACTTTTTCTACACCTTCCAAGTCTTTAACATTTATATATCTATATTCTACTTTTCTTGTTTTACTTTCATACCACCTTATATCTGTGGTATTATCCCTTCTACCTATACTTACATCCCATTCTATCTTTGATATATTATTATTAGCATCATAAAAAAACCTTATCTCTCTATCTGCACTATCAACTACAAGCCTTAGCCTGTTAATGTGCTTAAAATCACTAGTTAGAAAGTCTTCATAATAATACCAAATCTTATTTAACCCGCTTCTATCCTCCATCATCATTAGTTGTCCATCTTCTCTAAACCAATATTTTTCATTTGTCTTTAAGATTAAAGCATATAGACTTGTCTCAATACTGTCAGATATTATTATTTTTTGATCACCTACTGGATAAGTAAACCCATTATACTTTGTGTTATATGAAGTAATCAAGGTTTTATTGTATTGAACTTGACCAGATTTATATACTCTCATATCTGTAAGGTCATATCCTATGATATTAGATTTATATTGACTATCTAAGTTACTGTCGAGTTGATAAACATTACCATTAAAAAAGAGGTTTAAAATACTGGTATTACTATCTTTATCAGTTGCTATATACGGCAAACTTTTACTCCAACCGACTCCGAGCCTACTAATTTTTTCGATTGTATTACAGCTAAGCATATTCTGACCAGAGAAGTTTTGATACATATTAAAAACATTAGACTGATTTAAAGACCAAGTCCTACCAAAAGTAAAATCAAAGCCTGCTCTACCCGGTAGTGACACATCTGTAAAACCAAGTGTTAAGTTTCCTGTCTGTGGATTAACATCTCCTGCTTTTTCATTGAATGGCAAGTTTAACCCAGCATCATAACGAGAGTCCTGAGCAAACACAAACCCTACATTTAATATTAAAATTAACATTAACAAAATATTTCTTTTCATAAATTAATCCTATTTCTATTTTAAGTTATCTTAAATTTCTTCCATACTTCTCATACATATCCTCTCTTTTCAAAGAGAATAGCCGATAACACGGATTTAGTATAGATTTTGTCAGATTACACTCTTTTTATTCCAATCAGCGTAATCTGTGACCATCTCTCCCATAAATCCGTGCTAATCAGTGTTATATGCTTAATTAGAACCTCCGATTTTGCCATCAACAATTATCACAGTTACAGCCTCGCCTTTTGTTGAGCCATCGCTTTCCATTCTATATATATACAATGTAACTTTTACAGTTCTCTTTGGTTTTCCATCTTTATCAATCAAACTTCTTCTACAAACTGCTCCAGTATGTATATTTGAAGATGAAAAAGAAAGATTATTATCTTTATATTTACTATAATCAGTATTATCCCAGTTATAGCCACCTGTATAACTAACTCCAGCTCCTGTCTCTGCAGTAACTGAAGTTCTTATAAAAGGTCCATTTTTTAAATCCCATTGAGCACCAAGAGTAAATTCACCTTTTATATTAGTATAAACATTTCCCTTAACATCATTATTCCATCTTTCTATAACGCCTCCCTGTTCTCGTTTACTAAAGTTTTCACTATCACCATCGCCATCAAATATCCAAACAGATCTATCTAACATCAAACCTCTACCTTCAGAGTCTTCCGCAGATAATACAAGATAGTTTGAACCTGTCTCCAATACTGTAACTACTGCTTTTAATTCATCACTACCTATTTCTATAGTTTTTATCGATGTTTTTGATTCTGTTGTTCCGTTAGTTGCTCTTCTTGTTAAAGTCAAAGTTACCTTATAATCTTTATTTTTTGAGTCAATAGGATATTTATGACTCACACTCGACCCATATTGAGTCTCTGAAGAATCCCCAAATGACCATTTTGCTTGTGACCAATCAATATTACTTCCTTTTGATGTTTCAGCTGAGAATGTTATTACATTTGGATCAGTTCCTTTTTCTTGTTTATTCCATGTAATCATTGGTTCGAGTTTGTCTCCTTCAACATCTATTGTAGCATATCCAACAAATGGATAACCGCTTCCTTTTAAGAACATCTCAACCATTACAGAATACCCAAGTTTATCAGACTTAATAGCAAAAGCATGATTTATTGTTGCACCTTGTTTTTGAACAACGCCTTCATTACCGTCGTATATGTACCACATTGTTTTATCCCAATCAATATTCATACCTTTAGTATCTCTAACACTCAATTCGTATAAATTATTTTGTTCTCCTGATACTTTATTCGTTTTTATGAATGGTGTAAATACAATGCCATCAATATCTCTACTATCTTTTTTAATTATTGGCTCCATTCCAGTTCTATATATAGTACAAACATAGCTAAGAGTCGTTTTTTGTTCATTCGCAGGAATATCTATTCTTACAATAGGACCTTTTCTTGTATATTGTCCATCGATTACCCATTCTGTTTTTTCCCATTCAATATTTGCACCACTTGATCCTAAAGCATTTAAGGTAACAGTTTTTCCTGTAATTATATCTTTTATATCCCATTGTACATCAATATTTGTTTTTGTCACTTCTCCAGCTCGAATATTTATAACTTGAGTTACTGTCTTTACTTCAGCACCGCCTCTTCTTGATAATGTGAGAGACACTTCCACAATTGGATTTTTACCAGCCTCAAAAAATACATTATATATAGCAGTAGCACCTATTTGTAATGCAGACTCACTATTTCCAATAACTGGTACAGTCCATCGTGCTTGACTATAATCAATATTATCACCTTCAGAATTTGCACAGTTAAATATTATTTTTGCACCTTTAACAACAGTACCTTCTTTTAATGTCAATATTTCATAATTAATCTTTGGCACAATAGGACAAGGTTCTACAGAAACCAATTGAGAAACAGTCTCTGTTTTACCATCATTCTTTCTTGGCAATGTTAATGACACATTGTACACTGTTTGTTTATTTGTTTCTGGGAATTCATAATTAAAAGAGCTCGCCCCTTCTGTATTATACAAAAGGCTGCCATTTGCATAAATAGCCCATTTTGCCCTATACCAATCAATATTACCAATAGAGTCATTTCCAGAAAATTTTATCAATCTATTATTTTTTGAATCAGATTCTGTTGTAATTACTGGTTTAATTTCTTTGAAATCCAAGTCTATAATTTTATTTACTTGTAAAGAATCTACTTGCCCATTTATAGCCCTACGATTTAATTTTAAATTAACACTTATCTTATGTAAAAATCCATTCAAACTAACAATTACATCATTAGCCCCTTGTGTTGTAATAGGAACATTCCCAGCACCAGATATTGTCCATGTTGCAGAGTTAAAATCTATATTCGTACCATAAGATTTTAAAGCACTCAATTTTATATAGCTCGAATCTTCTGGTAATTCATAATCGATAACTGGCTCTATATCAGTAACAATATCAAATTTTAAATCAGAACTATTTGAAACTTTATTTGTTGCATCCTTTGAAGCCAATAAAGTAACAATCTTTGACCCACTTGTTGCATATTGATATGTTAGATTACCTTCAGAGTCGCCCTTCAGTTCAGTATTATCAATCTTCCATGTAAATATCCAGTCTGTTTCAACACTCGGTTTCCACGCATGAAATTTTACCAAATATGGATTATCTTTATCAATTTCAAATGAAGGTTTTGCCACAACTGCAGGCATCTTAATTAATTTATTTTGAGTGGTTGCTTCTTCAACATCATCTTCTATTATACAAACTTTAACATAATACTCTGTGTCCATTTCAAGACCTCGTATTATAACATTATTTGAAACCGAATATCCAAATTTTGTTTCTAGAGTGCCTTTTGCCCTATATTGAATCTCATAGTTGATCTCATTTTTTGTATAATTATCCCATTTCAATTGCAACTCATTTCCATTAACAGGAGTTGCAGTAAAATTAGTTATCATATTTTTCATACCAGCAGGTTTTGTTGCACCATCATCAATACTCATTTTAGAGAAGTTCTTAGCTATAAAATCATATCGCATCAGAAAGTTGTTATCTCCATCAGATTTTTCAAAAATAAGACTTCTTCCATCACCTGTAAATGTAGGATAATCGCCTTCTACTATACTATTATCTTTTTCATCTACTATCTTTTTTGCAATCTCATCTGGTGAGTTAACATAACCTCTTCCTTCTTGGCTTATAAGTTCAACAGTAGATTCATATTTTCTTGATAAATAAACATAATATGTTTGTTGTAGTCCTTGTTCTCTCTCAGACACAAACGCAATTTTTGATTCAATTTTTAAAGTTTTATCTGTTATTTCTTCTGGATATACAACACTCCATACAGGTAAAGAATCTCTTACACCATTTAATGTAACTGGCTTTTTCATAGATGATGGATTTTCACTATCCACTATCATTATTTCTTCATCTCCATCAATGTCTGTTGTATAAACTATAAACTTATCATCTGGTGAAAAATAAGGGAATCTATTGTTTTCATTAGAATTAAATAATTTTATAACTTCTTTAGTCTTAAAATTATATATATATATCTGCCATTTTCCACCTGAAGGATTTTTCGCTGAGAATATAAGTTTATCACCATTTGAATTGAATACTGGTCTTTCTATTTCGTATCCATTTATTTGAGATAAATTAATTCGATTTAGTTCTTTTGTTTCAATATCAACTACATACAAACTATCATAATTATATCCATTTGGATCAGTAATAGTAGGATCATATATACCATTATACAATTTCTTTCTTGATGTGAATAATAAACTCTTTCCATCAGAAGATAACGCAGGATAATCTAAAGTTCCTTCTATTCTTGGTAAACTATCAGTACTAATTATTTTTGTTAAATCACTTCCATTCGGTTTTGCTGTAAATACTTCGCCATTTTTTAGATATACTATTTTATTATTTCTAACCTTTGCTCTCATTTCTTCCCATTGCGGAAGTCTTAACATAGCGAGTTTATTAGCAGTCTTACTTAATATAAGTGCATAATAAACTATTCCATTCTCCTCAACTTTAGAAACAATATCAATATCAGCTAGATCATTTAAGAAACCCTGTTCGAGATAATTTTGATAACCCATCGTTGTATTATATTCGAGTCTACATATTGGCTTAAATTTAGGGTCATAAACTTCAATATTTTTCTTAAAATCATCATAAACAAATATTCTATTTTGATAACTCTTTATAATAGTAGGCATTACAAACTCGCCCTCGCCCGTGCCATAAGTACCAAATAGATCAAGTACCTTATTTTGATAAGACATTCTTATTATTCTTTGATTATAAAAATCAGAAATTAAAAGCCCACTATTGTTTTTTGCAATAGCACTAAAAGAACCAAATGCAACTGTTGTATCACCTGCGAGTCTAATATTTTCTTGCCTTACAGGATCAAAAATACCATCAACAATAGGAGTTTTAATAATGTAATCTTTATTTACTAAAGAAATATAAAGATTATTCTCATCACAAGCGATGTCTTTTACTTTATCATTAGTATCCACAAACAAAGCATTTTGATTTGTATCCTTTGCAATAACATAATTACCATACTCATTAGTAATAAGCATGTACACCTTGTTAATACCAATTTCATCAGTTGAAGTAATAAAAATATGATCATTATCAAGACATTTTATATCTGTTGGATTTTCAATTAATCCATCAAGATTTATACTAAATAATTTCTCTGAGATATAATTATCATTTCTACCAATTTCATAAATATCGATTAGATATTTAATATTCTCTTTTCTCAAGACAAATATTCTATTAGAAGAATTAGGCATCTTTATAGAAGACATTGCTAATGGTGTTTTAACAATTTTATTTGAAGATTGTCTAATCTTTTCATGGATTATTAAAGTATCATTTACAGAGAAAAAGTTTCCATCTCTTGTAATAACTCTTACTCTTGGCTTGATTTCACCAAGGCTCGAATATTTATGTTCCCAAATATGTGTTTTTGCCAAATCAGGATTATCAATAATATCTACTTTATCATAAATACCATCGCCATTAAAATCTATACTCCATGATGAAATATCATTAACATTTGCCTTACAATCAATTTTTACATAAGTATCAGAGTTTTGTCCTTCTGCCGAATGACTACTTAAATTCATTTCAATAGGCATCAATATTTCATTTGCTTTAACAATTATATCTTTTTCAAATTTCTTACCAGAAGAAAATATACTCACCATCTTTAATGTAGTAGCTATTTCTTGATCATTTGTTCCTGTATTTACAAAAACATTCTCAACAAAGAAAGTTCTATCTTGATTTACTGTTGCTTTTTTCCAGCCAGCATAATCTTCATTTTCTGGTTTCTTTATAGACAATGGGTCATAAATATAAATATTAACACTGTCAGTTATTTCATTATTTATTGTTCCAACAATAGACATTGGAGAATATTTTATATTATTATTAATATCTGGAAATCTCAATTGTGTTATATTATTAACTACTCTAATATTGTAATCCGTAAAATTTCCTACCTTATCCACTGCAGTTAATAAAATATTATTATTACCATCTTTAGTCAAAGGTACATTGTTTAAAACAAAACTCCCTTTTACACCAAGAGTAACTTGTTCACCATTTAAATAAAGCTCTTTTAAATAAGAATCAACTATCGCACCTTCCTGCCCTATAATATTTACAGCATATAAAACACGATTTCCATCATAAATATTCTCAACTTTTATCAAATCAGGAATATTTTTTGGATTAAATACTGGTCTATTTATATCAACAGAAAAAGTTACACCTCTTTCAATTGATTCAAAATTATCAATTTTTGCTTTTACTCTAAATGAATGTTCACCCTCTTTTAGATTATAAAAATCTACTTCTCTTGCACTACTATAACTTGACCATCCCATATTATCAAAATTATATGAGTATAACAAATTAGAATTAAACACATCATTATAATAACCTTTCCATGAGAATGTTACATTATTATAAGAAATTAACGAATTAACAGTATTTGTTAGATAAACTTCTGGAATATCTGGAGAGTTATTTATCTGGAGATATTGTTCTTTGGTTATACTCTCAGATATATTACCCACAGTATAATTACCAGTTATTTTTGCCTTAAGATTAATTATTGTATCAGAAACAGATATATTGTTTATAGTATAGATACGATAAGTAGAATCTATTGGAATATTATAAGGAGTGCTTATATTATCATTATATGAAATCTCACATGTTGCACTAGATATTCCTAAAAATTCGTACTCCAATTTTACAATTGCCGTTCCTGCTTCTTTATTTAAAGAAAGTAAAGAAAAATCCAATATATTAAAATATCTTTGCTGATTTCCTAGTTCTGTTGATTTTTCAGCAATTTTTTTTGCATAAAGAGTTTCTTCTTTAGTATATAAAATCTCTGTTCCCTTGAGTAACTCTAAGTTACAATCACAAGTCAAATCATATTTCCCAAAATTTGGTATAATATCATCATAATATAATTCAATACCAGATGAACCATTTAAATTAACTATTCCACTATTTATATAACTATTAGTTTCTTTATTAGTTATTGTATATTTTATTGACATATCTTTAAACAATTGGTCTTGAGTTACTGTTTGATTAGTACCTATATTCACAGCCATCCCATATTCAAAATATATTGTGGTGGTGGTTGTACTGTTGGCAATAGTATCTATCCTATTCTTCTTTGTTACAGTAAGACTTGATACTGGTATAATATTATTTGTATAATTACTATCAAAAAAATCAACTGCTGTAATATCAGAAGTCCCATCATAATAAAAAAATTTAAGTTGCCATGTAATATTGGATGTTGGATTAACATCTTTAAAATATGTTTTTATTATCCCACTATTATACAAAGAAGGAGTCCATGCACCAATATTTTCCTTTTCTATCCATTGATTTAAATTTTGATTTTGAAAGTCTTGTACTATATATTTTGTTTTTGAAATATTATTATTAGTATTATTATCAGTATAATTAATTATTAACTTGACACCAGCATATTTTACTTTTTCAATATTAGCAGAATTACCTTTATCATAAACAATATCAAAAGTAACATCATTAGACTTTCCACTAAAAACAATAGGACTAGTTTTTGTAACAATAAAATTTGGATATTTATCTTTTTTGAATGAATAAATATATCTAAAATTTTTAGTATTAATCTTTGCGTCAGCTACAATCTTATAATTTCCACTTACATAATCACTCGTAGAAATATTGTTTGTTGCCGAATCTTGCTTTTCGTATCTTATATTATCTCTATTAATAAAATAATTAATACTAACACTATTAGGAGTAATTGATAATTCATTACTATTATCATAATAATCTATGTTTAATTTATCTTTATTTGAATACTGATTAGTCCTATAAACATTACTAATAGTCAAATCATCAATATAGCCTTCCGCAAATGAATTAAGGCTATTATCACAACCAATATAAACATTATCAGTAGAAGGCATAATGCCTGCCAAACTTCCATAAAAAGGAAGACTTGCAATTTCTGATTTTCCCGCAATCTTATTGTCAACATATAGATAAACAATATTATGTTTAAGATCATAAGAAATTTGTATATACTGCCAATTATATTTTACAAAAGTCGTTGTATCCAATGTAATTGATGGTTTTCCGTCACTTCCTTTTATTATTGCATTAAATACAGCTTTATCATATCCTTCTGGTATGACAGTAGAAATCTTTATATATTCGCTATCAAACAATGTTGATGGATAATTAACAAAACCATCTTCATTAGACATAATAGGCTTATACCAAAAACCAACACTTCCTTTTGTATCAAATAAGTATTTAAATTTTAAAGATGTTTGAACTAATCCATTTTTTATTATATAATTGCCTTCGTTAAGAGTTATACCTTCTTTAATAGCAATATTTTTATTTGTTTCTATATATAAAACAACATCTTCTGGTATCATATTATCAATATTATCATATATAAGATGAAACCTTCCACTACTATTAAGAGTGACACTTTGCTCTTTTCCATTTATTCTAAGGCAGACTCTTACTTCTCCATTAAGAGTATTTTCTATCTCCCCAGAAACAGAATACCATCTATTTTGTCTTAAGCCATAATTACTTCTCTTATCTCCAAAATAATATCTTCCTTTTAAATTTGTATTTGAAACCGTTAAAGACTGTTTTCCTTCAGTTGAATAATCTTCCCCAACATTCAAATTATATGCAGAGTAATTACTTGCTCCCTCAAGTAGTAACCATTTATTATTATATGCGCTAATAAAATTTTTATGGTACGAACTAGCATTTAAACTCATAGAATTTACACTAGCATTTACATCTTCATTAGGTGCACAATAATATGAATCTTCTAAAGTTCCTACTTTGGCTAATGCCTCTATTTTGTTGCTTTCTTTAAAAAAATCAGTACTATCAAAATTAAATGTATATTCCTTAGTTGTAAAACAACTATTTTCTTCTACATTTAGGTTGCAATATCTTACAATTTCTTCATCTGTTAATGCTCTATTTATATAAAATGGCTCTGCAATAGAATAAAACCCACTATTATAAGCATTATCTACATCATAATCACCAAAAGAAAAGCTATGATTCGCAGTTAGAATATTATTAATTATTTCAGTATTTATTATATCTATCTGATATTTATCTCTATTAACAAATAAACTAACATTTTTATTTTTATCTATAACAAGATTAATTATATTCCACAATCCTTTAGGATCATCTATCAATGGTACTCCACCTTGTAATTTAGAATATTTAGTACCATTCTTTTCATATATTAGTTCTAAATTATTTTTATTATAACTAAAATATAGATATTGATCATTTGTTGTATCTTCGTATAAAGTTAATATTTTCTTATAATTATCTGGATATATTGGATTTGCATAATCATTGTCTTCTATCCTAAAAAAGAAAGATAAACTCATATCATTAGAATTAATATCTTTTTTAAAACTTCTTTTATCTTTTGTATATTTTAGACTAGTTTTTATATCAGTTGTATTATCTCCATTTCTATATCCATTATCACAAACAATTATGTCATTTAAAAGAGTATTACTATCACCTGTTAAATATATATCATTAATATCTGTTGCCAAAAGTCCATCAGTATATACTATTTTAAGAGAGCCTCTATCAAATATTCTATTTCCTGCATCTAAAGACATAAATTTAGTATTATATTTAGTTTTAAATTGACTTTTTATTTCTTCAATATCAACAACATAATAAAAATAATCAACTCCATTTATATAAGCATTTTTATCCTGAGTTATATTTAAGTCCTCTGTATTTTCAGTAACAAGATTAGCTATATTTTTAGTAGAATATGTAAATTTAAACTTAATCTTATTATTTATATCAGTATATCTTGGACTATTTTTTACTTTAAATACTATATATTTTTTATCATCATTATTAACTGTTAAATCAGCACAACTATTTTTTATCGACTCAATAGAAGGCTTATTTGATAATATAAAATGTGCCCCTTGTGATGAGGTAGGTTTGAAAATAGGAGTACCATTTAAAGTAGAATTATTAATATGATATCTTTCTATCATTGAATTAACTGGCAAATAATTTAAATTATTTGTAGGAAAATTATAATAATAAGCTGTCATCGGTAATAAATAAAAATATGTTTCATCCCCTACTTTCTTTTTAAAAGTCCTTATTATAAAACGGTTTGCATCTGATTTAGGTTTAAAGTTAGCTGTATTGAGTATAGTCCCATCCATCCAAAACTTATACTTTCCGGCACCCCCTCCTCTATTATCCCATCTTAATTCAATTTTTGTATATCCAGAGTTTAATTTAACAGTTTTTTTCACACTATCAGTTATTAAGACATCATTTATCCATATCGAAGCAGCGTCATCTAAATCTGTTATCTCAAAAGTATAATCTCTATTCTCAGGAATAAAATAACCATACCAATAACGCTCATCTTTTCCCATTGTAGCACTAAAATTAAAATCTAATTTATCATTAGCTACTCCCAAATAGTTTATTGCTCCCCCCTCTTTGACATATTTATAATCCATTCCATTCATTTGATATTCATACAGACTACCGTCTGAAGTAGTATCAGTTTTAGTAAGCAAAGATATAAAATAATATAGATAATATGAAGGGTTTATAGGGAATGTCGTCCCATTATATTGATCTGAATATGTAAAAGCAAAATTACCTATATTAATATTTCTAAATAATTTATCAGAAATAACATCATTATCAAAAATTTGATTTAATATAGTAGTATAGTTACCAATATCAAAACTATTAAATTCACTAATTAACATTTCATTTTTTAGAGATTTAAAAGAAAAATCCTCAGAAACAGAACCAGAATAACTATTACAAAGACTGGATGATGATCCAAGTGATGTAAAACTTGCTATATCAACATCTGGCAAATCTTCTATTTTAAATCCATTTTTATAAGCATTCTTTGGATCATCTATTGTCCAATTTGCTTTATACAAATTTATTGGAACATTATTAAATATATTATATAAATCTTTCCCTTTCATCTTATATAAAACTTCATAATCCTTAGTTGATATAAAATAATTTATATTAGAATTAGTTGGTTTTGCTTCATCAATTTTTAACACCTTCCCCGTGTTATCCTTAAACGAAAATGTTCCATCATCATTATAATAAGCATATATATCTTTATCATTCTTAATTAGATAATTATTATTTGTCCCAAGAGTGTCTTTTATCGGTGTTTTAACCATATATTTAGATGGTGCAAATTTATAGTGGTCAAAAGCAAAATTTTTTTCATTATCGATTTTTAAGGTATTATTTAATGGATTATTATATATTGGAGTAAAATTTATATCATTTTTTGTATAGTTATCCGTAATATTATCTGGTCTTTGTATATCATTAAAACCAGTTAATTCTTGAGAATAAGATTCTTTACCAGCAATATCTTTTACTACTAATTTTACCCTTTTTGTTTGACTTGGGATTATATTTTCAGAAGTTAAACTTGTTTCATCCCATAAAGCCTCATATACTCCATTTTCTACCTCTTTTAATTGTGGTTTTGACGAAATATATCCTGTATCATACCATAAGAATACATCTTTAAGATTTGTTTCTGTAACCAAGCCTTTGATTTCAATTAGTTGTTTATAAGTATCATTAAATTTATATGATTGTATAACAATTTTTGGGTCAGAGTTATCATAATAAAAATAATATTCTTTTGTAACGTCATCAATATTAGGTTCTTTATATTTAACTAATAAAATATTTTTACCTTCTTTAACATACTTTAGATTAAAACCAAAATCTTTAATATCCTCTTTTGTATTTTGATACAATGGATAGTTATTTAAAGTAACAGATACTTCTGTTCCAGTGTCTTTATCTATGGTTAGCTTTGGTACGTTTGTGGAGTTATAGTAAACATTTGGATTATAATTAAAAACAATAGAAGTATCTTTAATTGTTTGTTGCAAATTTTGTATCCAATTAAAAACAAAATCTTTTCTAGCATTATCTAAAAGATTATCATTTGAGTAAGATATTAAACTTCCATTATATTTTAATTCCCATTGTATTCTATTTTTACCAGATTTTATATTAACCAAAGTCGAGTTGGTATTATTCTTTCGTATATAATATAAATTACTTTCTTTTACTAAAGAATACCCAGTAAGATCAATATCTTGATAGTTTATTTTTAAGTCTATGATAGCCCCATCTGGCACATATCTATCAAATTTTAATTTAATAGGAATATTATTATCATTAGGATTTGCTTTTTGTTCGGCAGTCCAATATGTTGGGCTAATCAAACTAAAGTCTGGATATATATGAGTATTCCCAAAAGATTTTGTAGCAGTTATTTTTAAACCTTTTTTTATACTACTTAATGAAGGTACATCTGGTGTTACTTTTATAAAATAATTATCACTAGCACAATTTTCTTTCATTTTGATATTACATGTTACTTTAAACCTATTTGCAGCATCTAAATATACAATAATAGTTTTTTGTCCGTTAGAAAAAGTTAAACCATCTGTTAAACTGTCTATTTTCAACTCTGGTTTAAATGGAGAATTAAAATACCCTTCTATTTCAAAGTTGTTTTTTATAAATTCATAAGGTGGGTCTGAAGTTTCTTTTGCATCAATTGACACTTGTATATCAGTTGTGACATCATTTGTAAGATCATAAAAAGGAGTCAAAGTACTAACATTCAAAAATACTAAAGATTGATTTTGTGGAGGCACATTATAGGTTATAGTAACCAAATTAGATTTATCTACTATATATTCGTCTCTTAAACCACCTGGATTTTCACAGTATATTTTTATTTTTTGTTTACCTGGTATAAGATTAATTTTTTTATTTTCAAACTTACCAATATAATAACCATTTCCAAGTTGATTTACTTTATTTAAAATATCAGTGGTAGGGTTTTTATCTGTTGTTGTATCAAATACACCTGTTTTTTCTAATGTAAGGTCTTCTCCGTTCATTGTATCAACAAAAGAATACAATTCATACCCCACAACACATCCAACAAGCCCATAAAATTTACCACTCAAATCAATGCTATTATCTGTTGTAGAAAGTTGAGGAGGAAGTGTCGAAAGACTAGTTTTATCTTTATATTTTACTTCAATCAAGTCATTGGTAGAATCCACTACTTGCAAATTAAAATCTAATGATGCTTGTTCTCCTAAAGTATTTTGACATGAAAGATTTATTTTATAATCAGCTGAATTATCTGTTACATTATATTCATAATAAAAGCCACCATCTCTTTGTAATAGAATATCCTGATTTTGTATAGAAACTTTACTTACTGTCTTATCATAAATATAACCATGTATAGGTAATATTAAATTTTTATCCTTTGCTTTACATACTTTTACTTTTACTTTTTTATGAATTTTTAAATTAGAAATCGAAGGACTCATATCGCCACTTAAATCAAAATCAAATTTAAAATTTATATATTTCTCTGTTAAAAATTTTTTAAAATTAATATATATTTCTTCTTTATTATTGTTATAACTATGAGTTGTAACAAAATCATCATTTGAGAGATCAATAAACTTTTTAATATTATCAGCACTAATATCAAAAAAGTTTGTATTATTAAAGTTTTTAATTATTATATTTGTAATAGGATTCACATCCGAAGAGTTTTCTGTAAACCAAATAGGGTCAACGTCAAAACTTATCCCACTTATTGCCTCAATATCAGTATTTTTATAATTAAATTCACAACTTCCACTATCATAATATCTATTATAAAAACTATATAAGTTAGTATTTCCATAAATTCCTAAACCAATGTAACAAACATCTCCTTTTGTAACAACCATTCTAAAATTATTTATAGATATTGTGTTACTGCTTGTATATATCTTAGCATTTGATTCGATAGGATAAAACTCTCCAAAAAATAACTGACCTTTTTGTAAACCAAAAGATGTATTGTTCGATGATTTATAAAGGAAATAAAAAAAGTTGTCTTTAAAACTAATACCAATAAGATCATTTAAAATTGTTTTTCCAGAAATAATATTAGTAAAAGGTATCTCATTCAAAACTTTTACTGATGTTTTTTTATTTATCATTATTGTATTAATTTTGTTATTTGTTTTATCAACAAGTGTAGCAACATAATATTCGCCTTCGTCATAGTCTCCCATAACAATATAGCTAATATTTGAATATTTCATTATTATTCCACTTTTATCTTTTGATAATACATATCCATTACTTGTTTTATTATAGAAATACACATTATTTAATGAATCTCTAATTATTGCTGTTTTTAAATCACCTGTTAATTCTAATTGCTTAATATTGAAACTATTTTCAAAATTTTCCTTAGATAAATCAGATTGTGAAAGGGTAAATTTCGTTGTTCCTTCAACCAAATTTAACGGATTAAATTTATATAAATATATATAATTATTTCCATATAAATAAACTTGACCATTAATATATTTTACAAATTGAACATTCTTTACTGGCTCAGGGAACTCAACATTCTTTAATTGACCTTTTTCATTTAAGATAAAAAGTCCTGAATCAGTACTTGTAAATAAATTTGATGTTCCAATCAATAACCCTATATCTGTTTTGCAAATAGAATATCCAATAACACCAGATTTAGGATTTGCAGTAGCAGAATACCATCTTTTGGAATTAAAATCTTTCTTATAAATAGTAAGAATATTATTGTTAGTATCATTTTGTAAAAGATAAAGATCACCATTTGGGCTTTCTGTTATTTCTTCTGGATACATTCCAGTTTTTAAATCTACACTTGTATTACTTGAAGAAAGAATAAAACTACCATTACTTGATAATTCCATGTGTGTTTTAGTTATAGTTTTACCATCATTAAAAGCTCTTATTTTTTCTTCAGAGTCAAGTAAATCATAAGTATAAACATTTGGTTGAACTAAATCAATCCACAATCTATTATCATCAGTAGGTACAATTCTTGTTATTTTATCTTTAAATGTAGTAATTGTTTTACCATCACTTGAAGTATCTACTCTGTTTCTAAATGCTTCAATTAAAATATTTCCATTAGACAAGCCATTTAAAGGTATCTTAAAGTTATTAAAAAATATATATTTCGATTTTCCAACAACAGAAGCATCACTTTCTGTTATTTTAATTTCTTTATTTTTAACCAATTCTACAATTTTTTTTATTGGATTAGACGGATAAAATGTAACATTTATTGATACTGTATTTTCAACTTCCTGCCCATCGATTTCATCATTTTGTTGATATAAAGAATCAATATTTCCTTTAATTATAAGTTCTGCATTTGGATTTATTTTAAGAATATTACTTTCTGATGGTTCTGTAAACTCAAAAATTGAATTAGATTTATAATAATAAACAACTATAGAGTCACTAAAAACAGCACCCTTATCATTTTTTACTTCTGCTTTTATTTTATTAAAACCATTTTTTAACCATATATTAATTTTATATATTTTATCTGTATCAGAGCTAGAATCTTTTACTGCCTCAAGACCATTAACTTTCACATTATCGAAAGTTGATTTTACTTGAACTGTTACCATATCTGAGTTTACAAGCAAATGGTCAGTTGGTTTTTCAATTTTTATATAGTTTCTTGATGGATATTTGAAAATATTAATAAAAGTTTGTGCTAAAATATGACCAACATCATCAAACAAAGAGGCAATAATTTTATTCAAACCTTCTTTTGTTATAGGAATTTTTTTATTAGATAGATAACCTTGATTTTTTATAGAATCATCTGTTGCTGTTATTACAAAATTATCATTGCTAAGGTCTTTGCTAATCTCTATTTTAGACCCAATATCTTTTGAACAAACCAAATCCACTAAGGCATCCGAAGCATCATAAATAACTTGATTATTATATGGTCTTACAAAAGAAAGAAAAGCATATTGAGGCTTTGCTCTTATTCTAAAAGCATTACTATTAACCCAATTAACATTAGATATAGACACATCCTCTTTTGATTTTACATCATAATTTTGTACATTATTATAAAATATGCGGTTAAATCCAAAAATATAACTATCTTTTATATTAGGAATATTATCATTTACCTTAAAAGTAATCTCAAGGAGTTTTCCATTATTAAGAGTTTGAGTACCTTTTCCATCCATAGTAAAAGAAATAATTAAATGCTGAGTTTCAGAATTTCCACTATCAGAATAAGCATATAAAGTTTCATAATTACCAATTAAATTTCTATAAAAATCAATCTGATTTATATCTTGAAAAGTAAAGGCTGCTCCATCATAAGTCAAATCAAAATATAAACCATGTAAGCCATTATTATTATCAACTCGAATATAAAGTTTGATAACATCTCCAGTTTTACACTCTGTTAAATTATTCAAACTTGCAGTTATAGTTGTTTGAGAAAACAAAATAAGGCTAAAGAATGATAATAAAATTAAAACAAAAACAATTTTTTTTAGATTCATAATTATCCTCTCCGATATATATTTTTATTCAATACTTACTGTGTAGCTAGTAACAGCATTTTTATATAAATTATCTTTTAAATATATTTGAAAATAAACATCAACAGTTGTTGCTCCAGGTAAATATTCTGTTGTAGGGAAATTAATTATATTTTTACCTTTATTAAGAGATGTAATAGATATATCTTTACCATTATATCTATATTTAAACATTAAATCTCCATTATCAAATGTAGAATTATCTGGTAAAGTTACAATAACACGAAAAGCACTGTTTGCTCCACTATATTTATACCAATCTATATCCTTCACAACTCCATTATCTCCATCCAAAAAACAATAAGCTAACGGAGGGTCTAAAGGACTAAATACTGTGGTAGCGTCGCTAGCCAAATTACTAATATCATTATTGCTTGGTTCATACAAATCGACACTATTCCCACAAGCCCCAAAAACAAAGTCTGATTTAGTGTATTCTTTACCATCTTTTATAACACTAACTTTATAAAAATAAGGTGTATCTGGAGTTACTGTTGTGTCTTCATAGAAATTGCTATTTGTTGCAAAATTTGAAGGTAAATTATCAACTTTTGATAAATATCTATATATTTTATAACTATCAGCACCAGTTACAACATTCCACGATACTCTGATTTTTCCATTAATCTCAAAAACCGATGCCTTCAAATTAGTATTATCAACTATTATCGCAGTAGAATTTTCTACAACAATATTACTTTCAGGAGAGAACGAAGAATAAATTCCATTTCTCTTACTTCTAATTTTATAGGTAATATTTTTATCCAATTCAAAAGTAGTATCTGTATAAGTTGTACCTATAACATCACTAGTATTTATAATAACATAATCACTTGTTGCTGTCTTTCTAAAAACTTGGTAGCTAGATGCCTCTACTACATTAGACCAACTAATATTAATTCTATGATCAACAATTATAGCACTTACTGTTTCTGGATATCTAACATTTTGATCAACATTTGGCGTTACTGTTATATTATAATTACCCATTTTATTCATAAAACTACTGCTTGTTGAGACTCTAAAATAAAATCCAGTAGAAGAACTACTTGCATTTGTAAATAAAAAGTCTTTGTTTGTAGCATTTACACTTATAGTAGTTTCATTTTCTTTATTAAACAACAATTCATCATTAGTAATATCAGTAAACCCATCGATTCTTACAACAGAAGATGTATTTGCAGAAACATTTATATAAAACCAATCATCATCTTTTATTATAGAACCAAAACCATCATCAAAATAATAAATATTTTCAGTTACAGCTCCACTAATAAATTTTGCACTATTTTTATCATTATAACTATCTGGGTTAAGCCCTGCAACACCTGATTTAATTTCTGATTTATTAGACTCCCAATTATCAATAGAAATAGAAACATTATAATAATACAAATTACCAGCAATAAGACCTGTTGTATCTGGATAATTTAAATTAGTACCTTCATAAATTTTTTGACCATTATTACTATTATATGGATATGTATATCTATATAATATATATTTTTGTGCGAGTGGATGAGCTTGCCATTCTATACTTATTTGGTTACTAAAAGACCTTACATCTGGTTTTGAAGGAGTAATTATTTTTGTTGCTCCTTTTGTTATCCTATATTGTCCCTGTTTATTCAATACTTTACTGGTATCTACGTTAATATTAAAATTTATATCAGATGCAATTGTATTTTTATTGTATAACCAGAAAGAACCACCATGTATGATAGAAGAAGCAGTTCGTCCTTCTTGATTGAATAACAAATCACCATTTACGAAATTTTTTGTATATTCAATAATAAGTTCTTGCATAGAATTAGCAGGTATATTTACTTTATACCAATCTTTATCTTCTAATGTATTTCCATTATCATAAAAATAATAAATTGCTGCATCTTTTGTCTCTAATGTCTTTGCATTATCTTTATCATCATTTGCCTCATAACCATCTTTTTGGAAACCAGCAACACCATAACCAGCCTCTGACATACTCGTCTTATTACTATCAAAAACAAGTTCAACTTTATAGTAAAATATTTTACCAATCGTTACATTATCTTGATAAGTAATAGTAGAATTTGTAACTTCAGAATCTTTTATTTCTTTTATTAATGAAAAACCAGTAGTAGAATATTCAGACCTATACAATCTATATAAAAGATTATTATTTGTTTGAGTTGTATTATAATATTTTTGCCATTCTACTATTATTGTATTTTCCGTTAAAAATGAAATAACATTAGGTTTTTTTGAGTCTATATCCTTAGCAAGTCCCAAAGAAAGATTATATTTTAATTGCTTATTAAGAACTTTTTTGTTTGTTGTTAATATTTTAAAATAAACCTGATTAGAATTATCTGTATTATATAACCATAATGATACAGAATCTGATGACAGGTCTTTAATTATAGGAATATTTTCTTTTCCTTCTTGATATAACATTATATCTTCATTTTCAAAATTAATGTCAAGAATTTTAATTTTAACTTCCTGTATATTATTTGATAAAACCGTCATATAATACCAGTCTTCGTCTTGTAATATATTATTGTAAGAATCTTTAAAATAATATACATTACCATCTATTGGATTATTTAGATATTTAGCAAGTGCTTTATAATTATTATTTTCATAACTATCTTCTTTAAATCCTACGCCACCATAAGCCATATCTGATTTTTCTAATGAGCCATCTGTAAACTCTATTTGTACCTTATAGTAATACATTTTTCCTTTTTCGCAAGTATCCGTAAAATTTAAAATCTTTATCTCATCATTAGTTGTATCAAATCTATATCTTTCATCAGTAAAACTACCAACTGGTGATAAATCTCTATATATTATGTATTTTCTTCCTAAAGAATGTGTGTACCATTCAATCTTTATTTTATCATCATCGATAAAAGATGTTACTATTGGTTTTTTTGCTAATATTTCTTTTGGAGTTCCTATTAATCTTACTTTGTATCTTCCTTGCTTATTTTTGCTATGATCAACAGAAAGCCTAAAATTAATTATTTTCTCATCAAAAACACTTGTATCATTATAAAGCCATATTGAAGAACTTGTTATAGGTACAACACTTTTTCCTTCTTGATATAATAACAAATCACTATTAGTTAAATTGTCAATAAAATCAACTTTTATTTCTTGCATAGAATTTGCTGGAATACTAACGCTATACCAATCATAATCCTCTGTTATATTTCCACTATTATCATTAAAATAATGAATATTGTCATCTTTTTCGTTATTAGGAGCTATAATAGACATTAATTTTGCATTTTCTTTTGTGTCATTATTTCCATTTATATCTTTTATATTACCGCTAATGCCAAACGAAGGCTCTGATAGAGTTGATGTAAGATTATCTATCACAGCTTCAACTTTATAATAATAGAACATAGATGGAGTAGGACTATCAGAATAAGTTAAAATATTTTTATCTGTAATCTCTGCAATTTTTACAAAATCCTGTGTTTGTTGAGTAGATCGATACAATATATATTTTTGTGCAAGACTATGAGGAGTCCATTCTATCTTAACTTGATTATATAGTTCAAAAGATTTTACAATAGGACGTTGTATATTAAAGTCTCTTTCTATTCCCAAATTTATCCTATATTTACCTGATTTATTTATCATTTTTGTACTATCTGGAAATACCCTAAAATATATTTGTTTAGTAACACTACTATTGTTATAAGCTAAACAAGTAGTATTTCCAAAAGATATAGATACCGAATCACCATTCTCCTGAGCAAACATTAAATCACCACTCAAGATATTTGTTGTAACTTGTTCTATCTTGATTTCTCTCATAGAATTAGGAGAAACAACAATGTAATACCAATCTGTATCTTTATATGAATCATCAATAAAATATATACTTGCTTCAATAGCATTTGTTACTTGCGAAACCTTTGCATCCAATTTTTGATCGTTTAATTCATAAATGTCTTTTTTATAACCCGCAACTCCTCGACCATAATCCGAATCCCCAATAATAATAGTATCATCAATTAAAGCCTTAATTTTATAATAATAGAAAGTATCTTTACTAGGCTTATCATCAAAGTTTAACTTGTCACCTCTCCATATTTCTGTAAAGCCATCATTAGAAGATAAACTTCTATACAATACATATTTTCCAAAATCATTTGCAGCCCATTCTATCTTTATAACATCATCTTCTTCAAAAGATTTTACTATTGGGGAAGGAAACATCATTTTCTTTTCAGTTCCGAGATTTAATCTATATTTACCTGATTTATCTAAAGTTTTAGTAGTATTTGGGTAAATTTTAAAATATATGTCACTTGTTACATCTTTATTATTATATAACCAGAATTTATCGCCAGTAGTAACTAATTTTTCCTTACCATCTTCCTGTAAATAAAATAAATCTCCATCATTAATATTAGCTACATTTTGTATTCCAATTTCTCTAATTGTATTAGGAGGTAAAGTAACATAATACCAATCCACATCTTGAAATAAATAGTCCTCCACTTTAAAGTTATACAAATCTCTAAAATAATAAATACTACCTTCAATTTCATTTGAATTTAAAATTGGTAATTTTTTTGCATTTGCCTTATCATCATTTGGCTCATAGAGGTCTTTTTTATATGCACCTATACCATAAGAAGAAGTTGATATTCCTGCACTGGTATTATCATTTAGTATAATTTCAACTTTATAAAAATAAAGTTTATCTTTTATAACATTTGTATCAGTATAAATTACATGCAGGTCAGTATAAACAGTATTCACATCTGTATCAGTTATCTCTATTTTATTTGTATAATTACCAGTTGGTGATTCGTACTTATACAATACATATTTTGAGGCAAGAATATGTTTAGACCACTTTATCTCTATTTTATTGTCTTCTGCAAATGATGTTACAGTCGGTTCGGTAGAAATTAATTGTTGTTTTCCTCCAAAACTTACCATATATTTAAGTTGTTTTTTAGTAACTTTTGTTGTATCAACTAAAATTCTAAATTTTATAAAACTTTTACTAGAGTCATTATTATAAAGTAACTCTTTTTTACCACTTGTTATAGGAATAAGTTCTTTATCTTTTTGTTGGAGTAATAATTCGCCTGCATTATAATCATTCGTACAATCAACTACTATTTCTTGCATAGAGTTGCCATCTAATTCAACAGTGTACCAATCTTCATCTTGGAATATATTTTCATTATCTTTAAAGTAGTGAATATAATCATCGTATTTATCTGTAAGAGTGAGTAATTTTGCATTGTTTTCTGTATCATTTGCCTGTTTATCTTTTATAAAACCAGCAACTCCATAAGAAACTTGAGAAAGGTTTGAGGTAGAACTATCTATTACAGTTTCAACTTGATAATAATAAAATGTGTTTTTATTAAGAGAGTTACCATTTTCATTATCAATATAAGTCAAAATATTTTTATCAGTAATTTCTTTAATATTTGTAAAACCAACAGATTTATTAGTAGACCTATAAATTATATATTTTTGTGCAAGATCATGAGATGCCCATTCTATCTTTATTTGATTATTTAACTCAAATGACCTTACTGTAATATCTTTTATTCCAAAATCTTTTTTAATCCCAAGGCTTATCTTATACCTACAAGACTTGTTTGCTATTTTTGACTCATCAGGAAAAATTTTAAAATATACGGCTTTACTATCTAAAGTATTATTGTATAACCAACAAGTATTACTACAAACATTATTGTTAAACTTAATAGATACTGGAGTTCCGTCCTCTTGAGCAAAAATCAAATCATCGTTTGATAAATCATTAGACGATTTTTCTAACACAATTTCTCTCATAGAATTAGGAGAAACAATTACATAATACCAATCAGTATCCATTAATGGTGTTGTATTATAAGAATCTCCTCTAACATAATGAAAACTTGCTTCAATTGCATTTAAAGATGTAATTTGTGATACATTTTGGTCTAATTTTTGATTATTTATCTCAAAAGTATCATTTTTAGCACCAGCAACCCCTCTTGCAGGAAGAGAATATCCCATAATCACGTTATTATCAACTAATGCAGCAACTTTATAATAGTAAAATTTATTTGGTAAGGGGCTATCATAAAAAAATAAATCTTCACCTTCATGTATCTTTGTAAAATCTATTGTTAAATCAGTTCCCTTATAACTAAGAGCCCCTCTATATAACACATATTTTCCAAAATCATTTGTATCCCATTCTATCTTTATTTTATTTTCTTCTTCAAAAGATTTTACTCTTGGTATAGAAGAAGTCAATTTTTTTTCTGTACCCAAACTTAATTTATATTTACCAGATTTTGTTAAAACCTTATTATTATCAAAATAAGTCTTAAAATATATATCTGCTGTTACATCCGTATTATTGTATAAAAAGAATTCTTTTCCAATATAAATTTTTCTTTCACCACCATTTTTCTGGCAAAAAAGCAATTCTTCGTCAAATATATTAGAAATATTATCTATTCTTATTGATCTAACACTATTTGGCTTAATATTAACGCAATACCAATCTATATCGTTTAATAACAATAGACTATTTTGATTTCTTTTTACAGAATAAATGCTTGCTGATATTGAATCCGTTAATATTTTATTTTTATTTATATTTAATATATCTGCTGTTAGATCATCATTCGCTTCATAAATGTCTTTTTTATAGCCAGCAACACCATAAAAATAATCTGATTGACCTGAACTTGTAGAATCATCTAAGATAATTTCAACTTTATAATAATAAATCTTATCAACAATAACATCAGTATCTAAAAAACTACCAACGGTTTTATCGATAAAATCTGATGCTGCAAACTCTTTATATGGTGTTATAACAGAATCCATTTGTTCAAGAGAATCATATCTATACAATAAATATTTTAAATCACGAGGAATCTTATCCCACTCTATTTTTATTCTATTATCATCTTCATAAGATGTTACTCTTGGCTTTGTAGAAACTATTTTATTTTCTGCCCCAAAACTTAGTTTATATTTAAGTTGTTTTTTGCTAACTTTAGAAGTATTAATTAAGACCTTAAACTTTATAGCAGCATCAGTATTGCTATTATTATAAAGTAACTCTTTTTTACCGCTTGTTACAGAAATAGTATCTTTACCTTGCTGCTGTATTAACAATTGACCTACTGTATAATCATCTCTTGTACAATCAACAACTACTTGTCTCATTGAATTTGCAGGAATATTTATACTATACCAATCTTCTTGATCTTTTAGAATATCATCAAAATAATATACATTTGCTGTAACAGAGCCAGTTAAATCAGCTATAACTCTTGGATTTGCCTCACTATCAGTTGATTCATTTGCATCTTTTTTTAAACCTGCAACTCCATAGCTTGGCTCTGATTTTTCTGATGTATATTGAGAGTTTGCAAATTGAATAGCAACTTTATAATAATAAAATTTTTCAACATCAACTGTATTATCAATAGTATTTGTATCTTTTCCTCTATAAACAATATCTTCTGCTGCATCTTTTTCAATAGAACTACTTCTATATAAAATATATTCTGTTACTTCTTTATTAGGAATACTCCATTCTATTTTTATTTTATTATCTAACTCAAATGAAGTAACTGTTGGTTGTTTTGATACAATTTCTTTTAAAGTACCAAATTTAATTTGGTATCTACCTTGTTTTTTTATCTCTTCAGTATTAAATTTATCATTATCAACAAAAATTTGAAAATCAATATTCTCTGAATTATTAGTGTTATTATATAACCATAAAGATTCGCCAGTCTCAATCAAATACTTAGCTTTATCTTTTTGTTGCAAATATAATTCTTTATTATTAAATCCTAACGCTTTTGTTGATTCATCCAAATTATATGGTAAATAAGATACTAAAATTTCTTGCATTTTACCTGCAGGAACATTTACTTTGTACCAATCAAGATCATCCACTATATTGTTATAACGGCTCTTAAAATAACAAATATTCGCTGTAATTTCATTTGATATGTCTAATACATTTGATGTTGACTCTGTATCATTTAATTCATAATCATCCTTTTTTAACCCTGCAATACCAAAAGCTGGTTCTGATTTATCCGAAGTACAATCATTAAAGACAACAGCAAGTTTATAATAATAAAATTTTGCCACATCCACAGAATTATCATCATAATACAAGTTTGCACCATCATATATTTTTTCTGTAAAAGGACCATTATTTAAAACATCTCTATATAATATATATTTTTTTGCTAAACTATAAGATTTCCATGTTATTTTAATATTTTTCTCAGATTCAAACATCTTAATAGTTGGCTCTTCTGCTTGTATTTGCTTTATCGAACCTTTTTTTAATTTATATACAATTTGTTTTTTTGAAACTTTATTTTCATCTGGGTAAACTCTAAATCTAATATCTTCATTAGCAGTTCCATCATTATATAACCACAAAGACGATCCACTTGTAACAGAATAAACACTTCGTCCCTCTTGTTGAAACAATAATTCTAAATCCGTTGAACAATCAATAATAAATTCTTGTTTTTCGCGTTTAGAAATATTTATTTTATACCAATCATCATCTTTCAAAATATTATTAAAATTATCTTTAAAACAGAATGCGTTAGCTTTAATATCAACTGTCAAATCAGATAATATAGTCTTACTAACTTCTTTACTATCGTTATCTTCAAAACTGTCTTTTACAAGTCCCGCCACCCCATAAGAATAATCTGATTTACCAGATACCCAATCATCAAACTTTACTGCTAACTTGTAATAATAAAGTTTTCCTATGTCTACATTTTTATCAATAAAAGATAATTCTTCTCCTTCGTAAACTATCTTAGAAAAATTATCATTTGCAATTTCATCTCTATAAAGTATATATTTTTTTGCCTTATCATTTCTATCCCATCTAATAACAATAGCATTTTCTAATTCAAAAGAACTCACCACACATTTTTTAGAAGTTTCATTATTTAAAGGATTTTCTGACCTATTCGCAATGTCAAAAAAAGGAGACTGAGAACATGCCACATAAATAATAAAACAAACACTAACTAACAATAATTTCTTTAAATTTTTTTTAGCAAATAAAAACACAAGTCCCCCTTATTTTTTCTCTTGAAATTTTACCATTGTATAAAATTGAAGTTTATAATTTATAAAAAAACGATCATAAAATGTAAAATCAAAATTATTATTTAAACCTATACTAACTAATTGCCTTTTATCCAAAAAATACTCAATGCCAGTAGAAGCAAACAAACTAAAAGCAACGCCAAAGTAATTAGTGTATTTATCAAGATATTTTTGTGTGAATAAGTCCATTTGAACTTGAGGACCTAATCCAACGAATATTTCAAATCTATTAAAAAGTTTAACATCAAAATCTAATGGTGCTTTAAATATAAATGAATTAAGAAGAGATTCTGATAATTTTGGCTTATTTACATATAATGAATATGAAAAAAGGAGAGCAGGTTTTAAATACAATGCGACTTTTTTATTGTCATAGAAAGGTTTTATCCTAACAATTTTAACACCAGTTTCTACATTTATCATCCCAGTTAAAATATTCCACCAATTATCGATAGGAAATGGATAGCCGACAGAGTTATAAATACCTATGTAATTTGATACATATATTTTTTTATCTTTTTCTTTTGTGTCTAATATTATAACTTTTTTCTTTTTATTATTTTCAGTTCCGTCAATTTCAGTTTTACCGTCTCCCTTTATATCTTGCACCACAATTTCATTGTCTTTAAGTTTAATATCTTTATTTATTTGATTATCAACCTCTAAAATCATTTCTTCTATAAATCGACTCAAATCAGTCTCATTTTTTTTTTCTAAATTTATAGTTAAAATAGTTTTATTCTCTACTTTACTAAATAACCTAATATCTGCTATCATATTATTATTTTCAGCAGAAATAAAACCATATATCAAATATCTAATACCTAATATATCGCAAACTTCATAAGCCATGTAATCATTTTTTATTTTTTCCCTCATTATAATAGATTCTTTTGAAACTATTTCAGAAAAACTATGAAAAGTAAAACTCTTACTACTAACACTCAAAAGACTTTGTGTTAATATAGGAGAAATATCAAAACTTTTATACTCTTCTTTACTAGAGTTTACAATAATATCAGAGACATATATATCTATACCACCCTTAGCAGATAAAGATATAGAAATAGAAAGAACAATAATTAATAAACAAATTAGTTTTTTAAAAGAAACAAACATAATCCTCCGATCCAAAAAAAATACAAATTATATTAAAATTGATTCAATATCTTAGGTCAAAAAAAAACCCTCCTTTTGAGGATAAACCTATTTTTTTGTTAAAATAACGAAACATAACAAAAAAACTATCAAATATTTTTATTTTCAAAATAAATATTATAGCACTGTATTATTTATTTTCCTGAATTTATAAAAAAAAATTGTAATTATATACAATATTAAATTTAAAGAATAATAAATATGATTTAAACATTGAATTAATTAGATAAGAAACTTTTTCTAAAAGTCTATTTACGAACAAAAAAACAGAATGTGAATATAAATAAGTTTGAATATTGAATACATTTTTAATCATATTATGGGCGATATAATAATAAAAAAATCAAGAAAAATCAACACTTTCTTTACAAATCCGTTAAGTCAAAATAAATATTAATAGATTTTAATTTTTATTTATCTTAAATACTCTATTTTATAAAATATATCTATTATAGTAATAAATTTATAACAAATTATAACAAAATAATAATATTTAATTAACATATTGAAAATAGAATCTAAATCTTTATGTTATCCCAAATTTTTTTGCAAAAAATATCAATATCTTCATTTATTACATAAGTAAACATATTATCATAATAGGTTTTTTCAAAATTTATTAAAATTGATTTGTGTTTTTCTGCAAGAGATAGGGCAAAATTTGCTGCTGGTTGTACAGTGAGAGAAGAACCCATTACTAAAAGTAAATCTGTTTTTGGTGGATTGCGATATGCTGAAAAAAAATTATCTGGTAACTGCTCACCAAAAAACACTATATCTGGTTTTATTATACCACCACATTTACAGTATGGTACTTCTCCTTTTTTCAATGATTCTTCTATATTTAAAAGAGAATATTTTTGTCTACAATTTAGACAAGTAGCAGTACTATAAGTCCCATGACATTCTACTACCTTTTTATTTCCGGCTTTTTGATGGAGCATATCAATATTTTGAGTCATAACAAGGCTTATTTTACATTTTTCTTCAAGAAATGCAATAAATTTATGTGCTAAAGAAGGTTTTATCTCTGCACTAACCATTTCTTTAGAAAGATCAAAAAACGGCTTGGGATTTTCTTTAAAATAATTTATTTCAAAAACAGCCTCAGGGAAAGGCAAATTATATTTTTTTGCAACAAAACTATAAAGTCCATTAGCACCTCTAAAATCTGGTATTCCACAATTTGTACTAATACCTGCACCTGTAAAAACTACGATATTGTTTGATTTTTCAAAAAGATTAATTATTTCTTGCAAATTGTAATTATTTGACATGTTTTAGCCCTCCAAAATTTGTTCCAACTCCAAAATATCTTTTATTTCATAAGTTGGTTTAATGTTAGTTGAATTCTTTTTACTTAATGGATTAAACCAGCAAGTATCAATACCAAAATCAAACCCACCTTTTATATCAGATGTCAAACTATCACCTACAATTAGAGTCGTTTTTTTGTCATTATGACTTAATTTATCCAATGTAAAAGTAAAAATCTCTTTATTTGGTTTAGAAAATCCAATTTCTTCAGAAATTATAAAGTCTTTTATATAATCACTTATTATTGAATTATTAAATCTTCCTCTTTGAACAATCGATAAACCATTAGTAATAATAGCAAGTTTATATTTTTTAGATAATTTTTCTAAAATAATTTCTGTATTTGGCAAAAAGAATTGTGTTTTTGATAGAAAATAAAGATAATCTCTAGCAAAATCAGCAGCCGATACTTTTATACCAATTTTTTCAATAAGTTTTTCAAATCTTTCTATTTTTAAACGCTCAACAGTTGTTAGATTATTTTCGAGGTCTTTCCAAAATTGTTGGTTTATTTCATTATAATATAAAAGATAAGATGGTAAAAATTGTAAATTAAATTTTAAAAAAGTATTTTCTAAGGCAACTTGTTCGCTTTTTTCGTAATCGAGTAAAGTACCATCAGCATCAAATAAAATTAGTTCGTAGTTCAAATGCTTGTCCTTCCATTGTAAAAATGAAATTTTAACCTGTATAATCCGTGTTAATCTGCTACAATCCAATCAATCTGTGTTATAATATTTTTTATACTCTAATTTCAATAAATCAGTAGTTAAATCCTCGTTAAATAATTCTTTACTCGCGATACATAAACCTGCTACTATAGTTGCAATTTTCATTGATTTCTCAATTGTATAATCTTGAGTATGTGAATATAAAAGTCCAGAGAAAAAACTATCTCCTGCTCCATTTGAATCTACTAATTTATATGAATCTATAATTGGAGTCTCAATAAATTGACCTTCTAAAGTTAAAGCAGTTGCTCCTTTTGAGCCATGAGTACAAACTACAAGTTTTTTTCCCATACTCATAAGATTTTCCATCACTTGTTTATAATCATCCAAATATGTTGAACTCATCGTTATATAATCAGCATTTTCTGCAAAATCATTAAAATAACTATCATTAGGTTTATAATCCCCCAAATCACACCAAATTTCTTTGTTATGTTTCTTTATTAGAGGAATTAAATATCGTGTATAATTAACTATATTTAAAGCAATAAAATCATTTTCTTCTATTAGTTTTTCAAATTTTTGAAGATCAATTTCTGGTTTAAATGTAGGACTATTTGTTGTAATAGATATTCTTTGTCCATGTTTATCCATTAAATTAATATGTGTATCTGTCCCTGCTGGATCAAAATCATAAACAAAGTTTATTTTTTCTTTTTTGAAATACTCAATAATTTTTCTGCCATTATCATCGTTTCCAATAAAAGAATGAAGAGTTGTTTTCAATCCAAGCCTATTTAGATTAAGGGATTTTCCAGACCCCATGTGACCAATTGTTGAATATGAACTACTACTCCATAAATGTTGTGTTTTTGGTTCAGGTAGCTCATTTAAATTAACCAGAGTACAATAACAAGTTCCACCTACAACAAGAACTTTATTTTTCATTTTTCTTCCTTAAAATAGCAAAAACATTGTATAACAGAAATTAATCAGATTGTCAGAGATTAAAAATTCTTAATTATTGGATATATAAAGAGTTAATTTGTTAAATTATTCCACTTAAATATTGATGGATTTTTGTTAAAGCTTCTTTATTAGTGTCCCACTTCAGATAATTTAATGCTTCTTCATAACTTACCCACATAATCTCAGAATGTTCTTTTTGACTAAATTTAACATCTATGTCTTCAACTTCAAAAGCAAAAACGTATTCTGTTATCACTTTGTCATTTACATTAAAAGTAAAAGTGTATTTCACATCATACATTTTTTTTACTTTTAGATACCCTGCTTCTTCCATTACCTCTCGTCTTGCAGCATATAAAATTTCTTCGCCTTCTTCCACTCCACCAGTGATAGGTTGCCAAAACCCTCCTCTTTCTTTGAGTCTTTTTAAAAGAAGATATTTTAATGTGCCTTTATCTTTATAGAATAAAATTACTTCTACCTGTATTGGAAGTTTTGCCATATTTTTACCTTAAAAATTAATTATTATAACACAGATTAATCGGATTGCCACTAATTAACACGGATTAACTCTTGTGACTATTACAACAACTGTATTTAACTCTTAGAATTTGTGACAAACCAAAAACTTTTTGGTATAATTCGAATCTTCAAACTATAAAATAAAAAAATTAAACTATTATGTCAACCAAATTTTATAAATTACCAATCTTTAATCATTTGATTATAATTTTCAATTTAAATTCCACAATCTTATTAAGAATAAATTAAAATATCAATTTAATATATAGATTTTTGATAAAAATTCCGAAATTCCAATAATTTTAAAAATATATTCAAATGCTTATTAAAAGCCTTTAAATATATGATTTTTGCACAAAATAAAGAGTTTAAATTGAAATATTCGAAATTAAAAAAAATATTTAAAAGAATTAGAGATTTATTTTTCATTTTAATAGAAGACCCTGTTTTTAGAATAGGTTTTTTAATTATTTTTATTACTTTTTTATCTATGATTTTGATCTTTATTGTAGAAAAAGGTAAAAATCAAAATATAAAAACTTTTTTTGATTCTTTTTGGTACACAATTGTAACGCTAACGACTACTGGATACGGAGATATAACACCTGTTACTGTAATGGGTAGAATTGTAGGAATTATGATAATGGCATTCGGCTTAGTTGTAATTGGTTCGGTATCTGGTCGTATTGCATCGTTTTTAATAGATAGACAGTTAAAAAGAGGAAGGGGGTTATTAAAATTGAGAAATTTGAAGAATCATTTTATTATTTGCGGATGGAGGACTGATTTTGAGAATATAATTGATGGTATTATAGAATCAATCAACAATTTAGATAGGTCTGATATAGTTTTAATAAATAATACCAAACAAGAATATATGGAAATATTTCTATCAAATCCAAAGTACAAAATTATAAATTATATACAGGGTGATTATATAGAAGAATCTGTACTTATTAGAGCAAATATAAAATTGGCAAGCAAAGTTTTAATTTTAGCAGATCAATCTCTTCCTGGTTCTGCGATAGAAGTTGATTCACGAACTGTAATGGCTGTACTTACGATAAAAAATTTAAATAAAGATGTTTATGTTGCTGCTGAAATTATAGACGAAAAATTTGAAAAATATTTAACAGTTGCTGATTGTGATGAGGTTATTTTAACAAAAGAATATGTAAGAAAACTTTTAATCAACGCATCTTGTGGCACTGGGGTTAGTAGTGTAATTAGGGATTTACTTTCTTTGGAGAATAAAAAAGGGATTATCATATCTGATATTCCTCCAAATTTTATAGGCGATAATTATAAAAATTTATTTGATCATTTCTTAAATCAAAAAGAAACGATCTTAGTTGGAATTCTTGAAAACACTGGAAATTTTTATAATAGAAAAAAAGAAGCACTAAATGAAGCCCAAAAAAGTCCAGATATTTCAAAAATTGTTGATAATCTAAGAAAAGTTAAAGAATTAAAAGCAAACAACTCTATTTTAGTACCAGAATTTGACTATATTGTTAAAAAATATTCTAAAGCAATATTAATTGGAAAAACAGACAATTTTTAACTATACTAAAATATTTGTAATTTGTTACAAATTCTAAATGTTAAATACTTTTACTATATATATTTACATGATTTAATCTGTGTCAATCTAAGACAATCTGACTAATCAGTGTTATAGGAGTTGTTGTGGAAAATGAAATTGTATCAAAATTAAAAAATATAATAATATTCAATGATTTTAAAGATGATGAAGAAAAACTTCTAAAATTTTCTCTTATAATGAAAAAAGAAAAATTTGTGGCAAAAGATTATATAATTAAAGAAGGCAATGTTGGAGATAAATTATATATTCTAAATAAGGGAAGTGTTAAAATTTTAAGACACACTCTAAATAATGAAGAATATACAGTAGCAATTTATAATGATAAAGAAAATATCTTTTTTGGAGAAGTAGGACTTGTTGATAATGAAAGACGCTCAGCATCAGTTATAGCAGAAACAGAATGCGAAGTTTTTTCTGTTGGAAGAAAAGACTTTCTAACTCTTTGTGAAGAAGATACCCTAATGGGCTACAAAGTAATCTTACAAATAGCAAAACGCATTTCATCTACTCTAAGAAAAATGAATCGCGATGTAATTATCCTATTTGAGGCTTTAGTAAATGAGGTAAATGGAGAATTATAACCCCAATTCTTTTTTAATCCATAAGAGTTGTAAAGTATTGGGTGAATTTTTTACCATATCGTAGTAACAATCTTTCATTCTTTGCAAATAAACAAAGTCTTTTTTATTCTTTTTGTATTCCAAGAAATTTCTTAAAAACTCAGCAAAAGTAGGAACTTCTTTACCAAAAGTATAATTTGTCAAAAGTTCGTATATTTTAAATAGGTTATTATCAGCTTCATCAAACGCATCTTTTTTTATATGTAAAAAAGTTAGAGATGTAAGAGGAAAAATAACATTTGCAAAATCAACCACAGTTCGAGTCGAGCTAAATTCTTTTTTGTATAAAATGCTTTTTTGATAACTTTCGATAGCATTATCAAATTTATCTAATGTTAAATACAAATCTCCAAGATTTTTATATATCATCCCAAGTTCTAATCTATTATCTATTTCTTCACAAATTTTTTTGGAAAGTAGATTTGCTTCCAATGATTTTTGATAATCTTTGTTTTTTAAGTATAAATAAGCCAAAGTTGAGTATAAATGAGCCATTTTTAAAAAATTATTAGTTTTTTTACCAATTTCTAATGCTTTCATTATATATTCAACTTGATATTCTGTATCAACAAGAGGACCTGTGCCAAGACAAATTCTTTCATAAAAAAACATTTTTTGATAATCATTTGTTATCAAAGTTTCACATATATTTAGAATACCAAATATTGTTTTTAAATCTTTGTTAATTTTTTTATAATAAACACTACAAAACCAATACCAATATAGTAAAAAATTATTTTTGTATTTTTCATCTATATTATCTAAAGATTCTATTATTTTTTTTGCCATCAAAAATTTATCAATAAATTCTTTATGTTTTGGCTCTAAGACTAAATTTTCTTTTCTAATTAATATATCAATATGTTCTGCATAAATATAAATAAGTAAAATTTTATTCTTTATTTTTTCAGCAATGACTAAAGCCTCATTTAAATAAGTAGTGTCCATATTTTGATGATAAAAGAAATTTTTAATATTAAATAACGCTACTTTTTCTAAAACTACAAAAAAATCATTTTTTATTTTTTGTGAATAAGATAATGCTTTTTCATAAAAAGTTCTAATATTATTTTCATGAAAAAATAGCGATTGTGCATAAAAATAATAAATTATATCGATTGAAAGCTTAAATTTAACATTTATATAAAAAAATATTCTTGTAGCTCGAAAATCCTTAAATTTTAATTCTTTTTCATTAAAAATTATAACATCATCAGTTTTAGATTGCTCTTTTTCGGCAAAATAGAGAGACTTTGCAAAACATTTTTTTGCAGTTTCAAAATCATAAGTTTCTCTATATTTCATAGCAGCCAAAAAATAATAATAGACAGTTTCAAAATAACTTTCTGCTTGTTCAAAATGATAAGCAATTATCTCATAAATAAAAAACAAATTATTTTCATATTCTTTTAATAAACAATTCGCAATTTTTAGATGAATTTCTTTCTTTTTCTTTTCAACAACGCTATTATACAAGGCTTCTATTGTTAATTGATTATTAAAGTATAAAATTTGATCATTATTGATATTTTTTGTTGTAAAATATCCTTTTTTAATTATATTTGAAATTATATTATCAATATTATCAAATTCTACTATTTTTTTTAGAATATCGAGTCTAATTGTCCTACCAAAAAAACTTGATATTATTAGAATTCTTTTTTCTTTAAAATCAAGAGTATCTATTTTATTAAGTATTAAATTTGTTAAAGATTGTGGATTTATTTTATCTTTTTGAATATTTTCCTTAATATAATAGTTATTTCCAATATATTCTATAAATCTATTCTTATTAAGAGCAGTAATTATCTCAATTATATAAAGAGGATTTCCAAGAGAATACTCATAAATATAATTATTAAGTTTATTATCAATCTTTCCTTTTAATAAAAATTCTAATAATTCGTTACATTCAAAATCACTCAACCCTTTTAGTTCTATAATATTATAATCATTAGTTTTTAAATTAAAATCTGATTTTTTTGTCAATAAAAAGAATATATTTGATTTTTTTAAAGTTCTCAATAAATATTCTAATAATTCTAATGAAATATCGTCAATATAATTAATATCATCAATAATAATGACTATCTTTTTTATTTTTGAGATAATATTTAAAAAAATCCTAAAAGACTCAAAGATTGAATGTTTTGTTACAGAAGTATTATGTTGGTTAAAAAAATCAAAAATTAAATTACTTTGTTTTTCTATTTCTGTTTTATCTTTACTATCTTTTACCCAATCTATAATTAAAGCAAAATTATTATAGATTTCTTTAAATGGTTGCCAATAAAACTGTTTTGTGTAAAGACTTCCACCTGTAGAAAAAATAAAAATATCATCTTTTTCAATATGATTTAAAAAATTTTCAACAATTAATGATTTTCCAATTCCACTTTCACCACTCAATATTATTAATTTCTCTGGATTTTCTTTTTCATACTCGTTTATTATTAATTTAAGTTCATTATCTCTTCCTATCATTATTTCTTTTTGAATTACAGTTGGTTTTAACTCTTTTTTGCTTAATAATTTGTGAAGCGTCAAACTTTGATTTTTATTTTTAACCTTTACAGGATTTAGCGTTTCTACATTGATATAGTTTTTTACTTTTTGATATAACTCATCGGATAGTAAAATTTCTGACGGTAAAGCCTCTTTTTGGATTCGTGAAGCAGTATTTACAGTGTCACCTATTATAGTATAATCCATCCTTGATTCACACCCGATATTTCCTAAAATCAAGTCTCCGCAATGGATACCAATAGTAACATACAAATCAAAAGAATACTCCCCTTTTAACTGAATATTTAAAGAATTAATAGCATCTTGCATTTCAATTGCACAAAAAGTAGCAGAGAGTTCTGGAGATTCAAAAGAAGAGATGCCAAACACACAAAGAAGGCAGTCACCTATAAATTTATCAACATAACCATTGTATTTTTCCACTATTCCAATAAGGGAAGCAAAGCATTTATTTATAAATTCAACAACTTCTTCTGGCTTTAGTTTTTCTGAAATGGCTGTATATCCAGAAATATCAACAAACATTACGGTAGCATATCGTTTTTCTACTAACTCAAAAATATTATCTTCAAAATTTGTTATTTTTTCTAAAACACCTTTTGGAAAATACTTTTCTATCTTATTTCTATTTAATCTGTTATCTGCCATAAATATACCAAAAAACTCTTTGTTTTGTAAAAAATTCTATAATATTTAATCTTTACTGACAATTGTTCAAATTGTCAGTATATACCTTAAAAGCTTACCTCTATTAATTCATTTATATCAAATAAATTATACGAAATATCAATTTTATTATTTATTGACCAGTAAAAGCATTTAAGTATATAATACTTATTTTTAATGGTTTTCTCCAAATTAACATAGATTACACTCTTTTTTATCAAAAATCATAATCAAGGTAATCCATTTCAATCCATATAATCTGTAACAATCTAAAAAGTCTGTGTTATATTATACTTAGAATTTATTAAATAGTCAATGAAAAAAAATAAAAAGAATGTTGACATAATAATATACTAAATTTTTTTTACTACCTCAATATTTCTATTTTTCTAATACAATTTCATCAAACAATATATTGTCTCTATTTAAAGCATAAATAGAAATTTTATTTTCTTCAACAGCTACTTTAATATAATGAACTCTCATAAATCCTTTTTCAATATACCATGGTATAGGTGTTGCAAAACCTTGTAAATTGGTCTTATTATCATAATCACCTGATCCCATATTGCCAGTAATAATCTCAAGCCTCCCCTGATCTTTATTACTTCCATATTTTGCAACAGGAGAATTTATACTTATATTTCTATTAATCGGTTTTGTCCTCATATAGTAGTGCATGTGTCCGTTAAAAATAACATCAACTCCATAGTCATCAAATGCTTTCCAGATAGTATCAAAATATGGGTGCATTTCTTCGCCATAAGAGTCAGGACAAAAAAAAGGTCTGTGAAATAAAACAACTTTCCATTTCTTTGTCGAATTTTGTAATTGCTTCAGTAGCCATTGATATTGTTGAGACTGTTCAGAACCATCCGACGAATAAAAATCAATATTGGATAAGAGATTTATAAAAAGTACATCACCAAATTCAAAAGACCACCATTTTTTATTTTCTGGCATAGTAAATTGTTCCAAAAATATATTACTTCCATCAAGATCATGGTTACCTATAGTTTTATATTCAAGAAATTTCTTAAGATAGACTTCGCCCTTTTTAAAAATATTATTCCATTGTTCTATTTTATAAGGATTGTCAACAAAATCTCCTGTCTGAAGAATAAAATCAATATCATCGTAAGTATTGACAATCTTATTTGTGGCATAATTCCATACATCCATATTATGTTGAATGTCTCCACCTACCAAAAAAGTAAAATTTTTTGATAAAGGGTCTTTTGAAGTTTTAAAAGTATTATTTTCACACCAATTTAACCCATCATATATTGAATAGTATAATATTGACTCTGGTTTTAAATTATCTGGAAATGTATAATTAAAAAGATAACCATCTGATATTTCTTGCCCAGCATAACCAATTAATAATTCTTTTCCACTAACAGAAAAAATTCCTTTCTCATAAGAATCTGTATAACCCCATCTGATTTTATGTTGGCTATTATTTAATCCTCGCCAACTTATAATTAAACCGTTTAAGGGGTTTCCTTTTGATCCAAAATGAATTCTATCCGCCGAAAAAGAGGTTACTGCTGTTTCTTTTATATTTTCTGACTTGCCATCGGATTGGGAAGTACAACTTATTGTTAATAAGAATATTATAATAATTAATTGTATTAATTCTTTTTTAAACATAAAGATTTCTCTCTAAAAAATTATTTTTTCCATTCAAATACATGAACTAATGGTTTACTTACATTCATATTTCTTGATACAACATAAAGTTTTTTATTTTGAGCATCATAAGAAACTCCACAAAGATCACAAGTTTTATATTTATCATAATAAGGAAGTTTTATTAAACCGTGACTTGAAGGTTTAATCTCCCACGGTTTTTTAGTTCCATTAAATACAGCCTTTAAATCAACTTCGTCATATACCCATATATAATTGACATAAGGCCAAGCATGACATCCTTTGGATTTATCAACAGGGTCATACCCAGCATCATTAGGATTATCAGTCCCCTGACCATAATAAGGTACTCCAATACCTGTTCTTCCTATGAGATAAATATATTGTGAGTTATCTGGATAAACTGCTCCATAAATCCGAGACATCATATTAAAAACTGGATTTGGAATAGTTACATTACCCCATTCTCCAAGAGTCTGATAATCATAAGTATAATAAATAAGAGGCATTGATGATACTATTGAATCTACGGTATTATCAAAATCAGATAGTGATAATGTGTGAAGACTTGGTCCGTAAGAAGAACGAGATATAATAGAAAGCCCCATCTGTCCTGTAAAAGCAAAAAAGCCTCCAAAATATTCTCTTTTACTTTCAGGAATAATTGTCATATATCCACCAGTCATTCCGGGATTCATATTTCCAACAGTGAACATTCCCTTAAAATCAGCAGCAATAGATATAGATGAAAGATTAAGCCCTGTTCTGAAATGAGACCTTTTGGCTTCATTTGCACCACTATAAAATGCGTAGGAATTTCCATATAATTTATTATCATAAACGAGAAGTCCTCCGATTTTTATATTCTCATCGAGTATTGAACCGTCTTGTCTAATATATTTACTTCGCTTAAATATCTCATCTGTAAATGGCTGTAAAAATTGTGCTGAAGGTAACTTAGTAACATCACTATTAATTTGAGGTACAGGAATAGTAATCTCCGCTATTTTCTGATACCAATCATGTCCAACAATAAAAATCGAGCCTTTTCCATTATCACCTGATGGATTAAATGCAACTCCTGTTGCTGAATAACCAAAACCAGAATCATTAGGAACATTAAACGACCCTATATATTCAAAATCCCAAGTTATTGTTGTGACTTCTGTAAAAGGATCAATTTTTGGTTCTATTTTTGTATCATTATTAGTATTATTTGGTTCTGAACAAGCAAAAATTATTAAAAAAAAAGAAAATAAAAAAAATAACTTTTTTATCAAAGAAAACTCCTCTATTTTTTAAGTTAAAATTAGATTTTTTGTTAATAATTAAAGAATATATTTGATTTTATGAATGAAGCAAAGTATTTTATTTATAAAAAATTCTAAAAGTCAACGCTTAGTTATACAATTTCATAGAATAAGAAAAAGATTTTTAGCTAAAATATTTAATCTGTCTAATCATTAATCCATGCTAATCTGTGTTATATTATTCTATAATATTTAAAAATATTTCTGCTTTTTTTAAAGCATTCGCTGCAGTTTCTTCGGCATCATAAATATCAGTCCATTTTAAACCGATTATATTAAAAATATCTTCTTCTTTTTTTTCTGGATGCTTATCTCCACTAAATCCTATTTCTATAGAATTTGTTACAATGTTTGCCAAAGATATTGTTGCAACAAATTTTTTATTTTCAGCATCTGCTTCATCAATATTGTGATGATAACGAATAGCGTCTGTAAGATTTTTATTTAATTTCCATAATTCTGCAATTCTAAAACCAAGATCGGAATGATTTATGTCAAACATTTTTGTCTCTGTGTCAATTAACGAAACTTTATTTTGATGAGAATAAGTTATTGCTTTTAGATAATCTTCTGGTATAACAGAATTTAGAGGAATCTTTCCAATATCATGCAAAAGCCCTGCCACAAAATATTCTTCAACAACTTTAGAGTCAATGTTTTGTTTTAAAGCAAAACTTTTAGATATTACACCCACACAAATACTATGCCTCCAAAAAGCTTCCATATCAAGCGAGTTAAAATTGTTTTTATTTTTTACATTTGAAATTACAGCAGTTGATAAAACAAGATTTTTAACTGTATTTATCCCAAGCATAATTATAGCTCTAACAATAGAAGTAATCTGATTTGGTAAAGAATAATAAGCTGAATTGATTAACTTTAAAACCTTACCAGTTAAAACAGGGTCTAAACTGATAACATTATTTAATTCCTTAGCATCAGCTTTTGGATTTCTTGCAATTTCCAAAACTTTACTTACCGTTGTAGGAAGAGGTGGCATATTTTGAATAAATCTATTTATTTTAGTGAGTGTTGCTTGATCTAACATAATGCTCTAAAACTAACAGAAAAATCAAAAAATTTCAATAGGTTTGATGAAAAAAAATAAAATATTTTTTATATATAATTTTAGATACAAAAAATTTGATCTTTTTAAAATCAAATGTTATTTTAAGAGAATGGAATTTATTAAAAATATTTTTTCTTTTCTAATAGTTGCAGGTGCAATACAAGGAATTTTTTTGTCAATTATTCTTTTTACTCGAAAAAATGGCAATAAAAAGGCAAATATTGTCCTTGCGATAATTTTACTATTATTTTCGATAAGTATTACCCATACACTCATTTTTATAAATACTCATTTTCTTCTACCTAACTCAACTAAAATTGGAGAACCTTTTCAGTTGCTTTTTGGTCAACTTTTCTATATTTATGTAAATTACCTTATATTTCCTGATTTTAAACTAAAACCAAAGTATTTACTCTTTTTATTACCATTTTTAATCTTTTTTATCTTTATTTTTGCTTATTATACATATTTTTTTATCCAAAATGACCTCACAAATCGAATAATAAATGTTATTATATGGATTTTTATTTTAATAAATAACTGGACATTCCTAATTTTATCATATAGAATAATTATTAGACACCAAAAAACAATAAAACAAAACTTTTCTAATATTGATAAAATAAATTTAGAATGGCTTAAATATTTTATAAAATTCCTTGCTTTGTGCTATATTATCTATTTTTTACTCATACCTATTTTGGTTCATCAAGTAGACCCTTCAACGCATTTTAATAAACTCGTTATCTTTATTTTATCTATTTTAATTTATGGAATAGGTTACAAAAGTCTTACTCAACCTGAGATATTTAATGGTATAAATGAAATAGTTATAATAAAAGAAATTGAAATTTCAAGTAAAACTTCAAAAAAATATGAAAAATCATCGTTAAGCGATTTAGAAATTGAAGAGGGGATGAAAAAACTCGAAAAACTTATAGAAACAAAAAAACTTTTTAAAGACCCAGAACTAACACTTTCTGACCTTGCAAAAGAATTAGATATTTCAACTCACAATCTATCTCAAATGATAAATGCAACTGGCACTAATTTTTTTGACTTTATAAACTACTACCGCATTGAAGAATTTAAAAACTATTTAAAAGACCCAAAAAATTTAGAAAAATTCACACTACTAAGTCTTGCTCTTGACGCTGGATTTAACTCCAAAGCAACTTTCAACAAAGCATTCAAAAAAAATATGGGAATGACTCCTTCTGAGTATTTGAAAAGGTAAAATTTTTACTCAAATTTTTTGACAAACTTTAAATTTTGGAGTATAAATTTAAAAATCAAAATCTGGAGAATAATATGAAAAAAGGAATATTAATTATGAGTTTTGCTTTATTATTAATGACAGGCTGTGGTAATCCAGCTTTAAAAGACGACGGACTTTATGCTGTTTTTAATACAACAAAAGGCGAATTTATTTGTAAATTATTTTACGATAAAGCTCCTATAACTGTTGGTAATTTTGTTGGGCTTGCTGAAGGAAACATCGAATTCACTGACCCTAAAACAAATCAACCTGTAAAAAAACCTTTCTACAATGGAATAATTTTTCACAGAGTAATTAAAGGTTTTGTTATCCAAGGTGGTTGTCCACTTGGAACTGGAACTGGTGGACCTGGCTATGAATTTGCTGATGAGTTTGATAATACTTTAACCCATGATGGTGAAGGTATTTTATCTATGGCAAATGCAGGACCAAATACAAACGGAAGTCAATTTTTTGTTACATTAGCAGAAACTCCACATCTTAATGGAAGACACGCAATTTTTGGTAAAGTTGTTGCAGGAATGGACATAGTAAAAAAAATTGCAGAGGTAAAAGTTAATGACCAATCAAAACCTTATGAAGATGTAGTTATTAAAGAACTTAAAATAGTAAGAGTTGGAGATGCTGCAAAAAAATTTAATGCAGTTGATGCTTTTGCTAAAAAAGATGAATTATTAAAAAAATTAGAAGAACAAAAAGAAATAAAATTACAAGAATTTTTAGCTAAACTTGGTGTTGATTCTTCAAAAATTATAACAACAAAAATCGGTTTAAAATATTTAGTTACAAAAGAAGGTAAAGGAAAAACACCTCAAAAAGGAGAAACAATAGTTGCTCATTATACTGGTTATCTTTTTGATGGTACAAAATTTGATAGCTCTGTTGATAGAGGACAACCTTTTGAAACAGAAATTGGCGTTGGAAGAGTAATAGCTGGTTGGGATGAAGCATTCTTAACTATGAAAGAAGGCGAAAAAAGAATTTTAGTTCTTCCTTATTACCTTGCTTATGGTGAGAGAGGTTATCCACCTATAATCCCACCTAAAGCAACATTGATTTTTGATGTAGAACTTATTAAAGTTAAAGCAGCAAAATAAATTTTTAAACCGACGGGCTAAAACCTGTCGGTTATTATAACACAGATTTTTTAGATTGTCACGGATTGACACAGATTAAATCGTGTAAATATAGACAATAACTATATTTATTTTATGATTTTTGACAAATAAAAACTTTTTGGTATATAACACAGATTTTTTAGATTGACACAGATTACACGGATTAAATTCATTTAATTAGTTGATATTAAACTAATTAACCTTTAGATATTTTGACAAACTAAAAACTTTTGAGTATAATTATAAAAATATGAACAATTACATTCAAATTCAAGTAACATTTCCAGATATAGATACTACCCAAAAAATAACAAACAACCTACTTAACGAACGACTCGTATCATGTGTACAAATCTTGCCCATTTTGAGTAAATATTGGTGGGAAAACAAAATTGTAACAACCAATGAGTATATTTGTTTTATGAAAACTAAACAAAGTCTATTTGAAAACATAAAAATAAAAATATTATCAGCCCATCCTTATAAAGTACCAGAAATTATTGTTACTCCAATATTGGAAGGTAATAAAGATTATTTGGCGTGGATTGATGAAGAAACTTGTTAATTAAAACCTGAAGATTTTTGAAACCTCTCATATCTAAAAAATTATTGAATTCCGTCCAAAAATATATTATAACATTACATGTAAGATTATATATCAAATGTAAAATTAAAAAATCAATATTGCGAAGTTTTTTATGATAAATTAACATTCATTTTCATCGAAAAGCCTTGGTTTTAACAATAAAGAATATGAATTACTAAATTATTCTGATAAATAGTTTTATTTTTTAAACAATTTACCAAATTTTGATGAAATATCAACTATTCTAAAACAGCCTATATTTATATTAGATATTAATTTAATTTGTGAAATTACAGGTTTATCGGTTGAAAAAATTAAAAAATTATGATTTTAGTTATAGCATTTTTCAAAAAATTTTGAAGTCTTTAATAATTCAATAAAATTCTTAAAAAATTTTATTAATTTATTCTATAAAATCTATTTAAAATTAATGTAATTTTATTAAATTTTAGTTTCCTTTTCTGAAAAATTATATTAAAAATATATAATATGGATTTGCATAGATTTTACTGATTAGTATTTAAGTAATAAAATAATACAAGATAAATAATCTGTGTTAATCAAAAAAATCGGTGTTAATATGTGTTATGTTATATTTAGAGGAATTTAATGTTTAACTTTAATAATTATAAAATTGTAGAAACTATACACTCCGGTAAAAAAAATATAATATACAAAGCTTTTGATATAACAAACAATAATCCTGTTATATTAAAGCTAATAAATAAAGAATATCCTTCTTTTCAAGAAATAAAACATTTAAAAAATGAATTTGAAATAGCACAAAATCTTCAAGATATAGATGGCATTGTAAAAATGTTTGATTTTATAGATGATCCAAACTACAAAATGATAGTAATGGAGGAAATTGAAGGTAAATCATTAAAATATTTAATTGATAAAGAAGATATTGATATTCGAGACTTTTTAAAAATTACAATAAAAACAGTAGAAATTCTTGGTAAAATTCACAGAGCAAATGTAATTCATAAAGATATTAAACCATCAAATATTATTACTGATAAAAATAACAATATATGGATAATAGATTTCAGTCTTTCCACTCTTTTTATAAGAGAAAATTTAAATATGATTAAAGCTGATACAATAGAAGGCTCTCTTCCCTATATTTCTCCAGAGCAAACAGGAAGACTAAATAAAACAATTGATTATAGAAGTGATTATTATTCTCTTGGTGTAACATTTTATGAAATGATTACTAAAACATTACCATTTACATCTCAAGACCCATTAGAATTAATACATAGTCACATAACCAAAAATCCTTTACCCCCACATAGCATAGATGAACGAATTCCTTTATCGATTTCAAATATAATAATGAAATTATTATCAAAAAATCAAGAAGATAGATATCAAAGTAGTTATGGTATATTATATGACTTAAAAGAATGCTTTAAACAATATGAAACAAATCGCCAAATATATAATTTTGAAATAGCAAAAGAAGACAGGTTAGAAAAATTTCAAATTCCTGAAAAAATTTATGGTAGAGAAGAGGAAATCAATAAACTAATACAAGCGTTTAATTACACTTTGACAGGTAATACAACAGTTGCAAATATCAAAGGTCCTTCTGGTATAGGAAAGTCTACATTAACTAATAAAATTAAATCTTTTATTTCAGAAAAGAAAGGCTATTTTATTTCTGGTAAATTTGATAAATTTAAACAAGATATTCCTTATTATGCCCTAATACAAGTAATAGATGACCTTGGTAATCAAATACTAATAGAGAATGAAGAAAGTCTAGAAGAATGGAAAAAACAGATTCTTGGTATTACAGGTAATATAGGTAAGATTATAACAGATATTTCACCAATATTTGAGACAATAATTGGAAAACAACATAATTTATCAGAAATTGGAACAAGAGAGTCTCAAAATAGATTCAATATTCTTATGAATAATTTTTTATGTTTATTTGCAACTAAAGAACATCCTTTAGTTATATTTCTTGATGATATGCAATGGGCTGATAATGCAACAATTACTTTGTTTGAAACTTTATTATCTGATAATAATAAATTACCTCTACTTGTAATTTTTTCTTATAGAGATAACGAAATAGATCAAAATAAGCCTTTTTTGGATATAATTGATAAAATAACTAAAGAAAAACGCTTATTTATAACTGATATTGAAGTACATCCTTTTAAAAAGAATAATATTATAGAAATGCTTAAAGATATATTCCAAAAATCTGGAGAAGAGAAGCTAAACGAAATAGCAGACCTTATTATGAGTAAAACTATGGGAAATCCTTTTTTTATAAGAGAATTTCTTTTTAATCTTCATTCTGAAAATCTTATTTCGTATAATAATGAATGGATATGGGATATTGAAAAAATAAGAAAGAGTCATATTACTGATAATGTAATTGATCTTATGGTTAATAAAATAAAAAAATTGCCAGAAGAAGTTCTTTTAGTAATAAAAGTATCATCTTGTATTGATAACTGGATTTATTTTGATACACTGATTTATGCTACTGACTTACCAGAAAATAAATTACAAAAATATGTTTATTTTTTAGTTAATGAAGGAATGTTGATAAAACATGAATATAATTATCAATTTGTCCATGATAAAGTAAGAGAAGCCGCTTATAATATATGCACAGAAGAAGAAAGAAAAAAATATCATTACAGCATAGGAAAATCAATTTTACTAATTTATGAAAAAGAAGAGAAAAAGAAAGATAAATATGTATTTGGAATTGTAAACCATTGGAATTTATGTATTTCTATATTAAAAAATGAAGAAAAAGAAAAATTATCAATATTAAATTGCCAAGCGGGCAATAAAGCCAAACTCTCTGGAGCATTTAGTAACGCATTAAGTTTTTTTAATATTGCGGTATCTTTATTGCCAAACGATAAATGGGAGTCTAATTACAAAAATACTTTTGATTTGTATAAATCTCAAGCAGAAGTTGAAGTACTCACCTCAAACTTTTATAATGCAGAAAAAAACTTTTCATTACTCTTGTTAAAATCAAAAAATAAACTTGACACAGCTGAGGCATATTTTCTCCAAATTTTAAAACTTAATAATCAAGGCAATTATTTAGAGGCTTATGAACTTGTCAATAAAACTTTAAAACTTTTTGGTTATAGTATTCCTTCAAAATTTAGTCCATTTCATTTACTTATCGAATTTTTAAAAAGTAGTTTTTTATTATTTGGCAAAGATAAAAATAAATTATTAAATTTGCCAGACCTTAAAGATGAAGAAAAACTTTTTGTATTAAAAATATATTCTTTTATAGGAATAATATTTTTAAATATAAATAATGATATGCTTCCATATCTTGCACTAAAAACATTAAATTTAACATTAAAGTATGGTAATTCTAAAAACTCACCAACAGGGTATATCTATTATGGAATATTTTTATCAATGATATTAAAAGATATAAAAAAAAGTTATGAATTTGGTCAAATTGGCTGGGATTTGGTTATAAAATACAATACTGAAATAAATAAAGGTAAGATATTATCTTTTTTAGAAGTATTGATAAATTATAAAATAGAAAATACGAAGAAAAACTTAGATAAACAAATTGAAGCATTCCAATATAGTGCAGAGGTTGGAGATTTGCAAGGAATTGTTTATTCTATTTCAGCTTATCTAATGAATAGTTTTTTATGTGGAATACCACTTGATTTTATACAAAAAGAAATGGGTAAATATATAAAATATTTTATTGATATTAAAGAAAAAGTTTCAAATAGATTTATAACTGTTCTTACTAATTTACTAAATGAATTGTTAGTAGAAAACACAAATGATATTTTTGTAATACCAGAATCTGTTAAAGAGAATGTTGATATAGATTATCTTGAAAAAGAAAATGATAAACTCACTATTATTTGCCATTATATTTTAAAAGTAATAACAAATTATATAAATGAGAATTACGAAAGTTCAAATGCTATATTTTTACAAGAAAATAAGTATTTAAAGTATTCTATGCTATTTATTTATTATCCGCTTTATTTATATTATAAAGCATTAACTATTGCAGCTTCTTATGAAAAATTTGATAAAAAAGAAAAAAAATTCCAGATAAAAATATTAGACTCAACAATAAAGAAATTTAAACTTTATGCAGATAACAATAAATTTAACTTTATTCAAAAGTATTTACTAATAAAAGCAGAATATTATAAAATTAGGAAAAAGTATTATCAAGCAGAACAACTTTACAATCAAGCGATTAAATACGCAGAAGAAAATGAATATTTAAATGATGAAGCTATTGCGAATGAATGTTTCGCCAAGTTTTATTTTGAAATAGGTATAAAAAATGTTGGAATATTATACATTCAAAAAGCTTATTATTGTTATCATAAACTTGGTTTCTCAAAAAAAGTTAGTAAATTTGAAAAAAAATATAAAAATTACATTTCACAAACTATTTTACCGAATACTTTACTAAAAAAGACGTTTTCTGATTCAACAACTTCTTCAACTGAGGCACTTGATATTGATTCAATAATGAAAGCTTCTGTTACAATTTCTGGAGAAATAGAAATTAAAAGAGTTATTGAAAAAATGATGAAAATTGTTATACAAAGTGCTGGAGCAGACAAAGGCATTCTTATTTTGTTAAATGAAAGAGATGAACTAAGAATTGAGGCAGAAGCTTATAGCGAAAAAGAAGAAGTTCTACTTTTACAATCAATACCTCTTGATGAAACAGAAATTTTATCTGAATCTATGGTTAGATTTGCTTTTAAGACTATTAGAATTTTAAACTTAAATGATAAGGGTGTAAAAGATATATTTATAAATGATAAATATTTAAAAAAATACAATCCAAAATCTGTATTGGTTTATCCTTTATTAAAACAGGCTAAATTAATTGGATTAATCTATTTGGAAAATAAACATATTAGCAATACTTTTCATTCTAAACAACTAAAAATTATACAATTATTATCTTCTCAAATGGCAATTTCAATAGAAAACGCACGATTAATCGAGGTAATTAAAGAAAAAGAAAGATTTAGGCAAGAAATTGTTATTGCCGAACATATTCAAACATCATTGCTTCCAATAACAAGAGAAAATAAAGAATTTGAAATATCTGGAGAAATAAAACCTGCTGCTGAGGTTGGTGGTGATTATTATGATATAATTTATGATTCTCAAAATAAATTATGGCTTGCTATTGGTGATGTTTCTGGACATGGGTTGACACCTGGATTAATAATGATGATGGCTGAGACTTCTTTTAATACAATAATTAAAACACCAAGACTTGATTCTACCCCAAAAGATGCAATAACTGAGGTAAATAATATTTTGTATGAAAATATAAATGAAAGACTAAAAGAATTGTATTTTATGACTATGGTCTTTTTGAAATATGAAGGTGCTGGGATTTTCAAATACGCTGGCTTGCATCTTGATTTTTTTGTATATAGAGCAAAAACTAATACTTTTGATACTTACAAAACTGATGGCTGTACAATTGGTATAGTGCCAGACATAAAAGATATAACATATAATATGGAAGTTTTTGTTGATGTTGGCGATATACTCATTCTATTTACAGATGGAATTACAGAGTCGAGTAAACATCAAGATGGAAAAAGAATTTTTTTCGGTATGGAAAATTTAGAAAAAACAATTAAAGATAATATCGATAAATCATTAGAAACAATAAAAAATCAAATTATAACTAATGCGTTACAATGGTGCGATTATAAACAAAAAGATGATATGACGATATTGTTATTAAAAAGATTGGTATAACACGGATTAGCAAAGATTAGGATAGATGGTCACAGATTACGTTTTTGGTGTTAAATAAATATAATCCGTGTTATATAGTTGATTTTATAAAAATTTTTTGATATATTTTATTTATGGCAAATGATAGCGACAAAAGATATAAAAAAAAATCTAATCCTTTAGTTGTGAAGAATTACTTTTATAGATGTCAATTTTAAAAATAGATATAATCCGTGTGTCAATCAGCGAAAATCTGTCTAAATCAGCGTTATGAAGGGTCTTTTGTATGAAAAAAATACTTGAAAGTATATTAAATTTAATATTTAAATTAAGAACTAAATTCCCAATGTTTTCTTTTATATCTTTTAGAATATTTTCTATGATTGTTATTTTGTTTTTTTTGGGACTTGCTGTTTTTGGTTTGATGAAATTAGCACCAGGTGACGTTGTCGAAAATTATGCAAAAAATCAAATAATGAATATAAATAGTTTTAGAAAAAATGATAATATTTATAATGAAGAAGAAATTAAACTTGCAAAAAAAATGCTTGGACTTGACAAACCTTTTTATGAGCAGTACTTTCACTGGCTATATCAAATCTTTGTAAAACATGATCTTGGCAAATCATTAATTTCAAAAGCACCAATTTTATTTTTAATTCAAGATAGAATGATAAATTCGTTAATTTTAAACATAATTTCTCTAATTTTTTTGACAATATTCTCTTTTGGGCTTGGAATTTATTTTTCATCAAAGGTTGGTACAAAAGTTGATATAATTGCAACATTTACTGCATTATTCTTGCATTCTTTCCCATGGATTTTACTTTTGATATTATTACAAGTTTTTGCGGCTATATCTGGATTATTTCCAGTAACTGCATACCCAGACTTCCCATTTAGAGACAACCCTGTTAAATTTACATTTAGTTATATCCATCATATAATTCTACCATTACTCGGTGCTTTTTTGGCTGGGGTCGGAGGCACTATGAGAATGCTTAGAGCAACGATGCTTGACCAACTTGGACAACCATATATTACAGCACTAAGAGCAAGAGGGATAAGTGAACGAAAAATTTATTTTTCACACGCTTTTAGGAATACTTTAAATCCTTATATTACAAGTAGTGCAGATTTATTAGCATCATTATTTTCTGGTTCATTAATTTTAGAAATTATTTTTTCTTACCCCGGCATTGGTAGGCTTATGTATGAAGCAGTTTTACAAGAAGACATTAACTTAGTTTTGGCAAATATTATGTTTATTAGTGCTTTAATTTTAGTTGGAATGATAATTGCGGATATTTTACTTGCATTAGTAGACCCTCGAATAAGGTATGGTAAACAATGAAAAGATTTTTATTAAATTTAATTAAAAGACCGATAGCCTTTGGTTCTCTGATAGTTTTATTTTTACTCTATTCTTTTATGCTTTTGGGAGAATTTATTTCTCCTTATACTCAAGAAACTACTTTTAAAAACCATTCTTATAGTCCTCCGTCATTAGTATTCTATTCAAAAAAATATGGTTTTGCCCCTCAGGTACAAAAACGAATTTTAATCGACGAAGTAAACTATAAATACGCAAGAATAAAAGGGGAATTTTATAAAGTTTCTTTTTTTGTAAAAGGTCCAAAATATAAACTCTGTGGATTAATTTCAACAAATATTCATTTATTTGGCATAAACGCCCCTTATGAAGAAAACGGTGAAATGTGGGAGCAAAATGGTAGAAATTTCCCTGTATTTTTATTTGGATCAGACCATCTTGGCAGAGACCTTTTTAGTAGAATTTTATATGGCAGTAGAATATCTTTAACAATTGGTTTTATTGGAGTTTTTATTTCTATGACATTGGCAATAGTTTTGGGTGGACTTGCTGGTTTTTATGGAGGTTTCATTGACTGGCTTGTTATGCGATTTGCAGAATTTTTTATTTTAATACCAGGACTTTATCTAATACTATTTTTACGTTCGATTTTGTCAAGAAATATGGACTCAGGTCAATCATTTTTAATTATAACGATGATTTTATCTTTTGTTAGTTGGCCCTCTTCTGCAAGATTAATTAGAGGAATGGTTCATAGTGTTAAAAGAGAAGATTATATTTCAAATGCAATACTTGAAGGAATTCCATCATTAATTGTAATAATAAGGCATATTATTCCACAATTATCATCAATTTTGATAATTAGCATAACTTTAGGGATACCAAGCTTTATTTTGGGTGAAACAGTACTTTCTTATCTTGGTTTGGGAATAGTTGATCCTGCTGTAAGTTGGGGTTCTCTCATAAACCGAGAAATCACCACAATTACAAATTTACAACATTACCCGTGGTTTTTAATACCAGGTTTATTTCTTTTAATAACAACGTTATCTTTTAATTTTTTGGGTGATTTATTAAGGGATACTTTAGACCCGTATTTTAAAGATAGGAGTATAACATAGTGCTTTTTGATATTAAAAATTTAAAAGTTAAATTTACTGTTAGCAATAAAAGTTTGTATGCAGTAAAAGATGTTTCTTTTCATATAAATAAGGGTGAAATCATTGGTATTGTTGGAGAAAGTGGCTCAGGAAAAAGCGTCACGGCTCTATCAATGCTCAACTTACTCCCAAAAAATAGTAGTGTAGAAGGCGATATTTTATATAATGATAAATCAATATTTAAACTTAATAAAAATGAATTACAATCTTATCGAGGCGGAAGCGTAGGTATTATTTTTCAAGAACCAGGGCGTTCTTTTGATCCTATTTATTCTATTGGTAAAACAATTAGAGAAACAATTTTAACTCACAACAAAGACTTAACTGAAAAACAAATCTATCAAAAATCAATTCAACTTTTAAAAGAAGTGCATATTCCAAACCCAGAAGAAAGACTTAAAAATTTTCCACATCAATTTTCTGGAGGACTCTTACAACGAATTATGATAGGTCTTGCACTTGCAACAGACCCAGAGGTTTTAATAGCCGATGAGCCAACAACTGCCTTAGACGTCACTATCCAATCACAAATTGTTAATTTACTTTTAGAGATTCGCAAAAAAAGGAATATTGCGATAATTTTTATTTCTCATAACCTTGCATTGATTGGTAACATCGCAGATAGGATTATCGTAATGTATAGTGGAATGATTTTAGAAGAAGGAATGGCACAAGAAGTAATAAATTTTCCACATCATCCTTATACAAAAGGGTTAATTGACTCTCTTCCTAAATTTGGTGAGCATTACTCAAAAGATAAGCTTCGTACAATTTGTGGAAATATTCCAAGCCCGTTTGATATTACAAATCAATGTCCATTTGCTCCTCGTTGTGAGTTAGTTAAAGATGAGTGTAAAAAAGAGATACCAAAATTTACAAAAGAAAAAAATATTCATAGATGTGTAATAAAAGGGGTAAAATTATAATTTATCTAGCTCTTCAATTAATAAACCTGTAATTTCACAAATTAAATTAATATCTAAACCTTTTTGTTTCATTTTTTTTGCAGTTTCTATCGCTTTATTTTTTTTACCTTTCTCAATGCCAAGTTTTTCACCTTTCTCAAGCCCAAGTTTTTCTCCATCATCAAAAGCAGTATTTATTACACCTTTCAAGTCTCGGTAGATTTTTAAACTCTCTTCGTATCTTTTAAATTCGTCTTGGTTATATTTTGCTATTTCTGCTTCCTCAAAACCCTTTATAAATATAGGTTCTTTTAGAATAGTTGGTATTTCATCAAAATTTGGTAAATTTTTCAGAAAATAAAGCCATTTATCAAAATGATTTTGTAATTCTTCTTCATTCTTGTTAAATCGTGGCATTTCGATAAAAATGAATGTTAATTTATCATAAAAAACCTCGCAATATTGATTTTTTAATTTAACATTTGAAATATAATCTTTGCTATTTCCTTTTTCAAACTCAAAATCAAGTATTGCAACACAATAAACTGGTTTTAACTGATAATCCCATTCTCCTTTTTCTGCTTGTTCTCTAATTGGGAATGTTGAGTAAAATACAGTGCGGTCTTTGAAGAAATTTATTTTTGCCTTTTGCATTTCGACGATAAAATATTCATTATTAGAATCTTTGCAATATATATCGAAAATTGCTTTTCTATCGTTTTCTATAATGCCTAAGTTTTCAGTTGGTTTAAATGATAAATCGATTATTTTATGTTCGTTTTTCAAAACTTCATTCAAAAAATCGATTAATAAATCTTTATTTGCCTCTTCACCAAAAAGTTTTTTGAAACCAAAATCTGTATATGGGTTAATGTATTTGTCTTTCATCCCTTTTTCTCTTTCTTTTTTGCTTCTTTTTTCTTTCTCTTTTTAGGAAAAAGAGAAAGAAAAAAGAATGGAGATAACTATCCACGACCAGATAGCTACTTGGAATAAAACGCTTTTACTTTTTCCCCGCTAAACGAGGACAGGTCTTTTTAAAAAAAATAAAAAGTAACAAAAAGAAAAACTTTAACATCCATTTTCTGATGTTTCTTATCTCTACTTGCAATATTATAATATATTTTTACTAAAAATTCAATAATTTTTAAACCTGACAGGTTTTAAAAACCTGTCAGATATAATTAAACTTCAATAATTTATAATTTTTGACACCCTGAAACATTTCAGTATATATCTTACAAAATTCATTTTTTTAACCATCTAAGCCGAAATTCGATTTAGAGATAGCATTCTTTTAAAATATACCAAAAAGTTTTGGGTTTGTCACAAATTATAGATTATAAGGAAAGTTTTAATGTCCACAAATTTATTTATTAGAAAAATATTAGTATTCTTCTTTATTAGTTTTTCTATATTTTGCTATGGAGATTCTATCTATAATGCACTAAATTACACTATTATTGGTGTAGAAGCGGTAAAATGGTCTCCAGAGGAAAATATTTATTTTAATAGTCTCAAATTAGAACTTTATTCAGACTATGGTAAAATATTCTACCTAATAGATAAAAATCTTTCTATGGCAGAACCAATACCTTACACAAATGAATTAACTTTAAAAGGAGAAAAAGGACGGATAGTTGATTATAATTTGATCGTAATGCTCGAAAAAGACGATGGAAGAGTGGAATTTTTTTCAAGAACTTACAGAATTGATAGAATTGACAAATTTGAAAAAAGATTCTTTCAAAAAGAAAATCCTTATAAAAAAGAAATTACAACAGATAAAACATCGATTAAAATAAACTATCAATTTAAAAATAATTTTTATAATATAAAACTTTCTCAAAAAGAGTTTAACTTTCCAAATTACACACAAGAAAAAACACAAAAGACTGAAATATTAGAAATTAATGGTAAAAAAGGCGAAAAAACAACTAATAGTGTAAGTATTACATATCAAAAGAATGATTCTACATACACAGAAATAGAAAATTATTCTATAAATCTAAATAAACCTTTACCTCCATCTTTTGGATCGCTTTACTGGGGACAGATTTATAATCAAAATTATAAAATTGAAATTAGAGGTGCTAATAAAAATGACAAAATATTCTACTGGATTAGGGAAAAAAATAAGGATGAGTTACTTTTTGGACCACCACCAATCACTGATACTAAAAAATGGATTGAATACACAACGCCTGTTGAACTTACCACAAAGTATGGGTTAAAGGGAACTTCTGGGGTTGCGGCATTTGCTGTCGGAAAAAATGGACTTTACTCAGATATTGCAGGACCGTTTTATTTTAAAATTAATGGGATCGAAAAACCATTCCAACAAACATTTTATGACCAAACTCCAGATGTTACGATAAAAAAAGTTAGCGTAAACGGTGTTGATTTGAGTAGCGATATAATTACAAGGGTCAACCAAAAGGTTGTGTTGAAATTTGAGTCATTTAATGAAGACGACAGTTTTTATTTTACTTTTAATAGTTCAAATGAAGAAGGAAAATCTGATTTATTTAGCTGCGAAGGTGAATATATTTTTAATAATAATAGCCAAAATCCTTATGAAATTAACTTATTTTATTCTAATGGTGAAAAATTTGGAACATTACACCTAAATAAAGACAATCTTTTACCAGTATTAAAAAAATTTACAACTAATTTTGTTGATGTATCAACAGATACAGTTTTTGATTTTTATCTACCATCTAACAATGTTAAATACGAAATCACTTATAATTTAAACAAAACCTTAGATATAACAGAAAATTCTAAGGAATTTAATGGAAAATTAAAATTAAATGTAAAAAATGGTCAAGAATTATTGTATAAAGTTAAATTTGGAGCATTTAATAATACTGATTTAATAGCAGAAAGTGACTACTATTATTTTAAAATCGATAAAAGAAATCCTATAAAAGATGTTAGTAGTGATGGAATTGATTTTAGCATTCCTCATAATGAGCAACAAATTTTAAAACTTATTCCACCAGAAAAAGACTCATCTGTTTATTATAGGTTTAGTGAAGATGCTGACTGGACTATTTATGAAGACCCTATAATTTTTTATCCACCACTTTTTGGTCAATACGAAATAAATGTTTATGTAAAATCTCGTGACAAAGTGGGAAATGAGAGAGAAAATGAAGAGCCTTATCTTATTAGATTTGATAGAAGAGGTATTTTTGTTGATAATACTAAAAAATTTAGCGGAAATGGAACAGAACAAGCCCCTTTTAAGTCAATTGAGCGATCAATATACTATGCTAAGCTAAAAAATATGAAAATAATATATCTTATGTCCGATGATTTGGGCGTATCTTTTCCAACAACAGTAGAATCCGATGTAATTATAGAACCTTATAAAAATAATACAATATCATCTATAACAATGGATACAAAATCTTTATGGAAGAAAAAACATATATGGTTTGACATTTTTAAAGATGGGTATCTTGAATTTAGAAATATAAATTTTGATATAAAATCTGGTAATTATTTTGCTAATGTAGCTGCTAATAAACTTAAAATTTATAACTGCAATTTAAGTTATTATGGAGAAAATGAATTTAGCTTTATAAAGGGAGAAAATAGTAAAATTGGTATCAATAATATTTCTTTAAATGTACCAAACAATCCAGATAAATTTAATTTTTTAGATTGTACATCAACAGAATTAATTTTAAAAAATATAAATGCAAGAGTAAATTGTAAAGAAAACTCATTTTTTAATATAAAAAATATAAAAAAATTTTATTTAGAAAAATTAAATTATAAATCAGATATTTCTAATTCAAACGTATTTTTTACAGGAGAATTTTCTGATATTACGATAAAAAACTTAATTTATGAACAAAAAGGAAATTTCAAATCATCAAATATATTTGATTTAAAAAATAGTAACTTTAATATAGAAGAATCTCGTTTTATCGTTGAAGGACAACAATCTTTTGATACTCGAATTTTAGTTTGTAATGATTCACAAATAAATATAAAAAATTCTCAATTTAAAATGGATAAATCTTTTTCTATGATTGGATTTAATTGTTATAATAGTACTGTTAATTTTACTCAGGGGATTATTGATTTTTCTAATGTGTTAGATTTTATTTATAGTTTTAGGATCGATAAAGGGTTATTTAAAATAAGCAATGTCGTTATTAGAAATTCAAATTCTGCTAATGCAATTTTAGTTTTATTAAACAACAGCAGTTTTGAAGGTGTAAATAATTCATTTTTTAACAATAATATAGAAGAAAAAAGTTTTGCTTTTTGGGTTAATGAGGAAGGAAACATAACAACAGTTAATAGTCTCTACTATTTTAGCAATCAAAAAAAATCAAGTTTTATCTATCTCAACAATCATAATTATAATGCAATAAAACCTGCTTGGTATTCAAACGCTATATCTTCAAATATAACTTTATTAGAAAACCTTGACAAAAAAGATTTGGATTTTATAATCAAAGACTTTGAAGATAAAAATGTTTTTTATGATTTTAAAGATGATTTTAATGTGGCTGGACTAGATTTTTTTATACCTCAAAAAGATTCACCTTTATTACAAAGAGGAATAGACTCATCAAAATCACCACTTCAAATTCCTGAAAAAGATTTTTATGGCAAAAATAGAATTTTATCTGGAATAGGTATTGATATAGGAGCAGTCCAAAAATCTGGGTATTTAGAATAATTAAATCTTACTTTATTAATTATTTATAGATAACTTTTAAATAGTTAAATAAGTCTATATTTAGTAATTTAAATTTAAAATACTAAAAATGAATTAAAGTTGGTAAAAAATAGATTTTAGGTCTGTCCCTTGCTCCGTCCCAAAGGGTCGGAGCAAGGGACAGACCAATTTTTTATATCCACTAATTTTTTAAAAAATATTAAAATTTTTCTTAGAATTTGTAACAAATTCGTATAAAAAATTCCTTTAATTATTATAGAGAGTAATTAATAAATAAAGGAAATTTTTATGCGACAACCAAGAAAATTAAAACCAGGTGCTACCTATCATGTTACAGCTACAATCAACAAATTTGATAATATCTTTGATCCTGATGATATTAAAGATATGTTCTTAACAGTAATAAATGAGGCTAACATCAAGTATAAATTTGAATTAACAAACTTTTGCATAATTAGAAATCATATCGAATTTATCCTAAAACCACTAAAAGAGAGCTTATCTAAGATAATGCAGTGGATTTTGAGCGTTTTTGCAATGCGTTACAATCACAAACATAAGATAAATGGACATGTTTGGTACGATAGGTTCAAAAGTAGAATCATAGAAACAGAAGAAGAAATTGAGACATCATTTAAATCAATATCGCAAAAACCAGTTGAAGAAAAACTTGCAAAAAAGGCTTCTGAGTATGAATATTGTGGAATATATTTAATAATCAAAGGAATATTTGATTTAATCAAAAAACCACCACAAAATTTATTAGAATTGGCGTTTAATTATTAGTTGTTTAGCAAATTAAAATTATGTTTCTACCATCCTCATTATTTTTTGTTTAATATCTTGGGATAAATTCATCTAAAATATTGATTAAAATTGATAAAAAAGAGAAGTTCTACATTATAATTAATATTTTAATATGATTTTATCTTATTTATAATCAATTTATAGTATAAACATCTTAAAAATCCAAAATTTTGAAAAAAATATTTTGGGTCTGTCCCTTTGGGACAGACCCAAACAGATATATCTATATCCAAATAGATAAAATACAACTAAATATTTCTAAAATTTAATCAAAAAGAGAATTATTATATTAAAATCAATCTTTTAAAATCAATTTTCTTATTGTGAATAAATTATATAATATTTTTAATTAATTTATAAAATAAATATGATAAAAATTTAAAATATCACAAAAAAATACAACTTTATTTTCTACGCTTTAATTATTTTAAAATTTGTCTATTTTTTTGTTGAAATATAAATTTTATAAACCTAGCATTTATTAACAAAGATTAGAAAGAATTACCTACCCTATTTCAACAAACTGTAATAAACTTTTTCCATTTTATCAGAGGTATTTTTTATATCATATTTTTGAGAAAGTTCTAATGATTTTTTGGAAAGGCGATCATGAACTTCTTTATTCTCTAAAATTAGCATAATTTTTTCTGCCATAGCTTTAGGATCATTTGGTGGAACAATAAAGCCATTATCTTCTATCATTTCTGGGACACCCTTTGCGTTTGTACCAACAATAGGTAAACCAAACATAATTGATTCGATTATTGTCATTGGTTGATTTTCTGATGTACTTGGAGTAACAAAAAGTTTCATTTTTTTAAGAACCCCTGATTCTAAAAGAAGTTTATTTGTAACCATTCCTGTAAAAACAATCTTATCTGAAAGATTTTGTTCTTTAATAAGTTTTTTAGTTTTCTCAAGTGTCGGACCACCGCCAACGATCAAAAGTTTTACATTACTTCTTTTACTAAAAATTATTTTCATTGCATCAAACAACACCCAAAGACACTTTTCTTCTGATATTCTACCAATAAAAAGAAGCCAATCATCATCTTGTTGTATATTTACTGGAAAATTATATGCAAAATTAAAATTTTGGTATTTAAAAACTTCTGCACCATTAGAAACAACAGTCAAAGGTGTTTTTAAATCATGAGCCAATAAATATTCGGCAGTAGCTTTTGATGGACTAATCACCATATCGCATTTATTAAAAAATTGGTTAGAATACCACCACCCTATATTATATAATAATTTTGAGTGTTCCATACCTATAACTTTTAAATACTCTGGTTCTGCAAAAAAAGTATGAAAAGTACCTACCACTGGAACGCCAAGCATTTCTGCAATCTTGATTGCTTGATAACCAATTGTAAAAGGAGCGTGAAAATGTATAATATCTGGTTGAAATTCTTTCATAGCCTTAACAATTTTAGAAGAAAAAGGATTTGTAAAAATAAAATCTGGATAAAAACTTGCTTCAAAACCTTGTTGGAAATAAGTCGGAAACGGAAAATAATCTACTGGATAATTTGGGTCTTTTTTGACAAAAGGAACTACACCATAAACACTATGACCTCTTTTAGACATCTCAAAAGCCGTATTTACAGACGATGTTACAACACCATTCACTTGGGGATAAAAATTATCAAGAAAGTATGCTATTTTTAATTTTTTATTCATATAGTGAAATATATTAACATAATTATATAAAAAAGCAAAGTAAATTCACAAAGATAAAGTGAAATATTAATGAATATTGAGTTAAAAAAAATATTATCAAGATATATACTGGTCGATAAGATTATCTTCCTTATTATATGTAAAACACCAATCTCCGTCCCTTGGGACAGACCCTAAACCGAATAGAGTGCAATAAGATTTCCTTCTTTATTATATGTAAACCCCTCAATCTCCGTCCCTTGGGACAGACCCTAAACCGAATAAAGTGACAAGATTATCTTCTTTTTATAATGTAAAACCTAATTTAGAAAAAGGAAATTGTAATGAACTTATCAAAGTGCAATAAGATTATCTTCTTTTTATAATGTAAAACAAAATTAAATTATTTTAATCTTTCAAAAGGAGCTAAAGTGCAATAAGATTATCTTCTTTTTATAATGTAAAACACTATCATAACTTAAAATTTTAATTACGTTTTCAGTTTGGTGCAATAAGATTATCTTCTTTTTATAATGTAAAACAAAATGAATAGTACCTTTTTTATAGCACTTATAATCCAGTGCAATAAGATTATCTTCTTTTTATAATGTAAAACTTTTCTAACTTTTGATTTATTTTTATAGTGTCTAAAGTGCAATAAGATTATCTTCTTTTTATAATGTAAAACAGCCAGCCTTGTAACTTATTTTATAATAATAAGTTATAGAGTCGTTTGCGAGTGGGGTATCAATTTTACCTAAAAATACTAAAAATTTTAGTAATTTCAAAGACCAAAACATAAGTTAAGTCCTTTCCACAAAACAAGAACGAGCGAGACCAAGCAAATTTAACGTTTCCTCCACGCTCGCAACAAAAAAAATAAATCTTACAATGTAAAAAAAAGATAAACAAACCTTAGTTGTCGCTGTAAGCAATGCACATACTAAGACAAATTTGGGATATACCCTAAGACAATTATAGTATAAGATAATTTTTTTTTCAACTATATTATTACTGTTTTATCAAAATTTATTTCGTGTTGCAATCGTCCTTCAATTACTACTTCATTATCAGGTCTAAACTCATTACAATACATATAGTAAGTAATTCTCTTACAATAAAGATATTCCGAAAGCATCCTTGCAGATACTAATGTATTATTTTGATCCATTTTTTTTATTGTTCCTTTCCCTCAATAGTTTTGTCATTTTATTTTTGACAACAGACCAAAAGATTTTACCATCAACCCACAAACTTTTATCAAAAAAAATTCCAGAGTCGTCCCTAAAAAGTGCAATTTGATTTTTAGAATAATCATCGCCTTCGTCAGTGCTTTCTTTTTCATGTTTATCCATCTTAATTCTTTTAGTTGGTTTTATGTCTTTATTTTCTTCAACTTTAAAAAATGTTAATTCTTCATTAGTTGGTACAAAATTAAGTATTGAATAATAATTTTTTAAATAATTTGGCTCATTCTTTAGGTGGAATGTTTCATCTTTATCTTTTTTTAGTACTACTCTAAAAGGATTTATTTGTGATAAAAACCTTTTTGCTATATTCCTTGAAGCATTTATATCAGCCTGCACAATGTGGAGTTTACCATCTTTTATTGATGCAAATAATTCGCCTCCTCTTAAAGGTAGAATATCATTTATTTTTATGGATTTATTTTTTACATTCTCTTTATTAATTTCTATCAAATCACAAAAAGCATCATCTTTTACAACTATTTTTAAAAACCAACTATTATCGATCAAATCTTTTTTTGTAACTTGATGACATCTAATACCCGGAGCATTATTATCACTAAGACACTTAGAAGTATAAGGAGCAAAAACATCACCAACAAGTATCCCCCACAAACTCGCTTTTTGTTGTAAAAAATTAAATATTTGCCTATGTGACCACATTCTTAACTTTGAGTTTTCCTCCCTCGGTCTATCCTCTGCAAAAGTATATTCAGTGAGTTTTTCCATAAGTATTATCTGACACGCCCTATTTTTTTTAACCCAGTCTTCTTTTTGTTTCTTTTTAGAATCATTTTTTATCTCATTGTCCTTGATATACCCCAAAGCAGTCATAAGAATATAATTTACACCTTGTTTAACCCTATTATCTTTTAGTTCATTTATATGTTCTTTGAGTTTATAGCCAAATTTAGGCGTTAAAACTATACTTTCAGCTGATTTTTGAGTTCTTGCAACCCATTTTCTTTTTAATTTATTAAGTTTCTCCAAAAAATCAATTCTTTGCATACTAAGCCCACCGCTTCTAAAAATAGGCTTACGGCACTCTCTAATAAATTCTTTAAAATCAATCTCAAGTTTTTTATCGAGTTCTTTATGCAGATTAATTACATCTTCTTTGTTTTCATAAGATAAAATCTTATTGTCAACATTATTCCAGTCAATAATACCATCATTATAAGTATTTTTAACATATCTTTTTGTCGTTTCTATCAATTCTTTAAATTTTTCTTTATCAATCTCATCATTTCTTATGATTTTAAGTAATTGGTTTAGTTTATTTATTTGCCTAGTAAAAATACCAATTTTATTTTTTCGTTCTTGATACGAAAGTTTATAATTTTTATTAATTTTTCTTTCTTTGTATAAATCATCATCTTCACCAGATAACTTTATAGTTTTACTATAAATATGTTTTGCATAGTAATTTTTATCATTAATTCTTATTATTTTATGATTTTGGTCATTTAAATTAAAAAATAGTTTATTATTATCTATTTCACTCATTATTTCAAAGCAAGAGACTGCTGCAAAAAATCTTTGTCCCAAATCAACAGATAAAACCCGTATTCCTTCATTTAATTCTTTTACATTTTGGAATGTTTTTTCATCCATCCAATCTTTTTTTGTTATTTGATTTTGTGTAAAATAAGATAAAAAATTTGTTTGTTCTTCATTTCCAAATTTTTTTTGGATTTTTAGGCTTGTTATTTTATTATCTACTGTATTAAAAATTTGAGGTTGTAATTTTTCTTTTGCAAATAAAGATTTATAATCTCTAATAGATAGAGTAAAAACTGTATAAGAATCCATTTTTTTACCGTCTTTATAGTTTTCGAGCTCATTTCTATTAAAATAAAGCCTTATCCCACCAGATTTCCCATAAGAGGTATTTTTTGCAGTATCACAATATTTTATGTATTGTTTTGATTTCTTTTGATCTTTTTTATCTTCTTCTTCATCATTAGAGTCTATAAATTCAAACTCTTTATTTTTACTTTTTGGTATGAATGTTATGTTTTCTGATAGTTTTTTAAGTTTTGCAAGATTAAATGTGTAATTTTCTTCAAAATACTCGTTATTTCTTTCTGTTATAAGTGGAATAGTTATATAATTTTCATCTTTTACTACTTCTATTTTATAGTTTCTAAAATTACTGTTTGATGGGTCTTCATATCTATACCAAAGAGGATGTTTTTTAAAATCAGGCATTGTAAATCTTGGCATCTCTGGTCTATCAAGCCATATTTGATTTTTATTAATATCTCGTTTTATCTTTAGATAATCAATATCTCCATTCCATAAACATTGATTTTCAAGTTTAATAATAAATTCAAATAAATTTCTATCTCCAACAAGTTTTGAGTTATCAGTTTGGTATTTATTTAATATATTAATTAAATTTTGTTCGCTTCTATCTTTTTCTTTAAGCCATTTTTCTTTTATTTCGTCAAATCCTTTTAACATTCTACCAGTTATATAAAATTTACCTTTTTTGGCAAATCCAGAGTCTTGTTCAAATGTTTTTTGCCTTTCTTCCTCATATTTTTCTAATATTTCAAAAATTTTATCTCTTTCTTGTTTATTTTCACATTTATTTTCTAATTCTTTTATTTTTACCTCTTTATCAAACCTCTCTTTTATCATTAATTTACACCAACTTTCATAAGACAAAAGTTTTTCTATTGCTTGTGCAAAAATCATTCTATCTAAAGCAGTAGGTGAAAGTTTAGCAGTAATCTTTTTAATATCAGTAAATTTTGTAAAAATAGGTATTAAATTATTATCTCTTAATCTTTTTAATAGAATTTTACCATAATCTTTATGAATTAGAGAAATATTATTATTTTCTTCTTTCAAAATATAACCTTTTGATTCGGCATCAAATAATGGACTAAAAATATTTAATGACGCTTGTTGTGCATTAGGAAAACCTTTTTTATTCTCCATACTTGAAGACACCAGACAAATATAAAGTTCTCTCATCAAAGTTTTAAACTCATCAAGTGTCAGAGTTAAATTTCTTCCAAGCTCAGTTTTTTTAATAAGATAAAATTCTTCAATTTGTTTTTTATATTCAGTTTCTTCTATATAAATACGCTTGCCAGTTTCATCTTCGCCAATAAAAATTTTTTCTTGCCTAAACATCAAAAGTTTTTCAAGATAGTACTTAACACCTTCATTCATATATTGATGTGTATCAAGTAAAGCCTTTGCTTCATCTTTGTTTTTTATGATAAGTTTAAATGGATAAGAAATTGTAAAACTCATTAGTACTCCTTTCAATAATTTAATCTGTGCCAATCCATGACAATCTGACTAATCTGTGTCAATCCGCGACAATCCGATTAATCTGTGTTATATAATTTAATCTGTGTCAATCCGCGACAATCCGATTAATCTGTGTTATATAATTTAATCTGTGTCAATCCGTGACAATCTGACTAATCTGTGTTATATATTTGTCACAATATTAGCATATTTCTTTAAATTATTGAAAAGAATAAATTTATTTTATAAAATTTTACTAATTTATAGTATATAATCAAACTCATGCAATTTATTATTATATAATAATTATATCCTAAATATTTTGATAAAACTGCTTCGTTTGATTATAATTTAGTTTTATAAGTTATATTTTAAAATTATGTTTTACATTTTGGTAAACATTCTCAAGCTCTTTTTCATTTAAAAAACCATCGGCAGCACCTGCAACACCAATTTTATAAGAAGCAAATGTTATTGCTCTTTTAATCGACTCGTAAGGATTGGAAGTTTTATTATAAAAATGTAAAAATGCAGAAAAAAGTGAATCCCCTGCCCCTATGGTATTCACAATTGGTCTTGTATAAACGGCTGGAATTTGAGCTATAAAATTATCTTTTTTTACTGACATTAAAACACCTTCTTTACCAAGCCCGATAACGATTATATCATTGCCAAATTTATTTAAAACCATTTTTATCCAATCCATCGGTGGGGAAGGAAGATTTTCATTACTCATAAATAAAATATCTGCACTTTTCATAAAATCAGTGTTGTAAGGGTCGTTTAAGTCACCAATAACATGAACATCACTTGCAATAATTTTACCCTGCTCTTTTGCGATTTTTAAGAATGGTCTTGAAAAATTTATGTTACATAAAGAAACTAATTTACATTCATCCAAAGCCTCCAAAAATAAATCCTCTGGATAAACTTGTTCCTGAATATCTTTTAAATCACAATGGATTTGTCTTTTGCCATCTTTATCATAGATTATAATAGAAGCACAAGTTTTCTCCATCTGAGAAATTACATATTTATCTTTAACCTTATCAAGCTTTAATTCATCCCTAACCATCATTCCAGACAAATCAGAGCCAATTATAGAGGCAAAATTAACTTTATCGCCAAGTTTTGTTAAAGATTTTGCAAGATTATAACCAACACCAGATATTGTAGAATTTACTCCAAAAAAAGGATAAGTTACAGGAAAATAATTTAGAGGAAAACTCTCAATTTTTAAAGTATTTTCTATATTAATTGAACCCGAAACTAAAATTTTGTTCATAAATACCTCCATATAACACGTATTTTTACTGATTATTTAAGATTAACATAGATTATACTGGTTTTTATTCAAATTAATACTTAATTATACATTTAGTAATTTTATATCATCCAGTTTAATATATGTTTTCTATATTAATTCGTTATAATCAATATTATACTAAAAATAAAATTAATTGTCAGTGATTTAGCTCACAAATATAATTAAAATTTTAAAATAAGATTCTTTTTAATTTAAAATGTAAAATTTAATAAATTTATCTTTTAGATGTTGCATTGCCAAGTATTTTACTATAATATGGATATATATTAATAACTAAAGATAAAATATGAGCGAAAATATAATAGATATAAAAAAAATATCACAAGATATTATTGATTTATTTAAAAAATACGATTCTTTATTAATTTACATTAATGGTTCTCCTGATCCAGATGTAATAGCTTCTTCTTTTGCAATAAAAGAATTAGCTAATATTTATAATTGTAAAATAACAATTTATTCTAAAAAAAATGTATCTTTAAATCAAAATAGTTTTTTAATCAAAAAAATTGGTATTCCAATAAAATTTGACAAACAAAAACCCAATATGATAAATTTTAAAGGTTATATTGTTTTGGATTTTCAGTCTTGTTATGTTGAAGAGATAAGCGATGAATTAAAATGCGTCCTTCATATAGACCATCATAGTAAAGATGGTGACAAAATTCAACCAGAATTACAGATAATTTCGCCAGAAGTTGGTTCTGTATCAACAATAATAGCGTTATTGTTAAAAGAGTTAAAACCACAGATAAAGCAACCTATTTTTAATAGAATTGCAACGGCTCTTTTTTATGGAATAACATCAGATACTGATGATCTTAAGCATTCCTTTCCAATTGATGTGGAAGCAATAGATTTTTTAAAACCAAGTATTATACAAACAATCATAGATTATATAAAAAAGACACCACATAATGAAGAAACTCGAAAAATAGTAAATAATGCCTTATTAAATCATATATTATATAAAGATTGGTTTATTTGCGGTGTAGGTTATCTTAATGAGAAACATAGAGATAGTATTGCTATTGCAGGAGATTATATTTTACAATTAGAGCAAGATAAAAATGTAGTAATTTTTTGTATTGTAGAAAAAGATGATTACGAAGGCTTATATATTGATGCTTCTTTTAGGACTAACAATCTGGCGCTTGACTTAAATAATTTCATAAAATCAATTACTCACAATGGAGGAGGAAGAAAAAATAAAGGAGCTTACCAAGTAAATCTTGATTATTTCTCTAAATATGCAGATAAAGAATTATTATGGAAAATAGTTTCTGATACAACCATTTCATACATGAAGAATGAAATAGACAATATTAGTAGTTTTAAATGGAGTTTGAGTTCTGTTTTTAATAAATTTTCTAATTTTTTTAAGAAAAAACAGTAAAAACAATTCTATATTTTGATATTTATTTAAATTTGAAATTTAATAGATAAAAATAACTTAAAATCAGTAAAATTAGAATAAATATTCTTTTTTAAAAAATTTAAATTTCCTCTAAAAAATTGATCTATGGTTCGACTTTAACCATATTTATGCACATTTTAACCTTTTAAATCTTTTATATTTTTTCTATATTACTTATCAAATATTAAATTAAAGAGGTTAATTAAAATGGAAAATTTAAAAGAAATTGTGAAATCGTTTTATACAGAATGCTTGACTGTAAACAAAACAAGTAATCCAAGTGAAAAAATGGAAAAATTATTAGCCGAGGATTTTAAATCAATCAATGCAAAAGAAACTAAAGGAAAAGCACAATTAATCGGTCAGATTGGATTTTTCTGGAAATTGATACCAAATTTGAAATGGGAACCACAAGAAATATTACAAGACGGTAATAGAGTAATAGTAAGAAGTATTTTTAGCGGTTCACCAAAGGGTGATTTTATGGGATTGACTTTGGACGGAACAAAATCTTTTAACACAACATCTATTGATATTCATACAGTTGAAAATGAACAAATAAAGACTGTTTACCATGTTGAAGAGTGGGCAACTGCAATACAGCAATTAACTGTAAAATAAATTTTTTAAGCCCCTCTAGCCAATAATAGTAGGGGCTGTTTTTTTCAGATTTTAAGTTAAAACAGGACTAATAATATGAGTAAACACATCGATATTGTACCAATTTGGTTACGAATTATAATAGGATTTTTAGCGTTGATGAACATTGCATTTGGAGTAATGGGATATTTTGACATGTCTGTTCTTTTCAACAATGGAGCAGGGCTTAATCTCAGTAATACGATTCTTAAAAATGCAAGTTTTGAATTTGCAGCAAAGGAATCTGGCAATTGGATTGGCATTAGGAATTGTAGCTGCTAAGTGTGTTCCTGAAAGTATTACTATATCATAACATTAATTAGAGTAATTAAAAAAAGGGATGTTCAATGAAAAAAATAATAGTATTAACTACCATTCTTTTTTCTTTATCAATATTATTAATAGCACAAAATAATAACTCAATGACTTCTAAATCGGAATATATTGAAATTGCAAAATTCCAACTCAAAGCAGGTTTTAGCGACGAACAATTTTTACAAGCCGAACAAACTGTAAGAAAAGGAATTATCAAAGATACCAAAGGATATATAGGTAGAGAACTTTTTAAAAATGAAAACAACGAATGGACAGTAATTCTTAGGTATGACACTAAAGAAAATATGGACGCTTTATTGGCATTATTAAAAAAAAATCTACATCCCAGTTTTCAAGATTACGCTTCGATGATAGATTTTTCTACAATGCGTAAAGAGTTTCTTTTCAAAAAAATTTAATCAATTTATGAGACCAATAACAAAAATATGTTGGTCTCACGCCTTTACAAAAAAAAGAAGAATCATTTTATAAAAAAACCACAAACAATGCTAATATTTAGTATTTATTGAGCTTTTGAAAGCATTTAAGTATATAATGTAAGACGCTTTAATTTTATGTAAAATTCTGCCGTAAATTAGTATAAAAAAATTGGAAATACAAAATACTGGGTGAAGACACCCTCAATCAAAAGGAGAATTTACATGGATCAAAATATAGAAATTTCTTATAAAGTTTTACCTCGAGGTGGGTTTTTGGTGGATACAAGCGAAGGTTATATCCAGTTTGGAGTACCGCCTGAGACAATAAAGGATACCATGGGTTTTCCAAAGGGTGTACCTCAGATTTTTGTACTAACTGACAGAATGTTTGATTGGAAAAAGGGTATTAGTCTTGCAGAAGTTGAGTTTCCACTTTACTTTAATTTTTTTATCAAAAAACGTAAAACTTATATCGTTTGCACAGAAGATCAGGAAAAAGCATTAATACCGCTCTTACAAGAGTCATTGTTTGGTCCAAAAAAGTTTGATATAAGTAGGGATTGTACCGAAGATTTTGATAAAAAACTCATCCCAAATCTGATCAATGAGATGGAATATTTCAGAAACAATTTGAAAATTTCTGATCTTGTAAAACTTATCGTTTTCAAAGATGATAAGGTTTGTTTCAATAACATTACAATTGTAAGAGACAAAGAAAATTTATTTTCTGTTTTGGATTCTGAAGTCGAAATCGCAATTGTACCAAGAAACATAACCTACACTCCAACAATAATGATAGGTGCTCGTTTGTCAGAACCATATAGACCACCACTTTTTAGTATCACATGTTTAGGTCCAAGTCATGGATTTGACCCTACGGAAAACACATCGGGCTACATAATATGGCTTAACCATCACGGAATTATGGTAGACCCACCTGTCAATTCCACCGAGTGGCTTGATGCCTCCAATGTAAACCCTAAACTTATAGATAGTATTATCCTTACACATTGTCACGCAGACCATGATGCAGGAACTTTTCAAAAAATACTAAACGAAGGCAAAATTACTGTTTATTCTACCGAAACTGTTATGATGAGTTTCTTGAGGAAATACTCGGCTTTGTCTGGAGAATCAGTTAAGGATCTTCTCAAACTTTTCAATTTTATTCCAATAAAAATTAGGACTCCAGTTTTTATACACGGAGGACAGTTTGAAATGTTTTATACTCTCCATTCAATTCCAACATTAGGTTTTAAAATGGCTTTTCAGGATCAAACTTTTGTATATTCTTCTGACCACAATAACGATCCTGTTTTACATCAGAAATTATTTGACACAGGAGTTATCTCTCCCGAAAGGTATAATGAACTATCGCTTTTTCCATGGGATTCTAAAGTAATCTACCATGAATCAGGCGTTCCACCACTTCATACACCTATCAAATATTTGGATTCTTTACCAGAAGAAATCAAAAAAAAGACAGTGGTCTACCATATAGCAAAAAAAGATTTTCCAGAAAACACAATCTTAAAATTAGCCACTTTTGGTATTGAGAATACGCTTGAGTTCAAAACAGAAAAACCTCCTTATGAATCAGTTTATAACCTACTAAATATTTTGAAACATCTAGATTTTTTCAACAATTTGTCAATCCTAAAAATACAAGATTTTATTACAAGTGTTGTTAAAGAAGAATTTAAAAGAGGTGATTTGATTATAAAAAAAGGAACTATTGGCGATAAATTTTATATCATATATTCTGGTAGCGTGTCGGTACAAAGTGAAGGTCTTGTACATAAAAAGATTTATGGAAGTTACGAATATTTTGGTGAACTTGCACTTTTAACAGGTCAAGTTCGTGTAGCAGATATAATTGCAGAAACAGATGTTGTTGCATATTCAATGGAAAGGAATAGATTTTTACATTTTATCTCTGGTACTGATTTTGAAAAAACCCTTTATAGGCTTGCCAAAACTCGAAGTAGTGATACTTGGAATCTTTTATCAGACAGTCAATTTTACAAACAATGCACTTCTTACCAAAAAACTTGGTTAGAATCGATTTTAATTCCAATGGATGACGTGCCTGCTGGTATCATACTAGGCGAAGGAGAACCAACAGAACGAGTCTATATTATCCGAAACGGTGAAGTAACAGTTGATTGGCAGGGAGGAAATTCTTTTAAAATAGGTCGAGGTGATATTATTGGCTCAATGTTGAAAGTAGCAAAACGTGAACCATCCAATTTTACATTCTCAAATTCAAACCCTGTTTCACTTTACACTATGAAAAGGGAAGATATAATCGAATTTGTGCGAGGAAATCCTGGTATTGCAAAGAAAATGTTTTATTAAAAAATAAAAACCACTCACCTAATAATAATACTGATTGTACAAATTAGATTTTTTACATTAACCAATGTAATGTGTGTAAATCCGTGTTATCATTTGACAAACAAAAAAAAATTAGGTATATTATAACACAGATTTTTTAGGTTATCACAGATTACACAGATTGAATTTATTTAATATTAAACTAATTAATTTCATAGTCTCTGGCAAACTACACTAAAAAGTTTTCAGTTTGTCAAAAAATTAAATATAGTTATTGTTTATAATTATAGAATTTAGTCTGTGTTAATCTGCAACAATCTGATTAATCTGTGTTATAAAAACTTTTTACTATAAGTTAAACATTTCCCAAAAACACAGGAGAATACGCGGTGAATAATATTAGAAATTTTTCTATTATAGCACATATTGATCATGGTAAATCTACGCTTGCGGATAGATTGATTCAACATTGTAATATCATTTCAGATAGAGAATTTCAAGATCAGATTCTTGATAGTCTTGATATAGAGCGAGAAAGAGGAATTACAATTAAAAGTAACGCAGTTTTGCTTCCATATAAAGCAAGAGATGGCAAAATATATAATTTGAACTTAATTGATACGCCAGGTCATGTTGACTTTACTTATGAGGTATCCCGTTCGTTAAAATCCTGTGAAGGTGCTTTACTTTTAGTCGATGCGTCTCAAGGAGTTGAGGCTCAAACTTTAGCAAATCTTTATCTAGCTTTAGAGCAAAATCTTGAAATAATAATTGTAATTAATAAAATAGATTTACCTTCTGCTGATATTGAAAGTGCAAAAAAACAGATTGAACATGATTTGGGATTTCCAAAAGAAGATGTTATTTTAGCTTCTGGTAAAGAAGGTATTGGAATTGAAGATATTTTTGAGGCAATTGTTAAAAGAGTCCCTCCGCCATCTGGAAAACCTGAAAATATATTAAAAGCATTGATTTTTGATAGTCATTATGACGAATTTAGAGGTGTTGTTCTACATATTAGAATATTTGAAGGCGAAATAAAAGCAGGCGATCCTATTTTACTTATGTATAGTAATTCTGCCTATATAGTTGAAGAAGTTGGATATTTCAAACTAAAAATGGAAAAGAAAAACAAACTAGTCGCTGGTGAAGTAGGATATTTGATCGCTGGTATTAAAAATATCACTGATATTCAAATAGGAGACACTGTAACATCTTCAAAGACTCCAGCTCCAGAACCATTACCGGGTTTTAAAGAAGTAAAACCAGTTGTTTATTCATCATTATATCCTGTTGCAGCAGATGATTATATATCACTAACCGATGCTTTAGGAAAATTAAAATTAAACGATGCGTCTTTAATTTACTCAAAAGATTTTTCATCTGCATTAGGTTTTGGATTTAGATGTGGCTTTTTGGGATTATTACATCTCGAAGTTGTTCAAGAAAGACTCGAACGAGAATTTGACATGTCTTTGATTCTAACTGCTCCATCAGTTCAATATAAAATTAAGTTAAAAAATGGTACTACAATAATGGTAGATAACCCAGTTAATTATCCAGACCCTCTTCTAATTGAATCAGCAGAAGAACCATATATTAAAGCAACAATTATTTTACCAAAAGAATATCTTGGTCCAATTATGAACCTCTGTATAGAAAAAAGAGGCGTTCAAACTGACTTAAAATTCCTTGATGAAAGAAGAGTTGAAATAATTTATGAATTACCTTTAGCCGAAATTATTTATGATTTTTATGATAAGTTAAAATCTTTAAGTCGTGGTTATGCTTCATTTGATTATGAAATTATGGATTTTAAAGCAACAGAACTTGTTAAACTTGATATTCTTGTCTCTGGAAAACCAGTTGATGCTTTATCTATGCTTGTTTATAAAGACAATGCAAGACACAGAGCAAAAAAAGTTTGTGAAAAATTAAGAGAATTTATACCTCGCCAACAATTTCAAATACCTATTCAAGGTGCTGTTGGTGGTCAAATTATATCTCGCGAAACTATCAGTGCTTATAGAAAAGATGTTACTGCAAAATGTTATGGTGGTGATATAAGTAGAAAACGAAAACTCCTCGAAAAACAAAAAGAGGGTAAAAAGAGAATGAAAATGATTGGTAATGTTGAAATACCACAAACAGCATTCTTAGCAGTACTCAAATCAGACGAAAATTAAAATAATTTTTACTAATAGTGGTAGTTTTATTACTACCACTATTGATATGTAATAGTCATTTCATCCTTCTATTACACGAATTTAAGCACAGATTAATTAGTATAAAGAATCTAATCTGTGTCACTCTGTGATAATCATAATAATCTGTGTTATAGCAACTATGATGATAGTTGTATTGTTCAAATAAATCAAAATCAAGTATATTTATACAAATCGTAGGTTTTAACTTCTTAAAGAGTTTGTAGTTTTTAGTTGTGAAGAATAAAGTTTTGTCCAGTAATAAAGTGTTCTATTTCTAAAAATATAATTGCCAGTTGTTAGAACTTCTACATCGTAAACTCGCTGGTTTTCATCAGTTGCTTTCACATCAACAATTGACTCTTTGTCAATAGAAAAATTTTTAATATTAAAAGGATTCTTTATCTCAACAGTCTTAATTACTGGAAAGCCAGAGTCAGAATGGACTGCGTTTATAAATGATAACAATAAATCCTAGTTTTCTTCTTTGCAAACAGAAACTTGATAAAAATATCAGAAGTTGCTTTAACTATTTCTCTACTTAAAATATATCAAAAAAAATTAAGAAAAGCAAATAAAAAACATTTTCTTTAAAGTTAAAATTTTTAAATTAATTATATTTCTCTTGAAATAATTGGTTTTCTGTTTTAGAATATTGTTATATTTTAATCTATTTTTTAATAAAAGGGTCATAATAAAAATGGGAAAATCAGATAAAACATCAAAAAAAATTATTAAATCTTATAAAAAAGAAATTTCTTTGTTAGAAAATCAATTAACCGAAAAAGAAGAAACTATAAGTAAATTAAAAATGTTAATTGATGTTAACTCGGTTATTACTTCTTCATTGGATAAAAAACGGGTATTAAGAACTATACTTGACCAAACAAAAAAATTAATTGGCTGTTTAAAAAGTAGTATTCTTTTGGTTGATAAAGAAACAAACCAACTCATTTTTGAAGTTTTAACAAATGAAGAGGATGAAAAATTTTTGTCTGATATAAGGCTTAATATTGGCGAAGGTATCGCAGGTATGGTATGGGAACATGGACAACCAATTTTAGTCGAAGATGCTCAAAAAGACGCAAGATTTTCTGAAAAAGCTGATAAAAAAAGCGATTTTATTACAACTTCGATAATTGCGGTTCCTTTAATTGCTAATGGCAAAATTATAGGTGTAATGGAAGCAATAAATAAAGTTGACGGTAGTTTTTTTCATCATCTTGATTTAGAATTATTTCAAAATATATCTGTTCAGGCTGCTGTTGCAATACAAAATGCAAGTTTATATGATATGGCTATTTCTGATGGAAAAACTCAACTTTTTATACATAGATATTTTCAAGTTAGACTTGACGAAGAATTAAAAAGAGTTGTACGGTATGGTGGCTTTTTATCTTTGGTTATGTTTGATTTAGACCATTTCAAAAGCATCAATGATACTTATGGACATCAATTTGGTGATGAAGTTTTAATTAAAGTTGCCAATGTTATAAAAAAAAATTGCCGCACATCAGATGTACCAAGTAGGTTTGGAGGTGAAGAATTTGCAATAATGCTTACCGAAACAAATAAAGAGGGTGCAAAAATTTTTGGTGAAAAAATTAGAAAAGTAATTGAAGAACTTGAAATAGAATATAATGGTAAAAAGATTAAAGTAACAATTTCTGGAGGAATTACATCATTTCCAGATGATAATCCAAAAGATATTCAAGAATTCATCGAAATGGCTGATAAATCACTATATGTTTCTAAAAAAGAGGGAAGAAACAAAATTACTGGCTACTCTCCAGAAATGGCAAATGAAGAACTAGAGAAGTAAAAAAGTTTTTCACAAGAACACAAATGGTGAATATTTTTTTGTGTTCTTCATGATAAAATTGTAAAAACTGATTAGTTACAAAATTTACTATTTTAAAAATATATAATTTAAATCCAAATCTCTCAAATTATCAAAATATACATTTTCCCATTTATTTCTTACAGCCCTAAAAGTATATGGATGAACTATATACATCAAAGGAACTTGCTCAAGTATTATTTGTTGATACTCATCCCATATCTTTTTTGCTTTTGCCTTATCTAATGTAAAAGCACCTTCATTATAAAGATGATCAATACGAGCCTCCCAGTCTGTTGCAGGTTTTTCTTGTAATGGTCTCCATAAATGAAAATTCCCAGAAGAAAGCCAGACATTTATACCACCAGTAGCCCAATAATTTGCTCCAAGCCCAACAATAACACAATGCCAATCATAAGTCTTAATAAGACTATCAACTAGTTTCTGAAAATCAATAGGTCTAACTTTTAGAGTAATCCCTATATTTTTAAGTTCATCCGCAAAAATATTTGCCATATCAATCCTAATATTATTTTCTGCACCTGTAACAATATCAAATTCAACTATATTACCATCCTTGTCAACCATTAACCCATCTTTATTTTTTTTGATACCAATTTCTTCGAGTAATTTAATTGCTTTTTTTGGATTGTAAGTGTACTGAAGCTTTATATTTTCATCAAAAAATGGATTTGCCTTAGCATAAAAATGTATGGCAGGTTCTGCAAGACCTCTATAAACTTGATTAATTATTCTATCTCTGTTAATCATACAACTCATTGCTTGTCTAAATTTCGTATTACTAAACCAATTATAGTATTTTTTATCGATATTTGATGGATTTTGATTAAAACAGAAGAATGCTGCATCTAATGACGATCCTCCATTATAAACAGTGTAATCTGACTTTTCTTTAGAAAGTAAATTATCTAAATCCTCTGGTCTTACTACATGAAAATCTTTTTCACCATTTTTAAAAAGTAAAAATTCTGTATTCATATCAGGAACTATCTTAAAAACAATTTGTTCTACATAAGGAAGTGTTGTATTACCAGCATCTTTTTTCCAATGATTAGGATTTCTTTTCAATACCACTCTAACACCAGGGGTATATTCGTAAATATAGTAAGAGCTAAGAGATGGAATAGTTTTAACATCAGTATCAACACTAAATAATTCTAAAAGACTTTGAACACCTTTTTCTTTTTTTGCTTTTTCAAAAATAAACTTAGGTCCAAAATCCATATTTGTAGTTAAAATTGGATTTGCAATAATACGAGGATAATGAAATACAAACGAGAGGTCATCGATTTTTTCTATATCAATGTGTTTCTCTACTCCATCTTTCATCTTTATAAATTGCCCCGAATAATCTGGAAGTTGTAATTTTTTTTCACCAGCGATTTCATTATACCAAAAAACAACATCATCTGCAGTAACTTTAACCTTTGTTTTACCATCATAAGTTGTCCAATATAAATCATCTCTTAATTTATAAATAACATCAAGTTTATCATTTTCTTCATCAGCCTTAACTTCAAAACTCGCGAGGTTTGGGATAAACTCTTTTTTATATGGATCATAATCTGCTAAACTTTCATATAAATAATCAATAACAGTTCTACTGTCACTGTCCCTTGCTGTTAGTGTATTGAATGTTTTTGGATCATTTGTCAATGTAGCAACCCACACACCACCAATTTTACCGTTTTTATATTTTTGAGGACCAAATTTTTTTACAGTTTTTGACAAAATAGTACTCTTATTAGTATCTTTTAATGTATTTATTTCATCAACAGAATATTCTTCTTCTTTAGTACAACTTAAAAAAAACAAAGTAACGATAATTAATAACACCAAATTTTTCATAAATAAAACCATCCTATAACACTGATTTGCAGTAATTATAACTAAAGTTTTTAGGTTTGTCAAAAAAATTGACAAATTATATTGAAAAAGTTTTTATTAACCCGTTATTACTAAAGATAATTTAAATTATATTTTTTATATAGACTATTTACATTCTCCATTTTTTTTTATATAATCTTTTAATTTTGAAATCTTAGGATAAAGCCATGACTGAAAAAAAATTGCCTTTTACAAAATCACAAATTGAAGAAATTATTCAAAAATACCCTACCCCTTTTCATATTTATGATGAAAAAGCAATTAGAGAAAATGCAAAAAAACTGATAAAAACCTTTTCGTGGTGTGATACTTTTAAAGAATACTTTGCTGTAAAAGCAAATCCTAACCCATACCTTCTAAAAATTCTAAAAGAAGAAGGCTTTGGAGCAGATTGTAGCTCTTTGGCAGAATTAGTACTTGCAGAAAAAGCCTCTATAACTGGCGAAAACATAATGTTTACCTCAAATGATACTCCTGCAGAAGAATACGTTAAAGCAAAAAAACTTGGTGCGATTATAAATCTTGATGATATAACACACATAGATTTTTTAGAACAAAACACTGGCTTACCTGATTTAATTTGTTTTAGATATAATCCTGGACCATTAAGAGGTGGAAATGCACTTATTGGTAAACCTGAAGAGGCAAAATACGGCTTAACTAAAGATCAAATTCTTGAAGCATACAAAATTTGTAAACAAAAAGGCATAAAAAGATTTGGGCTTCATACTATGCTTGCGTCAAATGAACTTGACCCAAATTATTTTATTGATACAGCGATTATGCTTTTTGATTTAGTTGTTGATTTGTCAAAAGAAGTCGGTATTAAGATGGAATTTGTTAATCTTGGCGGTGGTTTTGGTATTCCATACAGACCCGAACAAAATAGGTTGGATATGGATTATATTTCTGCTGGCATTAAAAAAGCTTTTGAAGAAAAAATTGTAAAAAACAAACTTAACCCTTTAAAAATATTTATGGAATGTGGAAGAATTATTACAGGTCCTTATGGTTATCTTGTTACAAAAGCAATTCACAAAAAAGATACATATAAAAACTATATAGGTCTTGATGCTTGTATGTCAAATTTAATGCGACCTGCACTTTACGGGGCATACCATCATATAACTGTCATGGGTAAAGAGAATGCTTTATTTGACAAAAAGTATGATATTGTTGGCTCTTTGTGTGAAAATAATGATAAGTTTGCAATAGATAGAATGCTACCAAAAATTGATACTGGAGATATTGTTGTAATTCATGATACAGGAGCTCATGGTTTTGCAATGGGCTTTAATTATAACGGAAAGTTACGTTCAAAAGAACTTTTATTAAAACAAGATGGTTCTGTTGAGTTAATTAGAAGAGCAGAAACACTTGATGATTATTTTGCAACTTTGGATTTTTCTAAATTATGATCCAAAATATCATGCGTAAAAAAATAATTATATCTACAAATAAAAGAAAAGATGGAAAAATTGTGGCTAATTTTTCCATCTTTTTTTAATTTTAAATAAAACTTCCTTCCACCATTGATTTTTTTTATTTTCTATATTACAATTATACCAGAAACTTTTTTGGAGGATAGATTATGGATAGAAAAAAAGCTTTGGTTGTTGATGATATGGAAATAAATAGAAACGTAATTAAATCTTTTTTATACTTTGAAAAATTTGATGTAGATTTAGCCGAAGATGGCATAAAAGGGTTAGATTTGCTTTCTAAAAACAAATATGATTTAGTCTTTTCTGATATTGAGATGCCAAATATGAATGGAATGGAACTATTAACAAGAGCAAAAAAGAATCCAACTACTAAAAATATTCCAATAGTTATGCTAACTTCTTTGGATAAACAGGAAATTATAGACAAGGCAAAAGAACTTGGAGCATCTGGCTACATAGTAAAACCTTTCACAAAAGAAAAAATGGAAACTCTATTGAAAAATATTGGTTTTTAAAGAAATATATTTAACTTACAATCTAAATTTCCGAAAATATTAATAATTAATTTTGGAATTGAGGTTGTTATGACTAATCGTAGTTTTGTAGTAATTGTCATTTTAATTTTTGTTGTTTTTATTTCTTTAGTTTTTAGTATTGGTATTCATTATTTTGATTGGTTTAATTTAAAAGAAAAAAATAGTTATGTGAAATATATTCCATCAGAAAAACAACAAGTTAATGTTAATACTGTAAAAAATAAAGATATTACTACTGATACTGAAAAAATTTTACAGAAAAAAGAAATTCTTAAAGAAAAAAAAATAGTTGAGAATAAAATCATTCAAGATAAAATTAGTGAAAAAAAATTTGAAAATAAAAAAATAAAAAAGATAATTGATATAACTACTGATACTTATGTAAAAGATCTAAATTTGCCAAATCAAAATTTTCATTCTTTTGGAGAATATATTTCTCAAGAAGAATCAAGATATAGAATTTCTCTAATAAAAAATTTAAAAATTAAAACAATCATTATAAATTCTTTAACAAAAAATAATGGAGTAACTCAGGAGTTTTATAGAATTGTTTATTCTACAAAAATGATTCCTGCAAAAATACTTGACCAAATAGTTGAAAGCAAAGAATTTAGAGATTTAATACCAAAAAAATATTTAAGTAAAGAAGTTGAGTTTGGTGGATTAAAAAAAGGTGAATATATAAAATTTAAAAATACTGATATTAAAAATATTTTGATACAATGGACTCAGGGTAGACTTACTCCTATACAAAAAGCATGGGAAGTAAAAGCCGAAAAATAATATTAAATGGAAGATTTTATGGATTATTTTATTTGGGATAAAAATTATAATACTAATATCGAAAAAATAGATGAGCAACATGAAATTTTGCTTTCTATGATGAATAGTTTGCACAATGGGTTAAAGTTGTCTGACACTCATTTAAATAAAATTGTTGCAAATGTAATTAATGACTTGTTTGATTATATTTCTTATCATTTTAAAACAGAAGAAGATTTGATGGAAAAGTCAAATTATCCTTACTATGAAGAACATAAAAACGAGCATTCTGTTTTTTTTAAGAAAATGCTTGAAATTCAAAAAGAATTTAGCAAAGGCAAGTTAAATATAGAAAAAGAACTTCTTGATTTTTTAAAGGATTGGCTAATAAAGCATATTCTTGCAACAGATAAAAAACTTGGTAACTTTTTGCTAGAAAAAGGAAATAATAATGAAAATGAGTGATTGGGACACAGCATCATTTGATAATTTCAAAAATATTATTGTTTATTTTAAATTAGAAGAAATTTTTAAAAAAGTTTTTGAAAAAGATTTAGATTCTTTTAAATTAAAAGATGAAATGAATAAATATGATGAAAACAACCTAATTAATTTTTGTCTCAATTGGCTTAATACCCCCCCAAATATTATCTGGTTTTCAGGCTACAATGAAGAAACAAATCTATTTGACGTCAATAAAATTGAAATTGAACCAAAAGATATTACAGATGCAAAAGAAATGATAAAATATTTGCAAGAATATACTTCAAAATAAAACTATTAATTTTTCTCAAATATATCAATTTTTTTAAATAATTTAAGATTTTATTGACATTTCTTATCTTATATTTTATGATTAATACTAAATGAATTTAATAAAAATGAGCGAGCGGTTAGCATGTTTAATAAAATATTGGCAATAATTAATTTTTTTTCTTCACAATATCTTAATTATTCAACTCAAAATAAAAAAAAGATTAATAACCTCATAATAATTTCATTATTGGGGTCTATTTTTTCATTTTTATTAATGTTTCTATTTCTTATAAAAAGTGAGATTTCTTATCAATTTTCATTAATTTCTCTAATTATTTTTCTTATGAGTTTAATTATTTTATTTTTGATAAAAAGAGAAAGAATTAATTTTGCTATAAATATAATGATATTGAGTATTATTGGGTTTATTTCTTACTGTACTATTAAAATTGATCATATAGTATTTATTTTATATTTAGCAGCAATAAGTGCGGTAAGTTTATTCTTTATAAAAAAATATCAAATAGTATCACTCCTTATTTCTATTTCTATTCTAGTATTAATAAGATTTGCAATCTTAATTAATGACTTTTTATTATCTCAAACATTTTCTATAGAATTTTTAGAAGGTGTTATTACTTTTGTTATAGCTCTCATAATATTAGTCTCTTGGTTTATTTCTTATCAATCATTTATAAATGAACTGTTATTATTAGAAAAAGTTAAAGAAGAAAAAGAAAAAGCAGAAGAGGCTAATCGAGCAAAAAGTGATTTTTTATCTAATATGAGTCATGAATTAAGAACTCCATTAAATCCAATTATTGGTCTTACTGATATTCTATCAATGGAAGAAAAAAATAAAGAAAAATTAGAAATATATAAAATAATTAATGATAGTGGAAAAAAATTATTAGAAATAGTAATTAGTTTATTGGAGTTTTCAAAGATAGAGAATAAGAATATTTTACTAAAGAATACTAATTTTAAGATAATAGATTTAATAAATTATTTAGATCAAATGTTTACAGACATCGCCAAAAAAAGCAATTTGGATTTTAAAATAATAATAGATGATGGTATAGATTGTGAACTTCTAGGTGATCTAAATATGATTGAATACTTATTTTTTAATTTAATAATGAACTCTATAAAATATACAGAAAAAGGTTACACTCTCTTAAAAATATCTAAAATATCAGAAAAAGAAAGTATTTTACTGTTAAAATTTGAGGTAATAGATACAGGGATAGGAATTTCAAAAGAAAATCAAAGTATTATTTTTGAAAAATTTGTTCAGGGTGAACCTTTTCTTACAAAAAAACATAGCGGTATAGGTTTGGGATTAGCTATTTGTAAAAATTACGTTGATTTAATGGGTGGCAATATTTATGTAATTAGTGAAGATGGCAAAGGTAGTAATTTTACAATCGAACTCCCATTAGAAAAGTCAAAGAATTAAAAAAATAATTTAGAAACTGAATAATTTTCTATCTGCTAATTGTTATTCCATTTTTGCAACAATGTTTGTAAAGTATTTGCTTCTGCGAATTTCTCCTCTGTGTTTACTCCTTCAATAATATCAGATGGAATTTCATCAATAAATGCTGATTTTTGCTTGTTGATTATATCGTTAAATTTAACCCTTATTTTTGGATATGTTAAAAATAATTTTTCTCTTGCTCTTGTTACAGCAACATAAAAAAGCCTTCTTTCTTCTTCTTGATTACCGGTTTCTTCTACTGTTTTAAAATGAGGTATCAAACCATCTTCAACGCCAACAACAAAAATAACTTTAAATTCAAGACCTTTTGCAGAATGAATACTCATCATACTAATTTCGTTATCGTCAAATTTTTCTTCTTCTCTTGTTGACATACTTACTCTTTGTAAATAATCATAAACATTTGGGTCAAAATTATCGGGATTTTTTTCATATCGTGATATTGATTGGATAAGTTGGTTTATATTATTCATTCTGTGACCAATTCTTTTTAAATCTTTTATTTCACTAATTAATTTACCTTTATAATCAATTTCTTCAACGAGCAGTTGTACAGTTCTTGAAATGTTTTTTGGTTTAAAGATTAATTCTCTGTATTTTTCTATTAATTTGTAAAAGTCTTCTAAGTAAGGAGTGATTTTATTACCTAAAAAACCAGAACTAACGAAATTTTTTATTGTTAAATACAAAGAACAGTTATTTTCTTTTGAAAATTCCATCATTGAATGAATTGTAGTAACACCTATTCCTCTTTTTGGATTATTTATAATTCTATGTAACGCCACCTCGTCGTCTGTGTTTGCCAAAAATCTTATATAACTAATGATGTCTCTTATTTCGGGTCTTTCAAAAAACCTCATTGCACCTACGACTTTATATGGAATGTTGCATTCTCTAAATTTTTCTTCAAAAGGACGAGACTGTGAGTTCATTCTAAAAAGAATACCAAAATCTTTGTATTTATAGCCAAGATTTTTCAATCTCTCAACCATTGTTAAAATAAAATTTGCCTCGTCTTCTTCATCTTTTGCTTCATAATAACCAATTTTGTCCCCATCACTTATATTTGTCCAGAGGTTTTTGGATTTTCTGTTAGAATTAAATTTTATAATTGAGTTTGCTGCTTTTAAAATATTTCCAGTAGAACGATAGTTTTGTTCTAGTCTTACTTCATAAACAGGATAAAAATCTTTTTCAAAGTTTGAAATATTAAGCGAATTAGCACCTCTCCACGAGTAAATTGATTGGTCATCATCACCAACAACAGAAATATTTTTATGATTTATAGCAAGTAGTTTCATCAATTCGTATTGCATCAAAGATGTGTCTTGATATTCATCAACAAGTATATATTTCCATTTTTTTTGATATTTCTCAAGTATTTCTGGATGTGTTTTAAGAATTTCAATTGGAAGTTTAATTAAATCATCAAAATCAACTGCATTATAAAATTTTAGATGTTCTTGGTATTTTAAATAAATCTGTTTTAGTTCTTGATCAACAATTTTATCTTGTAAATTCATTTTGATCAAACTTATCTTAAAACCAAGACTATATATGTCATATTTATCCTCTGGGATTTTTAATTCTTGTAAAATATCTTTCAATAATTTTTGACAGTCTTTGTCATCATAAATAGAAAATTTATCTTTATAACCAATTTTTGTAATCTGTTCTTTTAATATTTTTAACCCAAGAGAATGAAATGTTGTTACAAGAGGTCCATGTTTTTTGGTCTTTAATAAATCCATAACTCTATGTTGCATTTCTTTTGCAGCTTTATTTGTAAAAGTTAAAGCTAAAATTTTATCAGCTGCAATACCTTGTTGTATTATATAATAAATTTTATGCGTGATAACACGAGTCTTACCAGAGCCTGCACCTGCAAGAATAAGAGATGCACCATTAATTTTTGCAATAGATAAATATTGCTCTTTATTTAATAAGTTTTTTAAATCCATAAATTAACTTTTTTTTTCTTCCTTTTTTTCTTCATTTCTATCAAACAATTTTTCAGCAATGCTTCTTAATTTCTCTATAATTATCAATATAAAGAAAATCGAAATACTTGCCAACAACACAATTAAGGTAAAAATACCATAATATTGAATTGCCCATTCTAAAGAATTTTTTACCACTTTAAGAATAAAAAAGTTATTTTGAGAGTTTATTTCTTTCAATGAGTATTTTAATGTGCAAAGTTCATTTTCTTCGTCATATTCGCCAAGTTTTATACCAAAATTTTGAATTTCTTTTTCAATATCATAAATTCTATTTTCAAGACTTATATATTCATCAATTTTTCCAGTCATTTTTTTTAGGGCAACAAGCGAATTTCTTAAGTCTTCCAATGATTTTCTTTTGGCATTTAAATCTTTATATTCATTTGTTTTATCAAATTTATTTATATTTATTGTTTTTACAATCCCTATTTTTTTAGTATCCTCTATCATATTGTCAAAATTATCAGGTGGAACTCCAATTGTGAGTTCTATATATCTATTTCCTTTTAAGCCAGAATTTTGCTCAAATTGGATAATAGAATTGTGTTTTTTTATTAATTCTCTAATTTCTTTTTCAGATTTATCAAAATCAGAGGATTCACCTTGTAAATTGGCTATTTTTTCATATTTTTGAGAAATAATTACTGTTTGTAAATTAGAATTATCTATTTGTTTAGTAACTTTTCTTTTTATACTAGCATAATTTGTTTTAGTAAATGAAATATCGCTATTCATTTGATTTTGTTCAATAAGAGCATTGTTATTGTAATAAGTTTGTGTATAAGTAGAATTAACGATCCCTTCACCTATAACGATCCCATAAATTAGCCTTAATACAAACAAAATCCCAAAGCCAATTAAATAAAAAGATAAATATTTTAAAATTTTTTGTTTCATATTTTTCCTTATGAAATTATCAATAATAATACCAAAAATTCTACCAATTAAACATCTGTGCTAATTCAGAATAATAACTAATCTATATTATACTTAATTAAATCCAATTTGTCAAAATTTTATTTATCTTTCATTTCTTTAGCTTTTTGTATTTTTTCTAACTGCATTTGTAAATAAGTATAGTTTGGGTTTATTTTTAATGCTTTTTTTATTATTTCTATCGCTTTATCATATTCTTTATTCTTAAAATATGCTTCTGCAAGCGTATCAAGATAAACATCGCTAAAAGGTTCTAAATCACACGCTTTTTTTGCATATTCTATAGCTTCTCTTATTTTAACATCATTTTCGCAGTAAAGCCACGCAAGATTGTTTAAAGCCATTGCATTTCTTTCGTTTAGTTGTATTGATTTTATGAATGATTCTTCTGCATTTCTAAAATCTTTCTTTAAAGAATAAATATATCCAATATTAGCATGATAATTTGATACATTTGGAAAATCTTTTATTACATTTTTTACAAAATCAATTGCTGCATCATAATTTTCTATTCTGCTATAAAAACTTACAACTTCTTGTACTATACTTTCGTTATCTTTAAATTTATTATTTGCTTCGAGTAAAACTTTTTCAAGACCAGCATCATCTTGTTTCTTTTTATAAATATCTATTAAATAATAATATAAATTTATATTATTTGGTTCTTTTATTAAAGCTGAACTTAAAATGTTTTCTGCTTTGTCAAGTTCATTTTTCTCTAAAAGTAGACTTGCTTTTATTATGTAAAAATATATATTATCAGGAAAAAGTTTTTGTGCTTCCTCTATAATTTGTTCAGCTTTATCAAGTTTTTTTAATTCAATCATTTTTTTTATATAATTTTCGTAAATTTCTTTTTGTTTGAACGATTTTGATAGTTTATCGTAAAATTCTTCATAATCAAAGTTTTCATTATTTTGTAATACTAAATTATAATTAACTTGACTTACCATTCCACTTATAAAATCATTCACAGTTTTTAAGTCTTCATTTTTAATAATTCGTTTTTTTAGTGAAATTTCAAATGTGAAAATAAAATTATTCTCACTAAGTTTATTGCCTGTCGCTTGGAAAATAAAATATTCATTTTCTTGAGAAAAATTTTTAATATCACCTTCAATAATTTTATAATTTTGTGGAAATACATATTCTACGGTTTTTTTGTAAGTAAAAAGAAAATTTCTTATATATTCATATTTTATAGTTGTTGGAATATTAAAAAGTGTATTTATATCTTTAATCGAAAAATTAATTTTTTGTCTTCCATCAAAGAATACGTTTGTTATAGAGGGTTCTTCGCTTTTTAATTCTAATTCCAAATTACCTGACTGTTTATCAGTTCCTGTTATGATAAGTTGTTCTTTTTTTAGATTTGGGTATGATTTCTTTTGATAAGTGTAAAAAGAGTCAATTATTTCATCATTTGTTTTTCCTTGAAAAGAATATCTAATTAATTCAGAATACGCTCCTTCAAATTTTTCTTTAAATTGAATCTCTCCACCACCAGTTATATCAACTGTCTGTTTATAATATTCTTCAATTTTATTTATTTTGCTATCAATTATTGGAGTTGTCTTAAAAAAACCAGTACCATCATTTTTTATAACAAAAACATCGATGCCTTGATCAAGTGAAGGTATATTTGTAATCGGTGTTACAGAACTTGTAGTATCCAAAAATAATTCTTCTTCCACATCTTTTTGTTTTGGAATAAAAGTAATCATGTGATTAAAATATAAAGAAGAAGGAATTTCTTTTACAACTGCTCCATTATCAAGAGTGCTTACTAAAACAGGATATGCTTCAACCCCAATTTTCCTTAATAAATAAATCAATAAAGCTGCCTGATCTTTACAGTCGCCAAATTTATTGTTATAAACTTCTGAAGGTATTCGAGGTTTTAACGCACTTTCTTCAAGTTCGATTGCTATATAATTTATATTTTTTTGGATAAACTGATAAATTTCATCTATTTTTTGGAATGTTGATTTTCCCTCTAAATTTATATTTTTTATAATATCAGTTGCTTCCTCTTTAGATATTGTATCTTCAAAAAGTGTAGAATACCATTTTGCTATATGATCCCAACTTTCAAAACTACTCAAAATTACATAAGGAGAAAGTTCGTAGATTGATATAGATTCATTTTTTAAATTATAAACTGGTGTATTTTTATAAGTAAATCTTTTTTCTGTTTTATCTTCCAAATCGTAAGTATCTTCTATTATATCATTGCCTTTTTTTAAAAATTTTAAATTTACAGTTTTTGGATACCTAACAATTAATTCGTTGTTTATTATTTTGTCAAAAGAACCAAAAAGATAATGATCAAATACATTTAGTGCTAAAATTTTTCCTGTTGAGTTAAAATTTATAACAAACTCTACAATGCTGTCCTTTTTGATGTCTGGCATAGGAAAAGCAATGTATTTTCTATTTGTGTACATCGACGAAGCAGATGAAGAATCTTTTTTGTCAACTAAAACTATATTCTTTTTATCAACTTCTGTAAAATTATAATTAGAATCATAAGTTCCTGCTTTCACAACAGTTGGCATAAATTCGTACGAGTTGTAAGAATATGATATTTCTCTAAAAAAATTTACCCCTTGATTTGAAAGAATTTTCACAACACAATGAATTGTGTAATTAAATCTTTTGTCATCTATAACATTAATTTCTTTTTTATAAAGTAAATAAGCAAAGTCATCTTTGTCAGTAGTATATTTTGTGTACTCATCATTTAATTTTTTCATATCAATATCTGTTACATTTTGAGTTGTTTCTAAGAGTGTTGTAGCATTTAGGTTGAATGGGTCTATAATAGCAAGATAATTTTGTGCAAATTGGTTATTTTTATCTATTTTTATAACATTTTTAAAAGATTTGACAGAATCAGATAAGTTATTTAAATGAAAATTTACCATTCCCAAAAGATTTAATACTTTTATATTATTTTGGTCTAATTGGGTTGCTTTGGTTAAAGTATTTTTTGCTTCTATATAATCTTTCATATTAATCTCAATTTCAGCTTTAAGAATGTATAAATTAATATTATTTAGGTCTTTTTCGATATTTTGCTGTAATATTATGGTTTGTTCTAATGGAGTACGATTTTTTATTTTATTTTTTAAATTTTCAATATCATTGTTTGTATTTTGTCCAAAAATTGATGCACTAATTACAAATATTAGAATAAAAAGTATTGCATTTTTCATTTTATTTCCTTATTAAAAATATATACTGAAATGTTTCAGGTTTGTCTTAAATTCAAGGATTATTTTTTTCTAACTCCTTTTAAGTAAACAAGTTATAAAAAAACATTTCAGGTATATAATGACAATCTGTACAATTATCATTATAACACAAATTTTTATAACCTAATCTGTGTTATTAAGATAGTTGATTTTTTTATTCAAAGCAATAAATTTTTAAAAATTTTACAAAAATATTTAAAAGTTTTTTAGAAAACCAAATTGTAATTCTTCAAACCTAACAGGTTTCAAAACCCAGTCATGTCTAATAATTAATAATCACTTACAAACCTTGACAATTCTATCGTACTTTTATATAATCAGCCGACTTTATTTGGGGAGAAAACATTTCTTTTATGTTTTTAAAAAAATTAGTGATAAGTGGCTTTAATGGGTGCGGAAAGTCTAATATAGTTGATGCTATAAAATGGGTAATCGGCGAACAAAAAACTAAAATGCTTCGTGCTGATAATATGACAGATGTTATATTTAAGGGGACAGAGACTCGTAAAGGGCTTGGTAGATGCGAAGTTAGATTGACAATTGTAAATGACCAAAATATTCTGCCTATTGAGTTTAATGAAGTCGAAATATCGAGAATAATTTATGCAAGTGGTGAAAACGAATACTATGTAAACAAACAAAGAGTTAGATTAAGAGATATTCACGAATTATTTTTTGATACTGGAGTTGGAAAATCTGCTTATTCTGTTATGGAACAAGGTAAAATTGATTTGATACTTTCTACCAAACCAGAAGATAGACGATATATAATTGAAGAAGCGGCTGGTATTACAAAATACAAAGTTAAAAGAGAAGATGCCTTATCAAAATTACATCAGGCTGACGAAAATATTGTTAGAATTAAAGATATAATCAATGAAGTAAAAAAACAATATGATAGTATGAAAGTTCAAGCAGAAAAAGCAGAAAAATACAAAGACCTTTACGATAAAGAGATTAATCTTGAGATTGAGTTAAATTTAAATAGAATATCAAGGTTAAAACAAGGAAAAGACGAATTAAAAGAAGAATTTGAGACAGCAGAAAAAGAACTTGGCGAAGTAAAAGATCATATTGAAAACCTTTCTGATGATGTTGAAGAAAAAATGGTATTTTTGAATGAACTTGAAAATAAAAAAATTGATGCTCAAAGACAACTTTTTCAAATTGATAGTGACTCAAAAGTTTTGTTTTCGAGGGAAAGTTTATTAAAAGACCAATTAATTACACTTACTTCTAATTCTAAAGCTGATAATGATAAAATAAAATTCGTTTTGGTAAAAATTGAAGAAATTGAAGATGAATTAATAAGTATACAAGAAACTAAGGAAGAATTTGACGAAAAAATTATTGGTTTAATCAAAGATACAGAATTTTATAGTAATTCTATAAATAACATTGATCTTGAGATAAAGAGTGCAGATGAATGGAGCATTGATCTTAAGAAAAAAATTGAGCAGTCAAACAGGGATTTGGAACAAAAAAGAGTTAAGCATAAGCAAGTAACTGATAAACTTGTAGAAAAAATTGAACAATCTTTAAATACGATAGAGGTTCATTCATCAGAGATTTTGACTTTAAAATCAAACCTCAAAACTAGTATTTCTACTGTTATTGAAGAGTTGCCAAAAAGAAGAGCATTTATTGACGATATTCTAAAAGTTGGATATGTGTCTGGCGAGTCAAAAGAATTGTTAAAAATGCTTGAAGACTTATCTAATAAACTTAAAGTTATAGAAAATAAACTTGTTGTAGCAGATGAAAATACAAAAAAATATATAGATATAACAGAAATATTCTTGGATGATATTTTTAGTCCAGAAGGTATCTTACAGCAAAAAAGACATATTGAACATGACATTAGTGAGACTATTGAAAATATAAAAAATTATAACAATGAAATAGAAAATATTCAACTCGAAGTGCTCACTAAAAAAAATAAAAGAGAAGAGTATAAAGAAGTATTAAATGAGTTAAAAATTAACCTTTCTACACTAAAAGAAAAGAAAAATTCAATTGATAAAGAAGTTAATAGAATTATTTCTTTAAAAAACAACTACGAGACAAATAAAGAAGAATTACAACAAAAAATTAAATTTGCTGAAAATAAAATTGAAGAAATTAGAGATCAACTTGAAGATATTGAAGATAAAATTATAGAAAGAAAGACAGCAAAAAGTAGTTTTGAAAAGAAATTAAAAGAATTCGATATTGAAATTCAAAAAGAAAATGTTAGACTTTCTGAGCAAAATAAATATATTCGTGAAATTAATAATAGATTGATAGCAAAACAAACTCAGGTTGAAAAACTAAAAATTAGGATTACAGAAACAGATACTACGATAAACAATATTTACGATGGTTTTTATGAGAATTTTTCGATAAATCTTACTGAATATGAGTCAAAAGGCGGATTTATAACAAATAGAAACTATGATGAAATCAGAAAAGAATTGTCTGAAGTGAGGACTCAAAAACATGGTCTTGGCAATGTAAATTTAATGGCTATTGAAGAATGTAAAAGTCTTTCTGAAAGATATAAACTTTTGACTGAACAATTAACAGATCTCGAAAAAGCCAAAAAAGATATTATTGAAATGATCGGCGAGATAAATAAAGTATCAGAAGAATTATTCTTAAAAACATTCAATCAAATAAAAACAAACTTCCATAAACTTTTTAGAAAATTGTTTGATGGTGGAAACTCTGATATTGTTTTGACAAATCCAGAAAATCTTTTGGAAACTGGTATTGAAATAATAGCACATCCACCTGGTCAAAAAACAAAGAGTATAACTTTACTTTCTGGTGGACAAAGAACAATGGTTGCAATATCTTTAATGTTTGCGACTTTTTTGGTTAAGCCGTCACCTTTTTGTCTTTTGGACGAAATTGATGCAGCTCTTGACGAAGAAAATGTTACAAGATTTATAAGTTTGTTAAATGATTTTAAAAGCACAAGCCAATTTATTATGATTACACATAACAGAAAAACAATGACAGCATCAGATGTTATGTATGGTGTAACTCAAGAGGAAAAAGGAGTGTCAAAAATTGTTTCAGCCAAACTCATTGAAAGAACTCTTTAAAAAAATAGAAGATACTGTAAATGAACATTTCGTAGAAATTCTAAAATACATTGGTATAGTCGGAGCATTGCTCATTTTACTTATTGTAATGATTATTTTTGTTAGTAGAATATTCTCAAAGCCACAAAAAACTTATAAAGAAACAAAAATTGAAAGTAAGTATCAAGAAAATGCTAATAAAAAAATTTTACTTACATCAGATGAATATGTTTTCCCGATTATAGAAAATTTTGATATTAGCGTTGATTATATTGATTTTATGGGTGGAAAAAAATTTGAAGTGCCAAAGTTTAAAAGAATTATAAAAGATTACGATAATCTATTAAAGGCAAATTTAGAGGAAACTACAAAATTTCAATTTGAGAAGCGGAGGCGTTAAATGAAGTGGGGGGGAATAGTTTTTTTAACATTAATTCTTTTTTCTTGTCTTTCTAATAAAAGTGTTTATTTAGACGAAGAAAATCTTAAACCAAAAATTGATCTTGATTCTGAGTCTATAAATGATTTTAAACAAAATATTCTAATTTCTTCTGATAATGATAATTGTTATCTAATAAAACCACAAATTGAAAAAAATAATTTTATTAAATTAGAAAGTTCTATTAAACTCAGTGATGATGAGGATATTCTTTTAGAAAAGCCAAAATTAGAAACAAAATCTTATAATTTTAATCTAATTAGTGATATTAAAATTGGAGATGGCGATATTTTGTATATTCCTTCAAAAAATACAAAAACAAATAATCATATCACACAAAAAAAATCAAATCAAGATAATATATTCAAAAAAAATAAAAAACAAAATAATATAAATGAAAAAATCGTTAATAATAAAGAAATTACCCAAAATACTAAAACTGATGTTCTAAACGAGAAGAATTATCAAATAAAAAATATGAAAATACCAAATGATAGTTTACAAATAAAAAAACTCAATGATATAAATGAAGAGATTGAAAATAAAAACTTTGATTTAACAAATGTTACAAATACAAAAGTTGAAGAAAGTAATTTTAAAGAAATAGAAGGCAAAGAAAATGATGAAATCAGTATTTTAATCGAAAAATCTGGTTGGATTATAAAAAGTTTAATGCCAGACATTATAAAACTAAAAAATCGTGAAATTGTGAAAGATAATACACTTTTTACTTTTAAAACAACTTCTTCTGGCGTTGTGGATTTAGTTTTAATTAGATACGACGAAAATAAAAATACAATACAAAGACAGCCTTATAGAGTTAAAATTAAGCCTCGTGATTTATTAAGTGATAAAAAACAAAAAAAACAGACAAAAGATGATAAAAATACTAAAAAAGAACAAAAAAAACAGGAAAAAGATGATTTTAGGAAAATTTTGGGAAATGAACTTTTTGTCCAAAAAAAATACAATGAAGCAAAAGGAAGATTTCAGGCTTTGCTTGATGAAGGAAAAGTTGACGGTGAAATTTTTTATAAAATGGGTATAATCGAAAAAGAACTTGGCAATCAAGATATTGGCTATGATTTTTTTACAAAAAGTATAAAAGAAAAAGATAATCCTTTTTTTGTACCAGCTTTGAAAGAAATAATTAAAACTCAAAAAGACCAAAAAAAATATCAAGAGGCTGTTGATACATTTTACAACTACGCTATGGATGAAAATATTTCAGAAGAAGAAAAAGAAGACTTATATCTTTTACTTTCTGAAGTTTATTATAATATGAAAGATTTTGTTAGTGCTGCAAATGAATATAGAAGATTTGTAGAAAATTATCCAAACTCAATTAATATCGATAAAACTTTATTCTATCTTGCTAATTCTATCGAAAATTACCAATTAAACCCAGATTTTAAAGAATCATATAGACTTTACAACATAATTGTAGAAAAATACCCCGAATCAAAATATTATCAACTTAGTAAAAATAGAATGCTTTATTTGGAAAGACATTACTTGAAGGTGAATTAGGGATGAATTTATGTCAAGAATAATATTATTAAATAATGAGCAAATTAATATATTAAAAGAAGAATATAATAATTTTTCAGAAAAATATTCAAAAGAAAAAGAAAAATTTAATTTGTCCTATTTTTTTAATGAATTTAAGACTAAATACCCTCAATTTAAAGAATTTACTGAAAGACAACTAACAAATAAAATAATTGATCAAAGAAAAATTTTTGGTGAAAAAGAATGGCCTCGATTGTATAAAAGTGAATTAGATGTGGCAATATGGTCTGGTATTAATTTCTCTCAGGAATGGGACAAAGTAAACACATCTACTTTGGATGAAATACTTCCCTCATGGTTAAAAAAAAGAGAGCAGTTAAAAAATAACCCAAAAGAATATTATTATTTTTTGGAAAAAATAAAAAGACAACACGCAATAGAAACTGGGGTAATAGAAAAATTATATGACTTAAAAGAAGGAGTTACAGAAACCTTTATTAGAGAAGGATTTGTTAGTTCTTATTTGCAACACGGAGATACAAATATATCAGAAGATAAATTAATGGAATATCTTAAAGACCATCTCTCTGCTATTGATTATATTTTTGATTTGGTAAAAAATAATAGAAATTTAACTAAAAGTGTTATTAAAGAATTACATCAATTAGTTACTTCTCATCAAGACTCAATAGTCGCTAAAGATCAATTTGGAAATTTAGGTGAAGTTCCATTATTAAAAGGTCAATTTAAAAAATATGAAAATAATCCATTAAAAGAAGATGGTAAAAAATTTATTTATTGTCCGCCAATTCAAGTCGAAAGTGAGATGGACAGGCTAATTGAAATATATAATAAAAAAATTAATTCAAAACCTATTGTTTTAGCTTCTTGGTTTCATCATGCTTTTACTCAAATACATCCTTTTCAAGATGGCAATGGTAGAATTGCTCGTTTATTAACAAGTTTGATATTGATAAAAAATAATTTATTTCCTTTTACAGTTGTACGACAAGAAAGAAAAAATTATCTTGAAGTTTTAGAAGAAGCGGATAATGGAAATCCACAACCATTAGTTAATTTTTTTTGTGAAGTACAAAAAAATTATATCGAAAATATATTAAATTTAAAATTAAATGTTGATTCTACTTATGAAGAAGTCAAAGGAATATTTGCGGAAAAAATTAGAAAATTAAAATCTATTGAACAAGAAACTCGTTATAAAAACATTAATGAAAATAGGATTAAAATTTTTGATTTTTGTAAACAAATTATGACCAATTATGAAAATGATTTAAAAACAGAATTATCAGATAAGATAAATGTTTATACAGATTTTGCTTATCCAACTGATATTAAAAAATATTATAATTACACTCATCAAATACTTGAATATGCAATAAAACACAATTATTTTTTTAATAGAGGCTTGCCAAGAGGTTGGTTTAAACTGTCTATCGTCTTAGAAGAAGAAAGGCGTTATCAATTAATAATAACAGTTCATCATTTTGGTTATGATGATTCTACTTTAGCAATAGGGGCTATATTGGAATTTATTGAGCCAATAACAACAAAATCTAAAAGAAAAGGGTCTCAACGAAAAACACCTCAAACAATTGTAACAAGTTTACCTTTAGAAATTAAACCTTATGTAATTTCTATTGAAAAGAATATTGATGACTCAAGACATAATATTGAATCATTTTTAAAAGATGTAATTACTGTTGCATTAGGTCAAATATCAAATGAGTTTTAGTTAATAAAATTAGTTAATTTTACAAAAGATTTTATGGTGGTATAAATTATGGCTTTATTAGACTTTTCAAATAATAAAATATATATAATGGGGATTTTGAATGTAACGCCAGATTCTTTTTCTGATGGTGGGAAATTTAATAGCATCGATAAAGCGTTGTTTCAAGTAGAAAAAATGATAAAAGATGGTGCTGATATAATCGATGTTGGCGGGGAGTCAACAAAACCATTCGCAGAACCTATAACTTTACAAGAAGAACTTGATAGAGTGGTGCCTATAATAGAAAAGATAAATAAAGAATTTAACACAATAATTTCAATCGATACTTATAAAAGTTTGGTTGCAGACGAATCTTTAAAAAATGGTGCAAAAATTATAAATGATATAAGCGGTTTTACTTTTGATAGCCAGATGGAAATCATTGCAAAAAAACATAATGCAACTTGTATAATCATGCACATAAAAGGTACACCAAAAAATATGCAAATAGACCCTCATTATGATAATCTTATCTTAGAAATATTTAATTTTTTAAATAATAAGGTTATTAGTCTTAGAAATAATGGAATAAATGATATAATCATCGATGTTGGTTTTGGTTTTGGTAAAAATCTAAATGATAACTATAAACTTCTTAAAAATCTTTCATATTTTACAAAAATTGGGTGTCCGATACTTGCAGGTATTTCTCGTAAATCTATGATTGGTAAGCTAATTAATATTCCACCAGCTGAAAGAGTTGCGGGAACTGTTTCTTTAAATACAATTGCTATCCTAAATGGTGCGAGGCTAATTAGAGTACATGATGTTAAAGAAAATCATCAAGCAGTTAAGACTATTGAAAAATATTTGGAGATAGATATTGTATTATAGACTTAAAATTTTAGTACTATTTACATTTTAAATTTTAAAATAACTAAAGTGTAGATAATAGAGTTATGTTTTTTTTGAATTTTTTAAATCTTTTGGAGATGTCATTTTGAAAGAAAATCTTACAAAATAATCTCTAAATGGACTCGTAAAAAATAAAAAATTGCTTAACTTAATGGCATTGCCTTGTGACGGAGCAAATATCCGTTTTTTAATCCAAAAATAGTCGCAATTACCTAAAATACAACATAAAATAACGAATATAATAATTATATTATCTATTTTAATAAACAACTCAATAATATTGTAAATAATCATTAAAAATTAACACAAATGACTGTATTCAGAAAATTCTACAAAAAAACACTCCGTCCCTCAGGGACAGACCAAAAATTTATTTCTTACCAACTTCATATATTTTTCATATTTTAAATTTGAATTATTAAACCTAATATTATTTAGCTATTTAAAAATTTATCTATAAAAAGTTTTTAGTGTTATTTCTATTGACTTTTTGAAAGATTTGAATAAAATAATACTATTCGGTAGGAGGAGGAGACAATGGCAAGTCAATTAAGTAATCTTTTTAAAGACGCACACGATGAGGGGCTTATTTCTTCTGATACGCTAAATGCTTTGAATGTAATTGATATTGGGGCAGAAATTCAAGCGGCTTTAGGGGTAGGTGTTGATGATTTTGGTTCAAGTGAAGTAGTTTTTGTAACTATGTTAATCGATGATTCCAGTTCGATTGATTATGTTGCAGGAAATGCTAATGCTGTAAGAGAAGGACATAATGCAGTCATTGATGCGTTACAATCTTCAAAACAAAAAGGAAATGTATTAATTCATACAAAATATCTAAATGGAAAAATTTTATATCCTTATTGCTATCTTGATCAGACTGTAAAAATGAATGGTAGTAATTATAGTCCAAATGGAGGGACACCTCTTTACGATAAAACAGTTGAAATTTTATCTGAAGTATTAGCAAAATCAATGGAATATTCAAATAATGGTATTGCAGTAAGAACAGTAACTTTAATTGTTACTGATGGTGCTGATTATGGCTCAAAAAAACAAACCACACATACTGTAAAATCAACAGTAGTTGATATGTTAAAACAAGAAAATCATATAATCGCAGCTATGGGAATTTATGATGGCAGTACAGATTTTAAGGACGTATTTAAAGACATGGGGATTCCAGATAAATGGGTATTAACACCAAAAAATACGGCATCAGACATAAGAAAAGCATTTCAAGTATTTTCTCAATCTGCTGTTAAAGCAAGCCAAAATGCTCAAATTTTTAATCAAACATCCTTAGGTGGATTTGGTTCTACTTAGTTTTTATAAAAAAAACAAGTGATATTCGCAAATATCGCTTGTTTTTTTTGTTATTTGTTAATTTATGACATCAGTTGCTATATTAGCCTCGCTATTGCTACCTATATAAAAAACTCTAATGCCATAAGATGGAATATTATTTACTGCAAAATTTGATGCCTTGCCAACCAATGTATTATCACCATTTAATGTACCAATTACTTGAGATATAGTCGCTTCTGTGATACCAGTACCACTAAAATCTAAGTTTACATTAGCCAAAGAACTACCAAAATTTAACACAACAAATGTCTGTTCTGTGTCAGTTTTTCTTAAGAATGCTAAAACACTGGTATTATCTGTATTAATTCTTGTATAAGTTCCAGTTTTCAAAGATTTATATTTTAATTTTGCTTTGATTAAATATTTATTCCAACTAAGTATTGAGTTTACATCTTGTCCTTGTGTTGTTACAGAATTCCAAGTAAAAGATTGTCTTAAATTTATATCATCACCAGATAAACCCGTCATTCCAATTTCGTTACCATAATATATAAAAGGAGTGCCTGGGGCGAGAATACAAATAGCAGATGCTAATTTAACTTTGCCTGCATTATTACTATATTGAGTCATTGGACGAGAAGTTACATTATCATGATTTGATAAAAATACTGCTTGTTGGTAACCTGCTGGATATGTATTTTTTTCTACCTCAAAAACATTATTTAAATTATTTATACTCGTCGTAGATGGACTTGTGACAGCATTACTTATTTGATAAGCAAGAGGAAAATTGAAACACATGTTTAATTCATTTGTTCCATCCCCATAATAATTTTTGATAGTGCTGGCATCAGTCCATATTTCACCAACCATCATTTTTGAATAACCAGCCAGTTTGTATTTTTCGGTAACTGTTCTTAACTGTTTGCAATATTCGTGAGTCATTGGTCTATCAGCAGCAAGACCAGGACCATCTTCAAACAAATATCGAACAGCATCAAGTCTTGCCCCATCAAAGCCTTTGTTAAACCAATATATTAAAATATTAGCAGTCTCTGTTCTTACATCAATGTTATTGAAATTCAAGTCTGGCATTGAACTATCAAAAGCGGCATAATAATAGCTTCCATTATAAGAGTGCCAAACATTACTCCAACTACCACCACCCCATGCAAATTGCCAACTATTTGAAGGAGATTTATCCCAAATAAACCAATCTCTTTTATTGTTTGCATTATTTCTCGAATCAATAAACCATTGATTATTATTTGATGTATGATTTGGTACAAAGTCAAAAATTACTCTAATCCCTCTTTTGTGAGCTTCTTTTAATAAATTAATCAAATCTGCTTCTGTTCCAAAACTACTGTTTATTTTATAATAATCAGTAGTATCATAACCATGCATATTTGAACCTTTATAACTACACTCAAATACAGGAGAAAGCCATATTGCATTGATAGCAAGGTCTGTATTTGTATTTGGATCATTATCATTTAGGTAATCAAGTTTTTGGGTAATACCATTCAAATCCCCTATTCCATCATTATTAGAATCATTAAATGCCTTAATCCAAATATGATAAAAAACAGCATCTTTATACCAATTATCTACCCCTGTTAAAGAATTAGTAGTATCACAATTAATTAACTTTAAGTTAGAATCATTAAACCACGCGTTAATTGTAGTAGTCGTTGTCGTTGGAGTTTGACAAGAACTAACAAAAAAAAGGATAAGAAAACTAAAAAATAAAAAAAATTTTTTCATAAAAACTCCTATGATTTAGAATATAGATAAACTCTCAACATAAAACAGTGATTAATGTCACACTGTTTAAACATTAATCTATTTTAATAAAAAAATCCTACTAATATTATTTAAAAATATTTATTAAAGAAAATATTAATTTAAAAGATTTTATCACAAAAACACAAAAAAGAATAAATAAATTTTAAAAATAAGATTTATTTAGTGATATTTATGTCATTTGTGGTTAAAATGTTAATAAAATCATAAAAGTTATTATTTGATAAAATTATAGAAATTATAGTCAAATAAATTGTATTTAAAATAGAAAGAAAATGCACAATATTTTAATATTAATTTGTTTTATATGTTATAAATACAATAAATCTTCAATTTGTTAGATAAAAAAAATGATTTATTTATAATTAATTTTTTTATTTTTTTTAAAGATTTTACATTTTTTTTGTTGACAAATATTATTTTTGTTATAAAATGTAAACTGCAATAATTTATTGCATATTTATATTAAATATTAGGAGTTTTTTTTATGATCAAAAAAATTAGCGCTTTATTCGCTATATTGGCATTAATGTCAATAATGATGGTAGCATTTGTTGCTTGTCCAACAGAAACAACAACAACTACTACTACTACTGTTGCTGCAACAACAACAACAACAACAACTACTACTACTACTACTACAATTGCACCACTTAAAAATGCTATTATTTACTTAAGAGGAACTGTTACAAGTTGGTCTGCTACAGATGCTACTAACAAACTTACAGAAACAACAGAGGGATTTTATAGCGTGGTAGTAAAAGCTCTTGCAGTTGGAGACTATGAATTTAAGATTGCTGATGCTTCATGGACAAATGATACAAGTTTTGGTCTTACAGATAATACAAATGCTATTAGCTTAGATGCAACTGTTGATGTTGTAAGCAATACTACAGCAAGTGGCAATGCTCAAAATATAAAATTAACAATAGCTACTGCTGGCGATTATCTTTTTATTTTTGATTCTACAAAAAATATTGTAAAAGTTTCAAAATTTGCTAAATCTGGTTTAGATATTTATGTAAGAGGAACTGTTACAAGTTGGTCTGCTACAGATGCTACTAACAAATTAGTTGAATCTCCTTCTGGTGTTTATACACTAAAAGTTAATGCTCTTGCAGTTGGAGACTATGAATTTAAGGTTGCTGATGCTTCATGGACAAATGATACAAGTTTTGGTCTTACAGATAATACAAATGCTATTAGTTTAGATACAACTGTTGATGTTGTAAGCAATACTGCAGCAAGTGGTAATGCTCAAAATATAAAATTAACAATAGCTACTGCTGGTAATTATATATTTAAATTTTTTGCAGCTGTAAACAAAGTAAAAGTATCAAAAGAATAATATATTGTTATTATTTATTTTTTCAGCCCCTTTTTATAAGGGGCTATTTTTTTTAACTATTCTTATAATATCGAATGCTTTATATGATTTGTTATCCACTCTCTACTATATTACTTCGATAATACTCTCACTATGATGATAATTTGAAATTTAGGCTATTATTAAGCAATGAATTACCAACAGCAGCAAGCTGACTGGGAGGGGTATCACAAAATCTCTTCTCTTGAGACCTTAACATTTTTTATCTATCTATTTTTAAATAATTTGTCTGTCTATTATTTATGACAATTCAATCAAACCATCATTCATCATCAATTATAACAGCGTAAAGTTTGAAACTGAAATCTTTATCTAAAATATATTTTGCTTTTTCTTTAATGATTGTTTCGTCTGGATAACTTAGGTTTGCACCAAGATAAATGATTTTTTCGGAAAGATTATTGTCACACAAAATTTTTGCGATGTATTTGTAAGAATGTTTTTCATCTGTAAGTAAAAATATTTTTTTGTATTGAGTAAGTTTTTCGAGTAAATCAAAATCTTTACCGTGTAAGCTTCCTAAAAAAGCATCTTCATAAGTTTTTCCTATCTTTGCAAAAAAATATTGAAAAACACTAATTCCAGGCACAATATTAAAATTATCAGTATCAAAGTGTTTTTTCAAAAAGCCCAAAATACTACAAAAACCAATGTCTCCAGATGCTACAATAGTAATTTGTCTATTATCTATATTTTTTTTAATAAATTCTAGTATTTCAGAAAGATTATTAGTTATTTCAATTGTTTTTTTCGATTTAGTATCGACACTCTCTAAATTTCTCTTTCCGCCGATTAAAATATCACTTTTTTTGATAATTTTTGTTACTTCTGGTAAAATATAATCTGGGTTACCAGGTCCCAAGCCAACAATATTAATTTTATTCATAATAAAATTTTATAATATACTTAAAAGGTTACAAACAGTCAATATTTATTTAATTTTTTAATCATAGTTTCTGATTACTGTTTTAAATATATAGAAGCTATCTCAAAAATTTTAAGATAGCTTTTTTTAGAATTTAGATTGGAATTTATTTAGTATAAGTAAAAAGATTACTATATTCCTTTTTTCAATGCGAGTTCTATTGCTTTTTTAATAACTTTACTACTGTTAGTCGCTCCCGTTACACCGTCAACTATTAACGATTGTTTGTCTACGACTCTTTTTGTTGTGTCGTCACCAGCATATTTTGGATTAGGTCCATGTTTATGTTCTTTTAGTTTTATATCAGTGATTTTATGATCTAAAACTGTAACATCAACAACCGCACTAATCAATTTTACGTCATATTTACCTTCATAAGTACCATCTTTTACTAAAGATAAATCAACATTCTCAATTGTTGTAGCAAGCAATTCTTTTTGAAATTTAGAAAAAGTTGCAGAAAAATAACCAAATACAATTAGAAGGAACAAAACTATTATTCCAACAGTAATAAGAATCTTTTTCATTTATATTCTCCTAGTATAATATACTTTTATTATATCAATTTGATTTTAGAAATTCAAGAATATATTTTAAAATTTAGTTTTTTAAAAACTATAAAAATTATTATTCTTTATAATGTCAATGTTATAGTTTGCTAAATTATTAACATTGCATCGCCATAACTAAAAAATCTATATTTTTTTTGGATGGCATATTTATAAATTTCAAATAATTTATCAACTCCGACCATAGAAGAGACCAAAACGAGTAAAGATGATTTTGGAGTATGAAAGTTTGTAAAAAGTCCAGATGCAATTTTAAAATCATAAGGTGGATAAATGTAAAGGTTGGTTTTACCAAATCCTTCTAAAATAGAACCTTCTTTATAAGCACTTTCTAATGTTCTTAAAGAAGTAGTTCCAACGGGTATAATATTTTTTTTATTTCTAATAGCTTCATTTATTTTTTGAGCGTTTGAGTTATCAATAAAATATTCTTCTGTATGAATTTTATGCTCTTCAATATTGTTTGTATAAATAGGTTGAAAAGTACCAAGACCTACATTTAAACATACAAAACTGTACGAAATTTGCTTATTATCGAGTGAAGAAAAAATATTTTGGTCAAAATGAAGTCCTGCGGTAGGAGCAGCAGCTGAGCCATAATATTGACTATAAATGGTTTGGTATCGCTCCTTATCATAATTATCTGCGTTCCCCCCTTTTATATAAGGAGGAAGTGGGACAGAGCCGTATTTTTCTAAATAATTAAGCGTAAAAATGGGAGTTTTTGATTTTATAATTTTTACAAATTGGTCAATATCTTTTTCTACAAAGCAAATAGAGCCATCTGGTAAGATAATTTCTGTGCTTAGTTTGTATTTTTTTGATTTGTCTGTTATTACTTCTATTGTAAAGTCATCAATTATTTTTAAAATTAAAATCTCGCCATCTCTAGAGTTTTCTTTTTTTATTATTTTTAGTCTTGCAGGTATTACTTTTGAGTTATTAAATACCAAAAAATAATCATTATTTAAAAAACTCGATATATCTTTTGTAAAAGAATCTATAATTAAATCTTTCTTTCTATAATAAACTAATAATCTCGAATCTGATCTATTTTCTAAAGGAGATTGAGCAATTAATTCTTCTGGCACTTCAAAATCAAATAAATCAGTCTTCATTATACTTTTCCTACCAAATAAAGACAATATCCGTAACTAATAGGACTTTGTTTTGTTAGCTCACAAGGAAAATCATTACATTCAAAGCATAATTTTATTTCTTTTTGATAGGCACAAGTTGCTACTTTACAAAATTTATTTTCTTTTGGAGTGCAACCTTTATCACCATTTGGACAATTACCTTTTGTCATTTTTGGACATTTTTCACAAGCAATTCCACAAACACCAATTTTCATTTTAAAATTTCCTTTTAGTATAGTTGACGAATTTTTATATTATAGAAAAAAGCGACATTCGCGAATGTCGCTTTTAATATTTAGTGTTAAAATATTATTTTTTAATCCTGTTTAAGTGGTAAAAAATATGCTTTCATTGGAGGAAAACCGTTAAATTCGACAGAACAATAGCTTGAAGTATAAGCACCAGTAGAAAGCCAATACAATCTGTCACCAACGACTAAATTTAACGGTAATTGATATTTCAATTTTTCGTACATTATGTCTTGGCTATCACAAGTTGGTCCTGCTAAAATTACATCTCCAAGTTTACCGTTAAAGTCTTGCTCTGTAAAAACGGGGTATTTTATAGATTCATCAAGGGTTTCGATTAGTCCATTAAATTTGCCAACATCAACATAAACCCACCTATGTAATGCAGTGTTATTTTTTCTCGAAATTAAAATAACTTCACTTACTAATACCCCAGAATCCCCAACTAAAGACCTACCCGGTTCTAAAATAATTTCTGGGAAATCATAAGGAAAATCCTCTTTCAAATATCTTGTTATTTCTTGTGCGTAATCAGATAAATCATTTGCTTTTTGCATATAGTGTGCTGGAAATCCACCACCCATATTTATCATTTTTAATCTTATATTTTCTTCTTCTTCAAGGGCTGTAAATAAATAACGAGTTTTTGCAATAGCTTCGTCCCATTGACCAATATCTCTTTGTTGAGAACCAACGTGAAAAGAAATTCCATAAGGGTCTAATCCAAGTTCTTTGGCTTCAACTATTAAATTATAAGCCATATCAGGGTGGCAACCAAATTTTTTTGATAGGGGCCAGTCAGCTGTTTCTGAACCTTCAACAAGAATTCTAACAAAAACTTTTGATGCTGGTGCATATTTTGCAATGTTTTGTAAATCTGCTTTACTATCTGTTGCAAAAAGTCTAACACCTCTTTCATAAAAATATTTTATATCTTTAGTTCTTTTTATTGTATTACCGTAGCTTAATCTTTCTGGCTTAACTCCAAGAGATAAAACCTTGTCTAATTCATAAATTGATGCAATATCGAAATTAGAATCTAAATCTCTTAATAACTCAATCACTTCTTTTGCTGGATTAGATTTTACAGCATAAAAAACAGTCGCATACGGAAACTGTTTTTTTAGGTCAATGTAATTCCTTTTAATAATTTCTAAATCAATTATAAGACATGGCGTTTCTAAATTCTTTGAAAAATCTAGAAATCTTTCCCACTGGGCATCATCATAAAAATCTCTTCTTGTAGCCACGAATTTCTCCTTAATAGAATTATTCTTTGTTTATTTTTTATTGAATTAATACATTTAATAACATATAAATTTGCTTAGACTATAATTTTTGCTTTATAAATTGTCAAGAAATAATATCTAAAATTTTTGATAATTTACCATTTTAAACAGTGTTTTAGTAAAAGTTTTTAAAAAAATATTAAAAATATCTACAATTTTTTTGTAATATTAACAATTAAAATATATAATTCTATATATGGCATCATGATTTTTATTTTAAATATTTATTACAGAATATTGTTTTAATGATATGAGAGGAGTCAAAAAAATGGCAAAGGTTATAATAATTGATGATATTTTTAATACACGAGCAGTTTTAAAAAATATTATGGAAGAATCAGGTCATGAAGTTATAGGTGATTTTGAGGATGGGCTTGTTGGTTTAGAATTTTGTAAATCCAATATGCCTGATATTGTATTACTTGATTATAACTTACAGGCTTTTTTAAATGCCAAACCTTATACAGGATTGAATTTTTTATCTGATTTGAAGAATTACAATAAAAATGCGAAAGTTATTTTTATTTCTGGGAATGCCTCACAAGAAATAATTTTGAGTGCTATAAAAAAAGGTGCTGTTGATTTTATTGCAAAACCATTCAATCTTAAAGATGTTGTTGAAAGGGTAAATAAAGCCTTAAAAAAGCAAGGAGGATAGAATTGTCTACTATATTAACTAATATAAAAGTGGATATTCCCTATGAGCAAATTTATAGAAGGCTTGGGTATCTAAAATCAACAACAAGTATAAATGATACTCAAAAAGAAAAAATAGACATAGCGATAAAAAAATCTTTTTTATTATGTAATTTGACTGCTTGTTTTCAAAAATATTCAATAAAAGAGAAAAATGATAACTTTGTGATATTTTATAATGAAATTAGATGGAAAAGTAATGATTTACTAAGATTTTTGGCAGATATAAACGAAATATATTTGATTGGCATAACAGCAGGTAAAGAAATTGTGGATTATAGAGACAAATTAATTAAAGAAGATGCTTTTATCTCAATAATAGCAGATGCTGTTGGCTCTGAGACAGTAGAAAAAGGAGCTAATTATTTGCATAATTTAATAGGTAAAATGATTATAAAAGAGGGAAAACATACTGTAAAAAGAAGATATAGCCCGGGTTATGGTGATTTTTTGCTTGAAAATCAGTCTGATTTTTATAAATTGCTCGAATTACAAAAAATTGGAGTGGAATTAACGTCAAATTTTATCCTTATGCCAGAAAAATCAATTACTGCAATAATAGGGATTATTTAAAAGCGACATTCGCAAATGTCGCTTTATAAACAAAGATTTTTTTATTTCATTAATAAAGAATAAGCGTCTCTTGCCATTTGTTCTTCTTCATCTGTTGGTATAACAAGCATTGTAACAGGTGAATAATCTGTTGAAATCATACCAGTATGGTTACCTACAAGTTTATTTCTTTCTTTATCAAGGTGAATTCCAACATTTTCAAGACATTTAGAAATTCTTTCTCTCATTAAATAAGAATTCTGACCAATTCCACCTGTAAATACAATAATATCGAGTTTAACCATAACAGCACAGAATGCTCCAATATATTTCTTTACTCTATAAGCAAAAGTATCAATTGCAATCTGGGCTTTTTTATTTCCTTCTAGTGCTGCTTTTTCCAAATCTCTTAAATCGTTAGAAACCTCAGATAATCCAAGTAAACCACTTTTTTTATTTAACATTTCAATTATTTCTTTATCTGTTAAACCTTTTTCTATCAAATAGTGGATAATCGCAGGATCAATATCTCCAGACCTTGTCCCCATTACCAATCCTTCAAGCGGTGTAAGTCCCATTGAAGTATCAATTGATTTACCATTATGAATCGCAGTAATAGAACAACCATTACCAAGGTGAACAGTAATTAAATTTGTATTTTCTTTTGCTCTTTTACAAAGTTCTAATGCTTTATTAGCAACATACCTGTGGCTTGTTCCATGAAAGCCATATCTTCTAATTTTGTATTTTTCATATAATTCATAAGGAAGAGCATACATATAAGCATAATCTGGTATTGTTTGGTGGAATGCTGTATCAAATGTAGCACTGTGTTTTACTTCTTTTCCATCTGCTTTCTTACTAGAAAAAACTTCCATAGCAGCTTTAATTCCTTGTAAATTTGCAGGATTGTGAAGAGGTGCCAAATCTGATAGCATTTCGATGTCTTTTATTACATCATCTGTAATAATAGCAGACTCATTATATTTTTCACCACCATGTACAACTCTATGTCCAACAGCATCAATTTCGTTGATATTGTGTAATACCCCATACTCATTGTCAAGTATTGCATCAACAACGGCTTTAAATGCTTCAGTATGATCGGTAATAGGTTTTTTGATTTCTAATTTTTTTCCTTCTTTTGTTTCTTGTTTTAAAAATGAATCAGCGGCTCCAATTTTTTCTACAATTCCTTTTATTAAATTTAGACCTTCTGGCATCAAAAAAAGTTGATACTTTAATGAAGATGAACCACAATTGATAACCAAAATTTTCATATGTTTCATATATATTTTTCCCTTTCTTTTAAGAAAAATTAATAATTTTAGGCTATATTATATCAAACTAACTCAAAAAGTCTATTAAATTCTAAATTGATTTGAATCTTTAAATAAAATTAATTATAAATTACTTGACATGCTTATTTTTTTTCATTATATTAAAAATGAATAGGAGTTCACTAATGCAAATTTTAAAAGATGAAATTAGAGAGGCAATTTTAAATACAGCATTAAACGAATTCTATGAGAAAGGGTTCTTGGATGCTTCTATAAAAAAAATTGCTAAAGCGAGCGGTATTTGTGTTGGCAATTTGTATAGATATTTTAAAAATAAAGAAGAATTATTTGAAAGTATAGTAGACCCTGTTTTTAACTCACTTCTAAATATGATAAGAAGCGATAATGAAAAACACTGCGATATTCATCAGTTTATTGAGGAATCAGGTTTAGAAATTGCAAATTTGATAAATAAAAAAAGAAAAGAAATATTGATTATCCTTGATGGTAGCAAAGGAACAAAATATGAAGATGCCAAAAAAAGATATTTGGATATGATGACTACTCATATCGAAGGACACATAGTAGAAAAAATAAAAATTACAAATAAAAGTATAAATTTATTTTTAGCAAGACTTTTTGCTACAAGTTTTATAGAAGGATACATAGAAATAATTAGAAATTTCGGAGATACAGCAAGAATAAAAGAAATAATATTTGATTTTATGAAGTTTACTTTTAATGGTTGGAATAGCTTATTTGAATAATTTTTTCGTCTTAAAAATGAACTTTAGTTCATTTATAGTTTTAGATTATTGGAGATTATTATGACAAATCACAATTTTTATAGCACAGATATTAAAATTAATATGTCAAAAAAACAATTAACAAAACTTGTTTTTAATGAGTTATCTCCACAAAAAAATGAAAAAATATTCACTTTTAATAATTTTATAGACTTAAGTAAAAGTAATAATTTTTATACTGAAAGTATAAAACTTAAATTAAACTATGATTTTAAAATTAATTACCCAAACAATTATTTTGATAAGGTTTATACTTGTTTTAATTTTAATAAATATGATTATAACTCAAAAAAAGTTATTTTAAATGATATTTATAGAATTTTGAAAGAAAATGGAAAATTATATATAGGTGATTGGATTAATGATAAAAACAATGATATTATATCTATATTTAAAGAAATAAATTTTACTAATTTGAGGCTTATAACTTTTGTAACTAAAAATTGTAAAACTTTTTTTTATTGTTTTGCTATAAAATAGTATCTTAAAAATGAATATATTTTCATTTTTGAATATAAAATTTTTAAAAAAGAAAGGACATAACTATGTTTGAATTTATTATCAAAAAAAGAGTATTTGTAATTATCATTGCAATACTTATTAGTGTTGGCTTTGGATTATTTTTACCAAAAATTACAAGTGATTCTGGTACTGATACATTATTACCAGAAGGTGATCCGGATTATCTTTATTATAAAGAGATGGAAAAGGTTTTTGGTGGAATAGATAATTTTATTGTAATGGTTAAAGTAAAAGATTCTATCTATACTAAAGAAAATATTAAGGTTATAGATGAGATAACAAATATTTTTGAAGGAATTAAAGATATAGACTCAGATGACATTTTAAGTCTAACTAAAATAGAAGATATGGAAGGTAGGGACGGAGAATTAATTGTTGAGTCTCTGATTGATAGAGAATTAATTAATTCTTTAGATAATTCTCAAATAGAAAAAACAAGAGATAAAATAAGGAATAATCCACTTTTTAAAGATAAAATAGTTAGTAAAGATGAAAAAAGTTCAATAATTATTGCTCCAATGAAATTTGATCCAAAAAAACAACAATATTTAAAAAAATATGTGGAAGATAAAATTAAAGATATTAACAATAGATACAGTAATGTTGAAACTTACCTAAGTGGCGACCCAATATTGTATGCAACAATTTCTGAATATATGTCGAGAGATTTAGGTAAATTATTCCCAATTGCAATATTAGTAGTCCTAATTATGCTTTTTATATTTTTAAGAAGCTTTTTTGGAATGATTATTCCACTTTTAGTTACATTATTTAGTGTTTTGTGGACTTTTGGCTTAAAAGGTATGGTAAACTCTCCTTTAACAATTGCAGAAACTGGTATTCCAATTATGTTAATCGCTATTGGATGTGCTGATGGTATTCATATTGTAAATGAAGTTTTTCATTATCTAAAAAAAGGTTATAAGATAAAAGATGCGATACTTGAGACCATGAAAATTATGTATATGCCTGTAATTATGACATCTCTTACAACAGGTATTGGTGCTTTATCTCTTTTGACTTCACCTGGTATTTCTTTAAAAAATATGGGAATATTTTTAACATTTGGTGTAATTGTTGCTATGATTTTTTCAATAATATTTATACCTGCTGTTTTAAGTTTTTATAAGGGTAGAAAGACAAAATTAATTCAAGAGAGTCATAAAAAAGATCATTTTACACAAATTGTAGAAAAAGTAGCACATTTTATAATCAAAGAAAAAATAATAGTTTCTATTATAGGTATAATTATTTTAGGTCTTTCAATCGTTGGTGTGATAAATACTAAAGTTGATGCAGATGAACTTAAATATTTCAAAAAAACAAATAAATTAAGAATTGCAACAAATCAAATTCAAGAAAATATGGGAGGCATTGCAAGTCTTGACATAATAATAGAAGGTAAACAAGATGATATTATAAAAGACCCAAAGATTTTAAACGCAATGTGGGAACTTCAAAAATTTGTAGAAAAAAATGAACTTGTTAGTTTTAGCATTTCAATCGCTGATTACATTAAAAGAATAAATTATATTTTAAACGACAGTAATCCACAATTTGATAGACTACCACAAGAAGTTGAAATTCTTTCTGATGGTGAAAAAGTTGAAGGTAAAAATCAAGTTGCCCAATTTATGTTATTATACGAAATGGGTGGTGGGGATTCTTTAAAAGAATTAATTGACTCAAATTATAAAAGAGCAAGAATCACTGTAAGACTAAAAGATACAGGGCATCAAGAATTAAGAAAATTAATGGATGTAATAAAACCATACATTGATAAAAATTTCCCAAAAGAAGCTGATGTTAGGTTTTCTAACCGTTATATAGAGTTATCAGTATCAAATTTGATTGTTAAAAGCCAAATTTTTAGTTTAATAACTACTTTAATAGCAGTTTTGATATTACTTACAATACAATTTAGGTCTATACCGATTGGTTTATTTACAACAATACCTGTATTTGTTGCTATTTTATTTAACTTTGCTGCAATGTGGATTTTTGGAATAACTTTAAATGTAGGTACTGCCATTATTGCCTCAATTGGTATGGGAATAGGTATTGATTATGCAATTCATTTTTTCTCAAGATTTAAGTATATATATAAAGAAAATCAAAATTATGATCAATCACTTGTTTTAACAATTATGGAAACTTACAAAGGCATATTGTTTAATGGTTTAGCAGTTGGGATTGGCTTTTTAGTTTTAGTTTTTTCGGAATACTATGCGATTGCAAGTCTTGGGTGGATGGTATCTTTATCTATGATTACAACAGCATTGAGTTCCTTAATTATATTACCTGCAATATTAGCGACATTCAAACCTAAAGTAAAATAAAAATATATTTTTATTAATCAGATAATTATAAGCGACATTTTTTAGTGTCGCTTTTTTTATTCAAATATACTCAAAATGATTTTGTAGTTTTATCATATTTTTTTATTTTTTAAGAATTTCTTATCCTAATAAGCGATTAAGTCTAAATATTTTACAATATTGCTAATTTTTTATCATAAATAAATAAGTTTTCAAATTTAATAACTATAAAATTATATTCATAATTATTATAATAATTTTCTTCTAATTAGAATTTATTTTTAAATTAATATTATTTTTCTTTTATTTTATTATTTTCTTTGATATAATTGCCTGTTAATATAGTTTTTCATTGATTATTAACTATAAATTTTTATATTTATTAAGGAGGAATATCTTTTATTATTTTTCTAAATAATGGTTATTTTGGATTATTTATCAATATTATAATCATAATAATCTGTATTCTAAAAAAATACAATTAGTACCCATTATTAGAATTGATTTTTGCAATATTTTGAATAATAATACAATTTCTTGGTTTTTATTTTATGATAAAAATTCTTATTTTGAAAAAAGTTATGAAATTTTATTTAAAAAGTCATCCATATTTTTGTAAATTTTTTGTCCTTTTCATAAAAATTATGATTAGGATTTTGATTTAAAAAGTTACTTTTTTATAGTAAAGAAAATAATATTTTGTATAAATAAAAAATTTAGGAGGACTAATGTTTAAAAATTTTATTTTATTGATCTGTATCTTTTCTGCTTTTTTTGCTTTTTCTAATGAAAAAGAAATTAAAAAAACTACAGTTTCTTATTTTAGTATTTTTAGTAAAAATTCTAATGAAAATGTTTTTAATTTTACAGAATTTGCTACTAAAAATCAAAAAACAACTACCAACAAACTATCACCTTATCAAATTGCCGCAATATCTATGCTTGGTAGCGGTGGACTTTTTTTTATAGGTGGAGCAGCTCTTCTTATTTATGATTTTGCTGGTTATTATATAACTCTTGTCTTTGAAAGAGAAAAAAGGACTATTGACCCTAAATCATCAGATTATAAAGCGTATTCAGATGCTTATTACACATTTTATAGTTTATTAGGTGTTAGTATTGCTCTTATGGTTTTAGGAGCTGGTGCTGCTGGTGGAAGTATTGCTTTATTTTTGTATAAAGATAAAAATAAATCTGTTTCGCTAAATATTAATCTAATTAGCAAACCAGAATTAAGTTTGTCATATAAATTTTAATTTTAGGGAGAATCTTATTATGAAAAAGAAAATTTTATCATTGATTCTTTTAATTGCTGCATTTGTTATTCTTTTATTTTCTTGTGCTCAATTAAACTTTTTAAATGAAGAAGATTATAATCAGTTGAATGACAAAACTCCTCCTTCTTTGTCTGATATAGTAAATGACAGTACTATAGATTGTATGCCAAAATTTAAGTGGAGTAGTTCAACCAACGATGCCGTGAAGTATAAATATAAGTTAGATAGAATAGATTTAACCTCTGATGATGATAATTGGATTGAAACAACAATAGGGTCTTTTAGTCCTTTAGAGGTTTTGGCTGGTGGAACATATTATTTGTATGTTGCTGCTTGTGATAAATACGAAAACTGGTCTAGTCCAATAAAATTTTCATTTACAGTAACGACTACGACCACTTCGACAAGCACTACAACTACGACTACGAGTACATCTACAACTATAGCTGGAACGACGACAACTACTTCTACAACTATAGCTGGAACGACGACAACTACTTCTACAACTATAGCTGGAACGACGACAACTACATCTACAACTATAGCTGGAACAACAACAAGTACATCTACAACTATAGCTGGAACAACAACAAGTACTTCTACAACTATAGCTGGAACGACGACAAGTACATCTACAACTATAGCTGGAACAACAACAAGTACTTCTACAAGTACAAGTAGTACAACAACAAGTACTTCTACAAGTACAAGTAGTACAACAACAAGTACTTCTACAAGTACAAGTAGTACAACAACGAGTACTTCTACAAGTACAAGTAGTACAACAACGAGTACTTCTACAAGTACAAGTACTACAACAACAAGCACATCTACAAGTACCACAACGACTACAACCATCCCTCCAGATATAACTCCTCCTACATTATCATCTGTTGGCTCAAGCAATATCGCTGGAACAACTGCTGATATTGCTGCTACCTCAAATGAAGATGGGACTATGTATTATGTTATTACTACAAGTTCATCTTCACCAACTAATACTCAAGTAGTTGCTGGACAAGACAACTTAGGGGCTGCTGCTTTCAAATCTGGTAATGCTTCCGTAACTTCTACTGTTGCTAAAACATTTAATTTAACTGGATTAAGTGGTTCTACACAGTATTATTATTATATAGTAGCTGTGGATGCTTCTACAAACAAGAGTACTGTATCTAATGGTAATTTTACTACTTCAGATATAACTCCTCCTACATTATCATCTGTTGGCTCAAGCAATATCGCTGGAACAACTGCTGATATTGCTGCTACCTCAAATGAAGATGGGACTATGT
>Ga0209518_1000106_pt1 | contig 115570 bp, 107 predicted proteins | sample RifGroB1_FD_183993 | JGI IMG/M metagenome (GOLD analysis project Ga0209518, IMG submission 183993) | Groundwater microbial communities from Rifle, Colorado, USA - Groundwater B1 (SPAdes) (version 2) | ecosystem: Environmental > Aquatic > Deep subsurface > Groundwater | place: Rifle, Colorado... | reverse complement strand
CAACCGCCTCCTTTGCCTCCAGATCAAATAGATGCTATCCTAAAAAGGATGAGGGAGCTAGTGAAGTAAGATATAACTAGCTTTATGTGGATCCCTATATGCTAGCATTTCAAACGTTGCCACTATCCTCAAGTCCATCCGAATTAATTTTAATATATTCCAATTTCTTCCAATATTTTCTAACATAGTCTAGATTTTATGAGTAGGAGTAGGAAAAGTATTGTTATAAGTGAGAAAAAATTCAAGGAGCTACAGAAAGAGGCAATACTGAAAAGCGCTGTTTACTCGGCAAGAATAGAAGGCAATCCTTTTACGTTTGAGGAGTTTAAGTTATTTGTTCCTTACTTTAGGAGAAAGGAAATTTGTACTTTTATTAAGAATTACCCTTTTTGCTCTTTTGATTTTATATCAAGAAGATTTTTGGCAGTTAATCCAAAAACTCTTCATTATGATTTAAAAAAGCTGCAGGAAGAAGGCTTTATAATAAAGGCAGGTAAAACAAGGGGAGTAACTTACAAAGTAAAAGACTGAAATAGTTATAATAAATTATTCCCTTGAATCTTCCCCGGAGTGTGAACTTGTTTTAGTCCCAAGGGGTGAGTAAAAAGAGAGAATCAAGACCTATTAAAAATTCTGGTGAGGAATTGCTCAAGAGATTTGAAGAAGTTTTCTACTAACTCACCGAGAGATAATGATGTTTCTTTGTCGCTTTCTCCTAATACTTCGGGTGTAGGTTCTGGTGTAGGAGATGGCGTTTCGGTTGGGGTTAAAGTAGGATTTTGTGCCGACGTTGGTGTTGGGCTATTTGAATCAGAATTTTCATTAACATTAATTTCTCCTGGGCCTTCAAGTTTCCATTCTTTGCCGTTTATATTTACTGAAGATGTTCCTTCGCCGGTTTGGCTAATATCAACTTGAGTTTTTGTTTGTGAGGTAAACGAAGAAGTGTTGGTTCCCGTATTTACATTATTTTTTATATTTACGTTAACGCTGGAGTTGCCTCCGTTTCCACTTGAACTACTTGCCCTTACATTATTGCTTATACTCGCACGAACAACTGGGGTATTTGATAACAATGCGATTGCGAAAGCTATTAAAAATAGGGCAGCTATTTTCATATTCATTAATTATACTGCATCAAATCAAGTGGAGTTTTTTATTCGACTTCGGAATTTAATCGATATACAATCTTGATGCAGGATGCTAGATATTTTCTCCCAAAATATTTTTCTAGGTGCTTTAGTTTTTTTGACTTTTGTCTTTCTTGCTATTTCTTTTTACAGACCAAAATCTTTTGTAAATTTAGTTCTTATTATCTTATTCACGATAATTGCTATTATTCAAATCAAATCGGTAAATCTGAAGGAAGTCTATAGATTTAGTGCCAGTGAACTGGATTTGCAGATCCAAAGAATGAACATTTACCCCCCTAAACTTGCAAGATTTGGCTATATATTGGAGCGAAAAAAAGAAATACAGGTTATTAAAAGGGTCGAGAAAAACTTCTTCGACGCCGTAGACGTGAATCTCTATTTCCCCAATTACTTCAACTTCCTTACATTTCCTCTTTTTCTATATGGAGGTTTTCTTTTTATTGAGAAAAAAAATCGTCTACAAATTGGATTTATCAATTTTTCCTTTTTACTTATTACTATCCTTGGCATCCATGGGAAATATGGACCATTTGTTCTTTTTCCGTTCATTGATCTCTTTATTTTTATCGGACTTGCAAAGATTTTAAGATTTGATAGAAAAATATGACTAGAAAGTTTTCGGCTCTTATATTATTACTTATTCTTACATTTGCCGGATTTGTCTACTTTTATAGATTAAATTCTATTCCTAATGGATTTTATGTCGACGAGGCAACAATTGCTTATAACGCCATTTCGATTCTTCAAACCGGAAAGGATATTTTTGCACAACAATACCCCATTTTGTTTAGACTTTTGGGCTCTTACACTCCGCCCTTATTTATTTACTTATCAGTGCCTTTTATAACATTTTTCGGAATGGAACCTTTTATTTTCAGAAGCATATCTGCTATATCCGCATTGGTTAGTATTGTTTTTTTCTTTTTTCTTATTAAAAAACTTAATATATTCAAATCTTCGATTACTTTATTTTTTGCTACCTTTTTTTACGCGATAAGTCCATGGCTCGTTTTCAATGCAAGGCTTGGATACGAAGTTACCTTAGCGTACCTCCTGTTTAACATAGGAATCTATTTTGTCTACATAGCGTTTAAAAACCCTAAGAATTTAATTTGGGGATCTATCTTTTTGTCTTTATCAACTTATGCGGCACACACCCAGAGGTATCTTGTTCCGATTTTTCTTACTTTTTACTTTTTAGTTTTTAGAAAATTAGTTTTTCAAAAAAGAAATCTTAGGTTTTTAAAACTGTCTTTTTTAGTAATCATACTTTTGCAAATTCCGAATTTTCTTGTCCTTAATACTCCTGCGTTTTGGGTTAAGAATGAAAGACTGACTGAGCAGAATTCAAGCCAGGTTGTATCAAGTATTATTAATCAAACGTTTACTTACATTTCTCCCAGGAATCTTTTTTACGAGCTTTCCGATATAGATATGCAGCATACCATCCCTGGAATTTCCGTAATGTACAACTTTCTGGTTATACCTTTTTTAATCGGTATTTATCTTCTTTTCACTTCAATCAAAAAAACTGGTTACAAATTTGTTTTACTTCTTTTTGTAACATCTTTAATTCCCGCAGTTTTCTCCGGACAGTTTATTTCCATTCAAAGAGCATTACCGTTTTTACTGCCTTTGATTATTGTCATAGGTCTGGGGTTAGATTTTATCTGGATTAAGTTAAACTGGAGGTATGCTTTGCTGACTTTTATCCTCTTATCTTTGTATTCTTTGATCCTCCTTTATCGTTCTTATTTTGTATTATTTCCAATAGAGCGTGCTACTGCTTGGAATTATGGATATTCCGAGGTTTCTGATTTCATAAAAAGAAATCCTAATTCCAGTTTTGTAATTGATAATACCAGAAATCCAAGAAATTATATTTTACTTTTATATTATCTGAATTATCCTCCAGCCATCTATCAAAAGGAGGTTAGTCCGATTTACAAAAACGATTATTATCGCTCGCTGCCCCCGGAAACGAGTTACAGATTTTCAAATATAGAAGTACGTGCTTTTGAATGGAAAAAAGACCCGTGTGTAAAACAAATATTGGTGGGAGATGAACTTTCAATTTCAGAAGGTCAGGCTAAGGAACACAAACTAACCGAGGCTTATGAATTAAAAGATGAGCAAGGGAAAGTTATTTTTAAGGGTTTTGAAACAAACCCAGAATTAAAATGCCGAGGTAATATATAATTAGTTATGAATGATAATCGAGATATTTATAAGTCTGCAGGAATAATAATTAGGAGTAGAAGACTGTTGGTTGAAAAGGATGTTGATAAAGAATATTTTATTTCTCCAGGCGGAAAAATCGAGCAGGGTGAAACACCAGAGGAAGCTTTAATTAGAGAGCTAGATGAGGAGTTTCATATCAAAGTAAAAGAAGAAGATCTTGAGGAATTTGGTCACTTCCATGCTCCAGCATCTGGTCAAGAAGAGAGGACGGTTCATATGAATGTTTTTTTAGTAAAAAAACATTTGGGAAAAATTTCTCATGGATACAAGGTTGAAAAAATCTTATGGCTTTCATCTAAGGTTCCTAAAGAAATTAAAGTTGGCTCTATTTTTGAACACGAAGTTATTCCAAGACTTAAAAAATTGAATTTAATTGATTAAACTTACTTATAACAAATTTCGAGAAAACTCCGAGCTTTCAGCTCGGAGATGAATCGAACTTTGATATGTCATTCTCTTTTAGAAGGGATAGCGGACTCAAGTCCGCAAAGAATGTCATGGGATTTGAAGAAGAAGGAAGTATTGAAAAACCGTCACAAAAATCTGCTTCAACAGCTGTTTCAATGACCTTGGCCAAGGCTATTGAGTTAGGTGAATACAACCCTGAGTTTTTGGCAACATTTGCCGAGTGGAATGGCCTGTCAAGGCATATCCAATTTCAATATGTTCGCCAAGCATTGGACAATAGACATAGCCACTTAATAACTCAATGGGCTGAGGTAAATAATATGCTTGACTTTAGTAAAAAACCACACCTTACGGAAGCGTTGGAAAATATTATGACGCAGATTAAAAAATTGGAAAAAGATAGAGAGAGGCTTTACCTTGAGTACTCTAAGTAAGTAAGTAAGTCTTCTAACTCCTTTGTGTAACTTTATTTTTTAGCCCTAGATTTTAATCGAGAATAAATTAAGTTTGGGATATAATATTGTTAAGTATGGATCAAGTGAAAAAATACACACTCTTTATGTTTATACGTGATTTAGCACATTATATTTCGCCATATCGCGGTCAGTTTTTTGTGGGAATATTTTTCCGATTCACTAGCGATCTTGCACGTCTTTATCCGGCGTGGGCGGTTAGCAGAATCGTACTAATACTTTCAAATCAACAATCTTTTGAAGTTCCGCAGGATCTTATTTCAATATTAGTCACTTGGGGCTTAGTTACTTTGTACTACGGATTTGCACATAACCTTTCTAAATATTTTGGATACCAGGTGGCTGAAAAAGCTTCTCTTGATATTTATAAAGAAAGCCTTTCTCATATTTTCAAACTAGATTTGACCTGGCAGGAAAAGGAAAACAGTGGTAACAAGATGAAACGTATAGATAAAGGTTTGGATGGAATTAATGTAACAATTCGACGGATTTTTGATGTATTAATAGAAGTTGCAGTAAACATTGTCGGGATAGTTCTTATTTTCTTCACTCTGGAGAAAACTCTTAGCCTTAGTCTGATATTTTTCATTGCAACATATTTCGCTATTGGTAACTACTTACTTAAGCGCGCGGTGACCCAAGAGCGAATAGTAAATAAGGCTTTTGAGGATTTGGGCGGAATAACTTTTGAATCCCTAAACAATATTCAAACCATAAAAGCATTATCAATAGACAAAGGGATGATTAGTATTATCAGCAGGCATATTACCCCTCTTATACAAAAGATTCGCCGGCGTGTATTTTTATTTCAATTTAGGGGCGGGGTCTTACTAATGTATGAGGCTATCTTTGAATTTGTTGTTATAGCAGTACTTGCATGGGGAATAGTAAGTGGAAGAAGCGACATAAGTTTACTAGTTCTCTTTATTGGCCTATTTCAGAAAGTGGGAACTTCTACCCGTGAATTGACAGATGTTACTCAGCAGCTTGCTCTTGCGAAAATTTGGGTGTCGCGGACTATGACAATTTTACGGACTGAACCTGACATTGAACTTCCCGCCAAAGTTGAGGCGCAAGTTGAATATCCCCAAGAGTGGAAAGAGATTAAAATTAATAAATTAAAATTTGCTTACAAGAAAAATAAAACTTTAAAGAGTATCTCAATAACAATTAAACGTGGTGAGAAGATTGGCATTGTTGGGCTTTCAGGTGCAGGAAAGTCTACGTTATTTAAGCTACTTTTGGATTTATACGAAGATTATGAAGGTGATATTTCAATTGATAATATTTCTTTGAAGGGGATGAAGAGACAATCTTACATTAATCATGTCGCAGTTGTACTTCAGGATACTGAACTTTTTGATATGACTTTAAAGGAGAATATAGAGATAGCAGCGGTTGATGGAGTTCACTTAGAGCCCAAACTTTTCCACGAGGCAATCCGAATGGCACACCTCGATGATGTGGTAAAACAACTACCCCAAGGTGTAAATACTATTGTGGGTGAAAAGGGAATTAAACTCTCAGGAGGTCAAAGACAACGCGTTGGTATTGCCAGAGCACTTTTTCGCCAGCCCGACATACTACTCTTGGACGAGGCCACTTCGCATTTGGATGCGCATTCGGAAAAGGAAATTCAAAAAGCCTTACAAGGATTTATGCATAAGTTTACGACTATTGTTATTGCACATCGCCTTTCAACGATTAAGGCAATGGATAAAATCGTAGTTCTTGATCGGGGTAAAGTAGTAGAACGGGGCAGTTTTGATAATCTTTTAAATAAGCATGGGGTATTTGCTAAAATGTGGGAGGATCAGAAAATATAATTTTTTGAAAGTCATTCAGTTTGACTATGATATTTGCAGAAAGTAAAGTAATGTTGATTACCAAAAAACATGACTGCCAGGACACATGATGCATTTGCTTTCGCTTCTCTTGTAACTTTTGCTGCATTCTTTCCTCCGGAGAATCTAAATCTGACCACATTGGTGGTGTCTGTAATTGGTGCGGATGTTGGAGCACTTCTTCCGGATCTTGACCAAGCCGGAAATCGGCTTTGGGAAATGCTCCCCTCCGGGCATAATCTTGGTCGCATTTTCAGAAGAATTTTTTACAAACACAGAACCCTGACACATTCTCTAATTGGTGTATTTGCCATCTATAAGCTTTTAGAATTCGTACTTCCATTAGTTTTAAACTCAGGTTTTTTGAACACGAAGATAGTCCTCGCAAGTATAATGATTGGATATCTCTCTCACCTTTTGGCTGATAGTCTGACAGAGGAGGGACTACCTCTATTGTTTCCACTTAATATTTCTTTTGGAATTCCACCTATAAGAAAAATGAGGATAAAAACCGGTAAATGGTTTGAGAACTTTGTTGTCTATCCAGTAATTTGGATTTATCTTATTTGGTTTATTCATTTAAATCAGGCTTCTTTAACTAACATTCTTCGATTGGTGGTAAAGTAGTGGTATTATTAACCCTATGACTTCGGCATTTACAAATGCGAAAAGACAAATTGATGACGTTGCAGATCTTTTGATGGCGGAATATCCAGATAGAAAACTTTTCAAAAAGGCTGTCGAAAAGCTTAAAAGGCCTCAAAGAGTATTAAGAAAAAGTTTAAGTTTAAGAATGGACAGTGGAAAGATTGGATCTTTTATCTCTTATCGGTCTCAGCACAACGACGCAAGGGGACCATTCAAAGGAGGTATTCGTTTCCACCCTCAAGTTTCTGAAGACGAGGTGAAGGCATTGTCGACTTGGATGAGCATAAAATGTGCCACTGTCGGAATACCGTATGGAGGAGGAAAGGGAGGAATAATAATTGACCCAAAACTGTTAAGCGAAACTGAGCTTCAAAGACTTTGTTATGCTTATGCCGAATTTCTAACTCCTTATATTGGTCCATGGAAGGATGTTCCCGCGCCGGATGTTAATACAGGTGGACGCGAAATGGCCTGGATGCTTGAGGCTTATGAAAGAAAAATTGGTTATCATGCTCCAGCTACTTTTACAGGAAAACCAATTGAGTTGGGTGGGTCTCTCGGCCGCGAGGAAGCAACAGGACAGGGCGGATTTTATGTTTTAAATGAATACTTAAAAACTAAGAAACTGAAAAACAAAAAAACAAGTATTGCGGTTCAAGGTTTTGGAAATGTAGGTTTTTGGTTTGCGAAGTTGGCCAAAAAGGCTGGATACAAAGTTATTGCAGTTTCGGATTCAAGTGGCGGAGTTTATAATCCTAAAGGTTTGGATGTAGAAAAGGTTATGATTCACAAAGAAAAAACGGGTTCTGTCTTGGGTTTATACAATGAACTAACAAACGATGAACTATTAACTATTAATGTTGATATATTAGTTCCGGCCGCACTTGAGAATGCAATAAATAAAGAAAACGTCAAAAATGTCAAAGCAAAAGTAATTCTTGAAATGGCAAACGGTCCCACAACTCCTGAAGCGGAGGAAATTCTTTTATCAAAGAAAGTAGATATTCTGCCAGATGTTTTGTGTAACGCAGGCGGCGTGACTGTTTCTTACTTTGAATGGGTCCAAAATCTGCATGGTTACAGATGGACAAAAGAGCACGTTAACGAGGAACTTGAAGGTATTTTGGAAAAAGCTTTTACCGAGATCGATAATTTAGTAAAGATAAAGAAAATTTCGTATCGAAAGGCGGCTTACCTTATGGCAGTTAAGCGAATAATCGACGCAATGATTTTAAGGGGGAGAGTATAGAATTGTTACTTTTTTACTTACCAAAGAAACAGCTTATTACTTCTTTGCTTGTACAAAGAAGTAATCAAGAAAATACACCCTAGTGTTTTTATGAATTGCTTATTATCTCGTTCATAAATGCAAAAAGCTTACCTCAAAACACTTTGAGGGGCGGTTTTTGCAACACATTGAATTCACTCGACAATTGCAAGTCAAAAAACACACGGGATTAAAATTCGTCGAAATCCCTGTCCGCCTCTGGCGGAAAATTTCTGGCGGCATTATTTTTCATTATTGTATCTATTTTGTATTTCGGGAATTAAGTAATCATTAAAAGCTTTTTGAATATCGTAATCGGGAATCCACCCCCAGTCCTTTCGAGCAGCAGAATCGTCAATATTGGAAGGCCAGGAGTCGACGATTTTTTGACGGTTTGAATCAGGTTTATAACTTATCGCAGAATCAGGAAATACTTTATTAACAAGATCCGCGATCTCTCCCGCTGTCGTGCTGAACGCCGTTACGTTATAAACATTTTTTGTTAGCTTTTCTCTAGATACTTCATTTAATTGAATCAATGCTTTTACGGCATCTGGCATTACCATAAAGGGAATGATCGTGTCGGGACGGACAAATGTTTCGTAGCCTTTTCCTTGAGCTGCGGAGTGAATCATTTCCGGCGCATAGTCGCTCGTTCCACCGGAAGGAACAGTCAAGGCACTTATTATTCCGGGAAACCTTAGACAGCGAAAGTCGAGATTAAGTGAACTGTGTTCAGTGTTCAGTGATTTGTAATACTTTAAGTAATATTCTCCCAACATTTCGCAATAAAGTTTGTTTATTCCATACATTGTAATTGGGGTATTGAATTCATCTTCGTTGACCGGTTTTGCTCTGTTTTTTGTATCAATATTGGGGATGCCGTAGACCGCGATTGAGCTCGGGAAAATAAATTTAATTACCCTTTTTTCGCTTGAAGCGACACGGTGAGTGTTACTAAGAAGTGCCATGGTTCCATTTACATTTACCTCGTGTGCACGCTCGGGATCTTTTTCGGCTGCGCTAGAAAGGAGTGCTGCCAAATGAAAGATGGCTGAAATTTTATGTTCTTTCAGAAGATTTTCAATGACGCTTTTATCCAAAATATCTGCCACGATTGTTTCATGAACGAAAGGTTTGAGTGCGTCATCGAGTTCTCGGATATCGAGCGCAACAATGTTATATTTTTTTAATTCAGAAAGAGCAGGAATAAGACCATGGCCGATTTCTCCATTGGCGCCGGTTATCAGTACTGTCTCCATATTTCTATATTACACCCAATTTTTCCCCTATTTTTGAAAACGCATCAAGACATATATCAAGTTCTTTTCGGGAATGACTTGCGCTCATCATTACACGGATTCGGGCTTTGCCTTGCGGGACAGTCGGGTAGCCGATTGCCATAGCGAAAATTCCTTCTTCAAATAATTTCTTACTGAATTCCTGTGCAAGTTTTGCTTCTCCAAGCATGACCGGAACAATCGGTGTTTGGCTTTTTCCGATGTCAAACCCTAATTTAGCCAGTCCTTTTTTAAAGTAGCGTGTGTTTTCCCAGAGTTTTACAACTTGCTTGTCAGATTTGTTGAGAATTTTTACTGCGGCAAGACAGCCGGCAACGTCTGGAATAGTCATAGCTGAAGAAAAGAGAAATGGACGAGCGCGTTGCCTTAGCCAATCAATAATTATTTTTCTTCCAGCAACATAACCTCCAACTACCCCAAAAGCCTTGCTCATTGTTCCAATTTCGAGATCTACCTTTCCATGCAGATTGAAGTAATCTACAACACCGCGACCGTTTTTGCCCAAAACTCCTTCTCCGTGCGCGTCATCAACCATCAAAATACATCCGTATTTTTCAGATAATTTTTGAATTTCGGGAAGTGGGGCAATATCTCCGTCCATTGAAAATACCCCATCAGTGACAATGAGTTTTTTTGTTTTTAAGTTTTTAAGTTTTTTAGTTTCTAATAACTTATGTTCTAGATCTTTTGGATCGCAATGTTTGTACCTCACAACTTCTGCTTTAGACAAGCGGCAGGCGTCAATTATGCTTGCGTGATTTAGCTCGTCTGAAAAAATTAAACCCCCCTCATCGACAAGTGTCGGAATTGTTGCTATATTCGCGTTGAATCCAGACTGAAAAGTTATAACATCTTCAACCTTTTTGAATTTTGCAAGAGCCTTTTCAAGTTTTAGATGAAGCTCGGTTGTTCCTGCAATAGTCCTAACCGCAGTTGGTCCGATGCCGTATTTATCAATTGCCTCTTTTGCAGCTTTCTTAAGTCGGGAGTCATTAGCCAATCCTAAGTAGTTATTCGAGCAAAAATTCAAAACCCATTCTCCATTAACTTTGATTTTGGAGCCCATTGGAGATTCGATAGTTCGGATATTTATAAGAAGCCCTTGGTTTTTGAGATTTTCAAGTTCGTCGATAATCCAATCGGTCGGTTTAAGCATTTTTTGATTGTAACAAAAGCGATGTAAATATACGAGTGAATGCGAATAACAAACTATGTTCGGATTTCCTCAAACAAGGTGAATTGTAAAACATTTTCGTTTGATTCGAAGATAAAATTATAGCAGTATTCGAGAAAACTCCGGGGTTCATGGCTGGATGGAAAGTATTCGAACTTTTTACGCACAAATTTAAAACTCCAATATGTAACTAAATATTACAAAATACTAGCAATCAATATATAATGCCTTTGTAATATGGCATATTTAATTTCAACAAATCCCGCAGAAAATTACAAAGTCGTCGGCAAAGTTAAAGTATCTACTGACTCTGAAATTGCTTCCAAAGTTACTAAAGCTCAAAAAGTAAAAACTTATTGGAAGGAATTAGGTGTAAAAGGCAGGGTAAAACTTCTAGAACCCATTAGAGATGAATTTAGGGATAGGAAAGACGAAATAGCCAAACTAATAAGTATTGAAACTGGCAAAGTAATTACTGAAAGTATTTCCGAAGTAACAAGGTATACAGATGAGCTGAGCTGGTTTTTAGAAAATGGACCGAGAGCTTTAGCTGATGAAATAACTCTAGATGATGAAAAATCAATTCATCGAATAGTATATGAGCCAACCGGAGTTGCAGCGTGTATTGCTCCTTGGAATTTTCCATTTGGAATGTCTGTTTGGGGAATATTTCCTAATTTAGTAGTGGGAAACCCTGTAGTATTCAAGATTTCAGAAGAAAGTCCTATGGTTGGGAAATTGATGGAAGAGATAATTCTCAACCATAAACTTCCAGAAAGTGTGTTTTCGGAGGTGTATGGTGCGGGATATGTTGGTAAAAAGCTTTCAGAAAGTGATATTAACTTGATTTGGTTTACTGGAAGCACAAGAACAGGAAAATCTCTTTATAAAACTGCAGCAGATAAATTTATAAAAGTTGTTTTGGAAATGGGGGGTTCCAGTCCTTGTGTAGTCTTTGATGACATTAATATAGACTTAGCTGCCCCGGTAATTTTTGGTGGGAGGTTTCGTCACTGCGGCCAGGTGTGCAGTGCTCTAAAAAGACTGATTGTCCATGAAGGAGTTGAAGGTAAATTAACTGCTGTGCTTTCTAACATTGTTGAAAAACAAAAAATAGGAGATCCTTTAAGTGTAAGCACCGATCTTGGGAGTCTGGTTGCAAAGCGTCAATTGGTTTTGATAAAAGAACAACTGCAAGATGCTCTTGATAAAGGAGCCGTGATTGTCGCTCAAACGAAAATCCCAAAAGGTTTAAAAGGTGCATTTTTTCCTCCAACTCTTTTAACCAACATTAAGAAAAATATGAGGGTATGGAAAGAAGAAGTTTTTGGTCCGTTATTTCCAATTGTCACTTTCAAAAATGAAAAAGAAGCTATCGAACTTACAAACGATACAGCTTATGGACTTACAGGAAGAGTGATGTCGGCAGACTTAAAAAGAGCCGAAAGAGTTGCTGCAAAAATTGATGCCGGAACTATATCAATAAATTATGAATCCAGATTTTTGGCGTGCGATCCTTTTGGAGGTTACAAAGATTCTGGGATAGGTAGGGAAAGAGGTATTCATGGATTACAAGAGCTTTGCCAAGTCAAAGTGATTCAAAATAGTAAATAAGTTCGAACTTCCCTTTATCCACCCTCTGATTTTTCGTTGTTTTGAAGCTAAATTTATTCAGCAGGCTTGAGATGAATCGAACATTAATATGCCGTCTTCCTATTGGTGGGATCCAGCACTTTTAGTGCGGGGAGGACGTCATAAATGTTATCATGGTATTATCATGGAATTTCTTGCCTGGCATTATACGAAAGGGATTAATTACTATGTAAAAAGTTGGCTTTCAACTGTCAATTGGTTTACCCACTATTTTTCGTTACCACTTCTTCTTAAAACCCTTTTTTCGCCCTGGAAAAGGATGATTGTAGTCGATACAACTCCAGGTTTTAATTTTCAGAAAAAGTTTGAGGCATTTACTTTTAATCTCGTTTCAAGAGGTGTTGGAGCCATGGTTCGCTTTATTTTGTTTTGGATTGGTCTTATATTGATAATCTTTGGGTTTATCGGCGGAGCAATTGGGTTAGTCTTTTGGGTTATCATGCCTTTTTTCGGCCTTTCTGTTTATTCGAGATACAAAAAACAGGTTAAGAATTATATAAGCGAGCTTCTCTTTAAAATAAAATCGGAGAAACTCGACCCTTTAAATGCAATTTTGGGAAGTACGGCTGGTACTTTCATGCTTTCTCATACAAATGTAAATCTTGAGGAATTTTTGCAAAATGCCAACATGGAAAAAGCAACATTTGGGAAAGAATCTTTTGAATCTTTTGAAGAAATTATAACCTACCTTGTTAAAAATAATGTTTGGAGATCAGATTTTTTCAACAAAAAAGAAATCACACCTGAAGATTTAATTTTGGCTGCAAGCTGGTGGGACAGAAGGGAGCAGGAAGAAACGTCTTTTGACGAACCTTATTTCGGTAGGCCGGGTATTGCACTTGAACTTACTTTTGGTTATACACCCGTACTTAACCAATATTCAGTTGATTTAAGTCTTCCCCAATCTTTTTCCCACCGGTTGATAGGAAGGGGTCAAATAGTTTCCCGAATGGAAAGGATACTTGCCGCAGGAAGCAGCGTTCTTTTGATGGGGCAGCCTGGGGTTGGTAAAAAAACCGTTGTTTTGGAGTTCGCGAGACGTGTGGCAAGCGGAGAACTAGGTAGGGAAATGGCTTTCAAGAGAGTACTGGAGTTTGATTATAATGCACTTCTATCGAAGGCGACGGATGTTAACAAGAAAAAAACGGAGCTTGCAGAAATTTTGGCGGAGGCGTCGTCCGCCGGAAATATAATTCTCATGGTTCGAGATATCCAAAGGCTTATTAATCCCGACGTCGAAGGATATGATTTCACGGACGTAATCGAAGGCTATCTTGAAAAAAGAGCTTTAAAAATTATTGCTGTTTCGACAAACACAGAATACGAGAGATTTATTGCGGGAAACTTGAGGATAAGAAAATTTTTAGAAAAAGTGGAAGTTACTCCTCCCTCAAAGGATGAAGCAATGCAAATACTTATTGATGCAGCCAAACGTTGGGAGTTACTCACAGGATTAATAATCACAATGCCCTCCTTGCGACATATTCTCGAGGAATCCGACCGATATATCACCGAGGTTCCGTTTCCGGAAAAAGCATTAGAGCTTTTAGATGCGGTTATTTCTTTTAAAGAACAACAAGGTGGAGGAGTTGTAATAATCGATGATGCAGACGCCGTCTTGGCCGAAAAAACTGGAATATCATTTGCAAGACTTACCGGCGAGGAGAAAAAGAGACTTGAGAAAATTGAAGACATTATTCATGAAAGACTGATTGATCAGGATGTTGCCATTAATCTTATAGGGAAGACGCTTCGGGCAAAAACCGTTGGAGTGATCAAAGAGGATAGGCCTTTGGGATCATTTCTTTTTTTGGGTCCGACCGGAGTTGGGAAGACCGAAACAGCCAAAGTTTTGGCCAATGTTTACTATGGAACTAGCGAAAATATTCTGCGATTCGATATGGCAGAATATTCCGGGAAAGAAGGTCTGGAAAGGTTAATCGGTTCTGTTTCAAAGAATATGCCGGGTGCATTAACGACTGCCATAAAAAACAAACCTGCAAGTTTGCTTCTTCTGGACGAGATTGAGAAGGCTACAAAAGAAATTTACAACCTTTTCTTGTCGCTTCTTGATGAGGGAGTTATAACCGATGCTTTTGGCAAAAAGATTATCTGTCGTCACCTTTTTGTTATAGGAACCTCAAATGCGGGTGCCGAATACGTTAGACAACTCGTTAATAAGACAGTTGCAGGTGAGGATCTTCAGAAATCTGTTGTGAACTATGTTTTGGAAAAAGAAATATTTTCTCCCGAGTTTTTAAATAGATTTGACGGAGTGGTTGTTTACGAACCTTTAAAACCAGATGACCTTGTCAAAATTGCCCACCTAATGCTTGCAGAACTTGCCGAAAATCTTAAAAAGAAAAACATTATGCTCACGGTTACGGATGATACTGCCCAGAAACTGGCTAAAGATGGGTATGATCCTGCATTCGGTGCAAGACCCATGAAAAGGATTTTGAACATTGTATTAGGGGACCTTATCGGAAGAGCAATATTAAAAGAGGAAGTAAGAGAAGGAGATAAAATAAAACTTCTACCCGGGGAAGGAAAAGAGGAATACCGGATCGAGAAGACAACTTGAAGTGTAAATTACAAAGGTGGTGAAAAAGAGTGAATAATCATACGTATAATCTTATTAAATCCCTGACTAAAAAAGCTCAGGCTGTATCCAAATATGACACTTACTTAAGGGATGCCGGAAGTTGTGAAGAGTGTAAGAATCTCTGGAATAGTCTAAAAAATAAGGATCAATCACAACTGGAAGAGATAAAAAAAGTATTAGAAAGTCATGCCAAACAAGGATCTTTGTAAATAATTTTTAAAAATGTACCGTTAGCTTCACAATTTATTAAAATTGCCCCTTTTATTTGTATTCAAAACCCTGCTACTATGGTATTGAAGTTAAAGTAATGTACCGCCGTAGCGGTATTTCGTAATACGTAATTATATGCCTCCGAAAGTATTGATGTTGGGATGGGAGTGGGGGCCTCCTTTTAATAGCGGAGGTTTGGGCGAGGCTTGTGTAGGTCTAACGCGCGCCCTCAGTAAAAAGGGTGTCGGCATAACTTTTATTTTACCTAAACGACTCGATTTAAAAGTCGATTTTCTGAACCTTATTTTTGCCGACGTAGATGAAGCAAGCGAAGCTCTTGTCTCGGTATACACAACCAGAACTTCCTGGTCCAGACTTTTTCCGGTTGATAGCGCACCAGGTTTTCAGGACTATGTGTCTTCTTCCTTAAAGTTTGCAGAAAAAGTAAAACTTTTATTGAAACATCTTAATAATAGTATTGATGTCATTCATGCTCACGATTGGCTGACATATCCAGCTGCTATAGTTGCAAAACAAATACTTAATAAGCCCCTTGTTGTTCATGTTCATTCGACGGAATATAACCGGACGGGCGGAAATAATCCCAACCCTGCCGTTTATGAAATTGAGAAAAAAGGATTCGAAGAAGCAGAAAGGATCCTACCCGTTGGAGGATACATGAAGGAAATAATTAAAGATAAGTATGGGATAAATGCCGATAAAATCGAGATTGTTTACAACGGAGTTGATGATAACCGAAAAAATCTTCCTCCATCTTTGACTGCATTTAAGAAAATAGGTTATAAGATAGTACTCTACTTGGGCAGGATTACAATACAAAAGGGTCCCGAATATTTTGTGCGAGCTGCAAAAATCGCGTCCCAATATTTCCCCAAGGTAATATTTGTTGTAACAGGATCGGGAGATATGGAAGGTCAGATGATGTCCGAAGCAGCGAACGCGGGTATTCTTGATAAATTTATTTTTACCGGATTCTTAAGGGGAGATGAGAGAGACAGGATTTTTCAGGCGGCTGACCTTTATGTTATGCCTTCGGTTTCGGAACCTTTCGGTATTACTGCCTTGGAGTCGGTAGTCAATGGAACTCCGGTTTTAATTTCAAAACAATCAGGAGTTTCCGAAATACTGAAAAACGCACTGAAGTGCGATTTTTGGGATGTTGACGAAATGGCTAATAAGATTGTCGCGGTCTTAAGACACAGGAGCCTGAAAGATAACCTGAAAACTGAAAGCGAAAAAGAGATTAGCTACTTTAGCTGGTCCCGAGCGGCAGATGAAGTGTTAAGTGTTTACAACCAACTTGTTTAATAATCACAACTATTATGTTCGGCAATACTTTTTTCAGAAACGGCACTCGCCCGTCTTTACTTATTAAGATAAATGATTCCATGGCGGTGCCTGAAGTTCTCGCCAAGCTCTACAATCTGAATTTAAAAAAAAGTGCTTACAAGCTTGGCTGCGAAGTCTTCTTCAAAAAGATTGCCTCACATTTTTTGAATTTTAAAAATTTATTGGAAATTGGAAATCCCTCGACTTCGCTCGGGATGGTGAGCTTGTCGAACCATTGGAAATTGGAAATTTTTTAAGTTATGCCATCGATATGTCTTTATTTTCAAGTACATCAGCCTTTGCGCGTAAAGCGCTACAGGGTGTTTGATGTTGGTTTGGATCATGAGTATTTTAACGATAATTCGGATACAAACTTAAATAATAATAAAATTCTTTCCAAAGTATCGGAAAAGTCATATTTACCCGCAAACGAACTGCTTTTAGGTCTTTTGAAGAAATATCCTCAGTTTAAGATTTCTTTCTCATTTTCTGGAGTCATATTGGAGCAGTTTGAGAAAAACCATAAGAAAGTATTGAACTCTTTTAAGAAACTTGTCGATTCGGGGAGGGTTGAGATCCTTTCTGAAACCTATTATCACTCTTTGGCCTTTTTTTATTCCACTTTGGAGTTTGAGTCGCAGGTCAAGTTTCACAAAGAAAAAATTATGGAAATTTTCGGAATTACACCGTCTGTTTTCAGAAATACAGAATTGGCTTACACAAATGAACTTGCCAAATGGGCGGATAAGGCGGGATATAAAGCAATTTTAGCCGAAGGCTGGGATTCTTTTTTGGGTTGGCGTAGCCCAAATTTTGTTTACAAACCGAAGGGGGCGAAAAAAATTAAGCTTCTTCTTAAAAACTATAAACTTTCGGATGATTTAGCCTTCAGATTTTCGGAAAAAACCTGGAAGGAATGGCCTTTGACTTCAGAAAAGTTCGGGAAATGGGTATCTGACATCAATGGGAACGGACAAGTGGTCAACCTTTTCATGGATTATGAGACTTTCGGTGAACATCAGTGGGCAGAAACCGGAATCTTCGATTTTTTAGAAGAACTTCCAAAGGAAATTCTGAAGCATCCTGATAATGACTTTATAACCCCAAGTGATGCTGTAAAAAAATATCCCGTGATGGACGAAATTGACGTTCCCTATATAGTGACCTGGGCGGATACGGAACGCGATTTATCAGCTTGGGTTGGAAATTCGATACAAAAATCTGCGATTAAACTTATATATTCTTTGGAAAATAATGTCTTGGAAACAAATGATAAGCGCCTTATTGACGACTGGAGAAAACTTCAGACGTCGGACCATTTTTACTATATGTGTACGAAATGGTTTTCCGACGGGGATGTTCATAAATATTTTAACCCGTACGAAAGTCCCTATGATGCATTTATATCGTTTATGAATGCGGCAACGGATTTGAAGATAAGGATAAAACATGCAAAAACAAGATCAAGAGGTAGAAATGTACCTAAAATTACAAATGACAAATTACAAATGTCAAGTCAAACCAAATACTTAAATGAATAAATTTAAAATTTGAATATTTTTTTAGCATTCATTTGGCATTTGAGTTTTGGAATTTGGATTTTTTATTCATTATGCCTAAAGCAATAAATCTCGGCAACGGAACAGTTCTTGTTGGTCTTGATGCCTTCGGACAGATAAAAGATCTTTATTTTCATTATCCCGGATTGGAAAATCATGTTGGTGAATATTTAACCCATAAAATAGGTATATATGTCGATAATAAGTTTTCTTGGTTTGATGATGGGGGATGGAATATCGAAGTCCGTTCCCAAAAAGGAACAATGGCAAGCGATATAGTTGCTAAAAATGAGTCTTTTGGCATAGAACTACACTTTACGGACGTTATTTATAATGAAAAAAATATGTTTATAAGGGAAATAACCATCAAAAATCTTTTTGACAGGAAAAGAAATGTAAAACTTTTTTTTAACCAGCAATTCAACATCTCCGAGACACATATTGGAGATACTGCGTATTATGATCCAAGAGAAGAAGTGATAATCCACTATAAAGGTAGACGGGTATTTTTGATTAATACATTATCCGAAGATCCTGGCTTTGACGAATACAGTATTGGTCTTATCGGAATCGAGGGACAGATAGGTACTTATAGAGATGCTGAAGACGGAAAGCTGTCCGGAAATCCCATTGAACATGGGCAAGTCGACTCCGTAATAGGACTTACTGTAGAGGTGCAACCTAATAAGGAAACAATTGTTTACTATTGGATTTGTATAGCAAAATCTATTGACGCAGCGAAGAAACTTAACGAGGAAATTTTAACACGACACCCTAAAGAGATCATCGAGTCAACGACAGATTATTGGCGAGCCTGGGTGAATGTTCAAAATTTTAGTTTTTATGGACTTGAACAGGAAGTTATCGATTTATTCCAAAAGTCTCTTTTTTATATTCGAGCCCATGTAGCCAAAAACGGAGCAATAATTGCCTCAGGGGATTCGGAAATGCTTCAATTTGGTCGCGATTATTACAGGTATGTCTGGCCAAGAGATTCATCGGTTGCGGCGATTGCACTCGAAAAAGCCGGAGATTTTAATTCAACGAAGCGTTTTTTTGAATTTTGTGAGGACACTATAACAGGCGAAGGTTATTTTATGCATAAGTATAGACCTGACAAATCTCTTGGAAGTTCTTGGCACCCCTGGGTAAACGGTGGAAGAAAACAATACCCTATTCAGGAGGATGAAACAGCACTGGTCATCTTTGCACTTTGGAAATACTATGAGCTTTCCAAAGATTTGGAATTCATTGAGGGTATTTATAATAGCCTAATTAAAGAAGCTGCTGAATTTATGGTAAATTATCGAGATGAAAAAACGGCACTTCCTGCGGCAAGTTATGATATTTGGGAACAGTATTATGGTATAACGACATTTACAGCAAGTAGTGTTTATGCAGCATTAAATGTGGCTTCCAAATTTGCCAAACTTTTGGGTAAAGAAAAGAGTAGTCAAAAGTATAAGGAAGCGGCCGATTCTATCAGAAAAGCAATTCTTAAATATTTATATGACGATAAAGAAGGGTATTTCTACCAAATGATACATACCGAAGGCAGACAAATGGAAATCGACAGGACAATCGACGCTTCAGCGGTGTATGGGATATACGAGTTCGGAGTTTTGCCAGCTGATGATCCAAAAGTTAAGAAAGCCGTTGAAAAGACAATTGAGAGGCTTGAAATAAAAACAGAAGTTGGTGGAATAGCCCGTTATGAAGGAGACACATACCACCATAAAGGAGGAAATTATCCTGGAAATCCCTGGATCATAACTACGATGCGGCTTGCTCAATATTATATTGCGATTGCAAAAAACGAATCAGACATGGAACCAGTTAAGCGCTATCTTTCTTGGGCAGTTAAGTATGCCAATCCTGCCGGAATCCTACCGGAGCAGCTCGACCCATATACTGGTGCTCATCTTTCTGCGTCTCCCTTGGTAGAAAGTCATGGGGAGTATGTGATAACAGTGATAAACTATTTGCGTAAACTGGAAGAATTGGGAGTATGTAAAGTATTCCAATAACCTAACTTGAAAGCTTAAATAATGCTGATAATTTCAAAGCCCAAATTACAAATGAATATCAAATACCAAAACCCTAATGACAAGAACGTTTTAGAGCTTTGAAATTTAGTATTTATCATAGATTTTACATTTAAAATTTGATATTTAGAATTTAAAAAAATGTATCTACTTTTTGATATAGGCGGAACAAAGATGCGCATGGCAGTTTCTTTTGATAGGGAAAATCTGCAGGAAGTAAAAGTCGTTGCCACACCCAGAAGGTTTGAAGACGCTCTAAAGGTGATAGAGAATTATGTTAGCGTTGCTGATTCTTCAAGAGTGGATAAACTCGTTTGTTGTGGTCTTCCGGGGATCCTCGATAAGGAAAAGAATATACTGCTTTCTGCCCCACATTTAGAGGAATGGGAAATGAAACCCATAAAAAGAGCTCTGGGCGACATTATTCATGCGCCTATTTATCTTGAGAATGATGCGGATTTGGCAGGTCTTGGAGAGGCTGTTAAAGGAGTGGGTCGGGGATTTTCAATAGTAGCATTTATCACTATCGGAACAGGAGTAGGTGGAGTGAGAATAGTTGATGGAAAGATTGACAAATCGACCTTCGGATTTGAACCGGGACACCAAATTATTGATCTTGATGAAGAAAGATCCATTAAGCTTGAAAATTTGATATCCGGGCCCTCAATTAAGCTAAAATTCGGGCAAGATCCCGAAAGTATAACAGACGTTAATGTATGGAAGAAAATTGAAAAGTTAATTGCGGTTGGCTTAAATAATACTATTTTGCATTGGTCGCCCGATGTAGTTATTTTAGGTGGGGGAATAATGAAAGTCGAAGCAATTTCTATTGAGAGAATAAAGGAAAATCTAAAAGAAATTCTGAAAGTTTTCCCAATTCATCCAGATATTAAAAGAGGAGAACTTTTAGAAATGGCCGGTTTAGCCGGAGCACTTCACTATCTAAGGCAGCTTCTATAGTATATGTAATATAGTATTTTTAATTAGGACTTGAATTATAGTATCTATAGGATTATACTTTTAGGGTAATGGAAGAGGAAACTGAAAGACTACAAACACAAGATAATCCTCAACCTGCCAGAACTCCTGTTGGTTTTCCCCAAGTTAAAAACCAAGAGAAATCCAGTAATAAAAAAGCCCTTTTGATAATCTTCGTCTTAGCAATTCTTATAGGTGCTGCCGGTTGGTTTTTCTTTGGCAGAGGTGAGTCCCAAAGTTCTGAAGAAAATGAGTCTACTCCAACTCCTTTTGAAGAAGAGGCAACGCCCACTCCTAAAGTGGAAATCGACAGGGAGAAAGTAAAGGTTCAGGTTTTAAACGGAACTGGTATATCGGGAGGGGCAGCTCAGTTAAAGAAAGAGCTTGAAGACTTGGGTTACTCGCAGATTGATGTTGGAAATGCCTCGGGTCAAACTTATACTTCAGTCGAAGTTACATTCTCAGATGCCACCCCCGATGCCGTCAAAGATGAAATTCAAGATGCTCTTGAAGATATATATCAGGACGTCGAAGTCAAAACAGGGAGTTTAGACCGCTATGATATAAAAATTATTACAGGTTATCCCAAAGGTTTTACTCCGACTCCGACCAAAAAACCTACTGTTACAAGTACACCAGCTCCCACAGGCGGTGTTACAGGAACCATAACTCCGTCCCCTACATCAAATCTAACTTCAACGCCGACCCCAACCCAGGCTCCATAATAGCGTCTCTGCCTCAACCTCAATCTTACTTCATTGTGATATTATGTAGTTAGAAATGGATTTACTCAAAATTCTCAATAAGTCATTCGGAACTTATAACATTCGGGGTTTTTATATCGAGCCGACATATTGGCAGGCGGCGGCAATTGTTTTTTTGCTATTTTTATTGTTATTAACTTTTGCAAGATTGAGATATATCTACGTTCACTGGCACCTTGATAAACCTTCGTTATCGATGATTTTTTGGGGATTCTTGTTGGCATTGATTCTTGAAGGTTTTCTTCTACTTAGTGGTCGCACAATGTTGACCGAGATTTTGGGGTGGAAAAATGCACCCAAACCCATAAGTACGGCACTTGACGCAACCAGAACAAAACTTGTGAAGGTTTTAGGAGTCACTGAGGAAATTCCGGAATCGGCGGCGGACGAAAAACCGACGAAACAAAGTGTGACTCAGGATTTTGAGAGTTTATCTTCGGATGATAAAGAACAGGTGGTAGATTTCATTTGTAAACCATATGCAGGATATTAAGCAAAAAACTGAAGAATTGAAAGGAAAGATTGAAAAAGTTGTTGAATCCTTTAATCTTCCCGAAAAGAAAAAAGAGTTGATGCGTCTTGAGACCGATGCAATGGATCCGAACCTTTGGGACGATCAGGAAAAGGCCAGAAAGCTGATGACTGCCTTGAGCAATCTAAAGCAGGAAATTGATGACGCTGAAACCCTCAAAGAAGACGTTGATACTATTTATGAACTTTTCCAAGAAGGTAGTTTTGATGAAAGTTTCGCCCAAGAAATTTCGCGCCTTGAGAAAAAGGTTGATAAATTTGAGTTGAAAACGTTTTTATCGGGCCAATATGATTCCAAGAACGCAATTATTTCAATTCATGCTGGTCAGGGCGGAACTGAAGCTATGGACTGGGCAAACATGCTTTATCGCATGTATTTGAGATTTTGTGAGAAACGCGGCTGGAAGACAGAAACTTTTGATGTATCCGAAGGCGAGGAAGCTGGATTAAAATCAGTTACTTTTAATATTGAAGGAGCTTACGCTTATGGCAATTTGAAGGGTGAGGCAGGAACGCATCGCTTAGTTCGTCAATCACCTTTTAACGCCGATAACTTGAGGCAGACGTCTTTTGCCTTGGTTGAAGTACTCCCCGAGCTTTCGGAAGAAGATCTACCCAGCGTTGAAATAAAAGAGGATGAACTGGAGTGGCAGTTTTTTAGAGCCTCTTCGCAAGGAGGCCAAAATGTTCAAAAAGTTTCTACGGCAGTCAGACTCAAGCATAAACCTACGGAAATTGTTGTTACTGCTCAGACCGAACGTTTTCAGGAACAAAATAGAAAAATTGCGTTAAACCTGCTTCGCGCAAAACTTTGGGCGCGGGGAGAAGCGATGAAGGAAAAGAAAGTTAAAGAACTAAAGGGTGAATATAGACCTCCCTCCTGGGGTAACCAAATCCGATCCTATGTACTTCATCCTTATAAAATGGTTAAGGATTTACGAACTAATGTCGAAACCGGTAACACAGAGGCAGTTTTAGACGGAGAGTTGGACGAATTCATCGACGCCGAAATTCAGAAGCTATAACACGGTTCGACAATAGCAATCCGTACCTGGTACAGGTTATTGATTAACTCGTACTGTCCGAGTGTAACATTCCCACCACTTTCTATATAATCGGCAAATAAACCCAGTTATTCTGAATGTTGATTAAACCAAAAAGAGGAAAACACATCGAATACTTTGTCGATGTGATATTGACCTATAGGATTTTAGCTTGATTTTGGTTTTAATATTTTGGAAACCAATATCCTTCCCAACCGATATACCAGTAAAACCATCATGAGTATTGCTAGAACAAATACAATTACTACGATGATTCTAAAAAGCGGATACTGAACCCAGAGGTATTCAAACCAATAAATGGTTAGGTAGAAGATTCTCTTCCAAACACCCAGTACTTTTGCACAAGATGGTTCTTGCGGATACATTATGCATTGATTTTCATCGTTAAACCAGTCTTCAACATGGAGCATAATTTAATTATTTAAAATGGCTGACGTAAAGTCAATCCGACCTTTCTATTTAAGAAATTCTTCAAAATGTGATCTTGAAGCTAATCAAAAGGCAAGAATACCTTTGGGGTGTAATTTTTATAATATTGCTGTAAATACACCTGACTGGACTCAAACGTCCCGGCCACGTTTGACTGTGGCGGGTGTATTAGGTTTGCACCTGCTACCATAGATTTCAGTTAGCATTCTTGATGAATTTCTGCTATGACGTCCTCCCCGAGCTTAGCTCGGGGTTCCTTCTAAAAGAGAACGACATATCAGGTTCGATTCATCCCCGCAATGAAATTGCAGGGTCTTCTCGAAACTGATATAATTGTAGAAGTTGGTAGTTGAAAGACTTGAAGCACAAGGAATAAAAACTGCCGGAGCCCTCTTCAAGGGACTTTTCGATAGCGGTCTTTCGGGCAAAATTTCTTCAGAACTTTATTATCACGAAAAAGCACACGCCGACGCTGACGTGGAAGGATGTGGTGAGTTTGGATTTGCAGTCACTTCCGGTTGGGTTATCGCTTACTACATTATTAACGGGGAAAGAGATCCGCAAGAATTAATGAAGATAGCATCAGCCCCTGGATTTTCCAATATGAGCTCAAAAGACTGGGAAGTTTACAACCGTGCCTGGAAAGATTGGTTAAGACATGTTGCGGAAGAAAAATATCAACGAAAAATGGAAGGTAAACCTGAGGCATATTCTGAATTGCGAAGTTATCTGACTAAGCTATTGACAGAAAAACTTGATAAATATTCTGAAGAAGGTAGATTTCCAAAACTTGAAGAGCTTTTTGAACATGAATATAGCGAATTATGGCAAAAATTCGGCAATCTATTGTACCAAGCCTATAAAGAAGTCTCTGTTGAATTTCAAATTAAAATTGGTGAGGGAGCTGTAGCTGATCGAATAAGATAATTTGTACTTGCTACTATACTTTTCTTGGTGTTATAGTTTATGGCATGGAATCACAGAATTCAGGACAATATTCAGGGCAAGGAAATGTGAGTTTACAGTCTCAAACCCGTATCATGAAGAAGTTTCCAAAGTTAAGTCTTGATAAGAAGATGGTGAGTTTAGTTTTGGCGTCTTTTTTGGTAGTTTTGGCAGGAGTTGGTTCGGGTTGGTTTTTGTCGGGTAGGGGACTTAGCGCAAAATTAGGTACAAAGAAGGTTGAAACGGGGACTCCAAAAGGCGTCGTCACTAATGAGAACGAAGCGGGCATTACCGATGAATCAGTGTTTACAGAGAAACAGTCTCCCGAGGGAATTCTGGTCGAGGGAGGAATAAAAGGAGAAGGGACGCATCATTTGGATCGTGGGTTGGGAGAGGATAAATATGTCTATCTAACCTCAACGGTGATAGACCTCCAAAGTTTTGTGGGTAAAAAAGTAAAAGTGTGGGGGGAAACTTTGTCTGCTCTTCAAGCCGGCTGGCTTATGGATGTAGGTAAAATTAAAGTAATAGAGTAAAAGCTTTTTTTCTTCTTCTGGTCTTAATTGACCTCATCTGCTAATCTTTTAGAAGGTGGTTATATGCTGAAACTGGAAAACGTTACAAAGACATTTGGAAAAATTGTGGCTTTGAAAGATATTAATTTTAATATAGGGGATTCTGAATTTGTTTTTATAACAGGTGCGTCTGGTGCAGGCAAGACGACACTTCTTCGCTTGATGCTGAGAGAATTATTGCCTGATAGCGGTAAGATTGAGTTGGACAAAGAAGATATTACTAAGCTTCCTTCAAAACAAATTCCGCGCCTTCGGCAAAAAATCGGTGTTGTTTTTCAGGATTTTAAAGTTCTTGGTGAAAGAACGATAAAAGAGAATGTTGAAGTGGCCTTAGCCGTTATCGGACTTCCCAAAAATGATTGGGAGGCAAGAGTGGAACACGTTTTGAAATTGGTTGGTTTGACAGATCGGGCCGACCTTTTTCCGGCTCAACTTTCCGGAGGAGAACTTCAAAGGGTCTCTTTGGCAAGAGCATTGGTTGTAAATCCCAAGATAATTTTGGCGGATGAACCTACGGGAAACCTTGATTGGGAAACCGCCGATAAGCTCATGGATTTGTTCGAAAAAATTAACTCAGAGGGTAAATCCATAATTATGGCTACGCATAATAAGCTGATTATTGATAAAATGAATAAAAGAGTTATAGAGCTTAAAGAAGGAGGAGTTTTTAGCGATTCTGAATCGAAAGTTAAAACTAAATCAGAGAAAGGGAAGAAATAATATGAATATACACATAAAAACTGCTTGGGATCACGTGAGGCGCGCTCCTTTTCAGGCGATGGCCGCCATTTTTGTATTGACGATAACTTTTTTTGTTATCACTATTATTACTATTTTGGGTTACTCCTCAAGCCAGGTTCTTAAATACTTTGAAACCAGACCCCAAGTAATTACCTTTCTAAAAGATGATATAACTCCCGAGAAAATTTCCGCCTTACAAAATAAATTAGAGGCAGATAATCGTGTTTCCGAGGTAAGTTATATCTCAAAAGAACAGGCACTTGAGATTTATAAGAAAGCGACTGCGGGTAACCCACTCCTTTCGGAGTTGGTAAGTCCGTCGATTTTTCCCGCAAGTTTAGAATTTTCACTTGTGGATCTATCCTACGCAAATGACCTAATTGAAGAAATTAAGGGTGAAGAGATAGTTGATCAAGTAGGTTTTACTGCGAGTCTTGGAGGAGAAGAAACTTTGTCTGACGTTGTAAATAGATTGCGCACTTTTTCGAATTATATAAAAATAGGAGGGGGTGCCTTTGCCCTACTTCTTACCTCAACTTCGTTTCTAGTTTTAATTGTCATTATAGGCATGAGGATGACCTCAAGACGGGGTGAAATAGAGGTCCTGGATTTGATTGGCGCAACTCCTGGATTTATCCGAAGCCCAATTATATACGAGGCGATTATTTATGCGATTACGGGGGTATTTATTGGCTGGCTAATCGCCTTACTCTTGGTTTTATACGCGACGCCGAGCCTTATTTCTTATTTTGGAGAAATTCCAGTTGTACCTAAAGATACATTAAAACTTTTCGGACTGTTCGGGCTGATACTTGGGGCTGAATTTCTGATTGGACTTTTTTTGGCAGTCTCAGGAAGCATTCTTGCTGTTTTAAGGGTTAAGCGAAAGTAACTTGAGATGTCAAAAATAAAGAAAGCATTCTTTGTCCTTTTACTACTACTTTTAATCGGTCAACCTCCTTTTGCATTTGCTGAAAGTGAGTCGGAAAAACTTGAACGCTTGGGTAAAGAAATAGAACAATATGAGCAGGAGATCAATAAATTAAAATCTCAAGCTGGCACTTTATCCAATCAAATTGCCCAGTACGATGCTCAAATTCGTTTAACTACCTTAAAAATTACCCAAACAGAGGAAAAAATATTACTTCTTGGAGGAAGAATAGTACAGCTTGAAACTTCTCTTCAGTCTTTAACAAAAGCTTTTACTTCCAGAGTCGTATATACCTACAAAATGTCAAGATTAAACGAAACCTACTTGATGTTTATTTTTTCACCTGATCTGGATTCGGCGGTTTCTAGCTTCCACTATTTACAGAAAATTCAGGAAGCAGACAGAGACTTACTGGTAAGACTTGAAAAAGCCCAGGTTGACTATCAAGATCAAAAATCGGATCAGGAAGAACTTCAGAAGGAACTGGAAGAGCAAAAAAACGTGCTTGGGGCGCAGAAAACCGCTAAGGCAGTTCTTTTGGAACAGACAAGGAATGACGAAAGGCGTTATCAGCAGCTGTTGGCGGCAGTTCGGGCAGAATTCGAGGCCATTCAGGCAATTATTGCAGGTAAAGGACAAGAGGAAGAAGTGGGAAAAGTTTCTCAAGGACAAAGGATTGCCTCGATTATTCAGGGAGCTTCCTGTAATTCAAGCGGTTCACACCTTCACTTTATCATTCGCCAGGGGACAACTACCCAAAATCCTTTTAGTTATTTAAGGTCAGGTGTAGACTATGAGAATTGTTCAGGTTCATCATGTGGATCAAATGATGGAGATCCTTTCAGTCCAACGGGTGGTTGGGATTGGCCTATAAATCCAAAAATAAAATTTTCCCAAGGATATGGGAGCACTTGGGCGGTTAGAAATACTTGGGTCGGAAGGGTATACCAGTTTCATAACGGGGTTGATATAAATAGTGAATCTTCTGAGGTAAAAGCCGTAAGAGCAGGTACTTTATATAGAGGCAGTTATGGGACCGGAAGCTGTCGGCTTAGATATGTACGTGTTGACCACGATGACTCTGATTTGGACACATTGTATTTGCACATCAACTATTAAATGCGATACTAATATACAAATGCATGCGAATAATGCAAATCGAGTCAGACTCGGCAAATAGATACAAATACATTGGGAATACACTCAAGGTGTATTGGTCAATACCTTTAGCTATCTTTCTTCTTACTATTTTTCAAACAACCATTTCCGCACAGGTAGTGATTAATGAGTTTAGTTCTTCTACTTCTGACGATTGGATAGAGTTGTTCGCTTATGAAAATACTGATATTTCAGGATGGATTTTAGACGACGATGGAACCGCAACCGATATGAAGGAAATTCCTTCAGATATCATAATTGGACCTTCAAGTAATCAGTTTTATGTTGTGGAAGTTTCTAATAGACTTAATAATGGTGGAGACATATTAATTCTCTTGAAACCTGATCGAAGTGAAGTTGATAGAATTTCTTACGGAGATAAAGGTGGGGTGTGTACACCATCAGAATTGGGTTCGATAGGAAGATATCCTGATGCGAATTCAACAATTGAAAGATTTAAGACGGCATTATCAAAAGGATCATCAAATAATACGTCTGAATTAGATCCTTGTCCGACGCCTACGCCTGAGCCAACCGATTCTCCTACTCCAACCACAAAGCCTACAAATACGCCAACGTCTAAACCTACGAGTACAAGTGTGCCCACATCTAAACCTAAAGCTACATCGACGGTTGCTCCCACAATAAGTGAGGAAGATAGTCAGGAAACTGGTGAAGGGCAAACGCTTAAGGTGGGGAGTAACGGTATCAACGAAGTTCTTGGCATAAAAGATGTTGGCAAAAAAGAGTCAAAAGCTGCCGATGAAGAAGTGGAGAAAAAATTTCCATTTTTCGCTTTAATTCCTATTCTTTTGGGTGTTGGATTAATCGGTAGTTCTTTTTACTATTTTCTAAGACAAAGGAAAAAAGAATATAATTCTTAGTAAGGTTAATAAATTGAAACATAAAACTTTCCGGTTTCTTAAATATTGGCTACCTGTTTTTATATGGCTTATCGTCATTTTTGCTTTTTCTAATAATCCGACGGTAAGGGCTTCCGAAATTCATTGGCGGGATTTTATTGTCAAGAAGTCGGCTCATGTTATTATCTACGCTATCCTTTCCACTCTTATCTATCGGGCTCTGAAGTCACAAAAAGTTGAGACCAAAAAAACAGGTTATATTTCAGTATTTTTGGCGTCATTCTATGGTATTACAGACGAATTTCACCAATCCTTTACTCCAGGACGTGATCCGACTTTTAGAGACATGATTTTTGATACGATTGGTGCCACTTTAGCAATTTATTTTATTTGGAAATTATTGCCTAAGATGTCTGAAAAAGTTAAGCTTTGGGCAAAAAAACTTGAAATTATATAATATGAAAAAAATATTAGTAACAGGGGGCGGAGGCTACATTGGGTCGGTGGCAACCTACCTTTTGCTCCAAAAGGGATACGAGGTAGTTGTTATCGATAATTTCTCAACGGGCTATGAAGAACCTTTGAAAAAGTTTAAGAATAAGTTTAAGTCTAAGTTTAGATATTATGATGCTGATTTAAAAAAACCTTTAGACCCGATCTTCAAAAAAGAAAAAGGCATCGATGCGGTTTTACATTATGCGGCTCACTGTTTGGTAAATGAATCAATGGAAAATCCCCAAAAGTATTTTTCTAATAATGTATGCGGGTCGCAAAACTTACTTTCGACCATATTAAAGTATGATATCAAGAAAATTGTATTTTCTTCAACCTGCGCAGTCTACGGAGAAGCAAAATATGTGCCCATAGATGAAAAACACCCTACAAATCCATCGAATCCGTATGGCGAATCAAAGCTATTGATAGAAAGGATGCTTCAGTGGTATGGAAAACTCTCGGATTTAAAATATGTGATTTTAAGATACTTTAATGTCTGTGGCGCAAGCGATGACGGAGAAATAGGAGATTCTAAAAAACCGTCCGTACTTCTTGTTCAAAACGCGGTAAGAGGAGCACTTAGCATTGAGTCGTTTTATTTGACTTGTCCTGAAGTTGAAACACCTGACAAAACGCCGATCAGAGACTATATAAATGTAGTTGATTTGAACGAAGCACATGTTTTAGCTTTGGAATATCTTTTCAGAGGAGGAAAGAGTGAGATAATTAATCTGGGTACGGGTAGTGGAAATTCGGTGTTGGAGGTAGTGGATAAAGTACAAGAGGCAACAAGTTTTAAATTTGATTTGAAGAGGACTGAGCCCCGAAAGGGTGAACCAACCAAGTTGGTTGCAGATATTAAAAAAGCGAAGAAGATTTTGGGGTGGGAACCGAAAAGGACAATTAAGGATTCAGTAAAGAGTCTTGTTAAGTGGTATAAATTACATCCGAATGGGTGGGATAAATAAAAAATTTTCTCTTTCCAATTGGAGTATTTGACAAAAGACTAGTTTTTATATATTTTTGGGATTATGAAAAAAGGCCTTGTTTTTATAATCCTAATGTTTCTTCTTTCATTGTTTGAATTTCAGAAAGTGACATGGGTAGCTTCTGTCAAGGCTTCTTCCCAAGATACTAAAAGGTATATTGTTAGATTCAGAAATTTTGCTCCTCGCTTCTTAAAAGACAAGGTTGTTAAAGACCAGGGACTTTCATTGAAGGAAGAACTCAAACTTTCTTCGACCTACGTTGTTGACGTGCCTAAAGATAGGGTTTTTGAATCGACTGAGAAGTTAAAGAAAAACTTTTTTGTGGAGTATGTTGAAGAAGACTATGTTGCCGAAAAGCAAGTTTTACCCAATGACCCTCTTTTTCCAAACCAGTGGGGTCTAGCTAAAATTGAGGCAGTAAACGGTTGGGAAGTTACAAATGGATCGGAGGATGTCGACATAGCAGTCATTGATACAGGTATAAATAACTCTCATCCGGATTTGGCGAGTAAAATTTCTGTTTCGGTAAATTGCATAAATTCTTCTTGTCCTTTTTTTACAACCACGGATCCCGACGGTCACGGGACTCATGTGGCAGGAATAATCGGCGCGGCTACAAATAATAATCAAGGGGTTGCGGGACTTGCCTGGTTGCCAAGACTGATGTCTGTAAAAGTTCTGGACGATACAGGAAGCGGTTACTACTCCTGGATTGCCAACGGCATTGTTTGGGCTACCGATAACGGCGCGGAAGTAATTAATCTTTCCTTGGGTGGAAGATTTACCTCATACACATTGGAAAATGCGATTAACTATGCTTGGGACAAAGGAGTCATAATAGCTGCGGCTGCAGGGAATTCTGGAAGTAGTTTTCCGATGTACCCAGCGTACTATGAACCTGTTTTAGCAGTTGGTGCTACAACTAGCGAGGATAAAAAGGCAACCTTCTCTAACTACGGGACCTGGGTAGATGTCGCAGCTCCCGGAGTTTCTATCCTTTCGACATACGAAAATGGTTATGAATATCTTTCGGGGACTTCTATGGCAACCCCATTTGTTTCCGGGCTGGCAGGGCTTGTGATCGCGAAAAATCCTTCTTGGACAAATGTTGAAGTACGGCAAAAAATTGAGGACTCAAGCGAGATAATATCAGGAAGCGGTTTATACTGGAATTTTGGAAGGGTGAATGTGTGTCGTGCCCTCGATTGTAGTATTCAGCCTGTCCCTACTTCAATTCCCACTCTCACACCTACCACCATACCGAGTCCATCACCTACGCCAACCTTGACTCCCACTCCCATTTTAACTCCTACTCCTACGTTGATTCCTAGCGTTACCTTAACTCCAACCCCTACACCCACCCCGAGTGGTCAGTCCAAGCCTTGGTGGTGTAGATATGCTCCAAGTCATTATCTTTGTCAGTGAATTTCGGGTAAATTTGCACGGGCGGTATACAATGTAGGTGTTTAAAGTATGCAGACACTATTATTAATTGCGGCAGTTTGTATATTGGCAGTTGGGATATTTGTTGGTCAAAAGACTAAAATTGAACTAGGAAACCAGCAAGGAAAAGTTTTGTCCGATGATAGTAATAAAAATCCCTCAGGCAAAGTTTCTGTCGAAGCCAATATTACAACTCCCACTCTAGTTCCAACCTTAGTTCCTACTCCTCGAACCTCCCCACTCGAAAGTTATAAATATCCGAATTCGGTAGTTGTTGGTGATTCAGAAAAGACATTAACTTTACAAAGTCAGGACTCGTCTAATACAGTAACCGATTGGTACAAAAATAAAATAATAAACGAAGGGATGAATGTCAAAACCTTTGTGAAGACAAGCGCCAATAGTAATATTCTTAATAAGTTGACAGGTGCACGAGAAGGCGAGGAAGTAAATGTGGAGATTAGCAAAGAGCCTAGTGAATCAATAGTTCACATAACAGTCGAAGTAAAGGAAATCGAGTAGTGGAACTTCACCTTGACAAGTTTGATATACTTCGATACCATACTTTCACCGACGAACTGCCTCTTGATTTTACTTTCTTAGGATAAACTGAAAATAAAATGATATTTAAAAACATATCAGTATCAATTCCGATGGTAGAGCGTTCAGAACTAACTGGCGTTATCACTTACTTTCAGAAAATTTATACTTTTCCATCTAAACTATTTAATCTATTAAAGGGAAGTACTTTGCTTTTTGTTGATAAAATAAGGCTTTTAAAAAATAGAGAAAATATTGTTGGAGACCAACATTTGGAGAATGTCGGTCAGAGGTTTACTCCAAAGAAATATTTCAAATCCATCGCTTTAGTAACTGTAATAGTTATTGTACTTTTGGGTCTAGTAAAGATTTTGGATAATTATAAGTCTAAAGGCTCCTCAGGAGAAGTAATTGATGTGGGCAGCGCCAGGTCCTCGATAGATTTTAACAAAGAATTTGTATTTCCGTTAAAAAATGACAAGGGAGAAGAAGTTGCTAAACTCAAATATTTAATAGAAAAGGCGGAACTGCGTGATGAAATAGTAGTAAAAGGACAAAGAGCCAAGGCTATCAAAGGAAGAACGTTTCTTATACTTAATTTAAAAATTGCCAACGAGTTTAACCAGTCTATAGAAATTAAATCAAGAGACTATGTTAGGCTGTCCGTTAACGGCAATAAGGATGAATGGTTGGCGCCGGATATTCACAACGACCCTGTCGAGGTTCAAGCCATATCAACCAAATACACAAGGATTGGATTTCCAATAAACGATACTGATCACGACTTGGTAATTCGGGTAGGAGAAATAAATGGCGATAAAGAAGAGATTGCTCTTCAATTTTAAAAAAAATGCCTGACTTGTCGACAAAAAAAATTTCCACTTCCCTCATAAAAGAGATTACTTCTGCATTAGAAAGCGTTAAGTCCTACGGAAGTGTTGAAGTATATATTCAAAACGGCATTGTGACACAAATAACCGTTAGGAATATAAAAAAAACTAACAGTAAATTCGGCCAAAAATTATAATCCTAATAACTTGATAAAAAAGGACATAAACCTTTCCACACTTACAATCTATAATAGAATACCTATATAACAATATAAATGAGAACTTCTTTATAAGAGGAAGCCTATTGACAAAACAAAATGAGCTTGTTATATATAGATATCTGATTCATAGATATTAACCTATATCTATAATCGAATTAGATTTTCAAATAGAACTGCCCTAATGAGATATAGTATTGGAAGCTGGCCGCAAACGGAGGCTTTCCGGTTTGACTTAAATTGTCCTTTGGACGAGAGGTCGAATCGGGGAGCCTCCGTTTTCGTTTGAAAGCGGGGTGTTTAGGGTGAAGTGCCTAGCCCCGTTAGATGCGTAAGCTATCTAACTGGGGTGACCAAAAAGAAAGGGGGTGAAAAGAAAATTATGACAGATCTAAAAAAGAAAATTGCAGTAGTTTTTGCTTCCGGTGCACTACTTTTGAATACTGTACTCCCTGTATTTGCACAACAAACTTACGAGATTTCTGGTAATGGAACGAATTCGGATAACGAGATAACGAGTACGATTACCACTACCACTACAGTTGTGCAAGAAAATGTAGCCGATGTTTACAATGATGTAGATGTCGATGCAGACACAGGTGGTAACGATGCAAATGATAATACCGGAGGTGATGTTGAGATCGACACAGGCGATGCAGATGTAGATGTTGCTGTTGGAAATACTTTAAACAGTAACTCTGCAGAAGTTGGCTGTTGTCCGTCAGGTCCAATTGACGTTTTGATTTCAGGAAATGCTTCTGATACAGATAATGACGTTAACTTGGGTCTAAAGAGCGGAACCGAGGTTTTCCAAAGTAACTACGCTGACGTGACAAACAAGGTTGACGCTGATGCTGACACTGGTGACAACGATGCCGAAGATAATACCGGCGGAAGTGTAAAAATAACTACCGGTGACGCCGAAGTTGATGTTGAAGTATTCACAACCGCAAATGCCAATTCCGCGCAAGTTGGAGATGGAGGCGGTTTGGGAAGCCTTTCAGCAAGAATTCTTGGTAATGGAACAAAGAGCGACAATGAAATAAAAATTGATCTCGCAAGCCAAGTTTTGTTAGCTCAAGAAAATGTTGCTGATATATTCAACGGTGTTTGGGCTGACGCCGATACCGGTGACAACGATGCCAAAGATAATACCGGAGGCGACGTTGAAATCGATACGGGTGACGCCGACGTTGATGTTGAAGTTGACAACATGGTCAACTTTAACTGGGCTGACCTCGACTGTGGATGTTTGTTGGAGGACCTTTTGGCAAAGATAGCCGGAAACGCGTCTGATTCAACCAACAAAATCACTCTTAAACTTGGTCAAGGACAACTAGCTTTCCAAGGCAATTGTGCTGAAGAAGGTGGTCCTGAAGGTTTAGGTGATGAACATAAGGGAGATTGTGAACTTGATAACAAGGTTGACGCTGATGCTGACACTGGTGACAACGATGCCGAAGATAATACTGGTGGAGTTGACGGAGCTGATCCGACAATCGAAACTGGTGATGCTCACGCAGGAGCTGATATTGATAACTCCGGCAATGTGAACGTATTGGGCGACGGTCCTGATCTCGAACTTCCAGGAGACTGGGGAGTTGATTTCGGATTTAATTGGGCCTTTTTCTGGGCTTGGTTAATGGGATCGAGCGAATAAACCAATCTTTAGGAGCAGGGTAGCCTCTGCTAGCACTTCAGCGGGGGTACCCTGTAAACCTGAGGACTAATGAAATAAGTATTTAAATAATATGCCTGCCTTAAAAATTGTAAATGAATTTATTGAAGTTAGGGATATAAATAAACCGATATTTGAGCTTAAGTTTTACTATCCTTGGCTTAAGTCTTTAATAAGGTTAATAAAAAATATACAAATGTTTAAAAAACAAAATTTTATTAAAAGGTCGTTTATAGCCATAATCATAGGGCTTTTCTTATTAGTACAAAATCCAGCCGTTTATGTATTGGCATTTGAGATACCAGATGCGCCAAGTGCACCGACGCCACCGCCTGAACCAGAAAGTACGACAACGGTGCCTGAAGCCCCAAGTGCGCCAGATGCTCCTGACGCGCCAGATGCACCAACTTTGGAAGAGATGCTTGAGGCAAGTCCTACACCCACGCCGGAAGATGAAGAAAGTATTTCGCAGGACGAACCAGAAAGCGGAAGCACTGACGGTAGTGGAGAAAGTCAACAGCCTACTTCGGAAAGAAGCGGAGAAGTAGCTGATGGACAAGTGGGAGACGTAGAAATCGATACTGGGGACGCTACAAATACCGCTGTTTTAACGACGACAGGTAATAATAATTATTCAACATTTGTTCCATCTGGAGGAACAGGATCGGTTTTTGTAGGAAATAGTGATAATGCTAGTGACTCAACTAATACTGGATCAATAAATCTATCCGATTCAAATAACACTTTCCAAGATAATAGTACAAACGTTGGAAACAACTTAACGGGAACGACTACAACCGGTGATAATTCTGCATCAAATAATGTTGGGAATTCGTCAATCGAAACGGGAGACGCAAACACGTCGGGAACTATTATAACAGCGGTTAATACAAACGTTGATGGGGTAGCCGTAGCTGAATTTAATGTGGTGGATGATCATATTGGAGACGTTATTTTAGATTTCTCCCAAGGATGTATTTCTGGATGCTCAACGGGAGACCTGGGTGTTGTAAATTCTGGAAATGGAGAAGACTCGACTAATACAGGCAATATTAATGTAAACGGATCCGAAAATACTTTCCAAGAAAATGATGCTACTATCGAGAATTCAATGCTTTTGGCTTCGGACTCTGGAAGTAATAACACTGATCGAAATACCGGAGGGGACTCGTCAATTACAACGGGCGATGTCAATGTTACCGCAAGTATTTTGAGTTTCGCCAATAACAATATAGTTGGAGGAGTTATATACGCCGTTGTTAATATCTATGGAAATTTAATCGGAGATATAATTTTACCTGAAGGGTCACTAACTTCCTGTTGTGGAAACGATGCAAGTCTGTCGAATACAGGTAACGCAACAGACTCGACTAATACAGCATCTCTTACTCAAAATAGTGAGACGGACATCAATCAGTTTAACAACGCTGATATAGAAAATAATCTTATTATTACAGCAACAACCGGAGACAATTCAGTAAGTGCGAATACGGGTGGCGATAATAATATTACGACGGGCGACACCGATGTTTTGGCTCAAGTTGTCAATATAGCGAATAACAATTTGGTCGGCGGTAACTATTGGTTGGTTATAGTCAACGAGGCCGGACGCTGGATCGGAAAGATTTTAGGATTTGATGGCTCTAATATTGCAGGCTCGTCTGAATTTGAGATTGCATATGACGAGAATGGTGAAATATTTGTGACGAATTCCGGAAACGGAAGCGGATCAACAAATACTGGGAATATAAATCAAACAAACACCAATACAATAGTTCAATCGAATGAAGCAAAGATTGTAAACAATGTCAACCTTCTTGCTAACACAGGAGGTAATTCTGCAAGCGATAATGTCGGAGGTAATTCGTCGATTACAACAGGTGATGCAAACGTTATTGCCAACATAGTTAATTTCGTAAACAACAACATTGTAGGAAGCGGGAAACTATTTGTTACGGTTGTCAATGTGTTTGGAAGTTGGATGGGTAACTTTGTAGGACCTGGCTTTGCAAAGGAAAATGAAAATGAGAATTTGGGTTTAGGTGGAGCTGAAGCGGAAAATCAAAACAACTCAGGAGGTAATAATGGAGATTCGGCTAATTCGCAGCAAAATGCAGGTTCTACTAATACATTTATCAGCCAGAAAGCAAATAATGTTTTGGGAATTTTTACACCAAGTGCGTTTGAAACTACATTTGAAACTACAGATGAAGGGACAAATGTACTTGCAATGGCAGGAAGTGATGATTCGGGTGGTACGCCAACAGCCGGGAAAAAGGTTGTTCACATTAACCTTGCCTATCTTATCCCGCTTATTCCCGTTGCTATTTTACTTTTATTGAAGAGGAGAAGAAAATTTGCACAAAGTGTTTCTCCTACGGTCACTGCCTAAATTTTAGGCAAATGCTTGTAAAATTTAGAAGGTTTGTTGCTATAGTTTTAGTTTTAAACTTACTCTTGGGTAGGGGAGTAGGTTATGTCAAAGCAGAGGAGTTTGTGATTACCGATAATGGATCCGGTTCTTCAAGTGAAGTAAATATTACACAAGAGAGTCAAACAACTGTAACACAATCTAATGCCAGCGAGACTTCTAATAGCGTTGATACAAATACAAATACTGGCGGTAATTCAGTTTCCGAAAATACAAATGGAGATGCTTCGATTACAACAGGAGATGCAGCGAGTCAGGTAGTGGTAGAAAATAGTGGAAACACTTCGACTGTAAACATAGGTTGTTGTCCGACACCTTCCGAGGTGACAATATCGGGAAACGGGAGCGATTCAACAAACGCTATAAACATTACTTCTTCAAGTCAGACGACTATTACGTCAAATCAAACTGCGACCATAACCAATTACATTAGTGGTACGGCATCAACCGGTTCAAATTCCGCGAACGACAATTCGGGGGGTAATGTGACTATTACAACGGGTAATATCACTGTAAGTGCAAAGATAATAAATGCACCCGTTAACACAAGTTCCGTAAGTGTAAAGTCGGGAAATCCGGGTTTAATTGCAAAAATTTCTGAGAACGGAACGGATTCTAATAACGATATAAGTGTCAGTTTTTTCAACGATACTGAAGTTTACACACAATTTGCCGCCGATATAGAAAATTACCTTTTATGGGATTTGAATTCGGGAGGAAATCAAGCTGATGGGAATTCTGGCGGGAATGTGACAATAAAGACTGGGGACATTGACTTAGAAGTATTTATTAATAATTTTATTAATTTAGGTAATGTTGAAGTAGATTGTTGTGAGGATATTTTCGATCCAGGTGATAAAGATGATGAACCTGATCGTGGAGGGTTACCCCCTTCGGTGGAGAAAGACAAGGAGAAGGATAATAATACTTCTCCACCAGGGTCTATTCTTCCCAGCGCGGCTGCAACAGAGGCAGGAGGTCCTGGAATTATCGGTCTATCCGATACTTCAAGCGAAGGCGCTCAGGCTCTATTTTTCTTCCTTGCCCTTGCAATGATTTCCTTAGGAGGTAAGATAGTTGTTGATGAATTATTTCCTCAAAAAAACTTTGCTTCGTTAAAAAAAAGAGTAAAATAAGTTTCTTATGAAGAACAAAACTTCTGTACCTAGGATTACACTGGGTATTTCGCTTTTATTTTTGGGCATCTTACTTTTCATAGGGCGAAAAACAACTCCTGTTTCTCAAAGTGTCAGTTTTGAGAGCGAACCTGTAAAAGTCGAGAAACTTTCAAGTGAGGAGGTTGATGATGCCAAAATTCCTGAAAGAATTATGATTCCACAATTGAGTTTAGATTTAGAAGTAAAAAAAGCAAATATAGTCAATGGATATTGGGAGGTTTTTGAAGATAAGGCAGGATGGGGAATGGGATCTGGGATACCGGGACAAGTCGGGAATCAAGTGATATTTGCACACGCTCGGGAGGGACTGTTTTTACCACTTCAATCCATTAAAGAAGGTACAAAATTATATGTTCTTACCAAAAACGGCTGGTTCGGATATGAAGTTCGTGATATAAAAGAGGTTTATCCCAATCAGATAGAGGTTATAGGTGAAACGGCAGACGAAACTTTAACTCTTTATACATGTAGCGGGTTCGCTGACTCAAAAAGGCTGATAGTCATTGCAAAAAGAGTTTAGAATTCTCTTGAAAGAATGCTTTCTAAAGTTTAAGATTAAATGAAATGAATACTGCCGCGATAACATTATCCCATTTTCTTTTTCCCAGACACAGTAATAATCACAAAGCAAAATTGCTTCATTCGTCTTCCTTATTGCTGTTAGCGCTTTTTTTGGTTGTCTATCAGATAATTTTGCGGGCTCTTCCTTTATCAGGTGTCAAAATTTTGGGATATGCTGCAAATATCCCCCCGACTGAGATAATCAATCTGACAAATCAGAGAAGAGCAGAAAATGGCGTAACAGCTCTATCCACGAGTGCACTTTTGACTGAAGCAGCAAGGCTTAAAGGAGAACACATGCTTTCCCAGGATTATTGGGCACACACAGCTCCTGATGGAACCGAACCCTGGAAATTTTTTACGGACGTCGGTTATAAATATCGATATGCAGGAGAGAATTTAGCTCGAGACTTTTCTAATCCAAATTCGGCAATGGAGGCTTGGATGGCCTCTCCTTCTCACAGGGAAAATTTGCTTTCGGGTAAATATAAAGAAATTGGAGTCGCTGTTGTTGAAGGGGATTTGGGAGGAGTGGATACTACACTAATAGTTTCACTTTTCGGAACTCAATTTAGCGATACAACTTCTCAAGTTCCTGTAGTTGCCGCAAAACCCCAGATTGAGATTACGCCGACTCCTTTGGCACTAGCCACGCTCACTCCAACCCCGCAGTTTTTTGCTGGAGTTATCACTCCTACTCAAGGCAGTGAAAAGATAATAATATTGGAAGAGCCAGTTCAGGAAAGAGCGGGTAGATTTCAAACTTTAATTTCTCCATTTGAATCAACTAGGGGGGTTGCTGTGGCGACTACGGTTTTACTCCTTGTTGTATTAGTCATTGATGGAATAATAGTTACAAGAAGAAATATTACAAGAATTGGAGGAAGAACATTTGCACACATTGCATTTTTAGGAATGATTTTGGCAATACTTTTAATTGCTAAAGTGGGGGAAATACTTTAAATGAGAGACATTACACATCACTTACGACATTACCTTCCCCTTATAGGTATACTTGTTGCGGCTACTATCGGTTTTGCGGTTTTCTCATGGGATCGGGTGTTCCAGTTTGCGGTGATTGTTGCGGCTAGTCTAGGTTACATTGTTTGGGGTTTGATACATCACCATATTCACAAGGATTTACACCTAAGCGTGGTTGTTGAATACTTTGCAATTGCAATTTTAGGAATTGTAATTATCTTCAGCTTACTTTTTAGAGCTTGAGGGTTTTTAAAAACTTTTTGAATTCTTCACCAATATCGGGTCTCTCAAGTGCAAACTTAACCTGTGTTTGCATGTAAGTTAAAGGGTCGCCCGTCGTCATCCACTCTCCTTCTATCTTGTGAATTAGAAACCTGGCACCATTTTTTTTAGCTTTGGTAATAGTATCCGTTAGCCACAATTCTCCTCCCTTTCCGGTATCTAATTTTTTCAATTCTTTAATTGTTTTGTAGTTGAGAATAAATCTTCCGAATTCTGCTAGGTTTGAAGGAGCTTTTCCAATTTCAGGTTTTTCAACTATACCTTCAAACTCATTATTTTCTGGGTTAAATTTTACAATTCCATACTTATTCACTACATCTGGAGAAATTTCTTGAGTTGCTATTACTCCATCACATTCCTCTTTTTCATAAACCTCAATAAGCTGCCTTAGACAAGGCTTTTTTGACATAACAAGATCATCTCCAAAAAGATAAGCAAAGGCTTCATTATCATCAATTAAGGGAGCTGCACATAAAAGTGGTGTTCCATTCCCATACGGATAATTTTTCTTTTGTCTAACATATACAAAATTAGCTAGCTGAGGAATTTCTTTGACAGTTTTAAGAAGTTCTTCTTTGCCGTTTTTATCTAAGATATGCTCTAATTCCACATGGGTGTCGAAATGATCCTCCATAACTGCTTGGCCTGCTTGGGTTACTATAATTATGTCTTCGATGCCAGAAGCAACGCACTCGTCCACGACATGATGAATTATAGGTTTATCGATGATGGGAAACATCTGCTTGGGGACATTTTTGCTTGCTGGGAGGAATCTGGTACCATAGCCTGCGACAGCGATTATCGCTTTTTTAATTTTGGGGAAGTTTTTTTTCATGGGCAGGAAAATTATATCATTAAGCTGATCCAGATACCAAAAAAAGTCAAAAAGAGGTATAATTTGGCCATGGAAAATAGCAAAAACGGTAAGTTTCATAGTCCAAGTAAGGGTATTATGGAAATCTCGGATATAGTATCTGAGGTTGCCTCTTTTGTGGACGAAGAACCTACTAAGTTTTATAGGTTGGTCATTGGGACGGATAGTCAGACTAGAAAAATCAATGGTGAAAGTGAAGTCGACTTTGTGACTGCAATTATTGTTCACAGGATAGGTCGTGGTGCGAGGTATTTCTGGAAAAAAGAAAAGAGAAATGGTCGCCCACCGGTTTTGCGCGATAAAATTTATACCGAAACCTTAATGAGTTTACAAACAGCCCAGGAAATTGTGCCTAAAATTCGGAAAGTTGTTTCTCCCGCAAAATATGACTTGGAAATCCATATCGACGTGGGACCTTTGGGTCCGACAAGAGAAATGATTCGCGAGGTCGTTGGTATGGTAAATGGTAATGGCTTTGTGGCCAAAACTAAACCCGATAGCTGGGGCGCTTCAAGTGTAGCAGATAAACATACATAACCAACTTCTTCAAAGTTGGAATTTCCAAATTTCAAATTCCAAATGCCAAATAAAATTTTTGGAGAATAATGTTACAATCGGCGTCTCCTAGACCGATATAAAAAATAAGTTTTGACTATAGTTTGGAGATTTTGTATTATCTGTTTACATTATGAAAGGTGTAGTACTCGCAGGAGGGCTTGGAACTCGACTCTACCCACTAACATTCGCAACAAACAAACACTTACTTCCAGTGTACGACAAACCAATGATTTATTACCCTATAGATACATTAGTAAATGCGGGTATTAAGGATATTTTGGTCGTTACGGGTGGGCCTCACGCAGGAGATTTTATTAGAGTTTTAAGAAACGGTAAAGAATTGGGAATAAAACACTTAGAGTATGCTTATCAGGAGGACGAAGGCGGTATTGCGGAAGCTTTAAAACTCGCCGAAGATTTTGCCGATGGTAAACCAATCTGTACGATCTTAGGGGATAATTGTACGGATGCGGATATTAGTAAAGAGGTTAATAATTTTAGAGATGGTGCGCATATTTTTGTAAAGGAAGTACCCGATCCAGAACGCTTTGGTGTGGCTGCTTTTAACTCAGAAGGAGAAATAGTTGAAATAGAGGAGAAACCTCAAAGTCCCCGATCAAGATTCGCAGTAACAGGATTATATATTTATGATTCGACAGTCTTTGATAAGATAAGAAGTCTTATAAGATCAGATAGAGGCGAGCTTGAAGTGACAGATTTAAATACTCTTTATTTGAGAGATGGTAAACTTAGCTGGAGTGAGTTGCAAGGATTTTGGAAAGACGCTGGAACAATTGAAACTCTTTCTGAGGTTTATAGATATTGGGCAGAAAAGAATGTAGGATTAAGAAATGAGAGGGAATAGATTAGATTAGAAATTAAAATTTATAATGAAGAATTTAATTTTAGTTACGGGTTCGGAAGGATTGGTGGGATCTCGGTTTGTCGAGATATCACAGAGGAAAAACTTTTTGCATCTGCCGAAAGAGATTGAACTCGATATTACGGATAAATCGGAAATAAAGGCAGTAATAGAAAGTTACAATTTCAGTGCCGTTGTTAATTTTGCCGCTTTTACAGATGTTGGGAAGGCTGAGAATGAGAAAGATAACAAAAAGGGAGATTGTTGGCAGGTTAATGTCGAAGGAGTAAGGAATTTTGCAGAAGCAATAAAACCCCACAAAGAGCGCATTCATTTTGTTCAGGTTTCAACAGACATGGTTTTTTCTGGGAGTTCAGAGGATCCAGGAGCATATGAAGAATCTCATCCTCCTGAAGCCGATTCTTCTAAGCTCACTTGGTACGGCTTTACAAAGTCAGAGGCGGAAAGAATTGTAAGTGAAGTTTTGGGTAATTCGGGAACGATTTTAAGATTGATTTATCCGGTCAGAAGTAACTTCGAACCGAAATTAGATTATCTGAGAAAGCCTCTCAAACTATATGATGAGGGAAAACTTTATCCGGTGTTTTCCGATCAGCAAATTTCCGTCACTTTTATTGACGAGGCTTGCAGAGCTTTAGATAAAATCATAATTGAAGGACATAAGGGAATATTTCATGCCAGTTCGTCGGATACAACTACGCCCTATGAGCTTATTTCTTATCTAGTCGAGAAGGTTCGTGGAGTGAAGGACGTTGTAAAGACAGCCTCTTTAGAAGAACATTTAAATAAGACTGGAAGTTCTATATACCGTTATCCTAAATTTGGTGGTTTAAAAGTTGATGAAACAGAAAATAAATTAGGAATTAAATTTAGTTCTTGGAGGGAGATTATTGATAAACTGATTGTTCAAGGATTAGGAAAGTAGTTTTTGAGAAACCTTAGTTTGTTGCCCCAATCAATCTTAAAACCGTAAATTGCAAAGCAATTTGTGGATTCAAGGTTGCGAAGGAGATCTTTATCTCCGCCAGCATCTTATAGTATAATACTTCAACTTAAACGGTTTTCTGTCCAGCTGACTATCAAGGCTGGATTTTTGGTTGGTAAGGAGTTTTAAATAATTCATGAAAGGCAATCAAGTATTTGCTTCTGATCTTGTTACTAATTCGCCCGTCCACTCGGGGTTTATTCATAATGGAAAAAAATACAATACTCATACGCATCTCCCTTTTTCGGAGTCGGCTTTTCAGACACTTATCGCTTGGCAGAAAGTTCTGCTTGCAATCGTCATCTTTGTGATTTTTGTCGGGATTGTTATCAATTTGAAGCTAACTTTAATCATTATTATTGCGATTTTAACCCTCATTTACTCTCAAGACCTTCTTTTCAGCATATATATACTTATTAAAAGTTTAGAGCATCCACCGGAGGTAAAATTTGATAAAAGATCTCTTTCAAAAATTGATGAGGAAAATCTTCCTATCTACTCAATTCTTTGTCCCTTATATAAGGAAGCCAAAGTCTTGCCGCAATTTGTCGAGGCGATTGCTAATATCGATTGGCCAGATCGGAAGCTTGACGTATTACTTTTATTAGAGGAGGACGATAGAGAGACAATAAATTGTGTCTATAAACTTAATCTTCCTTCCTATTTCAGAACACTCGTTGTTCCAGATTCTTTGCCCAAGACAAAACCTAAAGCCTGCAATTTTGGTTTGGGTCAGGCAAGGGGAGAATATATTGTCGTTTATGACGCGGAAGATAAACCGGATCCACTTCAATTGAAAAAAGCATATCTTGCTTTTCAAAAACTACCGGGCGAGGTCGCTTGCTTGCAGTCTAAACTAAATTATTACAATCCCAACCAAAATTTTTTAACTCGTCTTTTTACAGCTGAATATTCTTTATGGTTTGACATAATCTTGCCGGGTCTTCAATCTATAAGCACGATTATTCCTCTTGGGGGAACAAGTAATCATTTCAAAACAAATTTATTAACTAAATTAAATGGGTGGGATCCATTCAATGTCACTGAAGATTGTGATTTAGGCGTCAGACTTTTCAAAAAAGGATATAAAACAGCAATAATTGACTCAACAACTTATGAAGAGGCAAACAGCAAAGTAAAAGGCTGGATCCGTCAGCGCTCCCGCTGGATAAAAGGTTATATTCAAACTTATTTAGTTCATACAAGAGATCCTATTGGTTTTATTCGAAATCACGGGATTCACGCCTTGATTTTCCATTTGATAATAGGGATAAGAACCATTTTTTTGCTCATCAATCCAATCCTTTGGCTAACAACTTTATCTTATTTTTTATTTAACTCCTATCTTGGTCCTGCAATTGAGGCTTTATACCCCACCCCAATCTATTACATGGCGGTTTCCTGTTTAGTTTTCGGCAATTTTATATATTTTTACATTTATATGATGGGTTGCATCAAAAGACATGAGTGGCAACTGGTTAAGTACATATTTTTTATTCCTTTTTATTGGATGTTTGCAAGTACGGCTGGGATTCTGGCTTTTTATCAGCTTTTAGTAAAACCTCATTTTTGGGAAAAGACCGAGCACGGTTTCCATTTGAGTAAAGTAAGGGTTAGAAACTCATTTAACATAGACTGGAAATTTATTGCTGCTCCGCTTAAGCTCGTAAATAAAGTATCTTTAATCTTTTCAAGGACGCTAACTGATTTATTGGGACTTCTCGAAGAAATAAAGATAGATAATTCTACCCAAAATGGAAATTTGAGAATATTGATATTTAACTGGCGTGACACCAAGCATGTTTGGGCAGGAGGAGCCGAAGTATATATTAACGAGTTAGCCAAAAGATGGACGACAGATGGGCATAAGATAACTATCTTTTGCGGATGGGATAGACTGGCAAGAAGAAATGAGACAGTTGACGGAGTCAAGATCATAAGACGTGGTGGATTTTATACCGTTTACCCGCTGGCAGTTCTTTATTACATTTTTAAATTAAAAGGTAAGTTTGATATTGTAATTGATTGTGAAAATGGTATTCCTTTTTTTACGCCACTATTTGTGGGGACTCCGAAAATGCTTTTGATCCACCATGTTCACCAAGAAGTTTTTAGAAAACATTTGCGTTTTCCGCTATCGCAAATCGCAATTGCCTTAGAATCAAAACTCATGCCAGCTATTTATAAAAATCAACCTGTAATTACGATCTCCGATTCTTCCAAAAAAGACATTGTTGATAGAGGATGGGTCGATCCCGAGAATATAGAAGTTGTATCTCCCGGAATTGACCTAGCTATTTACAGAAAATTGCCCAAAACCCCATACCCGTCCTTTGTCTACTTGGGAAGACTTATGCCTTGGAAAAATTTAGATGTGTTAATTTATGCTTTTGCCAATCTTATTAAGATAGTTCCTTCTGCAGAACTTACTATCGCCGGTTTTGGAGAAGATATGTTCAGACTACAAAAAATTGCTCGAAAACTGGGAATCGAGAATAAAGTGCATCTTCCAGGCAAAGTAACGGATGAAGAAAAATCGCGCTTATTTGCTGAGAGTTGGGCAGCAATACAACCGTCTTCATTTGAAGGTTGGGGCATCACCGTAATTGAAGCAAATGCTTGTGGAACTCCGGTTATTGCTTCGGATATTAATGGCCTTAGGGACTCTGTGCTTAATGGGCGAACCGGTTTACTTTTTCCAGTAAAAGACATTGAGACGCTTACTCAAAAAATGTTGGAATTAGTTAGTGATTGGAGTTTTAGAACTTATTTATCTAATGAAGCCTTTTTGTGGTCCCGGTGTTTTAACTGGGACTATTCGGCAAATGCTTTCGAGCAACTAATTATAAGTCATCTGGAAAAAAGACAAATTTTGCCGGCATATCAGTTTATTCAGAATTCGACGAAAGAATGAAAATAGTATTTTCAAATTATGATGATGTCAATAACCCTTATTATGGAGGGGGTGGAGCATATGCTATTCACGAAGTTGCAAAAAGGCTTGCAAAGCGTCATAAGGTGACTGTTGTCACCGGCAATTATCCTAATGCGAAAACTCAATTTATAGATAGTGTTGAATACAGACGAATAGGCCTTAGTTTCTTAGAACCTAAGTTATCTCAGCTTATTTTTCACTTGCTTCTTCCCTATTATTTTAGGAAATCCTCTTTTGATGTCTGGATTGAAAGTTTTACTCCTCCCTTTTCAACCTCATTTTTACCGTTTTTCGGCAGAGGTCGAGTCATAGGCCTTGCACACATGTTGGCCGGAGAGGATATGAAGAGGAAATACAAACTTCCATTTGATTTGATCGAGAAATTTGGACTCAAATTATACAGGGAGTTTATCGTTTTGAATAAAAAGACCGAGGAGAAAATCCGAGGAATTGACAGGACCGCAAAAATAGCAATTATTCCCAATGGCATTAATGTTCCAAAAATCGCGAAGACAAGAAGTAAACACATTCTTTTTATAGGAAGAATAGAGATAAATCAAAAGGGACTCGACTTACTTTTGAAAGCATACGAAAAGCTTGGTGAAAGCTTTGATATCCCGCTTTTAATCGCGGGTTCTGGAACAAAAAGTGAGGAGAACAAGTTGCAAAGGATGATCAGAGATTTAGGAATTCAGAAAAAAATTAAATTAGTTGGCAGAATTGAAGGAAGAGAAAAAGAAAGGGCGTTTAGGGAAGCATACTGTGTTGTTATTCCATCTCGTTACGAGACTTTTTCTCTTGTTTCTCTGGAAGCCGCTTCTTATAGACTGCCGATAGTTTCTTTTGACATAGAAGGGTTGGGGTGGTTGAAAGAAGGGTGTGCCATTAAAATACCTCACTTTAATGTCGATAAGTTTTCTAAAACACTTTTTGTGCTAACTTCGGATTTTCGATTAAGAGAAAAAGTCGGGAAAAAAGCAAGAAACTTAGCACGTACCTTTAGTTGGGATGACATAGCTGAGAAGTATGAAGAGTATTTAATGGGATAATCATAAGGTTATGAACTCTTTAATAAATAAAATCGTTAAAAAAAATATTCATTGCTACTTTATTTCGCCTCATTTTGACGACGCGGTCTTATCAAGTGGTGGCCTGATGCTTTCTTTATCTGACAAGGTACCGATATCAGTCATTAATGTTTTTACCAAAGCCGCCAGAGGGCCTTACACGCTTTCAGCCAGAATGCATTTAAGAAAAAACAAATTTAAAGATGCAAGAATGCTTTATACAGTAAGAAATAATGAGGATAAAAAGGTACTGGGAAAATTAGGAGTTAAGCGAATTAACCTTGGTTTTATCGAAGCGCTTTACAGAAAAAAAAGTATAGATAAAACGTCTTCGTTAATGGGTAAGTTAATTCCCGAGATCACACACGTTTATCCGATATTTCGTTTACATGTGGTTGGGGAAAATATGTCCGGTAGAGAGAAAGAGTTGGAGTCAGAAATTAGTGAGAAACTGAAAAAGTTAGTAAAAAAAGAAAGTATAGTCTTTTGCCCCTTAGGATTAGGAGGTCATATAGATCACATTATTGTTAGAGACGTCTGTCTTAAAAATTTCAAAAACCTTGTTTTTTGGTTTGATTTTCCTTATTCGGAAAAAGAACCTAAAACATTTTATTCATTGTTAGAGGAAATAGGCTTAGAAGTTTTTTCATTCAAAAATAATCTTAAAAAGAAAAAAGAAATGGTTTTAGGTTATAAAAGTCAAGTAATGAATTTATTCAAGAATAAAGATTTCAGTTTGCCTCCCGAGAAGTTTCTAATTAATAAAGTTTCAAATTAGAATTATGCAAACTTACACAATTGAAGTAGTTCGAAAACTCGATAAAAAGTTCTTAAAAAAATGGGAGGAACTCTGGCAGTCAACCGCTGATTCTCATTTTTTTAACTCTCCTACTTGGTTTACGATTTGTCTTAGGGTATTTAATTATAAAGATTATTACATTTTTGTAATAAAAAAATCTGCCAAAGTAGAAGCAATTTTTCCATTGGTTGTGGCTGGGCATTATGGAGTAAGTGTTTTACGAAGTCCGGGTGGAAAGTATCAAGACAAGTCGACACTTCTTACGAAAAGTAATAAATCGAAAGTGATCACTTGCTTAATTAAAGAAATTTCAAAGTACGGACATTATTATCTATCAGAGGTTAGTCAGGAAATTTCAGAATGTATAGATGAAAATGACCCAAACTATATTATAAGAACCTCATCAATAAGTCCGTATTTATTACTTGGTTCTGATCCGTTCAGATTTTTATCCACTAAGAAAAAAAATAAAATTAGAAATAAGTACGAGAGGAATAAAAAGTATCTTGTGATGAAACATCTAAACAAGATTAATACAAGGGATCTTGAAGTAGTTTTTAAAATTGATTCCAAAAGTTCAAAGTCCAGAAAAGGCAAGGAGTCATTTTCCGACTTACGATCTAGAGTACTTATTAAGTCTTTATTGGAAAATGCAGGGAAATATCTGGTGGTTGACCTTTTATATTTTAGAAAAAGAGCGGTTGCATATACACTTGGGTTTAAACATAAAGATAGATATCAGGGATTTCAGATGGCGTATGTTTCCGAATTTAAGGCTTTAATCCCGGGGAAAATATTAATTTATCTTTTATTTAAAAAACTTCAACAAGAGGGCGTAAAAATTTTGGACTTCGGAAGGGGAGAAAGCGAGTTTAAGTTAGAATTCACACCATACAGAAATATACAATACGACATTTACTATACAAAAAATTCTTTTGTCAGGGTGTGGTGGTTAATAATTTGCGGTATAAAAAGTTTTATTCTCGATAACCAATCCATCTATAAGATTTACTGTCGTGGCAAGGAACATTTCCATTTAGTGAAAAATTTCCAGCCCGCTTTGAAGATATGAGAGGGTTTGTTAAAGATATTAGGTTAGTAATTTTTATAGCGATTATACTCATTTTATCGGTAAGGGGGATCTATGGGAATCCCCGTAGTTCAGAACTGAGCACAAATACCTGGAGTGAAGAAGGACCTTTTGAATTATCTCCTGAAAGGGGGAGATTTGCACTAGTCTATTCACTTATCGAAGATAAATCGGTATTTTTTTCCCTTCCCATCGCCCGGTTTGCCATACCAGATCTTGGATATTCTGATGGCAAGTATGTTTCTCTTTTTGCGCCAGGCGTTTCTTTTGTTGCACTACCTGGTTATTTAATAGGGAAGACTTTTGGAGTTTCTCAGGTGGGTACATTTTTGGTCATATCTTTATTTGCGCTTATGAATGCAATTCTAGTTAAAAGAATTGCCAGCTATTTTGGAGCAAAAAAATTAGCCGCGACAATTGCTTGTTTTGCCTTTCTTTTTGCTACTCCGGCCTATTCTTATGCGGCGAGCCTTTATCAGCATCATATCTCCACGTTTCTTATTCTTTTGTCGATATACTTTCTTTTGAAGAAAGAAAGATTTGTTAAATATCTGGTAATTTGGGTCTCTTTTGGAATTTCGATATTGGTAGACTTTCCTAATTTTTTTCTATTCCTTCCTATCATTTTCTTTTCGATCGCAAAAGTATTTAAGTTAAGATTTCTGGACGAAAAAATAAAAATTAGAGTAGAGCTTGTAAGACTGCTTTCTGTCATAGGTCTTGTACTTCCCTTTGTCCTACTTTTCTGGTTTAACAATTTGTCCTATGGATCACCGTTTCGTTTGTCTGGAACAGTTGAAAACGTACGAGAGATCGGCACAACGGGTTTGCCGATAAGGCAAGAGATAGAAGATAAGGAAATCTCAGAGACAGATCAGGAAGCTCTATCTTTTTTTAAGACTCGCAATATGATTAACGGACTTTACGTGCTTCTTTTAAGCTTAGACAGAGGAATAATTTATTTTGCGCCGATAGTTTTATTTGGGGTCGTAGGAATTCTGGAACTAAATAAGAAAGCTGTAATTAAGTCGCTTCTTGTTTCAATTCTCGTACTAAATTTAACTATTTATGCCTTATGGGGAGATCCTTGGGGTGGATGGGCGTTTGGGGGTCGTTATCTTATTCCTTCTTATGCAATCCTTTCTATTTTTATTGGTATTGCCGTTACAAAACTAAGACACAACTTTCTTTTTATGTTCATGCTTTTTTTGACCCTTGCTTACTCCGTTCTGGTAAATACATTAGGTACTCTTACTTCTAATACTAATCCTCCAAGAACCGAAGCAGAACATCTATCTTATCTCTATCATAAAGACGAGAAGTATTCTTACGATAGAAATTTTGACTATATTTTAAACAAAGGTTCTAAGTCATTTATATATGGGCAGTATTTGGAAGACTGGTTAAGCCCATTTGAGTTTTATCTCATAGTAAGTCTTAGTCTAATTTCAGTGGTATCTGCTTCAATTACTTACTTACACCTTTTTGGTCAGGATTCAGAAATGGAAATAGTTATAAAACGCGAAAGTTCCGGCAAAAATTTGAGAATCAATCTTGGGATAGTTGAAAAATTGAAAGCTTTGCCCAGAAATATTGGTTTGTGGTAGGAGGATTATGAACTGGTTTCAAAACAGTTCATATAACCTTGCGCTAGCACTCAAAACGAGCCATCGAGGTGAGTTTTGAAACAGGTTCTATGGACAAATTTGCTATTGAACTCACATTATCTAGAGTAAAAACTTTAAAAATTAAAAATTTTATCGATAAAAATCTCGGGACGTTAGTCCTTTGTTTCTTACTGGGGTTTTCAATAATATCTTTCATTGTCTATTCCCAAAACGGACTGGCTCTAAAGTATAACGATGCCAGGAGTCATTTGGATATCGGAAGGCGAGTTGTGGAGGGTCTGAAGCCGGGTGTTGCACAACTCGGGAGTGTTTGGTTACCCCTGCCGCACATTTTAATGGTTCCGACTATCTGGAACGACTTTTTTTGGCATTCAGGATTATCAGGTGCTCTTATTTCCATGGTGTCTTTTGTGGGAACAGGTCTTTTTATATATAAATTTTTGGAAAAATTAGGAGTTGGAATTTTAGGAAAACTGGTCGGCGTTGGTGTATTTATTGCAAACTTAAACATTTTGTATTTGCAATCAACGGCGATGACGGAGAGCCTTCTTTTACTAACAATGACTGCAGGAGTTTATTATCTTACGCTTTGGGCTAGGGATGAGAAGCTAATAAATCTTGTTAAAAGTGCTTTTTGGATAATGATCTCGACAGTTACACGGTATGATGGTTGGTTTCTGGCAGTTTTTGCGAGTGTACTTGTTGGATTTATAGTTATAAGAAAGAAGGGAATAAAAGCTGCCGAAGGAAATTTTGTTTTTTTTGCAACCCTGGCGGGATTTGGAATATTTTTGTGGTTTTTGTGGAATCTACTCATTTTTAAAGACCCATTTTATTTTGCCTTTGGAGAATTTTCAGCTCGTACACAACAAACTCAGTTGGAAGCGGCAGGGGAACTTCCAACCAAAGGGAATCTCTTTCTTTCATTCAAAGCGTATTTTTTTGCTTTAGTTTATAACACCTATACGTATCCATTTTTCGTGGGGATTATTGGGTTTCTAGCGCTAATTCAGGATAAAAAAATAAATTGGAGGGTAAGACTCGCAACTTTGGCACTTTTTGGTGCACTCATTTTTAATGTAATTGCCTTGTATATGGGTCATTCGGTTTTGTTTTTACCTGAAATTATTGGTAAGACTTGGTTCAATGTTCGTTATGGAGTAATGTTACTTCCCATGATAGCAATTTCTTTCGGTTACCTGGTCGAAAGAGCAAAAAATTACAGATTTATGATTTTGGGAGTATTTTTCTTGGTAAGTTTTTTTGCTTTCGTTAACCAGGATGCTGTTGTAATTGATGATGCGGTCTACGGATCAAGTCAGAAAAATGTGACGGAGGTTGCCGGTTGGCTTCGAAAAAATGTTCTGAGAGAAGAGGGTTATGTATTGATTTCTGCAGCTTCGCACGATGCAATAATTTTTTCATCAGGCCTTCCCATGAAGAAGTTTATCCATGAAGGAACAGGAGCCTATTGGGATTATGCCGTTGAAAATCCTGATAAATGGGCAAAATGGATCGTAATGAGAACTTATGATATGAATGACCTGACTTATAATGAGATTCATGATGCCGAAGGTTTGGAGAAATACGAACTAGTTGATCATTATCCTTTTGCTGATATTTACCGACTTAAATCTGAGTATATTAGTGAAGTTATAACCAAACCAATTCTTGGAAAGATAAAATGAAGAAAATTATTGTCTACCTGAGTATTTGTTTATCTTTTCTTATTTCTTCTAAGAGTGTTTATGCAAAAAACGAAAATCCTTATTGGCAAATTCAATCGATTGATACGATGAAGCTCTCACGAGATCTTGCGAGGGAGAAGATAGATGATTCTGAATTTGAAAAAACTATTGCCCGAGAAGTTGAAAATATTTCGGATATCGGAGCAACCCATGTTGCGATAGGAACACCTTATGATGATGAATTTGTTCCCTTTATGAAAAAGTGGGTTGGGGAAGCCCGTAAAAACGGTTTAAAGATTTGGTTTAGAGGTAATTTTTCAGGTTGGGAAGGCTGGTTTGGCTATTCTCCGATTTCTCCGGAAGACCACACCATAAAAATTGAAAACTTCATTCTATCAAATCAAGATTTATTTGAAGATGGAGACATTTTTACACCTTGCACAGAGTGCGAGAATGGTGGTCCGGGGGACCCAAGAGATACAAAAGAGGTATCTAAATACAGACAATTTCTTATAAAGGAATACGAAATCTCAAAGTCCGCTTTTGAAAAGGTAGACAAAGAAGTTACATCAGGATACTTCTCCATGAATGCCGATGTTGCTCGGCTGGTTATGGACAAAGATACAACAAAATCCTTGGGGGGAGTAGTTGTGGTGGATCATTATGTCAAAGATCCCGAGCGATTGTCGATGGATGTTGTTGAAATTGCAGAAAAAAGTGATGGTAAAGTCATTTTAGGCGAAATAGGTGTTCCTATTCCCGATATTCACGGTTATATGACCGCGTCTCAGCAGGCCGAGTGGATAAAAAAAGCACTTTCACTTTTATCAAATGAACCAGCACTTTTAGGAATTAATTATTGGGTAGCAAGTGGTGGCACGACTTCGTTATGGTATGATGACTCTTCCGAAAAACCGTCCGTAGAAATCATTAGGAACTACTTTATTCCGAAAGTATTAAGCGGGAAAGTCGTAGACGAATTAGATAAATCTATAAAAGAAGCTGAAATAATTGCTAGTGCCAAAATTGTAAGCACCAACTCGGAAGGAGAATTTAGTATTGACGTAGTTCCTTCAATCGAAAAATTGGTAATCAAAAAGGATGGTTTTGAAGAAGGGACTGTTTGGTTAAATAACCGCTCGCCAGAGATAATTATCTTAAAAAGATCTAAGGGAAATATTTTTTTTAAAATTAAACTATCAATATACCAGGCGATAAATATAATAAAAGAGTTACTTCAATAAATCCGACCTTTTTTGTTTAGTTTTCTCCATCGCTTTTTGTAATCTCCATTTTTCAATTTCTTTGTGATTTTCGGAAAGAAGAGTTTTAGTAAGTTTTTTTCAGATTGATTATATTTTATTTAACCATTCTTTAAGCAGTTTAGGGTTTCCTTGATAATTGACTAGTTTTTCCAAAACTTTAAATCCTTCTCCGCTTTTAATTATTTCTTGAGCCTTGGGAACGGCTTCGGCAATAGATTTTGTTTCACCCATTACATACAAAGAAGCTGCAGCATTCACCGCCGTCAAATCCGCCTTTGGGCCTTTTTCTTTACCCATTAAAATTTTCAAAAAATCAATTATGTTTTGTTCCCTTCCACCAGTTTTTATTTCATCGATGGTAGCTTTCTTGATTCCAAGGTCGCTGGGTGTCACTGTATACCGGTTAAATTTATCGCCAATCTGCTCAACAATTATTGTCCTGCCCACATTCGAAATTTCTGGCAAACCGTCAACTCCGTGGAAAGTAAGGGTCTTTTTATAGCCAAGTTTGAAAAATAGTTCTGCGAGAGTTTCTAGGTATTTTTCGGAATAGATTCCATAGACTCTATACATCATGGGCACAGGGGAAGTAGCATTACTTACAAGGTGGAATGGTGATTTTATTCTTATGCCTTTTTCGATAAACATCTTTCGCGAGATTTTGCCTCGATTTTTCAAGCGGGGACTAATTGGGGCGATATGAAGGGGGCAGATTCCGACATTTTCAAGTGTATTTTCAACTTTTTTCGCTGATAGCTTCAATATATTAACGCCAAATGCAGAGAAAATATCCGCACTTCCCGTTGGACTTGTGACCCCCCAAAAGGCCTGCTTAGCCACGGTGTAGCCTACCGCTGCGACGATGAAGGATGCTGTAGTGCTAACATTGAAAGTTTTTAGAAAAGCACCTCCGGATCCTGAAAGATCCGTTGTCTTTCGAGCAGATACTTTGGGTTTAAGTTTTGTTCCCAGTTTTAAATGAGCTTTACAAAAACCCAGAAGCTCATCTGGAGTTTCTCCTTTCGCGTGGATTCCTGCTGAGACTGCGGTCAAATGATAAGCTTCCTTGTCGTAAAGAAATATGTCTGTAAAAACTTTCTCTGACTCTTTAGCCGTCAAATTATTTCCATCAACTACTTTGGCCATGAGAGGAACTATTTTGTCAAGTTTAGAAAGCGAATTCTTTACATTTCTATACATAAATAATCTTTTGACTTTTGGCCATTTTATTTGTAAAATTGCAAAGTTTCAGAAAAAATATACATAACGCTGTATGAAAATTTTTTATACCGTTTCCTACTCGGCTTGGATAAAGCATAAGGATTTCTTTAAGGTAGTCCTGGACGAGCTTGAGCGACATAAGGCTAAAGTTGAAACGACGATTCGGAGAGACCACTACCGAGCTGAATTAAAAAAAATTAAGGACTCAACTTCCCCATCGGAAGATAAGTATCGTTATGAGAATGATAGAGGAGTAAGACAGTCCATTTTTAGGGCAGATGCTGTTGTAATTGAGGCAAGTTACCCTAGCTTTAGGCTTGGATTTGAGGCATTCTATGCGCTTACCCAAAATAAACCAGTTTTGGTTTTATCAAAGTTTAGAAACTACAGCAAGTTGATAGATCAACCTCACTTTTTTGGCGCTAAATATACAAAATTCACATTGCCTGATGAAATAGCAAAATTTATTCGTCATGTTGAATATCACAAATTAAGAAATAGATTTAATCTATTTATTTCTGACAGCCACAAGGAACATTTAGAAAAGTCAGGCAAGCACTTTAGCGTGTCCATGTCCGACTATATCAGGAAATTGGTTGAAGCTGATATGGAAAGGAAGTAATTATTTTAACAAATCCGGCCTTCTTGCTTTGGTTTTTTCAAAAGCTTTTCCTTCTCTCCATTTTTCAATTTCTTTATGATTTCCGGAAAGTAATACTTTGGGGACTTTCCAGTCTTTGTATTTTTTTGGTCTTGTATATTGGGGAAAGCCTAAAAGCCTTGGTACTCCCGGGCTATCAAAGTCTGAAAAAGATTCTTTTTTGAGGGATTCTTCTTTGCCAATTACTCCCGGGATTAGTCTAACTATCGCATCAGTGATGACCATAGCCGGAATCTCACCGCCAGTTAAGATGTAATCGCCAATTGAAATTTCTTCGTCTACCAAATGCTGTCTGACTCTTTCATCAATGCCTTTATAATGACCGGAAATTAAAATTAAATGATCGTATTTTGATAATCTTTCTGCCACTTTCTGATTAAAAGTTTTGCCCGCGGCATCGAGAAGTATAACTCGTGTTCGGTGTTCGGTGGACGGTGTACGGTGTTTGGAATTTAGAACTTTGGATTTTAGATCTTGCAGTGCATTGTCAATCGGTTCTACCATCAAAACCATTCCGGGACCGCCGCCAAAAGGCCTGTCATCGACCATCTTGTGCTTATCAATAGCCCAGTCTCTAATATTATGAACGTTAATTTCGATTAAACCCTTTTTTCTTGCACGTTTAATTATTGACTCATCAAAAGGCCCTTTAAACATTTCAGGAAAAAGCGTCAAAATATCGATTTTCATACCACTATTATACTCTTTGTGAGTTTCGCATTAGGTAGTAGAATTGGGTATATATGGGCAATGGGTTTTTAAATAATAAGATTTTGAAGATAATTGCATTTTTTCTGATCGGGCTGATGCTATCCCTTTCTTCATCTTTTATAGTTATTAACTTGGGTTGTGGATCTTTTCGAATAGTTGATTGCGGTTTATATGCTGGTTGGCCAGTGCCCTACTTAAGTTTTAATAAAGAGTTTTTGAGAGAAGTGAAGGATGTGGAATTTATGAATCCGACAGTTTACTATAAAAATAAACTTTCGCCTCTTCAAGAGGACAAAATTTTTGCAGAGAAGTTTTTATCGGATGGAATAATGCTACCGTTTTTTTTGCAGGATTTTAGCTATTACGATTTTAACCCAGGACTCTTTTTAGCAAATTTTATTTTATGGCTACTTCCAGCAGGATTTATTATCGGAGTATTTTTTTAGTTTAATGTATCAAATTCCCGAACTTCTTAAATTTCCAAAACTATTCCATACTTTTTCCACAAAGGCAGATGGGAATATGGCGAATTCTATATTGGGTAGGGTTGTTAATTTCGATGAGGTAATTTCAAATCGCGAAAAATTCCTGTCAAAAGTAGGTGTTAATCAAAATAAATGTATTTGTATGTGGGTGGTGCATAAGGATGAGATTATTGAACCCGATCCTAAAAAAATTGGAATAAGCATGAAAGACTACAAAAAGGCAATGAAGGTTGATGGTTTGATTACTAATAAGAAAAATCTTTATTTATTTGTTCTTATTGCCGATTGTTTACCGATAATTTTATATGATCTGAAAGTTCCCGCTTTAACTTTGGTTCATGCAGGCTGGCGCGGGGTTGATTTGAAGATCGCTAAAAAAGCAGTTATAAAGATGCACGAGAAATATGGGAGTAACATAACAGATATTATTGCAGGAATTGGACCGAGCGTTCATAAGGAATCTTTTCTCAAAGAGAATCCAAGCCAGAAAAGTGATCCGAAATGGCAGTCATATTTAACCAAAATTGGCGAAACTAAATATCAGGTAGATTTGATAGGTTTTGTAAAAAAGCAGTTGGAAGATTCGGGAGTTTTACCCAAAAATATCTTTGTTAGCGATGTGGATACGGGAAGTGACGAGCGATTTTATTCACACAATCGGGATAAAAATCTTCCAGTTTCTCAGCAAGGCCGATTTTGTTGTGTTGTCGGAATGTTATAAATATATCTATTTACCAAACGATTTTTAGTGCTAAAATACATCTACACCAAAGGGTGTTTTTTTGTGTATATGTATGAAAGATAAAAAGAAAGGAAATATTTTAAGTAAATTTTTTTTGAATAAAAGAAGACTGGTTATATTAGCCATCATTTTAGTTGCCGGATTTTTGGTCTGGAAATTTACTTTAGGAAAAAAAGAGGAAATTGAAACAGCGAAAGTTGAAAGGGGGACTGTTATCGAGGAACTGGTGCTTTCGGGAGAAATTGATGCAGATGAATATGCGAAGCTTACTTTTCCTACTTCAGGAAAAATTGCTTGGGTGGGAATTTCCGAGGGTGACGAGGTTAAACGCGGCCAAGCATTAACAAAGCTTGACACAACGGTTCTAAATACCACCTTTCAGCAGGCAAGAGCGGCTTTACGGGCAGCAGAGGCAACCGTTGAAAAAGTTCACGACCAGGTAAAAGATCACTCGGGGGATGAAACTTTTACTCAGAAGGATACGAGAACAACAGCCGAAGCAGCCAAAGACGAAGCGTACGAGGCATATGTTGCGGCGGAATATAATCTGAGAAACTCGACTCTGACCTCCCCTTTTTCCGGAATAGTTACCTTTTTAGCTCATCCTTTCTCGGGAGTTAATGTTTTGGCGACAGAAACCCAAGTTGAAGTAATAAATCCTGATACTATTTATTTCGATGTATCAGCAGACCAAACCGAGGTTGGAGGTTTAAAAGTAGGCCAGAAGGTAGTAATTATTTTGGATTCTGTGCCGGACGAAGAAATTTCTGGATATGTTGATTTTGTAAGCTACACTCCCCGAACGGGTGAGGTTGGAACCGTTTACAAAGTAAAAGTAAAATTTGACAAAGACTTAGACATCAAGAGATATAGGATTGGAATGGGGGGAGATGCAAATTTTATTCTGTCAGAAAAAGAGGATGTTTTGTATGTTCCTCCTAAGTTTGTGAAAAGTGATTCAACGGGAAAATATGTAAAACAAGGAAAAGAGAATAATAAAACCTATGTAGAAGTGGGAATTGAGGGAGAGGATAGGATTGAAATAAAGAGCGAAAGTTTAAAAGAAGGCGATATTTTGTATGATTAAACTTCAAGATGTTTGCAAGTCTTACTTTTTAGGAGATACGGAGGTTAAAGCGGTCTGCGATATTAATTTAGAGATTAAAGATAAAGAATTTATCGGAATTTTGGGATCTTCTGGGAGTGGTAAGTCTACTTTAATGTACCTTATTGGACTTCTTGAACACCCAACTGCGGGAAAAATATTTCTGGAAGGAAAGGATGTATCAAAACTAAGCGACGATACTCTTTCAAAAATTAGAAATAAAACTGTTGGCTTCGTTTTCCAATCTTTTAATTTGATAAATAAATATACAGTTCTTGAAAATGTTCTCCTTCCGACAAAGTATGCCAAAGGAATTCTGGATTTTGATGCAATAAAAAGGGCGGAAGAGCTTTTAAAAAAATTCGGCATATGGGACAGACGCGACTTTTTTCCAAATAAAATTTCAGGAGGACAGCAACAAAGAGTTGCGATCGCAAGGGCATTGATGATGAAGCCTAAAATTATTATGGCCGATGAGCCAACCGGAAATTTAGATTCAAAAACCGGAGACGAGATTTTGGATATTATGGAAAGTTTGAATAAAGATTTTGGAGTGACTGTTATTTTGGTTACTCACGAAAAGGATGTAGCCAATAGAACTAAAAGAAAGATATATATAAAAGATGGGCAAATGGTAGGTAAGTATTTGTAAACTAAAACTATGAAAATACAAAACGGTTATCTCGATTTAATTAAAGCAGCAATATCAGACTTTAAAAGGAGTAAAATCCGTACTTTTTTGACTTCGCTTGGAATAATGATAGGGGTTTTATCTGTTGTTTTACTTATTGCGTTGGGGATTGGTCTTAAAAATTATTTGCAGAGACAATTTGAAAGCTTAGGGGCGAATTTGATAATTATTTTCCCGGGCAATATTTCATCAAGTGAAGAGGGGGGAGGGTTGGGAAACTTCGGAGCAGGATTTGCCGGTGGAGCAAATTTTGACGAAAAGGATTATATCAGTCTATCTCGCATAAATGAGGCCGATTATGTTGTTCCCTTGTTTATGAAAAGTAGCGTAATTGAGTCGGATGGTGAACGCAAATTAGGCTATTTGATGGGAAGTAGTGAGGATTCTTTTAAAATATTAAATTTGGAAATTTTGGAAGGCAATTTTTTTACAAAAGGGGATGTTTCTTCGAGAGCTAAAAAAGCGGTAATAGGGGAATCTTTGGCCGATAATCTATATGACGCACCTCAAGATGCAGTTGGAAAAACAGTAAGAGTTTCGGATCAAAGATTTAAAGTCATTGGCGTTTACAAGAAAAAGGGAGACAGAGAACAAGATAACGCAGCAGTTGTCCCTTATCGAACGACTTTCGGTACGCTAAATCCTGATGAGACGTTTTTTACCATTTATTTGGGAACTACGGATAAGGATAAAGTTGAAGAGGTGAAAAAGAAAGCTGAAGAAGTTCTTCTTAAGCGTTACGATAAAGATGATTTTACTGTTACAGAGCAGTCAGAGCTTTTATCGACGATTAATCAAATTTTCAACATTGTAAACGGAGTTCTGGTTGCAATTGGTTCGATTTCTTTACTGGTTGGAGGAATTGGGATCATGAACATTATGTATGCAACAGTTACGGAGAGAACCAAGGAGGTTGGAATAAGACGTGCGGTTGGGGCAACTGAAAGGGATATTTTAAACCAATTTTTGGCAGAAAGCATTCTTCTTTCTCTATTTGGAGGACTGTTGGGACTAGTTTTGGCATTTTTAATTGTTTTGGGAATACGGGCTTTTTTTCCGGCATCTATCAATCTTTTTTCGGTTGTAATCACGTTGGTTATTTCCTCAGGAATAGGGATATTTTTCGGTGTTTTCCCAGCCCGTCGTGCAGCCAAACTCCCTCCAATCGAAGCGATACGTTATGAATAGCTCCGAGGTGTGAACCTATTTCACCTCTAAGGTGCAAAAGGTGTAAGAGGATATAAATTTTAAAAGCGTACTCCTACGAAGGGGTTTAGGGATTTGTAGACTGTTGTGGTTCTTCCGCGACTTTTGCCATAACTGCACTAGTTAGTAAATTCATAACTTTGACGGTAGCATGAGGAAGGTTGTTATTTTTAATGTCAATTTCAGCGCCTTGTTCCTGATATCTTCCGCCTGTATATTGTAACTGAAGATTATATTCATACATGTCTCCCAATTGCATTCCTCTCTTTGGTTTGATTTCAGCCCTAGAAATAATTTGATTATCAACACCAAGCTCTTCTGCGAAAAATATATTGCCACTATTAACTCCCACTCTAACACTGACAGCCTCACCTGTCACAGTATCCTTACGTTTAATTTCATAGTATTTATTATCTTCTTCAGTTGTAGTACCCACCTGTTCGACTAGTTGCTTAATCACATCCATAACACTATAAGCTTTCATTTCTGGGTTACCAAAAAGACCCCATGTCGTAGTAGGAAACAGCGTATCTAGGCGCGCATGTGGAAAACCAGCTTCAGCAGCTCTTATATCTTTTCTAATAGCTTGAGCCACTTGAGCACGTGCCCTTCTCTCTGCACCGATTGGTGCAAAATTTTCAGCTAGTTTTGCAAAAGGTGTAGCATTACCTGGGAGTAATGTCCTTTCACCTACCCAATTTTTCAAAACCTTAGTATTTAGATACCTTTTTTTTATTTCAGGAAGACTAGAGATTGCGGGTTTGTCGTAGATAGAACTTTCTTCCTCTGACATATTAAATATATGATACTAAATTAATGATTGGTTAATCAACATATCACCTTAGAGGTGAAATGCTATTTACACCTTTGGTATTTTGTTTTAAATTTAAGTAATGCCAGGTAGAATGGTCCCTCTAGTCAATGATGAGATTTATCACGTTGTCAATCGAGGAATTGCTTCCCAACCCATATTCTTCAGTAAAAGAGATTACGATCGGAAATTGGCAACTATTTCTTATTATCAATATGCTTATCCACCGCTGAGATATTCCTTTTTTATTCGTCTACCAAAAGATAGAAGAACGGAAATTATAGAGACTTTAAAGAAGGAAGAAGATGTTTCAGTTCAGATTCTTGCATATTGTTTGATGTCCAATCATTTACATTTACTTCTGAAGCAAGTTAGGGATAGTGGTATATCTTCTTTTATGAGCAATATTTCAAATAGTTACACGCGTTATTTTAATACTAAAAATGATAGAGTTGGACCAATTTATCAGGGAAAATTCAAGGCCGTAAGAGTAGAAACCGACGAGCAGCTTTTACATGTTCAGCGTTATATTCATCTTAATCCATACAGCTCACATGTTGTAAAAACCATTGAAGATTTAGAGGATTACCCTTATTGCTCGTTGCCAGAATATTTGGATCGGTCTTCTTTTGGAATTTCGAATAAAGGGATAGTTATGAGCTTCTTTAAAAATACAAAGTCTTTTGAGGCTTTTATTTACAATCGGGCGGATTATCAGAGGAAACTTGACGATATTAAGCACCTTATATTGGAAAGTTAGGTTTAATTCCAAGGTGTGAACCTATTTCACCTCTAAGGTGAACAATATAACAATTGTATTAATAATGATTAACAAAGAACATCAATGTATAGTGAATCAACAAACTTATCGACCATTAAAAGAAGTAAGAATCAGTGTGTTGACATCGTTTCCTGTACGAGATGGTACACCTGGAGTTTGTGTTGAGAATCTTTGTCCCTTGCATGGTAGATGTGATGGAAAAGGTGTATTTCAGTACAGTCAAAATATTGGTCAGTCGGGGTTAATATTTGTTCCCGATCAGAGAGAAGAACCATTAGAGAAGATTTGAAATAACCTAAGTATTGTATTTAGTTCTTGATTAAGGTTAAATAAAAATATGGAAAAAGTTGTAATTGTGATGCCGGCATGGAATGAGGAAGACAATATTAGCAAAATGATTGAGGAGCTTGTTGATGGTGAGTTTCCAAAAATCAATGCCGAGATGCATCTTCTGGTTGTAGATAACCATTCTAAGGACAGAACCGAAGAGATTGTAAAAGAAGCTTCAAAAACGCGAAACAACGTTCACATAATCCAGCAAGGCGATAAATCAGGGTTGGGTTGGGCGTATATTAGTGGGTTCAAGTATGCGATGAAAGAGTTGGATGCAGACGCCGTAATGGAAATGGATGCCGATTTTCAGCATCCGCCGAGATTTGTTAAACCCATGGTTGAAGCGTATCTTCAAGGAGCAGATTACGTTATAGGCTCCCGTTATATTCAGGGCGGTTCAATTCCTAAAGAGTGGGCTTTATTTCGAAAAGCAGTAAGTTATTTTGGCAATTTATTTATAAGGATTGTACTTGTTAAACCAAAAATTCATGATTTGACTACGGGTTTCAGATTAACAAGAGTTAAAGGCGTTTTGGAAAATATGGATTTGGATAATTTGATGGAGCCAGGTAGATTTGCACATAAAGTTGACTTACTTTATCAAGCAATTAAAAACTCCAAAAAGACGGTTGAAGTTCCCTTGGAGTTTGCCTCAAGAACTCAAGAAAAATCCAAGTTCAATACAAAGGAAATGATTGCGACATTTAGGGTTGCAACAATATTGGGTATAAAAGATAAAGCCCGTTTTATTAAATTTGGAACCGTTGGATTTGCTGGGTACCTGGTTAATGCAATAGCACTAGAGCTGTTTGCTGACACCAGTATCACATTAGGCCTGGCGAATGTTTTTAAAGGACTTAAAAATACCCTTCTTGCTTTTATTGCTGAACCGTCGGCTTGGGCAGCCGCTTTTGCGGCGGAATTAGCAATAATAAATAACTTTATATTTAATAATATTTGGACATTTAAGGAAAAGAAAATCACGGGTTTTTTAGCAATAATTAAGAAATTTTTAGCATTTAATTTATCAACTGTTGGGGCTATAGTCATACAATTTATTGTGATTGGTGTAATGGTTGTATTTCTTGGAGATACAAGATTGATAAGACAGTTGGGAATTTTGCTGGCAATGCCGTTGGTACTTTCGTACAATTATGTGATGTACAATCTTTTTATTTGGAAAACATGGAGTTTTTCAAAATTCTTCAAGAAGCAGGAATAATAATGTTATTTCTTTGGTCTTCGTTGGCTTGGTAAACTATTTCGGGTTGTGTGCTCATGGTTTGTCTGGATGGACAATTCGGTTCAGGACAAATTGGTCGAGGAGGAAAATGTTTAACTCCGCAATTCGGACAATTGGATCCCTGAAAGCGTAATAACGGTCCCCTTAACCTCCACCACCGGGCAGGCGAATACTCAGGCATTTATTTATTAGTCGTAAAGACTTGATAAGACCCACACTTTAGAAGTTGTATCAATATCTTATCTTCACAGAAGCGGGGCCCAGTCGGAGATGGGAAATAAGTTAATTAATTCAATTTTGCAGACATGTATTCTCGGATTCCTAGGGCCTTGTCAATTTGAGAAAGATGAACGTAGACTCTCGCCATCCATTCTTGTTCCTCGAGAGGTTGGTAGTTCGTACTATTTCCATTTTGATCCAAGATTGGAATATGTATTTGTCTAACTCCTTTACTTTTTCCCACATAAACGCAGACCTCTTCGGGGTTTAGCTGTAATTCTTCACTGATTTCGTCTGCAAGAAGAATACGGTTCTCCCTATTTTCTAAAATATTTTTGACTTTATTTGAAGGATTATTTATTGAAAAATCGAAAACCTGTTGATAAAACTGCAAATTTGCTATATTTTTAAACATTTCGGAAGTTTTGGGATTACATTTATTTATAAGATAATTAAGAGCTTCATAATCACCCATAAAGAAAAATTTCGTATCCAATTCCGATTCTTCAAGTGCAAATGCAAGTCCACGGAACATCATCATAGCTATAGCTTTATTAACTGGGCTGTCTACGAAATCATAAACTAATTTTCTCGTTTTTTCCCATTCTCTCAAGTCCTCATCGACTCCTGGAAGAAATATTAATCCTCCTTCACTTAGTGAGTAGGAGTCAGTTATTTTCTCAGGGGAGTAGGTGGCTTTATGGATTAGGCCGATACTCATTGCGTAGCGTAATACATTATCAAGATTATCAATATCTACTGATCCGTTAAGTAAGTCGCTAAATGGTTTTTGGTTACCTTGTATAAGATGTATTATGTTATCCATCGAGCCGCCTTGACTTTCAATTTTTTTTGCCAGCTTGGACCCATGCAAAATTTCAGGGACAACTTCTTCATGATTTTTGCCTAATACAAGTTGTTGAAAATAATCACTGGAATGGGAAAAAGGTGGATGTCCAATATCGTGTAGTAGTGCAGCGAAATACAAATCCTTACCGACTTGTTTAAACTCGGGTTTTTTTCCTAAAGCTTTTGCCAAGTGTGCAACCCCAATAGAATGGTGAAATCTTGTATCGCACATTCCCGCGTACAAAACTTGAGGGGGAATAGCTGCGAGTGATATGTTTCTGGTTCTGATTAATTCCTTAGTTTGGAATAATTTTAAATCGCCAGGAGTTACGTCGATGCGCCCGTATATGCGGTCGATAATGAAGTCTGGTTGAATTACTGTTTCTGGAGTCATTTTTTCTTATGGAGTATAACACGAAAAAGTCTAAAGAAGCGGGGCCCAGTCGGAGATAGGCATGACGTTTTGGGAAATGTAGGCAAGAGAAAATAGATAAATTGGAATGATTAAAATTAGCATTGCGTATTTAAATTCCTTTTTGACAATTGTGTCGGAAAATGCAACGAGTAGAAAAGGAACAATCGGAAGAGAGTAACGTATTAAATCTCGGTGAGACACAAAAAGAACGGAAGCAAAAAAGATTCCGACAAACCACGCAAGTTCTGGCTCTTTCATTTTGATAAGTTTTATAAGTCCGAGAAGTCCGAAAAGATAGACAAAGATTATTTCCTCCAGCCAGAAGGTTCCTACCCAAGGAGCACTGTAATTGAAAATCTGAAAAGGAGGAAAGAAAAGATGGATGTTATCTCCTGAATGGAAATATGCCAGGAAATCATTCAATCTAATTTTATAAAAAATAAAGACTCCAAGGAGTGACAAAGGAATTAGTGATATTGAAAGATATTTTTTCATTCCCGGAAAAGAGATTTTAGACTTCAAGTCGGTTGCGATTTCTTTTAATTTGGGAATTAAGAGGATCAGAAGATATGCCATGAATAAAAGAATTCCGGGAGATTTTGTGAGCTGTGCAACCATGCCCCAAAATCCGGCGAAGAAGTACTTTTTTTGTTTAAAGTAATAGATTGAAGCAATGATTCCTGCCATGAATAGTGGCTCGCTTGCGCCCACCGAACGGACGATTAACCAACGTGCGGGAAAGAGTGCAAAAACTACAGTTAGCCAAAGTATGTCTTTTTTTTCAACATAATCTTCAATAAATCTGTAGAAAAAGTATGTTGCTAGGATTGAAGAAAGGACAGTCACAAAAAGCATAGAGTAGGGATAGCCGAATATGCCTGCAAATGTTTTAATAAGAGCTGGGAACAAAGGAAAGTGGGCTGCAAAGTACTCTACAGGCAAACCAAAGGATGTGGATTTAATAATTTCAGGACTGTAAAAACTTTTCGCGGTTACAATAAAGAGAGGCCCGTCATAATTGGCAACAATCGTTGCCATTCCGTCGCGGGGAATAGGAATTCCCCAAACTTTAGTTAAGCGTAAGAAAAAAGGGAGCCAGATAAAAAGAGTTGGCAGCACGGATATCGACGCTATTAAAATTAATTTTTTAAGTGACGAGGCCATTTGTGAAAATGATATAACGTTTGGAGGCTACTTACAAGATTAACCAACTTTTTCAAACTTTCCGTCAAGATATAGATAAAATAAATATACACTTAAATCCGGATATTTTGAATTAATTGTCTCTTTTGCTCTTTTTAAATCCTTACTGTGTTTTATGGGAGTACTTTCTTTTCCATATGCACCGCATTCCTCATGATGGATTAAATAAACTTCTTTAATGTGGTGAAGTTTGACGGAAACGTCGACCTGTTTCATAACCGTTTCCAAATCCTTTGTGCTTCCTGCTAACCCAACTGAATCAAAAGTTTTATTTTTCAAATTTTCGTCAGTCCAATTACGAATATAGTTCTGAAATCTAAAATCAATGCAACAAACTATAATTGCGTCACAAAAATGCGGCATGTTGAGTGCAATTTTACGTTACTAATAATTTTATGTAAAGCGTTATTGACTATTTTAATACCCCAAGTTAAAATTGCTTGAAAAGTTGTAATAACTTTCTCACCCCAGATGTGGGTGGGATTTTTGTTTTAACATGGAAAAAAATAAAAAAATTAAGCCTAATTACGAGCCTATTATCAGAGCGTTTGGAGAAGCAAGTATGTTAAGTTTTTCCTTTGTTTTTTTTCCTGTTGTGTTTTTATTGATCGGAGTTTGGCTCGATAAAAAATTTAATACCTTACCGGTTTTTATAGTTGCCGGAATAATTTTGGGAATAATAATTTTTATATATCAAGTTCATAAGGCTTTAAAAGCCGTTTACAAAGATAATAAATAAATGAAAAGTTTACACATATCAGTTGCACCTGAGGTAATAACCCATATAGGATCCTTCAAAATAACAAATTCACTCCTGACTAGTCTCATTGTTATGCTTTTTTTGGTAATAATTGCTTTTAAGGTAAAAGGCGGGAGTTCAAAAAAGAAAAAATCGGTATTGTATTTAGCGGTTGATCTAATTATTGAGAAATTTTATATGTTTTTTAAAAATATTGCGGGAGAGCGAATCGATGCTATTTTCCCGCTACTTATTACTTTTTTTCTCTTTATTATTTTTGGAAACTGGATCGGACTTTTTCCGGGTGTCGGTTCAGTTGGTTTTTATGAAACTGGTGAACACGGGGAATTATTTGTCCCATTTTTTCGCGGACCGAACGCCGACCTTAATACAACTTTTGCCCTGGCGTTAATTTCCGTAAGTGTTACTCAATATTTGAGTATAAAAACATTGGGACTAAAAACATATATATCTAAATTTATAAATATAAAAAACCCCATCAAGTTTTTTGTGGGCATACTGGAGCTGATTTCAGAATTTGCTAAAATTCTTTCTTTTTCCTTTAGGCTTTTTGGAAATATATTCGCTGGAGAAGTTTTACTTTCGGTGATGATATTCCTTATTCCCATCCTCGTTCCGGTGCCGTTTTTAATTTTAGAAGTCTTTGTTGGATTTATCCAAGCTCTTGTTTTTACTATGTTAACGACAATTTTTATAGTTATCGCAACCGAAGAACAACATGAAGGATAATACCCCGGTTAGATAGCGATGCATCTAACGGGGCCCCATTAGGGGGAGGTGAATAATTTGGAACTAAAAGATTTAGCAACAGCATTAGCAATAGGACTTGGAATGATTGGACCAGGTATTGGTGTTGGTCTTATCGGAAAAGGTGCACTGGAGGCAATAGGTAGAAATCCTGAAGCGGGTAATCAAATTACGACAACCTTGATTTTATCTATTGCATTCGCCGAAGCTATTGCAATCTACGCCTTGGTAATTGCACTAATTATCAAGTTTGTTTAGTCAAAAAAATATGGAAAAGCTAGGAATAGATCCGCTTTTAATAGCGGTGCAAATTATAAATTTTATTTTGCTTTTGGTTATTTTGAAGAAAGTTTTGTATAAACCAATAATTACGGCCATTAAAGATCGCACAAAGGAGCTTGAAGATATTGAAAAAAAGAGCCTAGAAGTCGAAAAAGCCAGAAAGGAAACCGAGAAGAAATCAGCCGAAATACTTGCAAGCGCTCAGAAAGAGAAGAAGGAATTGGTTCTTTCAGCCAAAAGAGAGGGAGAAGCCGAAAGAAAAAAGATAATCGAAAAAGCAAATAGGGAAGCAAAAGAAATTCTTATTGGAACGAAAAAACAGATAGAGAGAGATAAAAAGAAGTCCTAATATGAAAATTCGAAAAAGAGAAGGTGTTATTATTTCACTAGCAGATGGCGTTGCCTGGTTAACCGGACTTAAGGATGCAATGTTCGGTGAACTTATAGATTTCGGCGAAAATATATCAGGATTAGCTTTGAATTTAGAGGAAGAAAGAGTCGGAGTTATTATCTTGGGAGGTTACGAAAAGCTTAAACTTGGCGACAAAGCGAATTCAACCGGAAGACTCCTGGAAATTGGGGTAAGTGAGGAAATGCTTGGAAGGGTCATAAATGCGCTTGGGAATCCGTTGGATGAAGGAAAGATTTTTTCGAAAACGAAATATATGCCCATAGAAAAAATCGCTCCCGGAATAATCGAAAGAAAATCGGTGGATACTCCGCTTCAAACAGGTATTAAAGCGATCGACGCAATGATTCCGATAGGCCGAGGTCAGCGGGAATTGATCATCGGTGATAGACAAGTTGGAAAAACCGCAATTGCCGTTGACACGATTATTAATCAGAAAGAGTCGGACGTTATATGTGTTTACGTTTCCATCGGACAAAAACGGGCGAAAGTGGCAGAGATTATAAAAAAGTTTGAGGAACATGGCGTTTTAAAAAAAACCGTAGTTGTAGCAGCAACCTCTTCGGAATCTGCAGCTCTGCGTTTCCTTGCACCCTACGCAGGATGTGCAATAGGAGAATATTTTATGCAAGAAGGTAAACACGCCTTGGTGGTTTATGATGATTTGACAAAACACGCATGGGCGTACCGGGAAATATCACTTCTACTTAGGCGTCCAACTGGCCGTGAAGCATATCCGGGAGACGTTTTTTATCTTCATTCAAGACTTTTAGAAAGGGCATGTCAGCTTTCGGATGAAAATGGAGGGGGGTCCCTCACGGCACTTCCTATCATAGAAACACAGGCGCAAGACGTATCGGCGTATATTCCGACAAATGTTATATCAATAACGGATGGTCAAATTTATCTCGAACCCGACCTCTTTTTTGCAGGAATAAGACCCGCGCTTAATGTTGGATTATCTGTCTCGAGGATTGGAGGGGCAGCTCAAATTAAGCTTATGAAAAAAATTGCCGGACGAATGCGGCTGGATCTTTCACAATACTACGAACTTGCGACTTTTGCTCAATTTGCAACAGACCTGGATTCGGCAACTAAAGAAAAAATAGAGAGAGGTAAAAGAATTGTAGAAGTATTGAAGCAAAGACAGTTTAGTCCCATGAAAGTAGAAGACGAAATAGTAGTTATATTTTTAGCAGTTTCTGGGAGTTTGGATGACATTCCCATTCCGCTTGTTACCGAATTTGAGAATGGCTTTTTGAGTTATTTTAATTCAAATTATACATCTCTACAAAAAGATTTAGCTGAAAAAGGGGATTTCAACGAAAAATTGGAAACAAAACTTACGGGCGTGATTTCCAAATTTAAAAAGGAGTTTATACGAACACATCAATTAGAAAGGGAGGAAGATGGCGGATCCCAGATTAATTAAAAAAAGAGTAAGTTCGGTAAAAAATATTGGGAAAATTACAAAAGCACTCGAGATGGTTTCGGCCTCCAAGGTGCAAAAGGCACAAAATGCGGCGATAAACGCGAAACCGTATGCTCGAGTTATTTATGAACTGGTTAGTTCTTTAGCAAAGGATAAAATTGTTGAAATTCCTTTAATGAGAATACCTGAAGAGCCCAGAACCGATCTTTATATAATTGTATCAACTAACCGCGGTCTAGCGGGCAGCTTAAATACTAACCTTTTTAATTTTTTAGCAGCGTATTTGGTGCAAAGAAAGACATTTAAACATTACTTTGTGACGATTGGAAAGAAAGGTCGATCATTTGCCGTGAGTAACGGTGAATTAACGGCTGATTTTTCCGATCAAAAAGATATTGCTGGTTTGGTTAGTGCGGTTGTCAAGCTTATTACTGATGGATTTGTTTCCGGAAGTTACGACGCTGTATATATAGTTTATTCGGAGTTTATAAACGCCCTTAGGCAGGAACCAAAAGTTAAGCATATACTTCCCATTTCAAAATTGGAATTAGAAGAGGAGATAAAAAAAGAGCATTTTGGAATACTTGGAGAACCGGTAGAGAAACTTGCCTCGGAAAATACAAGAGCGAATTATTCATTCGAGCCGGATCCTGTTACTGTTTTAGTAAGTCTACTTCCCTTTTACATTGAGATTCAGATTGCGGAAAGTATTTATGAATCTGAGGCTTCTGAACATTCTGCGAGAATGGTTGCCATGAAGAATGCAACCGACAACGCAAGTGAACTTTTCGATAGTTTATCACTTGAATATAATAAAGCCCGTCAAGCACTAATTACTACGGAAATAAGCGATATAACAACAGCTCAAACAACGATCAAAGACTAAAATGAGTAATAAAAGGATTAATAAAAAAGGAGAGGTTGTCCAGGTAATAGGATCGGTTGTTGACGTGCGTTTTGAAAATTATACGCCTAAAGTCAGGAATGCAATTATTATTGATCCTGCCGGAAAAAACTTAACAGCCGAAGTTCAACAACATCTAAAGGGTGGGCTAATTAGAACTTTGGTTTTAGGCCCTGCCGAAGGCATTAAAAGAGGCTTAGAAGTAGTTGATACGGAATTGCCCATTGAGGTTCCTGTTGGCAGAGAGACTTTGGGAAGAGTTTTTAATGTTTTAGGTAAACCGGTTGATAATAAAGGTGATATTAAAACTAGTCAAAAAGAATCTATTCATAAGTTGCCGCCTGAACTGGTCGAACAAAAAACCGTTCCTGAAATATTCGAAACGGGAATAAAAGTCATTGATCTTATATGTCCCTTCGTAAAAGGCGGTAAGGTAGCTGCGTTCGGTGGAGCCGGAGTTGGGAAAACAGTAATTATAATGGAGCTTATACATAACGTTGCCAAAAAACACGGTGGTTACTCAATTTTTGCAGGAGTTGGCGAGAGGTCTCGCGAGGGAAATGACTTGCTTCGTGAGATGAAAGATTCAGGCGTATTAGATAAGGCGGTTTTAGTTTACGGTCAGATGAACGAGCCGCCGTCGAACAGGTTTAGAGTAGCCCTGACGGCTCTGACAATGGCAGAGTACTTTCGCGACCAAGAGAATCAGGATCTATTACTTTTTATAGATAACATCTTCAGATTCGCCCAAGCCGGAAGCGAGGTATCAGCTCTTTTGGGAAGAATTCCTTCTGCAGTTGGATATCAGCCAACGCTTGCGTCAGAGATGGCCGAACTTCAAGAGAGGATAACGTCAACTTACAAAGGGTCTATTACGTCTGTTCAGGCAGTATATGTTCCGGCGGATGACTATACTGATCCGGCACCAGTTGCAACCTTTGCGCACCTCGACTCGGCTGTTACACTCGAGCGCACTCTTAGCGAACAGGGTCTTTACCCGGCAGTGGATCCTTTGACCTCAACATCGAACGCCTTAAATCCCGAAATTGTTGGAGACGAGCACTATAGAGTTGCACGAGAAGTTCAAAAAGTTTTGCAAAGATACAAAGAACTTCAGGACATTATTGCCATCTTGGGCGTGGAAGAGCTATCCGATGAAGATAAGTTGGTAGTATCTCGAGCTAGAAAAATTCAAAGGTTTTTGACACAGCCAATGTTTGTTGCAGAAAGTTTTACCGGCCGCGAGGGTAAATATGTCAGCGTGGAAGAAACTGTAGCGGGGTTTTCGGAAATTTTGGAAGGAAAATATGACGAAGTCAGCGAGCAGAACTTTTACATGGTAGGAGCTATCAATGAGGTTGTCAAAAAATGAGTTTCCACATAGACATCGTGAGTCTGGCGGGGAATATCTTCTCTGGAGAAATTGAGAGAATTTCGGTTCCTGCAATCGAAGGCGAGATGACAATATTGGCACGCCATATGCCAGTTGTTGCCCCTTTGGGAGTTGGAGAGGTAGTAGTAAAATCACCCGGTAAAACTTTAAATATCTCAATAGGCAAGGGGATTTTTGAATTTTCGGGCGGTCGAGCAAGACTTCTGGTTGAAGACGCGATTAATTCTGATGAAATTTCAGAGGATCGTGCGCTGGAAGCAAAAAAACGGGCCGAGGAACTTTTAGCAAAAGGAATTAAAGGAGAAGAGAAATTAGAGGTGACGTATCAGCTGAGAAAGAGCTTGATTGACCTCAAGATCGTAAGAAGAAAAAAGAAAAGAGTTTTTTAAGTAGAGTCGAAGATTCGGTTTCCGGAATTATTAACTTCTGTAATATCCTCGTGGAATTAAGCCGATTTCAATGTTAGAATTTGAATATGGCGAAATTTATTAAGGAACTTTCGGTGTTTTTTCCGGCATATAACGAAGAGAAAAATATTGAGAAAGTTGTTGAAGATGCCAAAAAAGTTTTGGCTAAAATTGCTGAGAAGTGGGAAATAATTATTGTTGATGATGGATCAAAAGATAAAACAGGAGAAATTGCAGAAAATTTAAGCAAAGAGGAGAAGAGGATAAGAGTGATCAGTCACAAACCTAATAGGGGCTACGGGGGTGCCTTGAAATCAGGATATGACACCTCAAAATATGAATGGGTAGCATTTGCAGATGCTGACGGACAATTTGATTTTTCCGAAATTAAGGAATTTATAGAAAAACAAAAAGAAACAGATGCTGATTTGGTGTTGGGTATAAGAGTAAATAGGGCAGATTCTCTGATGCGTAAGCTTTTCACCTTCGTCTGGGCGAAGATGCTACCGCGGATTCTTCTTGGATTGAAAGTAACAGATTATTCTTGCGGTTTTAAGTTGGTTAGGAGAAAAGTGTACGGTTCCGTACAGCCATTAGTTGGCGAGGAGAAAGTGACGCAGATAGAGATGCTTACAAAAGCTCAAAGATTAGGTTTTAAGTTTGCCGAAGTCGGTGTTCATCACTATCCGAGGAAATTTGGTCATCAAACAGGAGCTGATTTAAAAGTTGTTGCGAGAAGTTTACGAGATCTTTTGAAACTCTGGTGGCAACTGAAATAATGGAAAGACTTATTGCTAAGGCAATTAATTGGGTGAAAGCGAATCGAGCCGAAGCTTTCTTTTTAGCGGTAGTACTTCTGATTGGAGCTTTTTTGAGGCTTTATCGCATCGATGAATATATGACTTTTTTGGGGGATGAGGGGAGAGACGCAATTATTGTAAGACGGCTTCTAGTTAACTTCGATCCGATATTAATAGGCCCCGGAACTTCAATCGGAAACATGTATCTTGGTCCACTCTATTACTATATGATAGCGCCGGCTCTTTTTCTGGCCAACTTTAATCCTGCGGGACCCAGTGTTATGATTTCCCTTTTAGGAATCTTAACGATTTGGTTTATTTGGTTCGTGGTTCGCGAATGGTTTCCCAAAAACACCTCCGAGGTGAGCCGCGGGCGCAACACCACCTCGGAGGTGGGAATCAGTATCGGGGGTTTAGTTGCAGCAGGTCTATATGCTGTTTCCCCTGTAGTAATTAATTTTTCCAAATCTTCCTGGAATCCAAACATCATGCCATTCTTCTCGCTACTGGCCATATATTCAGTTTGGAAATTTTGGAAAGAAAATAAATTTAGATGGATTATCATAACTTTTCTATCAATGGCTTTTGTTCTCCAATCGCATTATTTAGGGTTACTTCTTGCACCCGTGATAGTTATTTTCTGGGTTTTAACTTATCTTTCTCTCCGCCGTACACCAAACACCGAACACCAAACACTGAAACGGAGTTTTCTCAAATACTCATTAGTTGGATTAGTCGTGTTTTTAATCCTAATGTCTCCATTAGCGCTCTTTGATCTTCGACATAACTTCATGAACTTTAATGCTGTAAAAGTGTTTTTTACTCAAAGACAAACCACGGTTTCCGCGCTTCCCTGGAAAGCACTGCCTAAATTGCCCGAAGTCATGAACGATTCTATTTCGTCGCTTTTGGGAGCTAAGAACCTGGATTTGACCTGGTTATTTACCTATGGAATCTTACTTTTTATAGCATGGATTATATTTAAAGAATTGTCTTCAAAAAGAAAAATAAATTCAAATTTATCACCCTATTTTTTGTTACTTATATGGTTATTAATGGCTTACGTTGGCTTAGGTCTATATAAACAGCATATATATGATCACTATTACGGATTTTTCTTTGCAGCGCCTTTTATTTTAGTTGGGGCAATTACCCAATATGTGTTTTCAAGTTTTAAATTCTATTGGAAAGCAATTTTTGTAACATTTTTTATTTATGCCATAGCTACCAATTTGGCGAGAAGTCCGCTAAAATATCCGCCAAATAGGCAAATGCAAAGAGCCATTGATGTTGCAGAAAAAATTAAAGAAGAAGCCGGCGGTCAAAAATTCAACCTGGCAGTAATTGCGGAGAGAAATTATGAAGACGGGTACCAATATTTCTTAGAGAGATGGGGAGAACCGGTTTTTGATATCGACGCTTTAAATTACGAAAAAACTCTTGCTGATAATCTTTTTGTAGTTTGTGAAATGCCGAAAGAAAAATGTGACCCGACTCATAATCCGAAAACAGAAGTAGCCAATTTCGGCTGGAGTAAAATAGAAGGTGAATGGGAAGTTGCAGGAGTTATTTTATATAAATTAGTTCACACACAATGAAAAGATATCAAACACTCCATTGCCACACAAAAACATCTGATGGTTTTCTTACGCATAGACAAGTATTAGATATATGTGAAGAAAATAATATAGGTGTTGTGGCGTTTACAGATCACGATAGTTTACCGAAAGATAAAGTAATCAAAGAGTTATTAGAAAATAAAAAACATCCAACGAAGTGGATTGTTGGAATAGAAATATCTGCCGATAAGCCATCCGACTTTAAGGAAAAATTTAGCCCTCATATAGTGGGTTTGTTTGTAGATCCTTTCAATAAAGATTTAATTAAGCATTGTGAAATGGCACAGGAAGCGAGACGAGAAAGAATGAGTCATATGGTCAAAAGACTTAACGGGTTAGGATTTAATCTAACAGAAGAGGATTGTTTAAAAGCTTCAAAGGGTGAGGCGGTTGGAAGGCCACATATTGTTCAAGCAATTAAATCAAGGGAGGAAAATCTTGAAGTGATTGAAAAATTAAGAAAGAAAATGGAACAGGATGCCAATAAAAACGAGGCTTTAAAGGTTAAATATGATCTGATGATGCAGAGAGGGGAGAATCAATATCCATATGTACTTTTCTTGAGCGACGACTCTTATATTAAGAATGTATATGTTGACTATCTTTATCGGATAAATCTGGACGATTGTGTGAAACTTATCAGAAAGGCTGGCGGTTTGGCTTTCTTTGCCCATTGGTTTACAGAGATCAACAAGTGTGATGAAACTTCAATGGAAAAATTATTAAGAGAGGATAGAATCGATGGGGCTGAAACAGTCTATGGATTTTATGACGATATAAAAGATGAATTTAAGAGGCAAAGAGCAATATTACAAAAAATAATTAATACGTATCATAAACTGGAAAGCGGTGGAGTTGATGCCCACACGGAGGAACAATTGAAGGATTTTGCCAAAGATAGCTGGTATGCCGGTTTGACGATAGATATGGGAGAGAAAATTTTATCGAGTGGGAAGGTTGATGGAAAGTGGAGTTCATTGTGAATTTTGATTAATCTTTCGAAAAGCTATCAAGAAAGTTCTTCGGGTTGCGAGAAAGTTTGCTAAAGAAAATGCTATAAAAGTAAGATGAAATGTTATTTTTCATGAGCCTTTTCCCATTCGCACTGAAGTAAATGGTAAGGTTTCAGTTCCACGGAAAATTTTTCAAGATTTAACCTTCTCATTAATTTATCAATGTCTTTCTTGCTTCCTTCCAACTCCATGTAGTTTCCGAATTTTAATTCATCAATTACACACTCGACATTATCTAAAGAAAAGACACGCCTTCTTTTTACAAGGTGTACCGCTTCATAAAATCCGATATACTTCAGAATTTTAATTACTGAATTTGGGTTTGAGACTTCTGAGTTAAATTCATCCCGGCTCTTTGTTCCAGATTTATCTATATGAGGAGTACCTTTGAAAGTAAGTATTGCTTTTTCGCCTTTTTTATCTTTTTCGATTCTCAACCTTAAAGCTTGATCAAGAACGTCAAATGTTTTTCCTTCTTCAGAATAATCCCATAAGATGTCATTTTGTTTGACAACCCCTAAATACTTCGCGCCAACTTCTTTTAGTTTGGTGATTACTTTCTCCATAGAATCAATTGCAAGTTTAATTTCAATCTCTCTATTATTATTTGCCATGAAGCAATTTTAACAGATTTCGTGGTAAAATTTGAGTGTGAAGACACTTAAAAAGATATTTACCGGTTGGATTACATATACATTACTTTTTTGGATTCTGGCGTTAGCCTTTTTTGTTCGGGTTTATAGAACCGGAGATTTGCTGCAATTTTATTACGATCAGGGAAGAGACGCTTTGGTTATCTGGGATCTTTGGCATAACGGAAAATTCTTTTTGATAGGGCCAATTACCGGACTTAAGGGAATATTTTTAGGGCCTTTATACTATTATTTAATTGCTCCGTTTTATCTTCTCGGGGGGGGAAATCCGGTTTATCCTGCTGTTTTTTTAGCAACCCTGGGAACTTTGGCGGTTTTGCTGCTTTATATTCTCGGAGCCAAAATGCACTCAAGACTGGCAGGAATAATTGCTGCAACAATTGGGGGATTTTCTTACTACATTGCAACATTTAACCGTTGGCTATCAAACCCTAACCCTATTCTTTTAACAAGTTTACTATTTTTATGGAGTTTGTGGGAAATAGTGAATAGTAAGAGTAACAGTAACAGTAAGAGTAAGTGGGTTTGGTGGGTTATAGCGGCATTGATGATTGGAGTATCTTTACAGTTTGAAAGCGCAAGTGCAGTATTTTATATTCCGATTTTTGTAACATTTTTTCTTTGGCAGAACCTTCCACCTCGGGGGAGTCTGTTCAGCCACCCCCGAGGTGTTTTACGTTTGATTTTTTTGACCGGACTCGTATTTTTTATAACGCTCTTGCCCCAGCTTATTTTTAATTTTCGTCACGAAAACATTTTATTAAATAATTTTAAAAATTTATTTCTAGGGGAGAGAGCATTTCGGCCTTTTACGAAATTTATATTAGAGGAGAGAGGCAAATATTTTTGGAGTGTTTTTTCATCTAAATTTCTTTTCGAAGAAAAATTTTTTGCAATAATATTCTTAACTATTGCAGCCGCAGTTCTTATATCGGAGTATAAGAAATTTAAAAGGAATGTTTTACCGCTTTTTCTGATTTTTCTTGTTACTCCAATGCTTGGATATATTCTTTTTCAGGGTAACTACGGCAATATTTACGATTACTACATGAGCGGTTATTTTTTGCCTTTTATACTTTTATTTTCTATTGCAATGGGGGAAATGTGGAATAAAAAGTTGGGTTATTTAATTGTTATTTTTTTCTTTATCAAATTTTTTCCTCCAAACTATAAAGCTTTGAAGAACTATCTTACTTCAACCATTTTGACAAGACCAATTTCGTTGGAGGAACAAATTCCTACTGTAAACTTAGTTTTTAATGACGCAAAGGATAGGGGAAATTTTAATGTTGACACCTATGTTCCGCCTGTGATTCCGTATGCGTATGACTATCTTTTTTTATGGCAAGGCGATAAGCGCTGCGGGGAAAATTTATGTGGATTGACAAAAGAAAGGGTTCCTCTTTTATACACTTTATATGAGCCCGACAACGATCATCCTGAAAGAATCGAAGCCTGGTTTAAAAGACAGGAAGGAATAGGGATTGTTGAAGAAGAATTTAAATACGGACACCTAGTAGTTCAAAGACGCAAGCGTCTTTGAAAAATCCTAAATTCTAATTTCTAAATCCTAAACAAATTCCAAATTCGAAATAAAAATTTTCAAACATTAGAACTTTACAGAAAGTTTGTAATTTGTGGAATTTAATACATGAATATCAAGATAATCACAAAAAATAACCTTATTTTAATAGGAATTCTGCTGATAGGATTATTTCTCCGGACTTATCAACTTAGAGAAAGATTTTTGTATAGCCATGATCAGGATTTGGCTGGCTGGTTTATAAAAGATGTGGTAATTGATAAACACCTGCGTTTAATCGGCCAAGAAACTTCAACTCAGGGGATATTCATTGGCCCATTTTTTTATTATTTGCAGATACCTTTTTACCTTTTTTCAAATATGGATCCCATCGGAGGAACATATTTAGTAACTTTTCTTGGTCTCTTGACGATAGTAAGTATCTATTTTGTATTCTCACAAATTTTCGATAAAAAAGTTGGCTTAATTGGAGCTTTTATTTATGCCGTTTCTTTCTATACGGTAAATAATGATCGTGAAGTTGTGCCAACAATGCCGGTTATTTTATGGAGCGTATGGTTTTTATACGGGCTTAACCTTCTTCTAAAAAATGAGCAAAAAAAAGCATTTTTAGTTTTTGGAATTCTGGTAGGACTTATTTGGCATATCAACTTTGCACTTATTTTACCGATTATCTTAATACCAGTTACGCTTTACCTTTCCGGGAAAAAACTTGAATACAAAAACTTAATTTCGGGTTTGATTGCATTACTTATTACTTCGTTACCACTTTTATTATTTGAAGTGCGTCATGGATTTCAGCAAACAAAAGCAATATTTTATTCATTAACTACACCACAATCCGACACGATATTTTCTGGTTATGAGAAATTTCAAAGGGTATGTTTTTTAATGAGCAAAAATATTCACGGACTTTTTATGGGCACTTTTCCTTGGTTTAGTTTCGAAAATGTTTCTATTATCTTTTTAGCCATATTAATATTTTTAATAGTTAAAAAAATAATCGATAGGAGATTATTATTTTTAGCAGTTATTTGGATTTTGATATATATTTTCTTTTTTTCGTCTTATTCAAAAATTGTATCGGAGTATTACTTAAACGGAGCTACCATTATTTGGATTTTAACTTTCTCGATCTTTATTTGGCAACTTTTGAAAAGGAATGAGATTAGACATTTTGGCGTTATGATTTTATCTCTCTTTTTTATCTTTAACTTAAATAAATTTTTTTCGTATAACTTAAATGAAAGTGGTTATATTCAGAGAAAAGATATTGTTTCAGAGATAAAAAGAAACTCGAAAGATCGTGGTTATTCTTGCGTTTCCGTTTCTTATATTACCGATCCTGGTTACAACTTGGGATATAGATATTTTTTCTGGCTGGAGAATATGCAAGTAATAAACCCGGATAGCGGTGCACCTGTATATACAATTGTTTTTCCTTTAAAGCCCATATTTGTAACGGATGTTAATAAAGGAGCAATTGGATTAATATATCCTAGTCATAAAAGTTATACTAAAGAGGGAGTTGAGGAAAGCTGTTCCGGTGAAAATTCAAATTTAACAGATCCCTTGTTTGGATTTACGAAGTAAACGCGCTGATTATTGCTGAAAAGTACGCTGAAAAATATTATAAATTAACTATGAAGCCATCTATCTATTTATCGATAATAATTCCTTGTTATAACGAAGAAGAGAACTTGAAGCGTAATGTTCTTGGGGAAGTTAAAAAGTATATGGAGAAGAGAGATTTCTCTTGGGAGGTAATAGTATCTGATGACGGAAGTACGGATGGAAGTAGGATTTTAGTTAAATCACAAATTGCCGGCTGGAAAAATTTTAAGCTACTTGAAAACCCTCACGGAGGAAAACCTTCCACTTTATGGTTTGGTATTCAAAAGGCATTAGGAGAATATGTACTTTTTACCGACATGGATCAGTCAACGCCTATTGAAGAGCTAAATAAACTACTGCCGTTTATAGAAGAAAAAGTTGGTGCAATAATAGGCTCGAGGGGTTTACTTCGAAAAAACTTTCCTATCTATAGAAAAATCGGCTCGATTATTTTTGTTGCTTTAAGAAAACTTTTTATCCTTCCAGAAATAGACGATACCCAGTGCGGTTTTAAGTTGTTTAAAAAAGATGTAGTTTTAAGAGGTTTTCCCAAGCTGGAATATTTTAGAAAAGAAAAAATTGTCAAAGGGTGGAAAGTTACCTCTTGGGATGTGGAACTTTTACATATTGTTAAAAAAATGGGTTATCTTATAGAAGAAGTTCCGGTTGAGTGGGAAGATGTTGATGTAAGTAAAAGTAAAGGGGGAGTGCTGCAAAGATATGTCCGAGAATCTAAAGAAATGCTGACACAGATTTTACGAGTTAAGCTAAATGATATGAGGGGATTATATAAAGATATTTAGTAATGAAAAGTTTTTGGAAAATATACAGGATGGAATTCTTAATGGGGGCGGGAATATTTGTTCTGGCGTTGTTTCTTCGTCTCTATAATCTTACGATTCTTCCGATTTTTGGAGACGAAGCCATTTATATTCGCTGGGCACAAGTAATGAGAGCGGAACCCGGTCTTCGTTTTATTCCTCTATCTGACGGAAAACAACCTCTTTTTATGTGGGTTGTTATTCCTTTTTTAAAAATCATTCATGATCCGCTTGTTGCTGCAAGAGTTGTTTCAGTGTTTACGGGTATAGGATCTCTGATAGGAGTTTTTGTTTTAACTTATATTCTTTTCAATAGGAGTCATTCCGAACTGGTTTCGGAATCTTCGGAATCTAAAGATGAAAAGATCCTGAACCAAGTTCAGGATGACAAGAAAAAAGTACAAATCGCTTTACTTGCATCTCTGATTTATGCGATTTCTCCTTTCACTATTTTTTTTGACAGGATGGCATTGGCAGATTCAATGCTCGCCTTTTTCGGAGTCTGGACTCTCGTATTTTCGCTACTTACGGCCAGAAAGATTAGGTTAGATACTGCAATACTCGCCGGCTTTTGTCTTGGCGGAGCGTTTCTGACCAAATCTCCGGCATCTTTTTTCGCGGCCATCATTCCTATCGCACTTATTCTTACAGATTGGCCGAAAACTTTTAAAAAGCGGTTCAATCGCCTAAGCGTATATGTATTTTTATTTACCTTTACTTATGTAATTGGATTTGCAATATACAATATCTTGCGTTTAGGCGTAAATTTTCAAATGATTGCTCTAAGAAATAAGGACTATGTCTTTCCAATTACAAGAATGCTTCAAAGCCCGTTTGATCCTCTGATTCCTCATTTGAGGGATATTGTTAATTACTTTTGGCTGATGGGACCATCTGTTCTAGTTTTACTTATAGGTTTAGGGATATTAGTTGGTTGGAAACTGTTTCGAAAAGAAACTCTCATTCTCCTAGCTTGGGGAATTTTGCCGATTTTGGCAGTGGCAGAATTTTCGAAAACAATGACCGCCCGGTATATCTACTTTTCTCTTCCATATCTTTTCATTGTTGCGTCGTTATCCCTACGTGTAAAACTAAATCACCTTAGAGGTGAAATAGGTTCACACCTTGAGTTTTTAACCAAAGTTTTGGTTGCGCTACTTGCTTTACATGCTTTGTTTATTGACTTTCAGCTTTTAACAAATCCACAAAAAGCAAATTTACCCCGAAGCGAGAGGTCGGGTTATTTGGAAGAATGGACTTCTGGATATGGAATAAAGGAAGTATCCGAGATTATTCGTCAGGAGTACCATCAGAGGCCAGATCAAAAAATTATTGTGGGAACCGAAGGATACTTTGGAACCTTGCCTGATGGTCTTCAGATTTATTTAAACAATGCACCTGAAATAACAGTTATAGGAGTGGGAATAGAGATCGAAGAACTCCCAAAAAGTCTTGCTGAATCCCGGGACGCGGGTAATAAAACCTACTTAGTGATAAATAATTCTCGACTTCTTGCTGATCCTGAGGATTTGGATTTAAATCTCATTGCTGTTTACCCAAAAGCCTTTCGTAAGGCGGGCACTCGGGAGTATAATACTCTCGGCCCCCGCGAATCACTTTATTTATTTGAAGTAATGGGTGAATCTATCGAGTTTCAGGAGTAGTTGCATGCTTGGTTTATGAAGTATCGAAATTTAGGTAAAACCGGACTAAAAGTATCTGAGGTTGGTATGGGTACATGGCAACTTGCTGGTCAACCTTGGGGTTGGGATCCTCCTGATGAAAAAGAGAGTTTACAATCCTTATATAGATTTACTGAATTAGGCGGTAATTTTATAGATACTGCTTGGGTTTACGGAAGAACTTCTTCTTACAGAAAACTGGGGCTTCATTCCTCTGAAGAACTGATAGGAAAATATTTAAAAGAGTCGGGTAATAGAAATAATGTTTATATCGCTACGAAAGTTCCACCCAAAAATAGAAAATGGCCTGCTTGGCATGGGATTCCAATTTCTGAAGTTTTTCCAGACAAGTATATAGAAAGATACGTCGATAGTTCATTGCGAAACTTGAAGGTAGACACGATTGATTTAATGCAATTCCATGTTTGGCAGGATGACTTTGCAAAAGATGAGGGATGGAAAAGAACAATTCAGAGAATTGTTAAATCCGGTAAAGTAAGATTTTGGGGAATATCAATAAATGATTATCAACCCATTAACTGCTTAAATACTTTGGATACGGGACTTATAGATACAATACAGTTAATATTTAACATCTTTCATCAAAAGCCCGTAGAAAAACTTTTTCCATATGCTAGGAAACATAAAATTGGACTGATTGCTAGAGTTCCTTTGGATGAAGGGGGATTAACGAATAGATTAATGTCGAATACGAAATTCGCAGACCCTTTACGATCTGTTTATTTTCGAAAAGATAGATTAGTTCAAGTAATTGAGAGAGTCAAAAAACTGGAGATGTTACTAAATAAAGAGGCAGAGAATATTCCCGAACTTGCTCTCAGGTTTAATTTATCTTTTCCGGAAATATCCACAGTAATTCCGGGAACTAGAAAGGTGAAGTATGTAGAAGAAAATACGTCGGTTTCGGACGGAAGAAAGTTAACAAAAATGTTTTTGAATGAACTTAAAAAGCACGCTTGGGAGAGAAATTTTTATCCTGATCATGATCCGTCAATGAAAGCTTCGGGATACGTTGAAATATAATTCCTTCAAGCAAATAAGGGTTTAGTAGTTCTACAATTAGCTTTGTGTTAATATCAAAGTGATGCTTTCAAATTTAACCAAAAAATGGTGGTTTTGGTGGCTGATTGCCGGGGTTATTCTTCGACTGGTTTTGATGCCGACTACTTTCCATCCCGACTTATGGGGACATTCATCGGTTGCCTACTTTTTCGCCTACGAAGGCAGGATAAATATTTATGACCATCTGGCAAGTCTTTCTTCGACACACCCGCTTGTTAAAAGCATGGGAGTAGGGGATATCTTTATTTATCCTCCTTTGACCTATTTTACTTTGGGTATATTCAGGCTACTGGTTAGACCACTTGCCAATCCTAATTTTATGCCTTGGATATGGACAGAAAATCCGGCTGCTTTGTCTTTCCCAATATTTCATTGGCACCTATTTTTGTTTAAGCTGCCATATCTTTTCATTGATGTTCTGACCGCCTTTATTTTTGCCAAGCTTTTTGACGAAAAAAAAGAAAAATTGGCATTTATCTTGTGGCTTTTCAATCCCCTAACTCTTTACGCAACCTTCATGCTGGGACAAATTGATATTCTGCCGACATTTTTCTTAATTCTTTCCTTATACTTTATCAAAAAGAAAAATTATCCGAGTTCACTTCTGACGCTTGGGATAGGAGGAGCTTTTAAAACATTTCCACTACTATTTATTTTTCCTGCTGCTTTTGTTTTGGGTAGAACTTTTAAAGAAAAAGTTAAATATTTATTATTGGGTTTTATCCCGTACTTTTTGACTATTGCTCCCTATTTAACTTCAAGCGCTTTCAGACAGATGGTTTTATTCAGCCCCAAGCAGGCCAAAATGCTTTTTATGGGATGGAACGTTTCGGGTGCTGAGGTTATCTATCCATTTTTGATAATCCTGACCTTTTTATATCTTCATTCTTTTTATGCCAAAAATAAGCTTTCCATTTTTTCTTACGAAGCATTGATAATGTTCCTGACCTTTTCCGTAACCCATTATCACCCTCAGTGGTTTTTATGGATTACTCCGTTTTTATTAGTTTATTTGATTAAATTGAATTTTAAGTTTACTTTATTAATTACTATGATGTTTTTTACATGGTTTTTTATAACCTTATTGTTCGAAGCATCTCTTTCCTACGGTCTATTTAATCCCATATTTCCAACTCTCTCCCATGCGGCTTCTTTGTCAGACTTGGTTAACAGATACACGAACGTATTTCAACTCAAAAGCATAATTAGAAGTTTTTTTGCAGGCGGTGCAATTTTTCTTTCTTATTTCATTTTTAGAAATAGTTACGAGGATAAAGATATATGAAGGAGCTTACATTAAGCATCGTTGTTCCAGCGTACAACGAGGAAAAAATTATTAAGGATAATCTTAGAAAAATAATAAGTTATCTTAGGATGAAAAAATATGGTTGGGAAATTGTCGTTGCCGATGATGGATCTACCGATAAGACCGCGAGTCTAGTTAAAAGTGAGATAGATAAAGATAAAAGAGTTAGGCTGGTCAGACTTAAAAAAAATAAAGGCAAAGGAGGAGCCTTGAAGGAAGGCATTTTGACTGCCAGAGGGAAATATATAATTTTTATGGATGCTGATCTCTCAGTTGACCTTGAGAATATCGACATTTTTTTGAAGGAGCTTAAAAAAGATACTTCTGTCGTGATTGCTTCAAGAAGGGTGAAAGGCGCAAAAATTGAGGTTCATCAGCCTTGGCACAGAGAAACAATGGGACGGGTCTTTACCCTACTGACGCGTATTTTAATGAAGGTCAATATATCTGATTTCACCTGCGGGTTTAAGGGTTTCACAAAAGAATCCGCAAAAAAAATATTTTCTGCATCCCTAATCAACCGTTGGGCATATGATGCCGAGATCTTGTTTCTTGCAGATAAATTCGGTTACAAGATTAAACAAATGCCCATAATTTGGAAGAATAGGAACGAAACCAGAGTCCGATTAAAGAGAGTTATTTTTGAAACCTTCAGGGATTTATTTAAAATCAGGCTGAATGATTTTAACAAAGCATATGACAAGGGTTAAAAATTTTTTTAAAAATAATTTTTTCTTGGTTCTCCTTTTTATTTTAATTATCCCCACATTTAGGCCATTAGTTCGCCCCGGTTATTTCCCGATGCATGACGATATGCAGGCAATGAGGCTATTGCAGTTGGATAAGTGCGTAAAAGACGGCCAGATTCCTTGTCGTTGGGTTCCTGATATGGGTTACGGATACGGATATCCTCAGTTTAATTATTATGCGCCACTTCCATACTATATTATGGAAGCTTTTCATCTTAGTGGTTTCGGATTTTTAGATAGCGTAAAAATAGGCTTTATTTTGAGCATTATTGTTTCGGCAATAGGGATGTATTTTTTAGGGTCTTCCTTGTGGGGCAAGACGGGTGGATTTGTCAGCGCTTTTTTATATTCATACGCGCCCTACAAGGCGGTTGATATTTACGTTAGGGGAGCGATGGGGGAGGCCTGGGCATTTGCCATCTTACCTTTTGTATTTTGGTCAGCCTTTTATCTCATTGAGGGAAAGAAGAAAAGCCTGATGTGGTTTGCCCTATCGTTCTCTGCCCTATTTACGTCGCACAATATATCTTCGTTTATAACTTTGCCTTTCTTGGCAGTTTGGATTTTGTTTTTATTATTTATAAAGTCAAAGGACTCGCCTTTCGAGTTTAAGAGATTTGGTTTAAAAATTTTTCTGGGTCTGGCTTGGGGATTTAGTTTGTCGGCATTTTTTCTTTTGCCGGCCTGGTTTGAGAAAAATCTTGTTCATATCGAAACTCTTTTGGGTGGCTACTTTAATTACATAAATCACTTTGTGGGACTTAAACAGCTTCTTTTTGAAACTCAATGGGGGTACGGCACCTCTGAGGTTGGACCATACGATGATTTGCTACTTTCGGTTGGTCTCGTTCACTGGATTTTACCGCTCATCTCAGTAGCCTTGTTTATTTTTTTAAAGAAAAAAAGAGAAAGCAGACTTATCTTAAGCTTGGCTGTTATGGGCTGGCTTGGACTTTTTATGACTCATCCGCGGTCTGCATTTTTTTGGGAGAAAATATTTGCCTTGTCGTATATTCAGTTCCCTTGGAGATTTTTACTTTTTTCGACGTTTTTCTTTGCAATCGCTTCGGGATCTTTAGTTTTGCTCTTTAAAAAGAGAAGTAAGTTGGGTAAATTATGGTTGTTTTTTTTTGTAATCCTCATATTTTTCCTTTACAGAAATTATTTTACTCCCCGTGTATGGATAAATGAGAGTGATCAGGAAAAATTTTCAGGCGAATCATGGCAAAGACAACAGACAATAAGCATTTTTGATTATCTTCCGGTTTATGCTGGAAAACCTCCGGGGCAACCAGCGCCTGATACGCCATCTATCCTCGCGGGTGAGGTAAATATTTTAGACGGTGAAAAAGGGACAGACTGGCAAAAGTGGAATATGGAGGTTGGAAGCGATAACGCGGAAGTTCAGCTCCCACTTTTTTATTTTCCGGGTTGGAAGGTGATGATCAATGGGAGGCAACTCCCGGTGCGTTATGACAACAGCTTAGGATTGATCACATTTGAAATATATAAAGGACAGCAATTAGTCGAAGCTCGGCTTTTCAATACGCCAATACGTGCCGTTTCTAATATTTTGACGTTAATGGGATTAATTTTGATTCCTATCTATTTGCGAAAATCAATAAAACTAAATCTGTGAAAAAAGTATTACCCTTTTTGGTTATCTTAATATTGCTCCTCCCTGGAAGTTATTATCTTTTAGGAAGAGGTTATTTTAACATGCACGATGACCTTCAGGTGATGAGAGTATATGAGATGGGGAAGTGTTTTAGTGATGGTCAAATTCCCTGCCGATGGTCACCAGACATGGTCTATGGTTACGGTCAGGCGATGTTTAATTACTATTCTGCATTTCCATATTATCTTGGCCAATTTATTAGAATGACTCTTCCCGTAAGTATTATGGCAACTGTAAAACTTCTTTTTTTTATTTCTCTTATCGGTGCAGCATTCGGAATGTATTTATTGGCAAAGGAATTTTGGGGTAAAACGGGGGGTATTTTGGCTGCATTGTTTTATACTTACGCACCTTACCACGCATTAGATATTTTTGTTCGCGGAGCCCTAGCCGAAAGTTTCTCTTTAGCGATTCTGCCTTTTCTTTGGCTTTCTTTATATAAGCTAATTAAAAATCCTTCTTTTGTAAAAGTTTTTGCTGCATCGATTTTGGTTTTCTTACTTCTTACTACCCACAATATTTCGAGTATGATTTATGCACCCTTCACAACTATCTGGGTGTTATTCTGGATTATTTATCTTAAAAACTGGAGGAGTACAAGATATGTAGTTACTTCGGGACTATTTGGGCTTGGCCTGTCAAGTTTTTTTATACTTCCGGCAATTTTCGAACAGAATTTGATTCGAGTAGAATATCTTACTTTAGATTACTCCGACTTTCATGCTCACTTTGTTACGTTGAATCAGCTGTTTCTTGAAAGAAAGTGGGGATATGGTCCTTCAATTTTCGGCCCCTATGACGATTTGTCATTTCAGATTGGCTGGCCACACTGGTTTTTGGGATTTATTGTAATCGGAATTGTTATTTATGGGTTGGGAAAAAGAAAATATAAAGAAGTAATTCTTGCTGTTTCACTGATTACTCTGTTTTTGTTTACAGCATTTTTGGCACACCCAAGATCACTATTTATTTGGGAATCACTTCCACTTATCAAGTTTGTCCAATTCCCATGGAGGTTTTTAGGTCTGTCCATGTTTTTCTTGTCTTTCGCATTAGGAAATATTGGAAACATTCGTTTACCGTTAAAACCTTTTTTCGTCTGCCTGATTTTTATACTGACGCTTGCACTAAATATTGGTTACTTCAAACCTTATAATTTTTCAAGACAAGTGAAAGATGAGGACAAATTGACTGGTATTGGATTTGATCTGCAACAAAAAGCGGCAATTCTAGATTATCTTCCTAAAACTGCAGAGATTGCTCCACCCGCTCCCGCCTTTGAGGTGCCCAAAGTAATTTCTGGTGAAGGAGTAATAGATAATTTTACAAAGCAGTCCAATAGATTCAGTTTTGACGCCGATATCTACTCGGCATCAGAAGTCGTGGTTCCTGTCATGTATTTTCCTAATTGGATAGTAATTGTCGACAATCAGAAGGTAGCAAGCGGTATTAACGGCGCACACGGCGTGATAAGCGTAAAACTTTCGGCAGGCAAACATATTGTTAGAGGAAGATTTACCGATACTCCCGTAAGAAGTATTGGAAACGCAATTACAGTTATTACTGCGGTTTTACTTTTTTCTGCTTCTGTGATAGCTGAGAGGAGAAAGAATGTTTAAAAAAATATCAAGCATAAAAGTTTTTTTGCTTCTTGTTTTTTTATCATTGCCTTCTATGGTCTATCTCTTAATACCCGGTTTTTATGAGCCGCACGACCTTCATCATTTTGCAGACATTTACGAGATGTATAGGGCTTTTTCATCCGGTCAAATTCCCCCTCGCTTAGGTCCAGATTTTATCTTTGGGTACGGCTACCCACTTTTTAACTTTTACTACGTTTTACCTTTTTATTTAGGATCACTTTTTTTCGCAGCCTTTAAAAGCATTCAATTTAGTTTCGAGCTGGTTTTTGTAGTAAGTATAGTCATATCTGTCTTCGGAATGTATCTTTTTTTGAGAGAGTTCTTTGGAAAATTTGCAGCGATTGTTGGAGCAGTCCTTTTTCTGTACACGCCTTACCGAGCGGTCCAAATATATGTGCGAGGAGCGATGGGGGAAGCGCTTGCGTTATCGCTTTTGCCTTTTGTTTTGTGGTCGGCGGTTCGATTGATCAAACAGCCTGAAAGGAAAGTTTTGTTGGTAAACTTGTCGGTCATAATAGCATTCTTTATTCTCTCGCACAATTATTTTTGGATAATAACCATTCCTTGGATTTTTCTTTTGCTTGCGATTTTGGTAACAGGAGAAAAACTAAAAGTTGCCGTACGGTCATTTTTCTTGGCCTTGCTTGTGGCCCTTGGCTTGACTTCCTATTGGTGGTTACCTGCATTTATTGAGCAGGGTTTGGTTTCCTCAGTAACCCCATTTCCACTGATTGATCACTTTCCTTTTATTAAACAACTAATAACACCTTCATGGGGATATGGTAGTTCCGTTTGGGGATCTGGTGATGGGATGTCTTTCCAAATAGGTGTCATTAACTGGCTTGTGTTTTTAATTCTTATCGGAGTGATTTTGTTAAAAAGACTGTTTAGTAACAAACAAATTTCAAAACTTGCTATCTGGTCGATTGCGGGGTTTTTAGTAAGTCTTTTTATGATGAATATTCGTTCGTACCCTCTGTGGAAAATTTTACCCTTTCATGATTTTATACAGTTTCCCTGGAGGCTTTTATTTCTGACAACGTTTTTTACGAGTATTATGGCTGCCATAGTTGTTGAAATCGCGAAAAAGCAAGACAAACTTTTGGGATCTCTAATAATTTTAGGAAGTTTAATTCTAACTTTTAACTATTTTAGACCGAGCGAAATTTTTTATAAGTCAGACGATGAATATTTGGCCCGTTTTTTTGCAAATAGAACGCTTAAAGGTGAAAAGGAGAACGTATCTTCCGACTATTTACAATACAGTGAGGATTATCTTTTACTTCCCGAGTGGGTGGAAGGAAAGCCATTAAAACTACCCGTAAATAAATTTGAATCACTGGAGGTGGTGATACAAGATATTAGTGAAATAAGTCCAACGAGATGGTTTGCGAAGTTAAATTCGGATACAGGTGGAACGGTAACGTTTAATACTATTTATTTTCCGGGTTGGTTTGCAGAAATCGATGGTGCAAAGAAAGAAATTAATATAGGCGAACCCTATGGACAAATGGAGATAAATGTTGGTGCCGGTAACCATGAAGTACTTTTTTACTGGGCTGAGACTCCTTTGAGAAAATTTGCAGACTCTATAAGTCTTTTATCTTTACTAACTATTGGCTATTTACTCTGGAATGATAGACCAAATAGATTTCAAAAGAAAGTTAACAAGTAAGATCCGTAAACATAAACAGCTGATAATCCTTTTTGGACTTTTGATAGCCGGGTTTTTGCTAAGAATTTATTTTGCGGATAAATTTATTAAAGAAAGTGGTGATCTTCGATTGTATGCTGATTGGGGAGAGAAATTTTGGGAATACGGATCAAAAGAATTTTATTTTTTCGAGAAGTGGTATTATTCACCCCCAAATTATCCTCCTCTTTTGTCTTTAATATATGCTGGCTCGTATTGGTTATATGATCATAAATATGTTCTAGCTCAAATTCATAATGCGACCAAACTTGTTCCAGCATTTTTCATTGTCTATTTTTATGATCACGGCTATTACCTTCTTCTCAAACTTCCGGGAATTTTGGCTGATTTGGGATTGGCATATTTAATTTATAAAGTTGTTTTTCAACTAACAAATAACACAAAACGCGCACTTGCCGCTTTTTCTTTTTACCTTTTTAATCCTATCTCAATTTTTTTGAGCGGAGCATGGGGACAGACGGACAGCTTGGTGGCTTTTTTCGGTATGCTTTCTTTTTTAGTACTCTTTACAGGAAATGCTTGGCTTTCGATTCCCCTTCTTTTTATCAGCTTTTATATAAAGCCGAATTTCGGCGTATTTATTCCGTTATACATTCTTTTATTTATTGTAAAAAGACCTAAGATTGCGCAAGTTGCTTTCGGATTATTTTTTGCTTTCATTGTTTTTTATTTAACTACGGAGCCTTTTGCTAAAGAGGGCTTGGCGTCTTTCATTAGCTGGTTGGCTAAGGAAAGACTGCTACCCACTGCGACTGTTACTCACAAAGCATCTGTTTCGGCTTTTAATTTTCATACGATTTTTTTTACGATCGATAAAACCTCGGACAAAGCTGGCGTATTGGGTATCCCCGCTAATATTTTTGGTCTTATTATTTATTTTCTGACAAACATTTTATCTTTTATCTACCTTAAAAGAAAAAAATATTCACTAGAATCGATTATGGTCGCACTTTTCGCTATAGGCTTTTCGAGCTTTCTCTTTTGGACAAACATGCTTGAGCGCTACTTTTTTTCAAGCTATGTACCATTAATAGTTGTTGCGTTTGCCGATCTCAGAATGTTCAAATATATGATTCTTATAAGTTTGACGACGTTTCTTAATTTAATTTATTCGTTTTTCAGAAGAACTGTCGGCGTGATAGCTGATCTACTGACAAAAGACAATTTTTTAATGATTAGAACTTTATCAGTAGTAAATCTTATATCCTGGTATTTTGTTCTAAAACAAATTTACGTGGTAAAATTTAAGGGTGGTGCAAACAACAGCTGAAGAACATTTGGATCCAACGAGCGAAATAACTTTAGAGGGAGTAAAAGCCCGTGCTGTTAGAGGAGTAGCGGTCTTGACCGGTAGAACTTTTATACTCAGCGTAATTTCACTTACGGCAACCGGGTTTCTTACAGTCTTTCTTGAGCCGGCTGAATTCGGAGTTTTCTTTATAATATCTGCAATCGTTAATTTTTTGGCTTATTTTTCCGACGTCGGACTTGCCGCAGCTCTTATTCAGAAAAAAGAATCCGTAAGTGATGAAGAGTTGAGGACGACTTTTACTATTCAGCAGGTTTTAGTAATATCATTATTTTTCCTGCTTATTGTAGCGACACCTTTTTTGGAAAGTTACTATTCCTTGTCTCCTGAGGGAAAAATTCTTCTTTATGCCTTGGGGTTGTCTCTCTTTCTTTCTTCCCTAAAGACCATCCCTTCAGTTTTATTGGAAAGGGAGCTTGATTTTCCCAAACTTGTTCTCCCTCAGGTACTTGAAAACGTTGTTTATAACATCGTCGCGGTTTACTTAGCCTGGAGAGGATTTGGAATAGCGAGTTTTACATATGCAGTTCTGGCTCGCGGATTTGTAGGTTTAACTGCAATATATATTCTTAAACCTTGGCTTCCGGGTATATCCTTTGATAAAAAATCTCTCAAAAAATTATTATCTTTCGGAGTTCCATATCAAGCCAACACTCTTTTGGCGACTATAAAGGACGACGGGATGACGGCATTTTTGGGAGGAATTCTGGGAGCGACGGGAATTGGCCTATTGGGATGGTCACAAAAGTGGGCATATATGCCGCTACGACTTTTTATGGATCATGTATTAAAAGTTACTTTTCCTGCTTTTTCCAGAATGCAGGATAACAGGGAACATTTGACCAGAGCAATAAACCGCTCAATTTTTTTTGTTTGCTTTTTGGTTTTTCCGGCAACAGCAGGTCTATTGGTTTTAGCGCCTTTGTTAATCAAGATAATTCCTCGTTATGACAAATGGGAATTGGCACTTCTACCGCTTATGTTGGTGAGCGTGAATACCTTTTTTGCAGCCGCTACAACCCAAATTACTAACTTATTTAATGCAATCGGTAAAATAAAAACTACTTTTAAATTAATGATTATGTGGACGGTTCTTACCTGGGGGCTAGTTCCATTTTTGGGAAAGATGTATGGGGTAAACGGAGCGGCTGTCGGTTATGCTCTAGTGGGATTAAGTTCGGTTATTGCACTTTACGCCGGCCACAAAGTGGTTTCATACAACTTTTTTGAAAGTATAATAAAACCTGCGATTGGAACCGTAGTAATGTTGCTGGTTCTTTTACTTATCCGTTCTGTTCTTCCTGCAGAGCTTTCAAGTGTCTGGATAATGATTGGGATAGGTTCAATTTTTTATTTTGTAACGATGTATTTTTTGGTCGGTTCTTCAATCTTAGTTGATGCTAAAAAAGGCGTTAAATCAATTTTTTCAAGAGGTTAATTATAAGGGCTGGTTTTTAATTCTTTTTGGAACTTTAACCTGGTCCCTTACTATGGTTAAAAGCGGCCTGGTGTATAAGATCGGGATGGGGTTTTGGGGACCGAACGGACACGACGGCGTTTGGCATATAGCCCTTGCTCAAAGTTTGGCTAATGGTTCCTGGAGTATGCCTATATTTTCCGGTGAGTTGATAAGAAACTATCACGTAGGGTTTGATTTGATCCTAACAATTATTCATAAAATAACTTTTATCCCGATTACAACTCTATATTTTCAGATACTGCCCCCAATCTTGGCATTTCTAATCGGTTTATTTGTTTATTTATTTGTTCTATCTTGGGCGAGATCCAAAACAGCCGCTTGGTGGGCAACTTTTTTTGTCTATTTTGCAGGTGGATGGGGATGGTTAGTTACTTTATTTCGAAACGGCGAAATCAGCGGAGAGTCAGTCTTTTGGTCACAGCAGTCTGTATCAACTCTTGTAAATCCACCCTTCGCATTGTCTCTTGTTTTTATTTTTGCAGGTTTATATTTTCTCATCAAAGGTTTGAAAGTTCGAAAATCCCATACTACTAACTACATGCTACTTGCTACTTTTTTATTCGGAATATTAATTCAAATAAAAGTTTACGCAGGAATACTTGTTTTATTTGGTCTTTTTGCTGCGGGGTTTTGGAGGATGCTAAAAAGAGGCGGAATTGATTTGATGAAAGTTTTTACCGGGTCTTTAATTATTTCAATTCTTATTTTTTCTCCGTTCTCAAGAGATATCGGGCAAACTATAAATTATCAGCCTTTTTGGTTTTTAGAAACTATGGTTAGTTCACCGGACAGGTTTTATTGGCCAAAGATGGCCAGTGCAATTGCAAATTATAAATTGGCCGGAAATTGGCTAAAACTGTTTTTAGCTTATGGAGTTACTTTTGCGATTTTTTGGTTTGGAAACTTGGGTATTAGGGTTATAAAAGTACCACTTTTTTTTAAACATATAAGAAATATTAGAGAACTTTCATATATAGAAGTATTTTTTTATAGCGTCATAGGAATGGGTGTTGTCATTCCAACGCTCTTTGTTCAAAAAGGAACTCCATGGAACACAATTCAATTTTTTTATTATTCGTTAGTATTTTCAGGGATTTTAGCTGGAGTGTTTTTAGGAGAATTTATCGATAAAGTGAATCTAAACACAAGGGAGATACCGGGTTCGCCAATAAGAATCCGTACCTGGTACGGGACTGTGATTGTTGTTGTTTTACTTGCAATTACTACTACTTTTGGGACTTTAAGACATTATTTACCGACAAGACCACCGGCGATGATTTCTATTGACGAATTAGAGGCTTTGGAATTTTTATCCAAACAACCGAATGGAGTTGTTTTAACCCAACCGTTTGGCAAGGAAGCGGCAGATACCGCCGCCGCACATCCTCCCCGACCGCTGTATTTATACGAATCCACTGCTTATGTTTCGGCTTTTTCAGGCAAACCAACTTATTTGGAAGACGAGGTTAATTTGGAAATAACGGGGTATGACTGGAGAGAAAGAAGAAGACTAGTTGAGCCATTTTTCGGAGAGAACTGTAAGATAGATAAAAGTTTCTTTTCAAGGGAAAATATCTCTTATGTTTATTTAGTAAAGCAGAATTTCTGCAACAGAGAATTTGAAAATTTTGCAGATAAAATATTTGAAAATCTGGAGATCGTAATATATAAGATCACGTAAATAGACTTCTTCTCAGATTCCTTAAATATTTTTTATATACAAATTAAAGTATTTTAGGTATAAAATTAGCTTGTGGAAAAGATTTCGGTAGTTGTTAATACCTTGAACGAGGAAAAGAACTTGCCTCGAGCTTTATCTTCTGTTAAAGATTTTGCTGATGAAATAGTTGTTGTTGATATGAAATCTGATGACAACACTCAAGGAATTGCACGTAAAATCGGAGCCAAAGTATTTGAACACGAGCGAACCGGTTATGTAGAGCCTGCAAGAAACTACGCAATTTCAAAAACGACGGGAGATTGGATTTTGGTTCTCGATGCTGATGAAGAACTTCCTACTAACCTTAAAAAAGAACTCAAAAATTTAGTAGAACATCCGACAGCTGATTACTACCGAATTCCTAGAAAAAATATCGTTTTCGGAAAATGGATTAAGCATTCCCGCTGGTGGCCTGACTACAATATCCGCTTTTTCAAAAAAGGATTCGTTTCCTGGAACGAGATTATTCATTCGGTGCCGACGACAAAGGGTAAAGGACTTGATCTGGAACCAGGGGAGGAAACTGCTATAACTCATTATCATTATGAGACAGTTGAACAGTATATCGAAAGACTAAATAGATATACCTCGGAGCATGCCAAAAATAAGATTGCCGACGGCTATAAATTCGACTGGTCGGATCTGGTCAGAAAACCCATGAATGAGTTTTTGAGTAGATATTTTCAGGGTGAGGGATACAAAGACGGGCTTCACGGGTTTACTCTTGCCTCTCTTCAGGCGGTTTCGGAGCTGGTAATGTATCTTAAAATTTGGCAAAGGGAAAGGTTTCCCGAAAAGCACTTTGATATAGAAGAGGTTGTTAACGAAATGAAAGAAGCAGAAAGCGATCTTCATTATTGGGAAAGTGACGCGCTTCTGAAGGAAGTTGGAGGATTGAAGCACAGGATTAAGAGGAAGTTAAAATTATGAAGGTCTTCATCGTAATCCTTAATTGGAATCGTCCTGATGATACCCTCGATTGTCTAAAATCTGTCGAGAAATTACAAATTACAAATTACAAATTACAAATCGTGATAGTTGATAACGCTTCTTCCGATGACTCCGTAAAATTAATTAGAAATTTCATTAAAAATAGATCTAATGTGGAGGTTGTTGTCAATAAAGTTAACATTGGTTTTGTCGGGGGGAATAATGTAGGAATCAGTTATTCTTTAGATCAGGGTGCTGATTATGTAATGGTTTTAAATAACGATACCGTCGTTGATAAAAATTTGTTAACTGAGTTTTTAAAGGCCTCAAAGAAATATCCGAAAGCCGGTATTCTTTCTCCGAAAATATATTTTGCTCCTGGTTTTGAATTTCACAAGGATCGTTATATTAAAGATAATTTAGGAAAAGTTTTATGGTATGCCGGTGGACAGATAGATTGGGATAATGTTTACGGGAAAAATCGCGGGGTAGACGAAGTGGACAAAGGACAGTATGACAAAGTAGAAGAGATAGATTTTGCAACAGGAACATGTATGTTTATGAGTAGGAAAGCATTAGAGAATATAGGATTATTTGACAAAAAATATTTTATGTACTACGAGGACATGGATTTGTCGATGAGAATCAAGAAAGCCGATTTCAAAGTTCTTTATATACCTTCCGCAATTGTTTGGCACAAGGTTGCCCAAAGCTCAGGAATCGGAAGTGGTTTGAACGACTATTTTACTACAAGAAATAGATTGTTATTTGGCATGAGATATGCAAAATTAAGAACAAGGGTTGCGTTATATCGCGAAGCCTTACGATTCTTATTATCAGGAAGAGTTTGGCAGAAAAAAGGTGTTTTGAATTTTTACTTGGGAAGGTTTGAGAAAGGATCATGGCATTAAAAATTTCAGCAGTTATTATTGCACAAAACGAAGAGAAGAAAATCGGAGATTGTTTGGAATCGGTTAAGTGGGTTGATGAAGTAATAGTTATAGACAATGAATCTACGGACAAGACGGCGGCTATTGCAACGAAATTTGGCGCTAAAGTAGTAAATTTTAGAGGTGGGACATATAGTACCAGAAAAAATAAGGGGGCGGAGGAAGCAAAAGGAGAATGGTTACTCTATATTGACGCAGACGAAAGGGTTACTCCTGAGTTAAGGAAAGAGATCGAGGATAGAGTATTAAAAAACCCTACAGAAACGGTTATTTATGCTATTCCCAGGAGAAATATAATTCTTGGTCGAGAACTTCATCATGGAGGTTGGTGGCCGGACTATGTCAAACATTTGATTAAAAAAGACTCTTTTAATGGTTGGAAGGGAGATCTTCACGAGGAACCTATTTTTGATGGAGAGCTGGGCCATTTAAAGGGTGCGTTACTACACATTAAGCACGATAACTTGTCGGAAATGGTAGAAAAAACAAATGACTGGTCGAATATCGAGGCAAGACTGATGTATGAAGCCAATCATCCCCCGATGAATATTTTTAGGTTTGTTTCGGCAATGTTTAGGGAATTTTGGTTGAGAATGATAAAGCAAATGGCTTTTATGGATGGAGTAGAAGGAACAATTTATGCGATTTACCAAGTTTATAGTCGATTTATTAGTTATGCGAAGTTGTGGGAAATGCAATTAAAAGATCAAAATTAAAATGAAGGCGGCTATCTACAATCCTTATCTTGACACTCTTGGTGGTGGAGAGAAGTATACGATGGCATTTGCACAAGCCTTGGTTAATGCTGGCTACAAAGTTGATGTTCAATGGAAAAGTACTTCAATCAAAAAAAGCTTGGAAAAAAGATTTGGAATGAGACTAAAAGATATAGATTTTATCCATACAATCAATCGTGGTGATGGATACGATGTCTGTTTTTGGGTTTCTGACGGAAGTATACCATTGCTTCGTGCACACAAAAACTTTCTTCATTTTCAGTTTCCTTTTAAAGATGTTAATGGCCGGTCACTTTTAAATAAAATGAAACTTTTTCGGGTAGACGAAATTATATGTAATTCATATTTTACAAAAGGATTTATTGATAAAGAGTACGGAGTTGACGCCCAAGTTATTTATCCACCAGTTGATGTTGTTTCCTTCAAACCAAAAAGAAAAGAAAATAGTATTCTATACGTCGGTAGATTTTCCCAACTTGAACAGGCGAAAAACCAACATATTTTAGTTGCGGAGTTCAAAAAATTATGTAAAGGTGGTGTTAAAGACTGGAAACTTATTCTCGCAGGAGGAGTAGAGGTGGGGGTTGGTAATTACATTGATAAACTTGCGAAATCTTCAAAAGATTATCCAATAGAAATAATCAAAAGCCCGAGTTTTGAAGAATTAAAGAACCTTTATGGAAAAGCAAAGGTGTTTTGGTCGGCCGTTGGGTGTGGTATCGACGAAAACAAAGAACCCAAAAAGGTTGAACATTTTGGTATCTCAGTTGTTGAAGCAATGGTCGCAGGGGTAGTTCCCGTCGTTTTTTCAGCTGGGGGTTACAAAGAAATAGTCGCTGACGGCTATAATGGGTTTTTGTGGGAGACTAAAAGAGAGTTTATTAAAAAGACCAAAGAATTATTAAATAACCCTAAGTTATTAAGAAATATTTCTTTGCAGGCAAAACATGATGCTAATGTATATGAATATGAAAGATTTGAAGCCGAGGTTGGCGAACTTCTATATTAGATTTTTGACATGGACCAAAGGTAACTGGCCTTTTTTGGTTATTATTTTTATTGCCCTTGTCTTTTTTTACCCTGTTTTATTTCAAAAGAGAATCCCGCTGCCTACTGATGCTTTGGTTGGGGCACACATTCCTTGGACAGAAACCGTGTGGGAGGGCTATCCTGCGGGAGTACCTATCAAAAATCAAGAAATCACTGATGCAATTTCTCAATTTTATCCATGGAGATCTTTAGCGGGGGAATTTTGGAGAGCAGGAAAAGTGCCTCTTTGGAATTTCTATATGTTTAATGGAACTCCGTTTCTTGCAACTCTCCATTCTGCGGTTTTATATCCTTTGAATTTTATTTATTTGCTATTTAGAGACGAGAACGCTTGGAGCATTTTGGTTTTTTTGCAAATAGTGCTTTCAGGAATTTTTACGTATATTTTGCTCAGAAGTTTTAAATTGAGAAAAGAAGCTTCCATTTTAGGAGGTCTGGCTTTTGCTTTTTCGGGGTACATGATTGCCTGGTTGGAATTTACTACGGGAGGACATGCAGGGCTTTGGTTACCATTACTTTTATATTTTGAAAGGAGGTTAATATTGTCAAAAGATTTCCGATATTTCTTTGTACTTCCACTTACTTTTTTTATGATTTTTACCGCAGGAGATTTTCAGGTACCTTTATATATTACTCTGACATATTTTATGTTTGGGATTTATGAAGTAATCTTTGAGAAAGATGTAGATATACATAGGTTTAAAAAGCTTGTTTTAATATTCTTGGCATTTTTACTCGGAGTACTCCTTGCGGCTCCTCAACTTTTACCTACTATTGAACTTTTTTCGGTTTCGGTTAGAGTTGGCGATCCTTATATCAAACAATATTTTTATGGTTTAATGGATTGGGAAAAAATTACAAATTTTATCTGGCCGGATTTTTTTGGAAACATTGTTACCAGAAATTACTGGGGTAAATACGGATTTCACGAATATTTAAGTTACGTAGGGATAATACCTTTGGTGTTAGTATTTTACTCTCTTTTTCTTAAGAAATTGAACACAGAAAAGTTTTTTTGGTTATTACTTTTATTGAGTTTATTATTTCTCTTCCCTACTCCTTTGGCATTCTTGCCTTACAAATTAAAAGTTCCCGGACTCGGCACCAGTTCCGCAAGTAGAATTATTTTCTTAACCGATTTCTGTCTTGCGGTTTTATCGGCCTACGGGTTTGATAAGTGGCTAAGCACTAAAAATCGTCTTTTCTTGAAAGTGCTTGTTTATTTTATGGCGATAAACTTAGGGATCGGGCTGGGTTTGTTGATTAATATTCTGATAATGAACAAACCCCTTGATGTTCCATTTCCGGTATTAGCCAACTTAAAAGTGTCTTTAAAAAATATGATTCCTCAAGCTTTGATTCTGTCTTTTATGACTTTGATTTTATTGTTCTCTTTTAAGGTAGAGAAGATAGTTAAAAATAAAAAGATATTAAAATCAATTATATTTATAACTTCGTTATCGATAATAATACTGACTTCTCTTGATCTTCTCCGATTTTCCTTGAAAAATACTCCCTTTGGACCGCTTAGGTTTTTGTATCCGTCAACAAAAACCATAGATTTTCTGCAAAAACAAACACAACCTTTTAGAATTGCTGGTGGAATGCCAACAAATCTTTTTATGCAGTATAAGTTTTTCTCAGGAGAAGGTTATGACCCGATATACCCTTTCAGGAATTCTGAATGGTACTCCATTGTTGACTGGGGTAATACTACTAACTTAAGCGGAAGATATGGATTAATTCATTATTTTACGTCTCCTTTAATAAATTTCGCAAATATTAAGTATATTATGGATTATAAAAAAGATGTTTGGAGACAGATCAATAAAGATGGTAATTTTTATGAAGGAGTTGAACCACCGCGTTATAAAGAAGTTTACCAAAATAGCAGAATATATATTTTTGAAAATACAGAGAGCCTGCCTTATATCTGGCTAACTAATCGGTACGAAGTCATAAAAGATTCTGGCAAACTTATAGATAGACTTAATGGTTCTCACAAACCTCTATTACTACTGGAGTCGGACCCCGGGGTTCTTTTGGCTAAGTCGGAATCCATTTATAGCGTTAGTGAAATACGAAAGGAATATAACGAGATTAGTTTCAATGTTGTGGCTGATGGAAATAGTCTTCTTTTTCTTTCAGAATCTTTTTACCAAGGCTGGAAGGCATATGTTGACGGACAGGAGGAAAAAATATTTAGAGCGAATTATATTTTCCAGTCAATTTTTATTCCAAAAGGAGATCATAAAATACGTTTTATTTATCAGCCGGTTTCGTTTAAAATAGGTAAGTGGATAAGTCTTTCCACACTGATTTTCTTAATTGGTTATTTTATCTATGAAAAAAAGCGCCTCAAAACTCGCAAAGGAACTTCATGAACACGTTCCCCCTGATTGGTATTATAGGGCTATAAATTATGATAGAAATTTTATTCGTAAATATGTTCATCTGAATCGTTTCAGGGAGGTAGGAAAACTTATCGAACCTAATGGAGGAAAAATTCTTGATATAGGCTGCGCAGATGGAGTGTTTACAAAGGTGATCCTTGATAAAAGTAGAGCCGATAAAGTTATAGGCATCGATGTTTTGGAGAGATCCATTGCCTGGGCCACTAAACATTGGAAGCATGAAAAACACTTGGAATTTGAGGTAGTAGATGCGCACAAACTACCTTTTAAAAATAAAGAGTTTGACGCAGTATTTGCCTTAGAAGTACTTGAGCACGTTTTTGAACCTGTTAAAGTACTAGGGGAAATAAAACGGGTCTTGAAAAATGATGGCTATATTATCTTTTTGGTTCCTGCGGAAACTTTTCTTTTTAAATTCATTTGGTATTTTTGGACAAAATATACCAAAAGCCGCATTTGGAAAGAAACCCATATTCATGCGTACAGCGGTAATTTTATGGTAAAACTTGTTAAGGTTTTAGGATTTAAAATTGAAGTCGATAAAAAAATAATTTTCGGAACACTTCATTTGATAAAAGCAAGGAAGAAATAATTCTATGAGGCATGATGTTTCCATAATAATACCAATTTTTAACACGAAGGAACTGATAGCGAAAAATTTACCCGGCATAATTGAAGCTAAACGGGATGTAAAAAATCGTATAACAGAAGTAATCGTGGTTGATGACGCTTCAGTCGACGGAAGCTATGATTTTGTAAAGAAAAACTTTGCCGAGGTTAAGTTGATTAGACACAAATTTAATAGAGGATTTTCGGCTTCTATAAATACAGGCGCACGGAGTGCCAAGGGAAAACTTCTTGCTCTCTTAAATAGCGACGTTACTCCGCAAAAGAATTTTCTGACTAGCATTTTTAAGCATTTCGAAAAGCAAGAAGTTTTTGCAGTGTCACTTCATGAGAAAGATTTTTCTTGGGCAAAAGGCTTTTTTAAAGAAGGATTTGTTGAGCATGCGCCTGGAAAACAATTGAATGAAGCCCACGAAACATTTTGGGTGAACGGCGGAAGCGGTGTATTTCGACGTGATTATTGGATGCGATTGGGCGGTTTGGACGAGAGACTTTTTAGTCCATTTTATTGGGAGGATATTGATATTTGTTATCGTGCCGCGAAGCGCGGTTTAATAAATGTCTGGGAGCCGGAAGCAAAAGTGATTCATTTACACGAATCGACGATAAAAAAACTTTCCAAAAGATATGTCCAAACCATCAGGGAGAGAAATCAGCTTTTATTCATTTGGAAAAATATTACGAGTCCGAACCTGTTTAGAAAACATTTAACCGGGCTTACGCGAAGGATGGTTTATCACCCCGGTTATATTAGGATTGTCCTCATGGCCATTTCTCACGCCAGATCTATTTTGAAAGCTCGCAAAAAAGAGAAAAAGGAGAGTAAAGTTTCTGACGAAGCAATTTTTACCAAATTCAAATGAAAGACCTTTCAATAGTTATCGTCAACTGGAACACAAAGGAGCTAGTTTTAGATTGTATAAATTCAATCATTGAGTCCAAAACAAAGGTTAAGTATGAAATTATAGTCGTAGATAACGGATCAACAGAAGGTTCGGTTGAGGCACTGAGAAAGATTAAAGAAATAAAATTGATAGAAAATAAAGAAAACTTGGGATTTGCAAAAGCTAATAATCAAGGAATTAAAATAGCAGAAGGTAAATATATTCTACTTCTTAATTCAGACACTAAAGTAAAAAGGGGTTCGATAGATAAACTTTATAAATTTGCAAAAGAAAAAGCTGGCGCTGGGGTCGTGGGATCGAGACTTTTAAACCCCGATGGAAGTATTCAAGCTTCTTGTTTTAGATTCCCAACAATAATTAGTGCAATAAATGAATACTGGCTAGGACAAAGAGGATTAACCGCGAAATATATACCAGATAATTCGACCCCCACTCAAGTAGATGTAGTTGTGGGTGCTTCCTTTCTTATTACTCCTCAAGCGATAAAAAAAGTGGGATTATTGGACGAGAGATTTTTTTTCTTTTTTGAGGACTTAGATTACTGTCGAAGAGTTTATAAGGAAGGTCTTAAGGTATATTATTTACCGGAATCTGAAGTTGTGCACTACCACGGCTCGTCAATTAGAAAAGTTGTAACTAAAGATGATTCTTGGAGAAGCCTTATTCCCGGAAGCAAAATTTATCACGGGATTATTAAACATTACATAATTAATTTTATAATCTGGTCGGGACAAAAATGGCAAAAATTATTTCGCTAATCACTAAACATAAATTACTAATAGTTATTCTTGTGATTGCTGGCTTCTTTCGTTTATGGAAAATTTCAGAAGTTCCCGTATCGCTTTTTTCGGATGAATTGGATGTTGGATATCAGGCATATTCAATAACTAAGACCGGAAAAGATTATGTGGGGAACCCATGGCCCTTATATTTTCAATCTTATGCAGATTTTAGAGCCCCGGTTTATATTTATTCAGCCGTTCCAACCATAGCATTATTTGGAATTACTCAGCTTGGTGTTAGATTACCTGCGATTATTTTCGGGGTATTAGGAGTTTTGGCGATCTATTTGTTGTCAAACGAATTGGTTAGTAAAAAATTTGGATTTTGGAATTTGGATTTTGGAATTTTGCCAGCAATTGTGCTGGCAATTTCCCCCTGGCATCTGCAGTACTCGCGAGCGGCGTTTGAGGTAACAGAACTCCTTTTTTTTCTAATGATGGGACTTTATTTTTTCTTTAAATCAGTTAATACCAGTCATCCTGAATTTAGTTCAGGATCTAAGAAGGAGATGCTGAAACAAGTTCAGCATGACAATAACAGTAAATGGCTCCCTTATTCTGCAGTTTGCTTTGGTCTAACTCCTTGGATTTATAGTACGGCGAAGTTGTTTACGCCAGCACTTTTAATTTTCTTGGTAATAGTATTCAGAAAAGAAATTTTTTCTATCTCTAAAAAGAACATTATTTACGCACTTATAACTTTAGGGATTTTTGCTATTCCCATGGTTTATACCATTTTTTCTGGAAGCGGTGGGCAAAGGTTCAGTTACATCAGTATTTTTACGGATCCTACGACTAACGGTGAAGTCGCATCTCTAAGACTTATTGACGCTCAAGTTGAGGGCGGAGTAAACAGAAACGTTTTACAAAAAGTAAGTACCAGACTAATTCATAACAAATATTTTTATTGGGGATCGAAAATCACTAATAACTATTTCGAAACATTTTCGTCTCAATTTCTTTTTGTCAAAGGAGATTTGAATTTACGCCATTCGCCCGAAGGAATCGGTCAATTTTACAAAGTCGAAGCTTTAATGTTAATTTTGGGTGCGGCGCTGTTTTTTGTTTTTTTTAAGGACAGAAAAATTAAATTACTAATAGCTTTTTGGATTTTGTTTGGAGTAGTCCCATCGGCGATAACCCGTGATGGAGGACATCATGCAACGCGTCTGATTTTAATCCTTCCACCGCTAGTTATTCTGATCTCTTATGGAATAGTTCAAAGCATTAGTCTTTTTAGTAATCATTGGAAAAAATATTTAGCCTTAATATATTTTGGATTTTGGATTTTGTCATTCGGATTTTATTTACACACTTATTATATTCATAATCCTTGGTATTCCGAGAGAGACTGGCACGCAGGTTATAAAGAGGTCATTCAGTCTATTAAAGAGATGGAGGGAAGTTACGATAAAATTATTATTACAAACGCGCTCGATCAGCCTTATATTTTTTTTGCGTCTTACTATCCCTACCCTCCTAAAGAATGGCAGAAGGGTTTTGAAGAAGAATATGTGGAAGGTTTTGGTAAATTGAAACACATTAATAAATTTTACTTTGGTCAAGTAGGAGAAGAAGGTATTGAGAGCCTGCAGGCAGTTTTAGAGGAAAAAACCTTATATATCGCGGCTCAAAGAGAGCTTGGGGAAAACTTGATAATGGAACCAACTAAAACTCCTGAAGGACTTGACTTGGTTAAAGCAATTTCTTACCCTTCCGGTGAACCCGCTTTCTACCTTTTCGAACGAGGGGAGAAATGACAAGCTCTGATTATGCTTTCATAAAGAGGTGGGATATAATTTTAAAAGATTATGGCAAATATAGACATTTCTGTTATTGTTCCTTTTTATAATGAAGAAAAGAATTTGGAAGTGCTTAATGAAGAACTGGTAAAAGTATTGAGCAGACTTAGTATTAATTCAGAAGTTATCTATGTTAATGATGGAAGTTCCGACAGATCACTCGAAATTTTGCAAAAAGAAGTTGAAAAGGACAAGAAAGATAATGTTCAAATAAAAATTGTCACATTCACAAAGAATTTTGGTCAAACTGCAGCCGTAGTTGCTGGTATCGACAATTCGAGGGGTGAGCTTATTTCTTTTCTTGACGCGGATTTGCAAAATGACCCACAGGACATTCCCAGATTTTTAGACAAAATGAAAGAAGGTTATGATGCAGTATTTGGTTGGAGGAAAGAAAGAAAAGACGCAACACTACGAAGTCTTCTTTCAAAGATTGCTAACAGGATTATCAGCTTTGTTTTTTCTTATCCTTATCATGACGTTGGTTGCTCTGCCAGAGTCGTCAAAAAAGAATATTTGAAGAACCTCCAGCTGTATGGGGAATTGCATCGGATAATGCCCGTTCTTATTTACTTAAAAGGTGCGAAAATTGGGGAGATAGTTGTAAAGCATCGGGAAAGGTATGAAGGAAAATCGAAGTACGGATTCGAAAGAATTGTAAAAACACTGATAGACATAATTACAGTTAAGTTTTTGAGCTCCTACGGAACGAGACCGGCCTACGTTTTTGGAACCTTCGGTCTCGGGAGTCTATTTATAAGCGGCCTTGCACTAATAGGTTCTGCTTATAAAAAACTATTCTTGGGCGTTTTCGTTCATAAGGATCCTTTATTTTTAATTGCAATATTTTTTGGGCTGGTAGGAATTCAGTTTATTATGATGGGTCTTTTGGCGGAACTTCAGGTTCGAACCTACTTTGAATCTCAAAACAAACCAATATATGAAGTCAGAAACATAGAAAAATATTAATGTGTGGAATTGCTGGATATGTTGATTTTTCTTCGGAAACAAACCCTTTGGTCATAAAGAAAATGACGGACGAGATTGTCTATCGTGGGCCGGATTCTTCTGGAGAGTATGTAAGCAAGGATAATATTGCAGGACTAGGAATTAGGCGCCTGAGTATCATTGATCTTAAAACTGGCGATCAGCCGATAAAAAATGAAGACGGAAGCGTAATTGTTGTTTTTAATGGTGAAATTTACGGTTATAGGCATCTGAGAGAAGATCTCCTCAAAAAGGGACATAAATTAAAAACCAAAAGTGATACGGAAGTACTCGTGCATTTATACGAGGAATACGGCGAGGATATGCCCAAGTTTTTAAATGGAATGTTTGCCTTTGCAATTTGGGATGAGAATAAACAAAAATTATTTCTTGCCCGCGATAGGGCAGGAATAAAGCCGCTTTACTATTCGAATTTTAACGGCATTTTTGCGTTCGGCTCGGAACCCAAAACAGTACTTTCGCATCCTAAGTTTTCAAAGACCCTCAATTCTGCCGCACTTTCGACATATATGTACTTCGGCTACTTACCGACGGAAATATCTATGTTCAAAAACGTTTTTAAGCTTCTTCCGGGAAGCAGTTTAACCCTGACAAAATCCGGGCTGAAAATAAAAAAGTATTGGAGGATGGCTTTTGATAAATTCTCAGATGCTAATCTTGATGAGCTTTTGGATAGGGCAGTAACAGATCAATTGATAGCAGATGTGCCTGTAGGAGTTTTTTTGAGTGGCGGTTTGGATTCCAGTCTTATTTCCTATTACATAACAAAACATAAAAGAAAAATGAAGTCATTTTCGATATCGTTTGAGCAGAAAAGCTACAATGAGTCGGATTATTCTTTTGCGGTAGCCAAACATTTGGGGATAGAGCATTATACTGAGGAATTAAAAGTAACAGAGATACCTGTATTATTTAAAAAAATTTCTGAAAAATTAGATGAGCCTATGGCGGATGCTTCTTTGATTCCTACTTACAAACTAAGTGAGTTTGCAAGGAAACATGTTACGGTTGCGCTTTCCGGAGACGGGGGCGACGAACTTTTCGGTGGTTATCCGACATATCAGGCGCATATAATTGCGGACTTTTTTAAGTATTTTCCTCAAAGAGTGTTGAATATGGGAATTAAAATGTTTTCACTTTTGCCGGTCTCTTATGAAAATTACCCGTTAAGCCACGTTGGCACAACTTTTCTGCAGGGAGTTAAGAAAGAGCCTTTGGAAAGGCAGATTTTTTGGATGCACACTTTCTTTTTTGACAACGGTATGCCTCTTAAAAAACCGAGTCTGAATTTTAAAAAATACCTGCCTAACTTAGATGAATTTGATCCCGTCAAAAGGGCCATGATAGCCGATTTTTTTACTTATCTTGCGGATGACTTATTGGTAAAAACCGACCGTGCTTCGATGTTTAATTCACTTGAGGTTAGGGTACCATATCTGGACAATAATCTAATTGATTTTGCTTTCTCGCAGGATTCGCGGAAGCATGCAAGTTTGTTTGAAACAAAAAAAATACTTAGAAACCTCGCCCGGAGATATTTACCGAAGGACGTCGCAAACCGGCCAAAAAAAGGCTTTGGGATGCCTGTCGGAAAATGGTTAAGAGAAGATTTGAAGGATTTTGGAAATGATGTGCTTTCTTACAATAATCTTTACGATTTCCTGGATAAAAGGCAAGTTATGAATTTGTGGACAAAACATCAGAAAGGTACAGAAAATAACGGCGGTGCTATTTGGCAATTAGTCATGTTATCAGGTTGGTTAAAGCACTTCTCTTGAGTTACAATTGTTTTGTGAAGATAAAATTATTTGTGAAAAAAAACGCTCTGCTTTATCTGATAATTGCTATTAGTGTGTTTTTTAGAATTTGGAAATTGGATAAGGTTCCAATAGAGCTATTTGGTGATGAAGTAGATGCTGGAATTCAGGCTTATTCAATATTAAAGACGGGAAAGGATGTTTTTTCTAACCCGTACCCCGTTATTTTCCATTCATTCTCTGAATACAGACTTCCTTTACAGATTTATTCAATGGCAGTAACGATAGGACTTTTTGGAATGACTGAAATTGGAGTAAGGCTAGCCAGCGTTATTTTCGGAGTACTGTCTATTTTCGGAGTCTATTTCCTTGCCAAAGAGCTTATAAACAGGAAAGTTGCCATTATTGCGGCATTATTTCTTTCAATTTCTCCCTGGCACCTGCAGTTTTCGAGGCAAGCCAATGATTCGGGTTTTATCCTGCCGTTCTTATTATTCGGGTTATGGTTTTTTATTAAAGGACTGAAAAAATATAGGTACATGGTGATTTCTTCGATGCTTTTCTCCTTATCATTTTATGGATACGCTACATCGGCGCTTTTTACACCTCTTTTAGTATTGTTTTTGTTTTTTATTTACAGAAAGACATTTTTAAATTATGGTATGAAGAAGATTGCCGCGTTAGCATTTGTTGTTCTTTTGGTCTTAATTCCATACTTAAACGCGAGCATAAAAGGATCGACGACGGGGAGATTTAGTTACATATCAGTTTTTAACGACGAAAACGTTAAGAAGGATTCTGCTGGGAAATTACTGATATCGACCTCGCCCGTTTCCAGACTTTTTTATAACAATAAATCATTGGCTTTATCGAAAGTAATCACAAATTACTTAAACTCATATTCTACTAATTTTTTACTAACATTGGGGGATCCTGACCTAAGAAATTCTGTCGGGGCAATGGGAGAACTTTATTACTTTGATATAGTCTTTATCATCATTGGTGTATTTTTTTTACTGACGAAGAATTACAGAAAAGATAAAAAAATTATGATATTGTTTACTTGGCTTCTGATAAGTCCGGTTCCCTCCTCTTTAACTTCAGACGGCGCCAGCCATGCCGCGAGACTTATCTTAATGCTTCCGCCTTTGATAATATTCTCGGCCGTCGGGTTTCATAGTTTAATTAGCACGTCTGGTAAGATTTTGAAAAAAGTGATTCTTGTAGGAATAATTTTTACTATGGTTATCAATATAATTTATTATTTTAATCAATACTACGTTATTTGGCCTCGCGAAAGCTGGAGATTTTGGCAAACGGGTTACAAAGAAATGTTTAACTATGTTAAAAGCGTTGAGGGGGATTTCGAAAGAGTATATTTCAATAATACTTATGAACCGGCCTTACCCCGTTTCCTATTTTGGTATAAATATGATCCAAAACTTTTTTCTAAGGAGTTTGAAGATGATAAGCATATACCCGATATTGTGCCTGGTTTTAACGGATTTAAGCTAGGGGAAAAATATTATTTTGGGCAAATACAAAAGCCGGTTGAAAACTTAGCAAAAGAAGGAAGTTTGATTGTAGCTTCTGCTCGTGACGACATTACAAACCCGAATATATTTAACAATCCCAACCTGAAACTTTTAAAGGTTGTTGTTTCCCCAGTCGACACTCCGATATTTTATATTTTTACGGGAGTTAATAATAATGAATCTAAAAATGAAAAATAAATCACTGCTATTTGCAATTATAGTCCTCGCGTTTCTATTAAGATTTGTCGGAATCTCAAAGTATCCGATTGGCTTTACGCAGGATGAGGCTGGACTTGGATATGAAGCATACTCTTTGCTTTCAACCGGAAAAGACAGTTGGGGAAATTCATTTCCTCTAACATTGCGCTCTTTTGGTGATTTCAAGCTTCCCTTATATTCTTATTTAGCCGTGCCCACTGTCGCAATCTTCGGTTTAAATAAATTCGCTGTTAGACTTCCAAACGCCTTACTAGGAACAGCTGCGGTTTATATAATCTATCTTTTAGTTAATGAACTACAAAAGAGGGTAAAAAACCAATCACCAACCAGCAAAGCTGGCCAAGCTTCGCTTATCACCAATCACCAATCACTCGCTAGCATAGCTGCGCTACTCCTTGCGATTTCCCCTTGGCACATCTCTCTATCTCGGGGGGCATTTGAAGCAAATTTAACCACTTTTTTTATGCCGTTCGGAATCTGGGCTTTTCTTAAAGGTTTAAAAACTCCAAGCTGGATGATTTTATCTTCCATCCTCTTTGGACTTAATTTTTATTCCTACCATTCCGCAAGAGTGTTGACACCAATAATAGTAATACTTTTGATTTTGTATTTGAAAATATCTGGCAATAATAATTTAATCAATAAAAGTGCGATTTGGAAGTCTATTAAGAGATATAAAATTGCAGTAGTCATTTTGGCAGTATTTTTTTTAAGTAGTTTAGGATCGTTATTTCAGGGGGCGGCATCTCGCGGACTTGACGTAGCACTTATAAACCCGACGGACAAATGGGAATATATGTCCCAAAGAAGATTTGAAGCAATAAAACAAGGAATACCCGCAGAGGTTGCGAGAATATTTTCAAACAAGGTTACATATATTGCCGATAATTTTGTTAGTAATTATCTTTCTTATATTTCACCAATCTTTTTATTTTCTCGGGGGGCGTCTGATGATGGTTATGGGATGATTCCGGGGAGGGGTGTTTTGTATCTAGTTGAAATATTATTTTTAACTTTTTTCTTGATTCAACTGATTAAGGAACAAAAACCTTACCTGATTTTCATTTTTTTGTGGATTATACTTGCTCCGATCCCGGCTGCAATAAGCAAGGCAACAGGTTTTTCGGCAACCAGAGCTGCCGTAATGGTTCCTGCCATTCAAATTGCTTCTGCTTGCGGATTTAATTTTTTCCTCTTGTTTTTAGAGAAATCTTTTAAGAATAAAAATTTTATTATAACCATAAAGACACTCTTTTTTGGTATACTGTTTGCTTCATTAATATTCTTTTTAGAAGATTACCTTTTCCACGCCCCCGTTCATGCTTCGGAATCGATGCAGTATGGAAGAGGAGAGCTTATCAATTATGTTTCGGGAATCGAAGACAAGTATGACAAAATATTTATGAGTAGAACTTTATCCGTGCCTCATATCTGGGTTGCTTTTTATAAAAAGTGGGACCCGAAAGATCATCAGAAAGAGTCTATTGAATGGTTAAAATATGAAGAGGAAGGATGGCAGTACCTTGATCAAATAAGTCAGTATAGTTTGGGCAAGTATACTTTCGGGAGCATTGATTTGGGTAGCCTCAAAAAGGAAAATGCGCTGATAGTAGGTACACCCGAAGAGTTTCCCGAAAGTGCTTTGGTGCTTTCAAAGTTCTATTATCTAAACGGCGAAGAAGCATTTTATGTCGTTGAAAGCAAATCACTTTAATTTAAAAAATGAAAAGATTATTTTTAACATCTAGCTTAAGAAGAGTAATCAAGGATTTAGTTAGACACATTAAAGACTACAAGGGTATGGGTCTAGTTTTTATTACTACAGCATCAGAGGTTGAAGGCGGAAATAAGAAATGGTTGAAAGATGACAGAGATGCTTTGGTTGACGTGGGTTTTAAAGTTGTCGACTATACAATTACAGGAAAAAATGAGAAACAGATAAAAAATGATTTAAATGAGTTTGATGTAATTTGTTTTTCCGGCGGTAGTACTTTATATCTCCTTGAAAAAATACAGGAGAGTAATTGTATAGAAGTTATCAGAGATTTTGTTTTGGATGGGAAAATATATTTTGGTATTTCAGCGGGTTCAGAAATTGCTGCTACTAATGTTTATTCGGTCTATACACCCGATGATGTAAAAAAAGCACTCAACCTAAAAGGATATAATGGACTGGGATTGGTGGATTTTATTATTTTTCCTCATTGGGGTAAAAAAGATTTTGAGAAAGTCTATTTTGACTTTCGATTAAAACACGCTTATACCACAAACGATAAAATAATTCTTTTAACCAACTATCAATATGTAAAAGTTGAAGGTGATATGTATAAAATTGTGGAAGTAGAGAAATGATTAAGTTTGTGTATTTTGATGTTGGTGGAGTTGTAATTAAAGATTTTAGTGGGACTAAAAAATGGCAAGTCTTTAAGAAATTAATAGGTGTAAAGGAGAAAGATAATAAAGAATTTGACCAACTTTATGATGAATACGAGAAAGAGGAGTTAAATTTGACACGACACGTTGATACTCTTATTCCCATTTTTGCTAAAAAGTTTGGAATAAATTTCCCCCCTGGTTTTTCAATGTTTAAATATTTTATTGAACATTTCGAGGAAAACCACTCACTTTGGCCGATTCTGAAAAGGATTAAAAAGACTTGCGGTATAGGTCTTCTTACTAATATGTATATAGGGATGTTGGACGATATTAAAAATAAACGTTTACTTCCTCCTATTGAATGGGATGTAATTATTGATTCCACGAGAGTGGGTTTGCAAAAGCCCAATCCAAAAATATATGAACTTGCACAGAAGCAATGCGGAGTGGATAACGAAGAAATTTTATTTGTTGATAATAGTCAGAAAAATATTGATGCTGCAAAGATATTGGGTTGGCAAACTTTTTATTATGATTCATCAAATTATAAAGAATCCTGCAGGAAATTAAATCAATTCTTTGATAACATTTTGAAAAATTGACTTACTTTACATAATCTTTCTCGTCTTCTTCTTATTAAAGTTGTAAAATATTAATAAATGACTAAGAAACAAATTTTTGTATTGGCAGCTTTTACATATCTTTTTCTTGCACCTTTCACATATCATCCGGATATAAAAACGATTTTTTACCAGTCACAGTTTTTAAGCCAGGGGATTTTTAATATTTATTCTTTTTTTGCTGCTAACCCCGGAAAGGCATTTTTAGGACCTTTTGTATATCCTCCACTCGCCTTTTTTACTTTTGGATTATTATTTATCCCGGTAAAGATGATAGCAGGTTCAGGATTTGTTGACTGGTTAGGAATGGGAAATGATGCAGTAGGAGTAACTCATATATTTCAATACCTTTTTGTACTTAAACTTCCGGTTATCATCGCCCATTTTATAACAGCGTTTGTAATGATGAAATTTATTGATGGAGAAAAAAAGCAGAAGATTGCACTTTCTTTGTGGTTTTTTAATCCAATCAGTTTATACACAGTAGGATTTATGGGTCAGATTGACAGTTTTGCGGTTCTACTCACGGTTTTGGCACTATTATTAGCGAAGAAAAAATCAATTTATGCAACGGTTCTTTTGGGATTAGGAGCTGCATTTAAGACTTATCCACTCTTAGTATTACCTTTCTTAGCGATTTATTCGGGAAAGACCTGGAGTAAGAAACTTCTGTCTTTTGCTTTGGGATTTGGTACATATCTACTATTTATTCTCCCTTTTATTACAACACCTGCCTTTTACTCATCAACTTTTGTCTCCGGATTGTCCCAACGCCTTTTTGAACTAAAATTGTACCTTGGTTTTGGAGAAAATATACTAATTGTTCCTGCACTTTTAATAATATTGTTTTTATTTGCGGTATCAAAAAGGATAGAAAATATAAACCAGCTTTCCAATTTCTTTCTCGCAGTTTTTTTTGTAACCGTTACATCAGTTCATTTTCATCCGCAATGGGCGTTATGGTTTTTACCCTTTTTAATAATTTCATTTATTTATAATGCCAAAGATTCCAGTGTGTGGATAGCTTTAACTTTACTGTTTTTAGGCTGGCTTGGAAACATTCTTCTCTTTGACGATAAATTTTTAAGCTGGGGGATCCTCTCGCCAATTGACCCCGGAATTTTGTTTTTACCAACGCTTTCGGAACTACTGCATAGATTCTTTGACCCACTTTTACTTCAGAGTATCTTTCATACGATTATGTTGGCAAGCGGAGTTTATTTAGTTTCAAAAAGTTTCAAGGAGAACGAATAATGAAAAGACTTCTCATTTTTGTTGCGTCAGTAATTTGTCTTTTTATAATTACGAGCCTTTTTGTAACAGTTTTTCTTGTCAGAAATAGGCTGGATACTCAATATTTTGGGGAAAGGTTTGTAAAAGTTGATAAACCTTTTAAATTTAGATTTACTCCAATTCACGATAATATAAATATTCTAATAATTCCTCTTAAGAATCCCGGTTTAATCAATAAAAGTGAATTTAGTCTGAGAATTTATTCGGATGGCAATAATATTAGAGAAATAAATTTTTCCGGATATAATGTAGGTGACCCAAGTGATGTAAAATTTCAGTTCGAGCCAATAACCAACTCTAAAGACAAAAATTTGGACGTAGAAATAATTTCAAATGATTACCAAAACCCCATTCTTATTAATACGGATATAAATGGACCATCTTTCAGAGCATATTACCGAAGTATCAATAAAAAGGAAATTATCGGTGAGTGGGTGAATGCTTGGGGGAAAAGATATATAAATAACATTCCCTTTTTTGTTAGTTGGTTATTTTTATTAACAATAACTGGCTGGTTAATCATTTAGTTTCAACTATTCGTCCCATAAAATCCCCGTTTTTGTCGTAAATATCCTTGAGTATTTTTGCATTCTTAGCTGTTGCAACGTCTTTCTCGGGAAGGTTATATTCACTTCCTATGAAGAGAGTTTTTTTGAGATTTCTATCCTCCGGCCAATAAATTTTTCTAAAGACGTAGTTACCGAAATTGAAGTTTTTTCTTGGTTTTTCAACAGCGTCGGGTGAGCCCAAATCTTTATGGTAACGTTCTGGAGAATATTTGCCGTAAAATAGGACGAAAATGTGGGGTTGTGCGTGCCC
>Ga0209518_1000103_pt1 | contig 116242 bp, 105 predicted proteins | sample RifGroB1_FD_183993 | JGI IMG/M metagenome (GOLD analysis project Ga0209518, IMG submission 183993) | Groundwater microbial communities from Rifle, Colorado, USA - Groundwater B1 (SPAdes) (version 2) | ecosystem: Environmental > Aquatic > Deep subsurface > Groundwater | place: Rifle, Colorado... | reverse complement strand
ATAAGCTTTTGTTGAGAGTTTCTGCTTCTTTTCCAAATACAAAAAAACCTATACTTCCAACTATTACAGAAATTGAAACTGCAAAAGCTATGGAAAATATTATAAACTTTGACTTTAAATTCATAAAAAATCCTAATTTTAAACAATTTTATTTGCTAATCTAACAACAACTTTGTATTAAATAAATTATTAGTAAAAATATATAATGAAAAGTAGTATCCTACGGAAGTATAATAAAATAAAAGTCTTTTGGAAAGTATTTTTTAAATTATTTTTATAGTATTTTTTTGACAAATTTAAAAATTTTATATATAAAATAGATAGTAGAATTTATTTAGGAATTTCTAATGCAGTATAAAATAACGATAAAACAAAATCCACGATATATCATTTTACTTATAGTGTTATTCTTATCATTTTGTGTAAATTTCTTTCTTTTTAGACTATATAACAATTTTTTATTATTAATTATTTCAATTTTATCTATTTTTGCTTTTAGCTATATGATTTTTTATATAAATGCTTTGTTTTCTCAAAAAATAACTGTTTTTGATGACCATTTAGAATATCAAAGAAGTCGCTTTGAGACTGATAAAATTTTTTTTAGAGAAATAACATTTATTGGGTATTTCAAAAAAGATGTAAATAATACAGATAATATTACCTTTGGAGATGGTATTTATATTTACGAAGAGAAAAAGGATAATTATATACTTATTAGAAATGGTTTTGAAAATTATAAAGAGTTATTCAAATCCATAGAAAATAAATCTCGTGCTTTTAATATAAAATGGATAAATATAGCAAGGAAAGGGAAAGATTCTTTAGTTTTGTCTTTAAAAGAAATGTTACAACATAAAGAATCTTAATAAATTTAATTTGTTTAATATTGTAATCTCAGATTTTATTCTGAGACTAATAAAAAAATATTTGAGGAGAAAACATGAGCTTTTACAGATTTAATAGAGGTTCTATTAGACTTTTTCCTTTGCCTGGTACAGAAGAATATGTGAAAAAAGTAGCAAAATGGCTTGCTAAAAATTTCTTAAAAGAAATCGATGGCAATAAAATGGAAGTAGCCGAGTTTTTTTACATGAATGATGAAGAAATAAAATTAATGAATGAATATGAAGGAACAGAAGAAGATTTTCTTGCAGAATTTTTAGTTGGTTCTCTTTCCTATTTTTCTCATAAAAATGGGGCTTTAGAAATTTCTGTAGCTAGCAGTGCAAGAAGAAAAGATGCTTATATATTTCATACTTTTAGTGAAACAGATATTATTGATTACAATAAAAACAAAAAACATTTAAATCTTTCTGATCAAGAGTTACTTTTATATAATACTTTAGATGCCTTTTTGGAGGCAAAAGTAGATCACGTGACAATTATAGAATTAAATCTTGGTCAAGCAAGAAGTGACAGACCTAAGGGTAGAGGAAGTTGTAATTTAAGAACATTCTTTAGGAATATAACTGCTAATGGAGCGGATCACTTTGTAGTTTATCAAATACATTCTCATAAATCATTAATTGGTATTGATACAACAAAAACCTCTTATGATAATTTGAGTGGTGAAAATTTATTAAAAAAATACATTCTTAGAACACTCGTAAAAACTGTTGATTTTTTTAGAAATAGTGTTCAAAAAGATTGGGTATTTAGCTCTGTTGATGCTGGTGGTAAAGAATTTGCTGCTAAGTTTTCAAAAGTTTTTAAGACTCCGTTACTCGTTGTTGATAAAAGAAGAAATTCTTTAACACATGTAATTGAAGAGGTTACAGTTTTAAAACCAGAAGGTTTATCAATTGAAGATAAAATTATCTATATTGTTGATGATATGATCGACTCTGGCGGAAGTATAATTGATGTTTGTAAAAAATATAAAGAACTTGGAGCAAAAGAAGTAAATATTGCTGTTTTTTATGGTTTATTTTCACCTCCAGCAGAAGAAAAATTAGGACAAATGAAAAAAGATGGTATTATCAATAGGCTTATAGTAACAGATTTGATTAAGCAGGATGAAGATTTTTATAAAAGAAATCCTTATATAGAAGTAGTTGATACAAGTTATACAACAGCAAGAGTTATCCAAAGAACTAATCAGGGAAGTTCTTTAGAAAAATACTTTGCTGCTTTTGATGCAGAAGAATATTTAAAAACAAAAGTTGCTCCAGAACTTCAATCAAAAGATGAATAATATATTTAGGGAAACAAGGGGTATCTACCCTTTGTTTCCGTAGAGACCTGAAGCCTCTCAATATTAAAAAAGCAGAGTATTATGGAGAAAAACTTATGAAAATCTTCAAAAAGTATTTAATTGAGAATAAATACCACAATACAATTTTATACTCTGTATTTTATCCCAAATTAGGCTTATTTTTTATACTTTTATTTATTTTACTCCTGTTTAGTTGCAAAAAAGATAAAGAGACTAATGTCACATTACAAAATCAAAATAAAATAAGCTCACTCGAACTTAAGACTACAACAAAAGTTGGCGTTGTTAATGTTGATAGATTAAGATTAAGACAAGACAATGATCTGCATTCAAAAACATTAAGATACCTTGATAAGGGAGAAATAGTAAAAATAATAGGAAAAAATAATGAAAGAATAAAAATAGATGAGATGGAAGATTATTGGTATGAAGTAGAATATAATGGTGTAAAAGGATGGCTTTATGGGTATTTTATAGATATTTATTCTGATTATGAGAATGCTTATGAAGGTGCAAAAAAATATTTAAATACAAAGATTGAAATATCTGAAATTTCTCTCGAAATAATAAGCAATAATTTATTTTTTATTTCGAGAGGGAAAATTTTTCAGGTTTTAAATAGCAAAAATGGTATTGCGAAAGTTTTAAAAACAGAAGAAAATTGGATTGTTACTAATTATTTTTTTACAAGAAAACAAAATTTTCTTTATTATATTGCAAAGCCTAACAACTCAGAGATCAATGGAAATTTATACTTTTATAATCTAATTGATGATACATCGACTTTAATTATAAAAAATGTATATTATGCTATATTTAATACTGATAATAATAATATTCTACTGCTTTCTATTGATAAAAAATCAAATGTAGAACAATGGGTATTATCTTTATTTGGTTTGGATTCATTAAAAATTACAAAAGAAATAGTAAAAATTGAAAAAAATAAACAACTTGAAGATTTGGCAAAAGATTATTTTTCTTTAACTCTAAAAAGGGAGTGCGGGACTTTGGTTAGTCTCGAATGGGATACAAAAAGAAATTTTATATATTTTAAACCGCCAGAGGAAAATCAGACATATTTAATTTCTATTAGTGATGGAAATTTGATTAAAATAGATGTTCAAAAATCTAATCAATTTAACATAGACTCAAGATATTTAACTATAAATTCTTTACAAGATGCAGCAGGAGAAACTTTATATAGTTTAATCTTAAAAGACAAAATTTCAGGTTTTGAAAAAGAGATAATTAGATCAAAACTTTATCCAATAAATTTTTCTTTATCTCCCAAACAAAATTTTGTAGCAATATCTTTAATATCAATAAATGATGTGAAAGAAGATTATTTCTCTTCTTCTGTTTATGTACTTTCTTTATCTAATTATTCATTAATACCTATTTCTACTGATGGCTATTCTTACCAGCCAAAGTGGAGTTATTAAAAGGAGTGTTTTGTGAAAGGGTTTCAATTTTGTTTTTTAATTTTATTTTCTTTAAATACTTTTTTTTGTAATAATATAAATCATGACTTTTCAGATAAGGATTTGTCAAAAAAAGATTTTTCGAGTCAAGACCTTACATCTTTCAATTTTAAAAATAGCAATCTAAGAGATTCTATTATTAATAATGCAAAATTACAAAAAGTAAACTTTACAAATTCTAATTTAACTAATAGTATAATAAAATATTCTAATTTGAAAGGATCAAATTTTAAAGACGCTAGTTTATTTGGTATTGATTTTACTGGCTCTGATTTGTCTGGAGTAGATTTGTCAAATCTTGATTTAAGAAATGTTAATTTTAGTGAGGCAAATTTGTCTGGTGCAAAATTTAATAAATCTGATCTATCTGGTGCAATTTTTAATGGTGCAAATCTTGAAAATGCTAATTTTAACGAGGCTACCGTAGAACTTTCGCAATTATTTAATGCAAAAAGACTAAAAAATGTTAAACTACCTTACGGCAACACTTATGAAGAAATTAAAAAATAATTTGTAAATTATTGCTTCTTTAAAACTTTTTATAAATATAGGTTCTTTTAGAATAGTTAACATTTCATCAAAATTTGGAAGATTCTTTAAATATAAACAACTGGTAATGTCGTCTCAAAGTCGGTATTTCTGCTGTGGGTGTATCTTTCTTTGAGATTTTTAATATGTCATTAGACTTTAAAAGTTTTGATTTAGTGTACTTTTTCAAATCTCTTATTTTCACTGTCTAAATATTTAAAAATAGTTTTCATAGATTCTGATCTTTTTTTGTTATACTTATCAATAAGATATAAATTTTCCTCTGGTATTCTAATGTATTTTATATCAAGAGTTGTCTCGTTTAATAGTAAATTAATCACTCCCAATAAATCATCTTTCTCAGGAGCTCCCCAACCACCTCCAGCCCATATATTATATTTATCTCCATTATTAAAAGTTATTTCAAAATATGGATTTAAATCCCAGTTTGATTTATATTTTTCTTTTTTAGTGTAAATCTTTACTTCTTTTATATCTTTTAAGGTTTTTTTTGTTTCACCAAAAGAAAAGAAGCTATTTTCTATAAAATAGTCTTTATTAATCTTCAAATAAAAATCAAAAGAAAAAATAAAACACACAACATTAATTGTTAAAATTATAATAATAATCAAAAGATTTTTTTTAATGTATTTTTTTTTATATTTATCGTAGTGCACTTGTGATAAATTTTCATTTTTAAATAATATTTTCAAATTTAGAAATAAATAATATTGATGATAATTTTTATTTATTCGAGTCGTTAGACCTAATAGTAACCCTATAATTACTATTAAAATAAAAAGTGTTGGCAATACCATTACAAGAGTTGACGAATATGGTAGAAATATTTCATTTTGATTACAATACACCATTCGTTTAATTTTTTCAATCTCAGGTGGTAAAGTAAGTGTTAAAAATATTAATAAAAAACTATATATAACTATTTGTAGAATATAAAATATCATATAATGTTTACTCGAATAATTTTTAATTCGTTCAAAATCATTGCGATTTAGCATTGTTGCCTCATTTAATGAATTTTTTATTCTAAATAATTATATAGATTTCTAAAAATTTGTCAAACTTAATTGCGTAAAAATCCTTTTTCTCAAAATGATATTCATATTTAATTACTGTAAAATAAATAAGTTCCATAGCGTTTTAAAATTATGGCATAAAATATTCCTATAATAGTAAATTATACCTATATATACATCATATTAAGCTATTATATTTATAATAGCTTATTTTAAACCATATATTAATATAAATATAAATTTTTATATAAATTTTATTAATATTTTGATTAATTGCTATTGTAATTAATTTAATTTTGAATAATAATTAATATTGAGAAAATTTTTAAAGATTATTAAAGGGAGCAATTTTTTTTGAGAGGGGGGGAGAGTTTTTTTTAATGTTATTGTTTTGGTAGATTTTATAATAACTTGGAGCAATAAAATGTTTAAAAGATGTTTAATCCTAGTTTTTAGTGTTTTAAGTTTATCTATTGTTTTTAGCGAGAATAGTACATATCAAAACTCGGTGTTTTATAAATATTTAAATAACACTACTGATTCTGTCTATAAAGAAAAATTAAAAAAGGATTTTATATCATTAGATTCTTCTTCAGACTTTGATATAATACCAATAGATGAAAGTTTATTTGTAAAATCAAAAGATATTTTAGATGACTCCACAAAAGTTGATATTCGTAATTTAAAATCATTTTCTTTAGAAACTGCAGCAATTATAGGTATATCAGACTTTTTAATTAAAAGAGCAGAGACGGAAATTTACAATAGTTTATTTTATAGTGGCTATTTTGAAGATACTATTAAGTCAATGAAAGATGATAGCGAAGATTTATCTTTATTTTTTCCATCAACACTAAGTTTAATAAAAAATAGTAATTTTTCTGATACAAGAAGTTTATTTAATCCATTTATAAAATCTCTTAGTAACGATTTAATAAATATGTTAAATAATATTATTTTAAGTAGACCAAACAACCAGACTATAAAAATTTTATTTACATTTACAACAGAATTAAAGAAAAATGAATTTCCAATAAAAACATTGATGGAACTAAGTAATATAGATATTTCGATAGAAAAAGACAACCAACTATTAAAAGAATTAAAATCTATTGGTATTTTTTTTACTGATTATTATTTTATAACTAAAATAGAAGATTTATCAACTGATGAAAATTATAAAGAATATTATAATTCATATTCTACAAAAAAAACAGAAATATTTAATAATTATTTACAATTAGACAAAGATGTAAAGTTTGATACAATAAAGTCTAAAATAAAAGAATATATTAATAAATTTTATGATGATCAAAAAATAATTGATCAAAAAATTAATGACAAAAAAGCTGATAACAAAACAAAAATTGCCAATAATCTACAATATACAGTATCAGCAATGAATTATATATCCGCTAAATTATTTCCAAAAAGTAATAATTTAAACCAATTAATTGATTTTCTAAAAAGATTTTATCAAATGTATCAATCCGTTGAAGACAAAGATTATCAGAACATAGCAATAAATACTATTAATTTACTAAATAAATTATATGAAATTGGTTTATTTGAGGCTAAAAAATATGGAATTACTGGTTTGAATAATGATAGAACGGATGATCCTTTTACAAAACAAATTCTTACATTAGAAGTTCTTACAAAATTTTTTACATTCGCAGGAAATATAGCATCAGCAAAAACTCCAAAAGATATACAAAAAGCAATTGAAGATTTTGCCTTACCACCCGGAGGTTATCAACTAAAAAGAAAATTTGAATATTCTTTTTATATAACGATAAATGCGTATATAGGAACATCAATTGGATTTGATTCATATAAAAATAAAAACAAAGATGAATTAATTTTTCCTCAACTTGGATTTAACCCAATAACGGCTCCAATTGGATTTGAATTTGGATGGTCTTATAAAAATAAATTTTTTAAATCATTAGGTCTTTTTTGCTCAATTCTTGATTTTGGAAGTGTCATATCTTGGAGATTACAAGACCCTAATAATTTTACAGGCGTAACTTCTATTGGTTTTTCACAATTATTTGCACCAGGTTTTTATTTAGTTTTAGGTGTATCAACAATACCTTTATCAATTGGATTAGGTGGTCAATTTATGCCGTATTACAGTGATTTACTTAATAAAGATAATGATAAACAATATTATTTAACATTTAGAGCATTTTTTGGAGTTGATTTAACTATTTTTAATATTTATAGAATAAAAACAACAAAAAAACAAAAAAAACAAAATGATTTCTAAATTAAGGAGGAAATTTATAAAGACATAAATTAACAATGTATTATTTATTATTCTTAGTTAAAAAAATCTAAGAACAAGGAGGTAAAACATGAACCCATATCTTAATTTACACCCAACATCTCCATTTGGAGAAAGAACCGATCCAATAAGTGGGCAAAATGAGTTTCATCCGGGTTGTGATTATAGACCTGTTGATAAAAATAATTATACTTTGATTAATAAGGATATTGATATTAATACTAAAAAAATAATTTTCTTAATTATAAACGAATTTAAAATACAAAATTAATAAGGAGGAATTTATGCCAGATTTTTTTAAATCAAAAATTTATAACAACAAAAAATCTTTGGATGAACCTACTTTTTCTGTTCTTAGTGATGTTTCAGATTTTGGGGTTAATGAAGCTATAAATTATGCAAATGCCATTAATCTTAAGACAATATTTATCATCTGTTCGGGACAACAAACTTTAGGTAATGAATATATAAATGACTATGGAGATTTAATATTCTGTTCAAGATTAACTGGGGGCAATAGATTGGTTAAGGCAGAAAAAGAAGAAGATACCGAAGATGATGAAAAAAGATATTGGTGGAATGGTAAATTTAGTATTCGTACTTCAAGTAATCCAAAATATAAAAATATAGCTGCTACACTTTATGATTTATACAATAAGGACTCATTAATTATTGACATATTAAATACAAGATATGATTGGCTTAGTGATCCTTATTATTATGATAAAATTGAAGAATTCTTAATGACTGTAATTTATGAGAATATTTATTGCAAATTAAATGTTAATAATAAACAAAATGTAAGATTTTTTATTTGTGGATTTAGTAGAGGAGCAATATTATCTTTAAGACTTGTAGAAAAATTTAAAGGAATATTTGGAAGTGAAATAGCAAAAAAAACATGTTCTGTAGTTACTATTGATCCAGTTATTAATCCAACAATAGAATTCGATTTAATTCATTCTTTTGCGGTAAGACAAAAAGGAAGATGGGTATATAAAAATAAAAATAGATATGTACCAGATTATCTTAGCCCAGATGTTGTTCCTGTATTAAATAGTGTTGATGGAGTCAAATATTTTAATGTTTTTCAAAGACGAGCATGTAAAGAACAGCTTATTTATGTTCAAAAACCAATTGGAGCGGCTGTATTTGATGCTAAATATTATTCAGAAGAAAATCAAAATGTGCCAGCAGACGCTAATGTTAAAAATCAAATAATGCAATATGATATGAACATGAATTGTCATACGCCAAACATGCTTGAAAAATACGCAGACTGGATTTTAAAAATCAAGCAAGATTTTTGTTGATTTTAAAACAATTATTAAAGTATTATTAATTTTTTAAATTCTCCCAAAATACACTTCGATTTCTCTCGAAGTGTATTATAATAAATAAAATCACCAAAATAATTTCACAGGAGTAAAACTATGTCATCCCCCAACCTAAAATCCTACTTCTTCGACTCTCATCTCCATTTATTTAATCTGAGTCATCCTGGGTTTATTATGTTTTTGAGTAGGATTTTATTTAAGAGTAAATTGAGTGTTGATGATGTATTAAAGGTAAAATTATTTAAAATAATAGTAAATATATTAGGAATTGCTTTAATTTCTATTATTTTTCTTCTTTTAATTGGGAGTTTGTTTGCAATTAAACTAAAATCTAAGTATTTTTCTATTTATGGGGTTGATTTTGATTTATTTTTTTATCCATTGATTATATTAATTTCGATTATTGGCGTTGGAGTTTTATTTGCAAATAAAAAAAAGATAGAAAAGATTAATAATGATATAAAAAACATTCTAAATACTTTATATTACATCGAAAATGATGTTGCAAACCAATTATTGTTACTTGAAAGAGATTTTGTTTCACTTGATAGTAAATTTACTAAATCAGATTATATAAATGGGAAATATGATGATTATTTAAATGAAAATAATATTGAGGAAGCAAAAAATATAATTGAAAAAGAGAGAGTTGAATATTCTAATAGAAAACCTTTAATAAATATAGATAACACTGATGAAAGAATTGAAAAAGTAATATTAACGCCTTTAATAATGGATTTTGGTTATAAAAAGACAACAAGTGATAAAATTCATTATGGAGTTTCTCCTTCTAAACCTATGACAGAACAAATTATTGATTTATATTTTGGGATTCATAGATATATGTCAAAAAGTCCTTATAAGATATTTAAAGTGTATCCATTTATGGGAATAACGCCTAATAATTATGATATAAAAGATATTAAATCAATGTTGAATTATTATTTTGAAAAGTATGATAGAAATAAAAATTTATTTAAAATATTTGAAGAAAAATTTGAGGATAGATTCAATAAAGAAATAATTTCACTTGATTTAGAGAAATGTAATGAATCAATCCATTTTAAATCTTTAAAAGATTATTTTTTTGCAGGAATAAAACTTTATCCATCTTTGGGATGTGATTTGTCACCTAAAGACTCAAAAGAAAAAGAGAAAATTAAATTTATCTATAAATTTTGTAAAAAAAATAAAATACCAATAACAATTCATTTTGTGACTGAGGGCTTTGGGGCAGCCGAAAATGTAGAAAAACTTACAAAACCAGACAAAATAAATTATATTCTAAATAAATATAGAGGTATTTATTTTAATTTAGCACATTTTGGCTTGACTGAAGAGAATGGCAAATATAAAGAAACAGAATGGAACGTTAAAATAAAAAAAGCAATTTCAAAGAAAAATAAAATTTATACAGATATTTCATGCAAACCTTATGATGTCAAAAATAAGGGACTTGATGAAAAAATTGATAAAGCAATTGATCAAAATCCATTGTTAAAACAAAGAACTTTATTTGGTTCTGATATACCAGTAGTTTTACTTGGAGTTGATTCTTATAAGACATATTTGGAGAAATTTATACAATTATCAAATAAAAAACCAAATTATAAAAAATTTTATCGTAAAAACGCTTATAATTTTTTGTTTGGGAAATAGTTTTTATTACACAGATTAATCGTATTGTCACAGATTTACAGTGATTAAATTATATAACTATATATAAAGACAGTACTTAAATCTTAGAATTTATGACAAATCAAAAACTTTTTAGTATATCTGTATATCTCAAATAAAATTTGTAATTTTTGACAAAATAAAAAGTTTCTACTATAATAATAGAAGGGGGTTTTATGATAAATATAGGAAAAAAGCACACTGAAGAAAAATTAAATCCAGATAAACAAGAAAAATATTTATTTGAAGAGATTAAAATTATTCAGGATATAATAAAAAGAATGGCAGGAAACTCTTTTCTTATAAAAGGTTGGACTTTAACTTTAGTCGTAGGTGCTTTGTTATTAAAAGGGTCTATGTATCAAGCCTTAATTGCTTTTATACCAGCAATTCTTTTTTGGTTTCTTGATGCCTATTTTTTGAGACAAGAAAGATTGTACAGAAAACTTTATGAATGGGTTGTAAATAATAGATTAAAGACATCTGACTACATTTTTGATATGAATGCTTATCGATTTGATAATAAAGTACCTAATATATTTAGAATAATGACATCTATAACGCTTTTAATTTTTTATATTTCGATTATTATTTCAATAATAGTTTTTTTTGTATTATCTATAAATATTATTAAATAACAGTATTATTACATGTAATAATTTATAAACTATATAGCAACAAAAACATAGCTCTGTCACTGGGGACAAACCTATTTTTTAGGAATGTTTATTTTTGAACAATTTTTTTATCAGTCAATTTAAAAATTTATATATAATATTATATAAAAAAAACTAATTTTTTTGACAAACTCAACTCGTTTGATTATAATTGAAAAGGAAAAATATTTTCTTACAATAGATTTTTAACGTTTTTAGGAGGATATATGAAAAATTTTTTTTTAATATTTTTGATTTTCTTTTTATTTATAGGGTGTCTATCTGATAGATACGAAATTAAAGATGGAAAAAGAGAACCTGTGTTACTTCGTGAATTTGACGATAATGCAAAAGGGCATCTTTTTTGGTCTTCCTTAAAAGATCAAAATGGCAAATATATAAAAGAAAACAAAAAGGAAATTCTATTTGACTCTACGAGGGATACTTTTATTTATGTGCATGGTTGGCAGGGTGTTGGTTATTTTGGATGGACAACACATTCTATAATGACAGGACCTGGATTTTTCTTAGGACCTATTGCTATAATGATAAGCATGATGTACAATGTACCTGGTGGTGGTGCAATGATTGCTGAGTTTAAAAAAAGACAAGCAGATTTTAATACCTCTGTTTTTGACTGGCAAGAATACAATAGCATAGCAGATGATTATGAGACAAGCCAAAACCTTCCTCTACTCGAAAAAAATCTAAAAGAAAACCCAAAGGATTGGCCCCTACTTCCCAAAAACCTTTCTGACGAAATCGAACTTTTTGTTACAGAAACAAATTATCAGAAAGACATTTATTTAGTTTGTCATTCTCTTGGTAATCAAGTTGTAATTAGAGCATACAATATGATGCCAAAAAAAGTACAAGAAAGAATTAAACTTATTGTCCTTTTGGACCCATTCACAACAAATTATTATAATTATATGAGTAAAAAATTAAATGTTGATACAGACTGGATAGCAGGTTCTACAAATGGTTGGGTTAAAGATGAGTTAATTGATTTAATTAAAAAGAATGAACTTAAAGACAAACTTGTTGTTATTCCTTCATCGGATATTGGTAAAAACTGGGTAGATGATATTGCAACACCTTTAGAACTCAAAGTAATTGATAATACAAAAGAAGTTCCTGTTGATGGATTTTACGCATTAAGAACAAAAATATTACATGACAAAATTGTAGACAAATTCTTCATTGAAGGCAAATTTGATGAAGAACTTGGAATAAAAAAATAAAAATTTAAGAATAGTAGTTTTTAAGACCTATCAGGTTTCAAAAACCTGACAGGTCTATTTTTTATTTTATTTAATTTTGAAAAGTGCCACATCTGAGATTGAACTCTTTATGCTCAATTAGTAATTTTGAAATCTGGTTAATTGTAAAAATGCCTTCTTCTATAAAAAATTTGCCAATGGGGAGATTGTAATTTTTTTGTTTACCAAGTATTACATTTAGTTGAAAGTTTGTTAAAAGTTGCATCCTTACCGCAGTATCGCCAAATTTTTCGTTTGGTTTTATATTCTTTAGTATATCTGTAATATCTTCTTTTTTTAAGAAATTAAAATCAACTCCAATTTCTCCAATGCGTGGTCTTAACTTATATTGCCACACTAAAGACCTAATCATTGTGTGCCAATCAATTAGTTTTGAATAATAAAGATATTCAGAAAACCTCAGCCTTCTTTTTGGAAAAATTCCAGAAAAATAAATTTTTACATAATTAGTTTGTTGTGCTTGATGTTTTTTGTAATATTGATAATTTTGTTTTTCTTCTTTTTTATGAGTGTAATAATTAGTTTTAAAATCCTGCTTTTTAGGTTGAACATTTGTTGGTTTAATATTAATTTTTAAATTTAATAAATGATTTATTTTTGAAGAATCACTTACCACAGAAATTAAAAACTGATAACAGTCATTAATTTTTTTAAATTTCTCATTTAAGATATCCTCGCTTATACCAACGATTAAGGCTCTGTCAGGATGGAATAATTTTGCCTTCTTACGAAAAGCATCCTTAATCATATCTGGTTGTATAAACTTTAGAGTAGAAACAGAATAATCTTTTGCATCAAATATTTCTTTTAATGCGTTTTGAATATTATCAATTGTTAAATCCATAATAAAACTCAATAATATAAATTTATTTAATTAAAACACCTTTTTAAGAATTTTCACTTACAGTTTGCTCATTACTTTCTGCATTTTCATTAATATTAAAAATATCAAGTATATTTATAAGATTACTTGACGTATCATCAATTACCTTAACATTAGATTTCATTTTATCTATTGTTTCCAAAAGTTTTTGCATTGCTTCATTTATGTTATCAACAGACTTTATTATTTCAGATTGACCTAAAGATTGTTCATTTATAGCAAGCGAAATTTCTGATAAAATTCTATCAGAAGATACTGTTGTCTCAAGTATTTCTTTTATTGTTTTTTGAGAAGTTTCCATTACTTCTTTTGCAACCTCTACTATTTCATCGTTTTTATCTATCCTTGAGTTTATTTCTTTTGCAGTAGCTTGTGATTTTTCGGCGAGTTTTCTAATTTCTGCCGCAACAACAGAAAATCCTTTTCCATAGTCACCAGCTTTAGCCGCTTCAATTGACGCATTTAACGCAAGCATATCTGTTTCTTCAGTAATATCATAAATTAATTCTAAAGAGTTTTTTATGTTTTTGGAATGAGAAGTAAGTTCTTCTATACTACTGATTATTTTATCAATTAAAGTAAAACCATGTTTCGCTTTTTCTGCACCTTCAGAAAGTTTACTAGAGCTAATTTTAGTATTATTAGAAATACTTTTTATAGAAGATGCAGACTCTATTAAAGATGCCGATATTTCTTCTATTGAAGAAGCCTCATTACTTGATATGTCAGAAATTTCATCTATTACATTTTTATTGTCTTTTACTATTTTTGTTAATTCTAGAACAACCAAATTGATTCTGGTTGATATGCTTTCAAAATTTTCAATCATTTTATTAAAGTTTCTTATTAAAACACCAATTTCTGTTTGGTTATTAGCATATTTTTTAAAAGTTACCAAATCACCCTTTGCAACTAATAAAGAATGGTTTGATAATTCTGAAATAGGGTTAATCAAAAAATAGGAAAGTGTAAAATAAACTATAATTAAAGTAAATAAAGTTAAAATTAATGTTTGAATAATTGTTCTTATTATCAAAGAAAAAATATATTTATTTAAAAAGTAATTTGTTATAATTAACCTTACTTTACCTATTACTTTTCCATCCACTTCAATAATTTTTTCTTTTGTTATAAAGCCTCTTTTATTTAAAAGTTCTTTTTCTTTTTCAGGAATAAATTCTGAAATTTCCCATTTATTATTTTTAAATTTTCCATTTAAGAATTCATTCTTATCATTTGTTAAAATTATAGCTAAAACATTTTCATTTTCAATTTCAACTAAGATATTTTTTTCTATTGCGTCAGAATCTATATTCCACAAAGCAATACTCATATTCTCAGATAGTCTTTTTGACAAATCCTCAGCATATCGAACCAATTTATTTTTTTCATTTGAATATTCTATAAGATAAGAAAATACGCCAAATGATGAAGATAGTATCATTATTCCAACAAACAATACAGCAACAACTTTTAATACAATAGAATTCTTAAAGTTCATAATAAATTATTCCTGCAAAAATATTTTTAAAAATGCATTTTTTCGTGGTTATCTTTCCCCAGTAATTTGTCAAACGAAATCTGTGTTAATCCGCGACAATTCGTGTTTATACTGAAATGTTTCAAGTTTGTCTTAAATTCAGTGATAAATTTTTTTATAACTTATTTTAAATAAACAAGTTGTAAGAAAACATTTCAGGTATATAATGACATCTGGACGATTATCATTATAAAATCGGCATAATTCAAATTATACTTAAATTTTTTATTTCTCACCAGTATCATGTAGAAGTTTGTATATCCATGTTGATAGCTCTTCAAATGTATATGGTTTTAGTAAAAAATATTTTACACCTAGGCTCATTGTTTCTGATATACGAGGGTCAGTCTTTACAGCAGAGGTTAGAAGAACTTTTATATTTTTATCAATTTTTTTCATTTCAATATAAGCCTCTTTACCTGTTTTTTGTGGCATTACCATATCGAGTAAAACGGCTTTTATTTCTTTATAATTTTCTCTAAAAATATTCACAGCTTCTTCCCCATCTTTTGCTAAAATTATATCATAACCGCATTCTTTTAGGATTTCTTTAGCAGTGTATCTAATATACTCTTCATCATCAACAACTAAGATTAGCCCTTCACCTCTTTGTATTTTATTTTTTTTATGCTTTTCTTCTGTCACATAAGAATGAATTTCTTTTACAGGTAAGTATATTTTAAATGTAGTTCCTTTTCCAATATCTGAGTCAAAATCTATATATCCTTTATGTTGTTTAACTATATTATAAACCATTGTTAAACCAAGACCTGTTCCCTTACCTTTTTCTTTTGTTGTAAAAAAAGGATCAAAAATTAAATCTTTGTATTCTTCTGGAATACCTTCTCCATTATCAGAGACTGTAATATACCAAAAATCCATACCTTCTTTACTATCTACCTTTTTTGAGAAAGATATATCAGAAGATATTTTTTCTATGTTTATATCGATAGTTCCAACTTCATTCATAGAATCTTTTGCATTTACTAATAAATTTAAAAAAAGCTGTTCTATTTGATTTGCAGACCCTTCAGCCCAAGCTGGCTCTTTGGTATGTTTGAAATCAATTTTTATTTGCTTACCAAAAGTATTTCTACAAATATTTACTACCTGATTTATTTCATTATTTAAATCTATCATTTCCATACTTATAGATTGTTTTCGCGATAGAGTCATAAGTTGTTGGATTATTTTTGTTGCTTTTGTAGAAGCTTCTTTTATAGTATTTAGATCATCTTGTAATAGGTGATAAGAAATACTTTTTTTATGCTTGGCTCTAAATTCTATGAGGGTCAGAGTACCAAGTATAGCTCCTAAAATATTATTAAAATCATGTGCTAATCCGCCAGACATAGTACCAATTATTTCAAGTTTTTGTGATTGTCTTAATTGCATTTCAGTTTTTTCTATTTTTGAAACATCATCTATTATGACAACCATTTCTTTCCTTTCATTTGAAACAAGAGGAAAAACATAGACATTATAATATTTAGAATCTCTTATATTTATTTTAATTTCTTCTCTAAATTCAACAACTTCATTTTTTCTCTTAGCTTCTTCAAAGCAATCATAATAATTATTAAATCTTTCTGATACGTCCCACAAAATTTTACCTTGTATATCATCTTTATTTTTGCCAATCATTTTTCTGGCAGCGGTATTAAATTGATTGATATAACCTTCATTATTAGTTGTAATAATAGCAGAAGGCATTGCTTCAATTATATTAGAAAGATAGTTTTTTAAATAGTTTATTTGTTGTTCTGCATTAAATCTTGATGTGACATCTCTTGCACTTCCTTGAATTTCAATTACTTCATCATTTACAATAATAGGAGTTTCTTGTATTTCAAGGATTATACGTTCTCCATTTTTATGTAAAATTTCAAAATAGAAAGGCGGTGAATTTTTTTTTGTCTTAAAAACATTCCTCGTAATTTTAAGTGCATCTATATTCATTTTATTAAGAACAAGATATTTTTTCCTTTTTTGTAAGAATTCTGATGGTGAAAATCCAAAATATTTTTCTATTGAAGGGCTTAAAAAAATGAATCTCATATTTTTTGAAATTTTAAAGAAAAAGTCCTGACTTTCTTCAACAAGTTTTTTATATTTTAATTCTGATTCTTTTAAATCATTTTCTCTTTTAAATATCTTTTTAAGCATTCTGTTAAAATTCTTTTTAAGAACATTTAGTTCTTTAACAGAATAATTTTTAACCATAAGACTATGCTCTCCATAAGCGACTTTTGTTGTCTGATATGTTATTTCTAATAAAGGATTAAAAATCAAATAAAATCCAAAAATTATACAAAAAATTGTAATTAATAAACCTATAATAAAATAAATAATAGTTAAGATTTTTATATTATTTAGAGATTTAAAGGCTAAAGAATATTCTTGGAGAAGGATTATGCTCCAATCAACTGAAGATAAATACTCATAAAACACAAAATATTTTATATCATTTATGATTAGAGTTTCTCCCTGATTATTTAATTTCGAACTTTTAACTTCAAAATTTTCTTCTGTAAAAACAGGAACGATTATTTGGTTGGTTTTATCTGTAATTAATACCTTTGTGTCTTTAATTGTTTCAAAAAAGCTAGTTATCATTGATAAATTGATAGTTCCTGAGACTATACCAATAATTTCATCGTTTTTTAATATAGGAATACTAATAAATATTAATAAATTACCATTTAAAGGAGAAATTTGTGGTTTTGACCAATATGGATTTTTTGTTGTAAGTACTTTTTCTATAAAATCTCTTTTAGAATAATCTAAATCAGCAAGTTCTATATTTTCTGGATAGGCAAGAATAACTTTTCCATTACTATCATAAAGAAAAATATTTTCATATTTTTTATTATGGTTAAACACCAAATGAATGAATTTTTTTATATCCTCATTATTAGTATGAATAGCATTTCTTTCTTTTATATAATCTGAGATTAATTCAAGATCATAAGAAGCTTCATCTAAAAAGTTTTCTATTTTTTGTGAAATATTTTTTACAAAAGATATATTCTGATTTAAATTATAGTTTTTTGAAGAAAAATAAATAATAATAGTTGAGCCAAGCCCTATTGTAATAATAGGAACTAGAAAAACAAAAAGGGCATAATATATTATAAGATTTTTAAGCTTTATATTGTTCATGAAAACTTCCTCACATTATATACCAAAATTCATATAGATAAGAAAACAAGAGGGTAGATAGCCCTTGTTTTTTTCCATAAAACTCATTTTAGTTTTGATATATATTCTTCATATTAATATAGTAGCATTTTCTTTAAAAAAGTTAAATAGAAAAAAGTCAATTTTTTTTCTTAGTTCTTTTTAAGTAATTAATAAAGTCAGATAAATTTAGAAGAATGCTGAATAGAAAAGCGATGCCAAACACAATCATAGCTACAACTGTTGTAAGATTTATATCAAAAGATATTCCACTTATTTTAAATACTAAAAACTGTATGTAAGAATCAAAATTATCGATAATGCCAAGTTTTGCCCTAACTTGCCAATGCCAATCTGTGCAAAAACAATACCCAATACCGTAGAATATTCCAAGTATAAACCATGAAAAGGCAGTCAATGACAGAGTAATCAAATTTAGTAATCTTGTTTTCTTAAATAAAAAGCCAAACAAATTAAAAAAGATTAGTGATGTATGAAAAACAAAGAAAAAATAATTTAAAAATTTGTATAATAACATAATTATATGTTATTAATATTTATAATTATTGTCAATAATTTTTTGAAATAAATTTCACTTGCCTTTTCTATTTTTTTATATTAGTATATTAGAATATAATAATATAAAAAGGACAAACAAATGAATAAAATTTTAAAAATAGTGTTGGGGTTAGTGATTGGTGGGTTGATTGGTTTTATATATTACAAAACGATTGGCTGTTCATCTGGTGCATGCCCTATAACATCAAATCCATTTATGAGTATTTTATACGGAGCAATTGCAGGGCTTCTTATAGCATTAGCATAGAAAAGACTACATCTAAGTTTAGCAAATAGGTAAGGCTTTCTTAAAATTTACATTTTTTAGAAAGCCTTGATTATTCAAACAAATTTAGTCGTATTTTTTTATTACAACAAGTAGGCTTGCCAAAATTACAAGTTCTGTAATTAGAGTCAAAATCCACAATTCAAAATTTGGTGCAAAATAAAACGAAATTCCATTTTTTGTAGAATGAAAACACCAAACAAATTTTGTTAAAACTACTCTTGCTATCCAGAATATTAAAACAACTATTCCACCCATAGAAACAGCTTTGCTTGTTCCAAAGGCAAAAAATCCAAGCAAAAGTAATAGTCCACAGATGATTTCAACAACGCCAAAAATAACTTCTAAAGTAATATTGCCGTTGTTTAATTTGAAAATGCTTTCATCAACATTTGTTAAAACCCCAAGAACTCCAAGTACAATAAAAAATGCACCCAAAGTAATTCTTAAAAGTTTAATAGTATAAACATTTCTTAACATAAAATTTTTCTCCTAAGATTAACTATATTAATTTTTTAGAACACCTTTTAAATTACTCTCCATTTTTAAATACAATTCTCCCATTTTAGATTTTAATGTAGAAAGAAATTGTTCTTCATTATTAAAGTCAGAATATTTAATTGGTTTTCCAAAGCTTAAATAAACATCACGCCATTTAAAATCTTTTTGAGCAGAAAAACTATTTGTAAGTCCATATATCGCAATTGGTACTACCCCAATGTCCCAATCTTTTGCCATCTTTGCAACACCTCTTTTTAAGTTACCGACTGGTTTGTCCTCAACATACCATCCTTCAGGGAACATAATGATAGAATATTTATCTTTTACCATTTTTTCAAGTTTTTCAAAAGAATTCTTTTGTTTTTCTGGATTATTCATATCAATAGAAATTAGAGACATTCTCCAACACATAAATTTAAAAAGAATGCTTTTAAAAATACCTTCTCTAAAAAGAATAGTAAAAGGATGTCTTAAAAAATATGATATAAAATAAGTATCTGCAAAGGTTTTATGAGTTGAAGCAAAGATTACATTTTTTGTTTCCTTTATATCAATTTCACTTTCAAAAATATGTGGTCTAACTTTTATTCCAAACAAAAAAAGCCTAATAAAAACAATCCAAAATGTTTTATAATGAAATTTTCGTGGTATAAATAATACTGGAAAAAATACAACGCTCCAAAATATTAAAACCAAATAAAGCCTAATAACTAACCATATATTTATTTTATCTCTCATTGCCAATCCCAAAATTTAAATTAATAAAAAGGGTAAAACTTCCCAAAAAATTGTAGATAAAAAATAAAATTTTATCTTAATTAAAAATAGATGTGAGGAAAAAACTTCCTTATACGAATATACAATATTTTAAATTGATTTAAAAGAAATTTATATAAAATTATATTATCTTAAGATAGTTTAAAAAAATAAGAAACAGATGTTGCAAAAATAGAAATTTTATGTCCATCTACAAGTTTTATTAAAAATAATATATTTTTACTTGAAAATTTACTCTAATTTTTGTAATATTTGATTTTTATAAGCAAGGAGAATACAGGTGGAAAATAACGTACAGCAAGATAACGAACAATGGTCATCGGTAATTAAGCCAAAGTCTAATTTATTTGATATTAATTTAAAAGAATTATGGCATTATAAAGATTTGATTTTTTTATTTGTAAAAAGAGATTTTGTTACTTATTACAAACAAACAATTTTGGGACCTCTGTGGTTTTTACTTCAGCCATTGATTTCAACAATTGTCTTTACCGTTATTTTTGGTAATATTGCCAAGATACCAACTGATGGGCTACCTAACATTCTTTTTTATATGTCTGGTATTGTTGCGTGGAATTATTTTTCTACATGTCTTACGAGTAACTCGGCAACTTTTTTGGCTAACGCAGGTATTTTTGGAAAAGTTTATTTTCCGAGACTTGTTATGCCAATTTCGGTAGTTATTTCTAATATTATAAAATTTGGTATTCAATTTTTGTTGTTTTTAGCTATATTAATTTATTTTATGCTAAGTGGCTCTGTTATAAAGCCAAATCTATATATTTTAATTACTCCCTTATTAATAATCCAAATGGGATTCTTATCTTTAGGTTTTGGGATTTTAATTTCTGCTTTAACAACAAAGTATAGAGACTTATCGTTTCTTGTAAATTTTGGGGTACAACTTTGGATGTATGCAACACCGATTGTATATCCGTTATCTAGTGTTCCAGAAAAATGGAAATTTCTTTTTATCATAAATCCAATGTCCCCAATTATAGAAACTTTTAGATATGCCTTTTTGGGTGCAGGAAGTATAAATCCACTCTATATTTCTGTAAGTATTATCGTAACTTTTGTTGTATTTATATCTGGAGTTATTTTATTTAATAGAATAGAAAAAACATTTATGGATATGGTTTAACCAGATTATGATCAAAAACTTATTCTCTGGTTTGGCATTTGGACTTATTTTGCAACTATCAATAGGTCCAGTATGCCTTTATGTTTTAAAGAATTCTTTACAAAAAAACTTATTAAATACAGAGGTTTTAATTTTAGCAGTAGTTTTAGTTGATGCTCTGTATATTCTATTAGCCTTAGCAGGGATTTCAAAATTAATAAAGAATAAAAAAAATATCTTAATTTTAAAAATTTTTTCCTTTATAATATTATTTTTTTATGGCTTTTTTATAATAATTTTAGAATTTAACCTACCGCATCTAAATCTTAATTTTTTTAAAGATTTTGATAACCCTTTTTTAACTGGTTTTATTTTAACAATATCAAATCCACTCACCATTATCTTTTGGGGTGGAGTCTTCACATCAAAAATAGTATCAAAAGATTTTACAAAAAAAGAACTTTTTATCTTTTCAGTTGGCTGTATTTTAGCAACGCTTTTATTTTTAAATTTTATTGCTCTATCAGGTGTGCTAATAAAAAATTATCTTACGCCTGATTTTACTAAAATACTAAACCTAATTGTTGGCTTGTTTTTAATATTCTTTTCAATAAAAATATTATTTAAAAAAATCGATTTAAATATGGGTTAAATAAAAAAGCTATTTTTGGCTATTTTGGTTTAAATACATTAGATTTTTAGGTATAATTAATAATAAATGAAATAATTGTTTGGGTTTTGTATTAATAGCATTGATTTTTATTAATTTTTTTTAGAAAAATTAAGTTTTTTAGAAAGATTGTTGATTTTTTTTTTGGGAATTGTATATATTAGTATAAATACGAAATTTGCTTGGATTTTGGGGGGAATTCGGATAATTGTGGTTGTGTGAAAGTTTTGGCTTAGCGTGTTATGAGGATATATGGAAAAACCTGATTTTTCTGATATTTATAAATTTATTGTTTCATTAGGGATCATTCTAATTGGTTCAGCAATAATAGTCCCTTGGTTGATACTTGACAATAATTCTATTTTTACAATAAAAATTTCTGATCTTAATGATTTAACACCTACAGCAAAAAATATTATTTTAAAAAAACAAAAAATATTTGATTTTATTTTGACTATAATACCATACCTTTCTCTGATAATATTTGCTATTGGTTCATTTCTATTAACAATTGGATTGATTAAATGGAATAAAAGGCAAAAAATATCTGATAAAATTCAAGATTTAGAAGCAAAACTTAAAGAAAGAGATTTGAACCCTTTGTCAAAAGAGGAAGAAATAAAAAAAGTAGAAAAAGAAATTACTGAAAATGAAGGTTTAGAGCCTATTGAAAATAATCAAACAGTTCAAAAGGAAATGTTTGATAAAGTTAATAAATATATGCAAATTGAAAATAGTGTTTTTAATATTTTAAAAAAGGACTATGGCTTAATTTATGAAATTAAAAATAATTTAAAAGTATATAACCATGAATATGATATTATAATGAATGAGAAAAATAATTTTTTTAATCAGATTATTATCGAAATTAAATATTATTCTAAAGATATTCGATATACATATTTAATCCAAGGTATAAAAGGATTTATGTTAGCATTAGAAAATTATAATCAATATTTAAATAATAAAAATATATTTTGTAAAGCATATATTCTATGGATATATTCTTCTGAACAACAAAAATATTTATTAGATAAGTATAAAATAAATGCGATAGAAGAAATAAAAAAAACAAAATATAATATAAATATAATTATTTTAAATGAAAAAGATATTCCAAGTGAAGATATTTTGGAGTTAAAATCGCCAAAACCTTCACACAACAGCCAGTAGCTGGTTACGGCGGAGTACCGCCTTCACCCAAATTGCCTTCGTGAGTACACTACGGCAACTTCGGCTACTGGCGAGCCGTTGGGTGAAATTTGAGAAAAGGAGATAAAAATGAAATCTAATATTGATATTCAAGCAAGTAAAATTACTAAACCTTTCCAATTGCTTGCTTCATGGTTTGGAACATTAGCAATAATTAATGGAACATTTATATATGCATCTACTCAGAATTTAAATCCATCATGGTTAAATATAGTATTAATTTTAGCATCTATTATTAATATATACATTTTTGTTTTTAGTATTTATAGACTATTAACAAAATATCGTAATGAACTACAAGAAGATCAATATTATTCAGAAAGAAAAAATAACACTTTAAATGAGAATATTGATGCTAAAGAATACATACAAAATAATAATATTGATAATTCTAATGAAGAATCTGTTAAATTAATTTATTTGGGATTTGCTGTGTCAATCCAATATTTTAGATCAGTTTATGAAATTCAAAAAGGTAAAGAAGAATGGCAAAAATTTGTTAAAAAATGGAAAAAGAATGATTCTTTTGAAACAGAATTAAATGTTCTTAAAGCAATTGGATTTTTAAATATTGAAAAAGGTATTAATAATGCAACAATTACTAATCAAGGGGAAAAAATAATTGAATCCCTTAATTGGATAAAAGCATTTGCTAGAAAAAGGAAAATATGAAATAATCTTTTCTCCAACTTCGCCCAACAAACCGTATGCGTTCGCGGAGTACCACTCAGGTCAAGGTTTTGGATTGCTTTTTTGATGGAAGAGGAAGCAACTCAAATCTTGACCACATTGCCGACGGATTCTGAAATTATAGTTGCTGGTTGATTTGGTTATAATTGATTATTTTAAAATGTCGGCAATGTCATGAACTGTCAACCGTTGCACGCCGTAATTTTTAAAGGATGTAAATATATATGAAAAAAATTATATTTCTATTCTTAGTCATTGTTAATTCGTTAATGTCATTTGGTTGTGAGGATTTTGATTATAATTTAACATTGCAAGATGCAAAAGAACCAATTCAAAGTTATTACTTTAATAATCCAGATTTTCAAAAACAAATATTTCCAATAATTGATAATATACAAATATCTAAAATTTATGAAGTTCATGGTGGTAGAGCTTACTATGGTTTTGGTAAAGACTATACAACTTCAAAAGCAGTAATTAGTATTTCTATTTTAAATGGATATGAATGTGGTGAATGCATAGAAAGAGAAATTAAAAAAGAAAATGAAGAATTAGATTTAGTCGAAAATAAAATATATAGGGGAACTAAGTATAAAGTGCTTTTATCTAAGAATTTTAAAACAATTTTAATTATTTTAGAGAATGGTGTAATCAATTATTTAAAAATTCACTCTAATGAATTAACAATCGAAGAATTGAATGATTTTTATCGTAGTATTAATATTTTAAAGATTATTTCTTGTTTTAATGATAAAATATTTAATAGAATAAACGCTCATTTAAAAGATATAGATGTTATTATAAAATACTACCATTTTCTAAAAAATCATAATCTGGATCAAGCATATCAATTATCAGACAAAAAAGTATCATATGATATTTTTAAAAATTCGTATTCTAATTTAAAAGATATTCATGTGAACTCTTTTAAAGTTTTAACAGATTATAGATATCTATTTTATATTTATGTAAAAAATGAAACCGAACTTTTCGAAACATATGAAGTTACAATAGAAATTAGTAATAATAAAATTTTGAAATCAATAAGTCAAAAAATTACGATGTAGAACAGCACCTACATGTTCCACAGCCTGTTCGGCTGTTCCGGGCTAGCGTCTATGAGAAAACTCAAGAACTTTTTAAACGTTATCATATTCTTTAATTTTTTTTGGATGATTATTTTTGTCTCTCCAATAAAATGGTATTCTTCTTTTTTTAACATTTGAAATATTTTAGAAATAACTTTTCTACGAACTTAAAAGTATTTGTAGAACCTTCAACAATAATATAAGTTTCTGAAGTAAGAAGAGAATAAAATTGTTTTAATGACTCTTCAGAAAAATTGAAACTTAAAGATTTTTTAGTTCCAAAAAAAAGAGTTATCATGTATAATACATGTATAAACGTCTATACGGTGTAGAGTATTATTCTCACCAAAAGTAAGAATTCAATAGATGTTCATCAATCGTTAGTTCGGGGTCAACTTGTAAAGATGCCCCAGTTCCGCGAACGACCATCTATCTATTTTCTTGGAAGTATTTTGCCAAAGACCTAAATAGATTATAGGCACCTATTGATTCTTTCTATATGATTTTATTATCATATACTCGTTAAATGCAATTTTTTGGGCAAGACTTTGATTTATAAATTAATAATTTTTGTTTTTCTTTTAATTTCAATAATATCTTGTAAATCGGAGTATAAAAAAATGTCAAAAAACATTTCTTTTGAAGAACAATATAAAATATTTCAAGATTTAGAGTTTAAGTTAAATGAAGGAGTAACAATTCAAGATATAAAAAGATGGGAAAATGATTCATTTTTAAAGGAACCTTTTTCACTATTATATGTAACATTAGGTCAGGATATAGAAAGAGAACCTTGGACACATATTACAAATAAAGTTTGGTATTTTGATACAGAATGTATTGTTGAAAATGGAGATTATGTAAATATTTTAAAAAGAATACAAATTATGTCTAATAATCAACTATTATTTATTAATTTAAAAGATGAAATAAATATTTTTAAAAAAACAGCAAATGTGTCATTTGTATTAAATAATAAAGAATATAATATAAAATTAAAAGTTAAAGATGATTGGGTTGATGAAAGGTTATTTTCAGAGTTAGTAAAAATAATTTCTAAAAATAATCTAAATGGAAATTTGACATATTTTAATACAGGAGATCAATGTTGCGTTATTGGTTGGGCGACAGAAAAAGAATTAAATGAAATAAGAAGTAAAACTGGATTAAAAGTTGAATGGTTAAAATAATGCACCAAAAAACAGCAGACAACAGCGGATATGTCTCCGTAACCTGTTCGATTGCTGCTCCCTTCGCTCGCTTTTTCGGCAAAGAGAAAAACGTCAAGATACGGGCGAAACGTTATCGGCAAGGGCTGATCTTGGGCTGTTTTTTAAAGTAGTAATTACTTACTCGAAATTCTATTTAACCAAAGAATTTGGGGTTGACTTTTTTGTAGTATTATTTTAAAGTTTAAAATAAGTAAGATAGAGGAAATTAAGGTTTGTGTATTTTGTTGTTAATTGTCATTTGCTAAATTAGAAAGAGGATTTATGGATAAAATTATTTTATTGTATTTTGGTTTTGGGTTTATAGCTTTAGGATCAATTATTATTATTTTTAGAAAATTTATAGGAAAATTATATGATAAAATGGATTTAACTGATCAAGAAAAAAATCATTTTAAAAATAATGTTATACCATTAGTAGGGATTATTTTTATAGTAGCTTCTGTTATATTTTTTGGATTATATTTTATTAATGAAGATATAAAAAACAAAATAATTTATTACATCGAAAACAATAAAAACATATTTTTACTTTTATTAGCAACATTAGCAATTGGATTTAGTTTATTTACAGTAGCAATTAGAATATTTAAAAAAGAAAATAAATTCTTTTCAAAATATGAACCAATGAGAAAGAAGTTTGGAGATTCAAAAGGAAATATAATACATGTAGCAGAATATACAGCAATTCCTTTATTAATTGGAATTTATCTGATATTAAAATATTTTAAAATAATATTTTAATCAACTTAAAACCTGACTAGCAAGATCGACATTTGGACTTCATTGTCCATTGTAAATTTTTCCAAATTTTGGTTAGGGTTACAAGATGATTATGATATTGAAGAATAAAATCTAAAATTACAAAATATCATACCATTCTAAAAAGGTAAAAATTTAAAACTATTAAAAACTATTTGTTCCATTAAAGATGCTGAAATATAATTAATTTTATTGTATTCATTAGAATATAGATAAATTTGGTAAAGATATTTTTTATTGTATTCTAACTTTATTTGATTGCCTGTTTCATCAAAAAACATATCAAAGAGTTCTTTTTTTGCAATAATATTTTTGGGTGTCAAGTATTTAGCAACACCAAGTTTTTTTTGAGTTTTTTCGTCATAAATCCAGAGTTCCATAGAGTTTATTTTTTCTATCAGGCTAATATCAAGTTTTATATTGTTTTTATCCTGATCAAGCTGATTTGCAATTGGAAGTCCATAATTTGCACCTTTTTTATTATCAAAAAAATCAATTATCTCAATATTTCGCTGAATAACGCCGTATTTACCCAAATTAATTTGAGCAATATATTCTCCATTGTCAATATAGTTTTGATGTCTTTTATCAACCAAAGATGCGTTTAGTCTTATAAATTGCTCGTTATTCTCATAAGGAATATTCCAATAAAAAGAATTTGATGGATGGATTAGTCGAATCCATTTTAAATCTTTTGGATTTTTTATCGCAATATTTAAAAATAAATTTAGAATTAACTTTTTGTTTTCATATTTAGATACAATTTGTCCTATATTTACATCTTCTAAAATAGGCATTTCTTGATTTTGAAATTCACCAACCAACTCATCAGTTTTATTATCAATATAAACTTTAAGATAGTATCGTAGGTTGCTATGAGATATAAAATCGCTAAATTTATCATTAATAAAGAAATTATTTTCGTTTATAGAGTCTTTTTGTACGCTTACATTGTTTTTCTCTAAAATTAGATTGTTTTCTTCATCAAATATTTTATAATCACAGTAGAATGCCAAATTATTTTTAAAGTTAAAATTTAAAGTATAATTTACTTTATATATATTTCCATCAGATAATACTGATTCTTCTGGATAAAAAGAATAATTAAAGCCTAAAAATTCAAATTCGACATATTTTTCTATTTTTTCTTCTTTTTTTGTATCGATTTTAGTTGTTTTGTTATTATCTTTTATAATTTTAGTGACTTTTGTATTTTTATTGTCGTTTTTTATCTCTGGCTTTGTTTTACAACTAAATACAATAAGTAATAAAATAATTACAATAAATATATTTTTCATAGTATAACCTTCTAAATTTTTTATTAGATTCACATCATATAGAAGGAATGAAGATTAACAAAATAAGAAAAGCAAAAACTCTAGCATAAATTACTTTTGTTGAAATAACTTGTAATACAAAAAAAATTATAAGAAATAAGAATTTGCTAAAAAGAGTAATTTTTAAACCCTGTATTTCTCTTTCTATTAAAGGTTTGTACTTATTTGTTGTCATTCTAAATATCCTGTCCTATTAAAAAAATATATCCAATTTTTTTGTCTTTGTCAAATATTCACAATATAATTTACAAGAATATCTTGTTTTTTATGTAGAAATTATCTATATTAGTTAAAATATGTCAAAATATAAAGGTGAAATATTATTATTATTATCAACACTTCTTTTTTCTGTAACATCTATTTTTGTTAAAATTGTATCACAATATTTTAATGGAATATTTGTCACATCAATAAGATTTGTACTTGGCATAATCTTAACAATATTTTTGATGCGAGCCTTAAAAATAACATTTAAAGTCGAAAACCTAAAAGACTGGGTAATGAGAGGAATATTTGGCTCAATCGCAATGGTTAGTTTCTACCTTTCTATTTCAATAACAAGTAGTGGCAGAGCGATAATGTTATGCGACATATATCCGATGTTTGTTGCATTGTTTGGATTTTTGTTCTTTAAAGAAAAAATTTTTGCTAACAATATAATTAGTCTTATCCTTTGTCTTATTGGTGTAATTTTTATCTTTTACGATAGAGGAAAATATAATATCTTTGGTGACATAGCAGGTGTTGTATCTGGAATATCTTCTGGAATGGCTATCCACTATGTAAGAAGATCAGCAGTTAATAACCATCCAATTGTAGTATATCTTGCAGCTTGCGTTATTGGGCTTGTTTTTCTTCCATTTTCGTTTATTGGCAAAACAAATTTTAATGTAATTAGTGTAATTTTAGTTTTGATAGTTGGCATTTTGACATTTGCAGCTCAATTTACAATGTCTTATGGATATAAATATGTCAGTGCTACAAAAGGGAGTATTTTAAGTTATTTCCAAATACCACTAACAATGATTTTAAGTATAATGTTTTTGAGTGAAGATTTTAAATCTAAATTCTTAGTTGGAATATTTTTTATAATACTTGGCTTATTGGCAAATCAGTTTTTACCAAACATATTCCAAAAGAAAACAATTGAGAATGAAAAAGAGTATTAAGAGAATTTTTTAGGACTGTTAAGATTTATGTTATTTTTTTAAAATTAATGTTTTACGTTATTTATGAAATTTACTTCTTTTTCAAAAAAACTTTTGAGAACAACTTTATTTTTGTTTAAAGAATAGTAGTTGTTTACATAGTTTATTATTCCGCTTTTTTGGTTATCAGAAATTCCATACATAAAATTTATAAAATCTAATGCTTTATCTAAAAGATTTATATTTAACAGATGAATAAAAACTTCTAACAAAAAATCTATTTGATTTCCAAATTTATCACCATATTTTTCAAAGAATTTTTTTGCTCCATTATAATTTGAAAGAGCAATAAAATCAGCACATAGTAAAAAATAAAATTCTTTATCTCTAAACTTAATTATACTTTCTTCACAAATTGACTCTGCATAATGATATTTTTCTGTATAAAAAGAAATTATAGCTTTTTGATAACTTAATTTTTTTTCTACGTCACTTGGATTAACAAGAATGTCTTCAAGATATAATTCCCAACCAAAATTATTAAATCTTTGAGATTCTTCATACTCTCCAAGTTCAATCAAACAGTCTATTTTATTTATTAATGCTTCTATTTCACCGCTGATTTCAAAGAGTTTGCCAAAAAAGAAAGAGGCAAGATTTATTTTATTGTTGTCTTTTAATTTATATGCTAAAAGTAAAAATCTCTCTTTTGGCGAAAGATTCTTAAAATCTCTATCAGAAATTCCAGATTCTGCTGCCATTTTTGTAAGGTTATATCTTCTCTCGTATAAATTATAAGTCTCATCAATTTCCGTAAAATCCATTTAAAAAAATCTCCTATATCTTTAAAATTACTACTTTAATACTATTTTTTCAATATTTTTTACAAATTTGGAAAGTTTTTTCATAAATTTAAATCATATTGCTTAGGTATTAGCCTTTTATTTTTTCTGAAATAAAATTCTAATCTAAAAGTTTCTAAAATTATTTTATTTATTTCTTTTTTTGTTTCAATATTTTCTGTTTTTAAACATTTTTTTTGTTTCAGAATTTTTTCGCCATAGTAAAAAAATAATGTTGTTAGCTTAAAAACATCATCGTCAAAAAAAATATTTGGATTATCATCTTTTATAATTTTTAAGAATAAAATTACATAATAAAAAATATATAAAGAATAATGAAAATCTTCCTTCTGTAAATGAGAAATTCTTTCAATAACATTCTTTAAATATATCCTAAAGTCATCGAGTCTTGAAGAGTGGCAGGAAAAATAAATCATCTTAATATTTTCTAATAAATTATTTTCTTTGCCAACACTCTCAATTTCTAAAAAAATATCTTCTACTTTTGTTTTAAACATATTTTTCTCTAATTTAATAAATGTCATTCTAAAAAATTTACGGAATAATAATGCTAAAAATGAAATTTTTTTTAACTTTTTTATTTGAAGAGTCATTTATAAATGAGACTTGTTAGATTTTTAAAACCTGACAAGTCTTTAACAATACTTTTTAAGCCATTTATTTATAGTTTTAATTATAGAGTCTTTGTTGTAAGGTTTTGTTATATAATCATTCATACCAGATAATATTCCTTTTTTTATATCATCATCATAAGCATTAGCAGAAACTCCAATTATGGGAGTATTATTTTGGGCATCTCTTAAATTTTTTGTTGCATCATAACCATTCATCTTTGGCATCTGGATATCCATAAATATTAGGTCATAATTTTTTTTTCTAGCAAGTTCTATTACTTGTTCTCCGTCATCTACTATATCAAAATCAACATTAAGTTTTTTTAGAATAGTCCCAATTAATTTTTGATTTATTTCATTGTCTTCCGCTATAAGTATTTTTATAATATTATTTTGATTCATTTTAGATATATCTTTTATTTCTTTAACAATTTTTTCCTTATGTAGAATTTTAGTTATAGGTGGTAAATCAATGTTTATTTTTCTTGTTTTATCCAATATTTCGTATAATTTATCTTTTCTTATTGGTTTTGGAATATAACCATTGAACCAATTGAGTAATTTCATCTTTGCTTCATTTTCAATAAGTCCTTTTGGTGTAAGTAATATTAATTTAACACTATTGACATTTTGCCTAAGATTTATTTCTCTTCCAACATGCCATCCTTCATCCTCATTCACTTTAAAGTCTATTATAACAATGTCTATTTTTTCTTTCTCAATTATAGTAAAATATTCTTCTTTATTATTTGAAATTAAAATTTTACATTTTGTGTTTTTTAGATATAATTGCAATATTTGGAAAGTTATTTGATTATTAGAGATTAGTAGTATTTTTAGATTAGTAAAGTTATAAGTTTTTTCTTCAAGTTTTTTTTGTGCTGATTTTTCAAAATTAATTTTAAACCAAAAAGAAGAACCTTTATTTATATCACTTGTTACCCCTATTTCGCCACCCATAATTTCTACTAATTTTTTTGAGATAACAAGCCCAAGCCCTGTACCTCCAAATTTTTTTGTAGCTGTTGAATCAAGTTGTGTAAATATGCTAAATAATTTTTCAATATTTTTTTCTGAAATGCCTATTCCTGTATCTCTAATCTCAAATAATAATTTAATATTTTTTTTTGTTTCCTCTTCTTTTGTTAGATGAATCGAAATTTGACCTTTATCAGTAAATTTTATAGCATTACTTAAAAGATTTAATAAAATCTGTCTTATTCTACCAGTATCACAATTAATTGTAGGTAAACTTTCATCTATAAAAAATTCTATCTCAAGGTTTTTCTTATGAGCCGAAAAAGAAACAAAGTCAATTGCATCATAAATTAATTTTTCAATATCACAATTTTCTATATGAATCGAGAGTTTTCCAGATTCAATTTTAGAAAAATCGAGTATATCATTTATTATTTGAAGTAAAATTTCACTGGAAAAACAAATTGACTCACTGTATTCTTTTTGCTCAGAGTCTAAGTTTGTCTCTAAAAGAAGTTTTGACATTCCAATTATTGCATTCATAGGAGTCCTTATTTCGTGACTCATATTTGCAAGAAATTCTGATTTTGTTTTAGTTAGTAATTCTGCTTTTTCTTTTTCTCTTCTAAGTTCTTCTTCTATTTTTTTATGCTTTACTATATAAGAACGCAATTTAAGAACCGAATTTATTCTTGCCAAAAGTTCTACTGCTGAAAACGGCTTTTTTATATAATCTGTTGCTCCTATTTCAAAACCTACTTCTATTTTATTTTCTTCCATAAATGCTGTTACAATTATTATTTGTGTATCTTCACAACTGGGAAGTGATTTGATTTTTTCACATAAATCAAACCCATATATATCAGGTAATATTAAATCAAGTAAAACTAAATCAGGACAAAAATGCTCTATTTTCTCTAAAGTTTCTTTTCCATCTCTTGCCTCTTCTAGAATAAATTTATTATTTAAAATAGTTTTTAATAATTGTCTAATTGAATACTCATCATCTACAATTAATATTTTTTGTTTACTCATAAATCTTGTCCCTTATTCTTATATTGAGTTTTACAGATTTAAAATATAGAGATAGTATATTATTTTAATACATTATTTGTTATTTTGCAATGGAATATAGAATTTTATCTTTGTTCTGTAATTCATTTTATTTTCTACAAAATTATCACTTTTAAAAGTTAAATGTTCTTTTTACAAATTTTAAGAATAGAGATTAATGTTAGTATATTTTTTTTAACTTAATTTTTTTATTTTACTCAATTTTAGTAAATTTTCCATCTTTTACTATAAATAAGAAGTATTCTTTTTCTGCATCACCAAATCTATCTATATGAATATTACCCATAACACCATTAAATACGTCCATATTTAGAATGCTTTGTTTTATTTTATCTGATTTTAGGCTTTTAGAGTTATAAAGTCCTTGGGTTAAGAGTGTTGCAGCATCATAGCCAGCAACAACATCAAATGATGGTTCTGTATTAAATTTTTTAATATATTTTTCTTTAAAATTAAGATAAGTTTTTAATTTTGATTCTTTATCAAAATGATGTGAAAAAACAACACCTTCCATACTTGCACCGCCATATTGGATAACTTCATCAACCATTGCCCAACCACTTGAGAAAATTGGTATCGAATTATTTGATTTTCTTATTTGTTGGCAAAGTAAAGCAGTATTTATTGTGCTTGCTATAATTAAAATTCCATCAGATTTTACTTCGAGTAATTCTTTCACAAAATTTATATAACTAACAGAAGTGTTTGACTCAAATTCTTTAGTAAAAATTATTTGTCCACCGAGTTCTTCGTATTTTGTTTTAAAATTGTTTAGCCATTCCAAAGAATATGTTTTATTTGTAGAATCATATATTACACTAATTTTTTTTATATTATTATTGTAAGCATAAATAGATTGTTTTAAAGATTCTGTTTCATTACCTATTGGGCTTACCCTTAGAAAATAATCATCAATTCCTGCAATACCTTCTTTTGCTGTTACAGTTGTTCCAATCATAAGCGTTTTTGTTTGATTTATCAAATTAAGTGAAGCAATTGTCATACTGCTTGTTGTATGTCCTATTATAGCAACTACTCCTTCATCTATTAATTCTTTATCAATTTTTTGGGATATTTCTTTGTCATTTTGGTCATCTTTTATAATTAATTTTATTTTATTTCCTCTTATTCCACCTTTTTTATTAACTTCATCTATAGCCAAAATTACTCCATTTTTTACTGCAATTCCAGTATTTGAGGTAACGCCAGTTAGTGTTCCAGAAAAGCCTATTTTTATTGGCTTGTAATTATTACAACTAAATAATATAAAACTTATAATAATATTTATAATAATATATAAAAAAATTTTCATTTTTTTTACCTCATTTAAAATTTAAAAACTTCATTATTATAATATTATAACACCAATTATTGATTTGTTCTAAATAAAATTAATATTTTTTTAAATTATTAAAGAAAAGTATTGATATTTTTTATTTTTAAATATAAAATATAAGTCGTGACATAAAGTTAAAGATAAATTTTATCGAAAATTCATTTATAAAATATTTAGGAGGTTTTTCTGTGGCTAAATCAAAAAGAAGTAATTATTTAATAGATAAACCATTTCAACTTGGGTTTATTGCAAAATTTCTTTTAGTAATTCTTGCAACAGTAGTAGTTACTTTTGCTGTTATTGCGTTGTATTACTACCAGGATTCTTTATTGGGGACAAATAGACTTGACCAGAACATTAGTATAAAGACAAGAGGGCAAAAATCTACCTCTGAAGGGTATAAGATCTATAAATATGATAAAGAATCAATAGATGTTTATGAAAAAACTGAAAATGGTAAAAAAATTTATATTTGTGAAAATCCTTATACAAGTGTAAATTTTAAAACAGGAGATGTAATAGAAAATATTATGGAAGGTCAACTCGAGCCTGCTTATGGACCTCTCTCACAAGAAACAAAAATGTTTTATATTATCATTTTTCCTTTGTTGTGGTTATCTTTGGCAATTTTAGCTATAATTTCTTTTTATTCACTATTTTTCTCTCATAGAATGGCAGGTCCAATTTACAGACTTAGAGTTTCTCTTGATAGAATGATAGCTGGCGATTTTGATTTTAAAATTAGAGTTAGAAAAAATGACTTTTTTATTAACATTGTAGAAAAATTAGAACACTTAAGACTCAAAATAAAAAATAACGATTTAGTTGCTCCTATGCCAAAAGATAAACTTTTAGAATTAAAAAATTTAGTTCAAAGCAAAGCAAGTACTGAAGATATTGTAAAAAAAATAGATGATCTTATTTCTTAATAAATAATATTTTTTATTATAAGGCTATTTTAGAAATTTATATTTCTGGAATAGCCTTATTTTTTTCTGGGAGGGAGAGAAAATTTGAAAATAATAAATTTTTGCTATGAGATTTACAAAAACTATTACTAAAAGAAATATTATTTTTACAATCTCAAGAAAAACCGTTACATTATGAATTTTTATAAAAATATAATAAAATCTCTATCTACTTCATAAAGGATTATTTAAATGACAACCACAATTACATATAATGAAATATATCAACAATATTTTCAACGAATAGTAAATTATTTATCACGAACGGTTGGCTCTGATGATGCAAAAGACTTGGCACAAGAGGTTTTTTTAAAAGTATTTAATTCAATCGATAAATTTGAAAATAAATCTTCTACTTATACTTGGGTATATAAAATTGCAACAAATCTTTTAGTTGATAAAATGCGAAAAAAACAAATTATCGTTGATAGATGTAATTTGATTGATAAAGAATTATTCTCTAAATCAAAAGTTGAATACCTTAAAAATGAGTTTAGGATTGTACAAGATGAAATGCACCAATGTATTTGTAGTTATATCAAAATATTACCGCTAAGCTATCGTACAATAATTATATTACGAGAATACGAATCTATGTCAATTGATCAGATTGCAGAAATTATGAATCTCAAAATCGATAATACTAAAAAACTACTTTTAAGGGCAAGAAAAAAATTAAAAACAGTCTTAAATGAAGGATGTTTATTTTATTATAATGAATTAAATCAATTTTCTTGTGAAAAAAAATAAAAATATCTGTCTCCTATTTGCAATATTTTTCGTCTAATAAAATATATTAAATTTTATGGAGGATATTGCATGAAAGAATGTGAAAAAGATTCTAAGGAAAATATTACGCTTTCTATCTCAATGACAAATGGAAAGTGTGCTGTTGGCGAGAATGTAGGTGAGGAGTGTTTAAAAAATAATAATGTGCCAGTATTATCTTGTGAAGGTGCGTGTATTCGCGGAGAAATAGCGAGGTTAGCTGCAAATTATGTTTCTAAACACAAAAATTTTAAAAGAGGTTGTCACGGTGAATTATTTACTGTGCCAAATTCAAAAATTGCTCAATGGATTCTAAATGCCGAGAAAGTGGTTTGTATAGATGGATGTTTCTTAAAATGCCATTCGAGGATATTAGAAAATATGATAGAACCTTCAAAATTATTTGTTTTTGATGCTTTGTCTCATTACAACAAATATAATAATATCTTTGATATTGATGGTGTCCCTGAAGTAGAAAGAAAAGAAGTTGCCGAAAATGTTGCTCAATGGGTTTTAAAATCAATTGAGGAAAATAAAATTCTAACCAATAATAGTAGTTGCTGTAAATAAAATTGTTCTATTTTATTCAAGCCGTATATGTGTTACTGACTCATATACGGTTTAAAATTATAATCAAATTTAATTACTTGAACAATGGTAACTCTTTAGAAAAATAGAATAATACCTTTGTTCCTTTGGGGTAGGTCAAGAGACTGTTTTTTTCAACTAATAATCATTCAAATAATTAAATTTATTCCCCAATCACATAAAATTTAAAAAAAATGTTGACACAGTTTTATTAACTTTGATATAGTTGTTTATATTGTTTGAATATTAATTTAGAGGTATATAAAATATAACTTTAACGATTTACTTTATTAAAAGTAAAGTGATCTATTTAATAATAAAAGGCTTGGTCTTATTATTGTTAAAAAATTGAGTTCAAATTAATAAAAACTTATTAAATAAAAGGTTTTTAAATGTTATTCGAAAAAACTTTTGGTTCTAATGGAGTTCATCCAGAAGATTATAAATATTTAACCTGTCAGAAAAAAATAGAGAGTGCCTATGTTCCTAATATTGCTTATGTTCCAATTATTCAGCATATAGGAAGTCCCGCCAAGATAATTGTAGAAATCGGGCAGAAGGTAGAAGAAGGGCAACTAATTGCTTCTGCAGAAGGTTTTGTTTCGGTTAATGTGCATTCTCCTATACCAGGTAAAATTGTTGGTTTTGAAGAACGGTATATAAGTATTGGTAGAAAAAGTAAGGTGATTGTTATTGAACTTGATGGTGAGTTCAAAAAAACAGGCAAAACTTTTACTAACGTAGATTATAACAATTTTTCAAAAGAATATATACTAAAAGCGATTAGAGAATCTGGAGTTGTTGGACTTGGAGGGGCGACATTCCCTACTCATGTTAAATTATCTATCCCAGATGGCAAAAAGGCTGATACTCTTATAATAAATGGCACTGAATGTGAGCCTTTTATTACTTGTGACCACAGACTTATGCTTGATAGAAGTGAAGATTTACTCGATGGAGTTAATATAATAAATAAAGTTATAGACGCTCAAAATGTCTATATTGGAATAGAGTCTAACAAAAAAGATGCAATTCAAAAACTAAAATCTTTGTGTAAAAATAAATATAAAATAAAAATCATTCCACTTGCTGTAAAATATCCTCAAGGGGATGAAAAACAATTAATTAAGGCTATTACTGGACGAGTAGTCCCTGTTGATAAACTTCCAGTTGATTGTGGGGTTGTGGTTCTCAATGTTTCTTCTACAATTGCTATAAAAGAAGCTGTTGTATATGAGAAACCTCTTATTGATAGAGTCGTTACAATTACAGGTAATGGAATAGTAAATCCAAAAAATTTAAAGGTAAAAATAGGTACTTTGGTTAAAGACTTGATAGAAGAATGTGGAGGGTTAAAACCTAATGTAAAAAAAATAATCATTGGCGGTCCTATGATGGGTTTTTCTCAGATGAATCTAGAAACTCCAATTACAAAAGGTTGTTCTGCAGTAATTGCTTTAACAGATGAAGACAGTAAAGATTTTGAACAAAATGCTATTTGTATCAGTTGTGGCAAATGTATAAATGCCTGTGCATTTGGGCTTATGCCGACTATTTTAAATAAATACATAAAAAATAAACTTTACGAAAAAGCATTGGATTCTGGATTAATGTTTTGTAAAGAATGTGGGGCTTGCTCGTGGGTATGCCCAGCACGTATTCCTTTAGTTCAGATTTTTAGAATGGGTAAAGATATATCGAAAAAATTAATTTTATCAAAAGGAAAATAGTTATTTATGGAAAAAGATATTAAACTTGTAGTTTCCTCTTCTCCTCATATTCTAAATTATGAGTCAACCAAAAGTATTATGTGGACTGTTTCTATATTTTTACTTCCTGCGACTATTTTTGGTGTTTATGCGTTTGGTATTTACGCTGCATTTATAGTTTTAGCGTCTATACTGACAAGTATTACAACAGAAGTAATAATTTTAACTATACGAAAAAAAGCAATTTGTATTGACGATGGCTCAGCATTTTTAACTGGGCTTTTAGTTGCTATGAATATGCCACCATCAGTTCCTCTTTATATACCAATCATATCATCAATATTCGCAATAGCAATTGTAAAACATGCTTTTGGCGGTCTTGGACAAAATTGGGCAAATCCAGCAGTAGCAGCAAGAGTTTTTGCTTTGTTTGCATGGACTAAAGAAATGACTACTTGGTCTACTCCTTTTATTACGGACTCTGTTACAACAGCGACTCCTCTTGGAGCATCAAAAGTAGCTTTAGTAGAAAATTTTGGAATAGGTCACATTACATCTGCAACTGCAAGTAGTGGTGGAGTGTCAGCTTCTGGACCTTTAGAAATATTAAGGCTTGTTTCTCCAGATGTCTTAAAAACAGATGTTACATATTTTAAATTATTTTTTGGATTAAAGGCTGGTTGTATAGGCGAAATATCAATATTTTTATTGCTAATTGCGGCTATTTATTTAATATATCGTAAAATAATCACACTTGAAGTGCCGTTTTTCTTTTTGGGAACAATAGCATTATCTGCTTGGATTTTTGATGGTTTAAAATATGGTCAAGGATTTTATGCAGGAGATCCATTATTTCACCTTTTAACTGGTGGTGCTGTGCTTGGTGCATTTTTTTGTGCGACAGATATGGTAACAACTCCACTGACAGTTGCAGGAAGAATAATATTTGGTATAGGTGCTGGTTTAATAACGATTTTAGTTAGAATGTTTGGAGGACTACCAGAAGGTGTTAGTCTTGCAATATTATTTATGAATATGCTAACTCCAGCAATTGACAGATTTATTAAAATTACACCTCTCGGTTATATTAAACCTAAAAAAGGATAGTTTATGAAAGAAAATTTAATTATAGCAGGAAAACTTACTTTAATCTGCTTTGTTGCAGTTGTTCTTTTGACTTTAATTAATTTTGTTACAGCAAAAAAAATAAAACAAAATCAAACCATAGTTGAAGAAAACGCAAATAAATTACTTATTCCAGAAGGAAATAAATTCGTTAAAAAGCCATTTACAGGTTATGACCCAGATACTACTGGATTTTACTATTACGAAGTAAAAAAGGGGAGTACTTTAATTGGTTATATTGTTTCTGTGATAGGAAAAGGTTATGGTGGGGCGATGAAAGTTATGGTTGCATTTGATTTAAATTTAAAAATATTAAATATGAAATTATTAAGCAATGCAGAAACGCCCGGTATTGGTAAAAAAGCAGAAAAACAAGAGTATATGGCTAAATTTATCAATACAAACACAAAAGAAAAACCATTTCCATACAATAAGAGTATGCTTTCTCAGAGTGATAAAGATAGTATCACAGGAGCAACTATTACCTTTAATGGTGTTACAGGTGCTGGTAGAATGGCTATCGATTTACTAAAAAAACAAATTGGGGAATAATATGGCTGATATTAAAACAAATAATTCATTTAAAGAGTTTGCAAAAGGTATTTTTAAAGAAAATCCTGTTTTTGTTATATTACTTGGGCTTTGTCCAACTCTTGCTGTAACAACATCTGTTGCTAATGGTATTGGAATGGGGATTGCTGCAACTTTTGTACTTCTTTGTTCAAATATTTTAGTTTCTTCTTTAAGAAACTTTATTCCAGAAAAAATAAGGATACCTTCATATATTGTTATAATTGCATCTTTTGTTACAATAGTGGATTTGCTATTGCAAGCTTATCTTCCTCCATTAGCAAAATCTTTGGGGGTTTTTGTACAATTACTCGTTGTAAATTGTATCATTCTTGGTAGAGCAGAGGCTTTTGCTTCCAAAAATAATATTGTTAATTCTATACTTGATGCTTTGGGAATGGGGCTTGGTTTTACAATTGCTATAACTTTAATTAGTTTAATTAGAGAAGTTATTGGTACTTGTGGAATTGATTTTAGAGACTATGGGGCACAAAATATTCTTTTGAGTCAAGATGGCTCTTTTTATTTAGAAATTTTTGGTAAGAAGATAGAAGTATTTAAAGGTGCTTTAGTTTTTATTGCACCAGGTGGAGCATTTATTGTTGTTGGGGTAATTTTAGCGGCAATAAATTATCTTAAAATCTTACAATCTAAAAAGGATAAAAAATGAAAGAACTTATAGCTATATCTTTAGGAACTATTTTTATAAATAATTTCGTTTTAGCAAGATTTTTGGGTTTGTGTGCTTTTGTTGGAGTAAGTAAAAATCTTGACTCTGTTTTGGGAATGGGTTTAGCTGTAACTTTTGTAATGACTATGGCTAGCATGATTACATTTGTTATTTACAGATATGTTTTAGAGCCTGCTGGTGTTCAGTTTCTTGAAACGATTTCTTTTATATTAGTTATTGCAACTTTGGTACAATTAATTGAAATTGTTATGAAAAAAACCATTCCAACGCTTTATAATGCTTTGGGTATATATCTTCCATTGATAACTGTAAACTGTGCAGTTTTAGGTGTTGCAGTAATTAATATAGAACAAAATTACAATTTTATTAATTCAACAGTTCATGGTTTTATGGGTGGAGTGAGTTTTATGCTTGCTTTGTTTCTTATGTCTACAATTAGAGAAAAACTTGATTTAGCAGATGTACCAGAGTCTTTTAAAGGAGTACCAATTGCTTTTGTTACGGCAGGACTTATGGCTTTAGCATTCTTAGCTTCTGACAAATCGATGCTTGAATATTTAAAATAGGTTTTGATATAGAACTTATTATCTGGCTATCCCCTATTTTAATAAATGGGGATTTTTTATCACGAAGAATACAAATATTACGAAGAAATATTTGTAAAAGTTACCTTTTTTCTATGAAATTTTTGTGAACTTCGTGGTTATATTTTCCCAGTTAATTGTATATAAACAAAAAACTGGGTGTAGGTGAGGGTAAATTATGATTTGGGGAATACTTTTATTAACAGTTTTAGGATTTTTATTTGGACTTGGGCTTGCTATCGTTGCTAAATTTTTCAAAGTTGAAGAAAGTCCTAAAATTAGTGAAATTTTAGCTAGTCTTCCTGGTGCAAATTGTGGAGCGTGTGGATACCCAGGATGTGCGGGTTATGCTCATGCTGTTGTAGAAAAAGGAGCAGAGATAAATTTGTGCGTACCAGGTGGACCTTCTCTTGTCGAAAAAATCGGTAATATAATGGGGAAAACTGCAAGTGCGAGAACTAAATTTGTTGCAAAAGTTTTCTGTCTTGGTGATGACGCTGTTTCTCTAAAAGACTATCAATTTAATGGAGAAGATGATTGTTCTGCTGTTTATTCTTTTTATCAAGGTGATAAAACTTGTAAATATGGGTGCGTTGGCAAAGGCAATTGTATTAGAATATGCCCAGTAAATGCTATTAAAAGAGATGAGTTTAACAGAGTGTGGGTTAATGAATCAGAATGTATAAGCTGCGAAAAATGTGTTAAAATATGCCCTCCACAAGTTATAAAAATGATACCATTAGATGGTGGACATTTTGTTGCTTGTTCAAGCCATGATAAAGGTGGAGTTGTTAAACAAATATGTAAAAGAGGATGTTTTGGTTGTAAAATATGTGAAAAAGTAACACAAGAGCCGGATCGAATTGTTGTTGGTGATAACCTTGCTGTTGTTAAATATGATCATAAAGGAGATTTGCATAATGCAGCTGTAAAATGTCCTGCAAATGTAATAATACCTATTAAAAATCAAAACAATCTTGAGATAAAAAAAACAACTTAATGGAGAAAAATTATGATTATAAATCCAAATCAGATGGAAAAAGAAATAAAAGTTAAAATGAGAGGTGGCGATGGAGATGTTCATCTACTTCATTTTGTAAGTCCTAAAGACTTAAAAAACGCAAGACTTTTGGCAAAAATTACTATACCTTGTGGTGCAAGCATTGGTGAACACGAACATATAAATGAAACAGAATACTATATAATTTTAAAAGGTAAAGCAATTGTTGTAGACGATGGAGTCGAAAAAGAAGTCAAAGAAGGTGATGTTGTTGTTACTGGAAATGGTGGAAAACATAGTATAAGAAATACTGGTAGCATTGATTTAGAAATGATTGCGGCTATAATTACTTATTAGTATATAAAGACCTGTCAAGTTTTGAAAACCTGATAGTTCTAAAATATTAAAAAAAGGTGAAATAAAGACTATGAGAAAAAAGAGTTCAGTTTTAAGTAAAATAGGTTTTTTTATGTTTGGACTTATTGTTTATTCGATTGGGATTATTACGAGTTTTATTATAAGCCCAGTAATAAATATATTTGGCAAAAAACAATAATTAATTTAGGCGGGATATTTTATGGCTAATAAAATTGAAACTTATGCCAAAAAAATAGGTAAATCAGTAGTTTCTGTTACGAGAAAAGTTTTTGGTGGAATTTCTTTATTTCTAACTTTTTTGTTTGCTGGACTATCTGCCTTGTTTTTTGTGGTTGATTTTCCTGTTGTTCACAATATAATCGGGCTTGGAATATTTTTTGCTTTTATTGGTGCTGGATTTTTGGTTTTGAGTATTCTACTTTTTAAAGGAAGTGGTAATCTTGAGGGTAAAGCTCATCATGCTGATGTCAAAACTTGTAAAGAACTTCTCAAAAAAATTAGAATCTACTTAAAAAGTGAAAATATTAACATAGAATTTTCAGATACTTACATAAGACTTAAAGAACAATTAGAAAACTCAAAAATACTCGCTAAAAGGATTGATAATATTCTAAAAATCACAAAATCAAAAGATTGGGATACAGAAGAAATTATTAATAGAATATCTTATGAGTCAAAAAAAACAGAAGTTGATAGAGACTTAATAAAGAAATTAACAGAGCAAAAAGAAAATATTATTAAAATAAAAGAAAAAGAAAATAATTTGAGAAAACAACTTTCTAATCTAAAAACAAATTTTAATTCAATTTATACTAAATTAACTGTTTTAGACACAACTAATCAGGTTGATGTGGATAAAATTGAAGAAGAAATTCAAAAAACTCTTGATTTTAAACTAAAAGTCTCAAAATATGAAGAAGAATTAAAGAAAGATTTTGAATAAAAAATATATCCACTTAGGATTTAAAAATTTTTAAGTATATAATTTTTTTTACCGATAAAATCTTTATATAAATACTAAATTTTTGAGGTTTTTATGAGTGATCATAAACTTGACATAGATAGAGATAAAGTTAATTCTACAATGGTGAAGCTTCTTTGGATAGTAATGGGTGTTGGTGCTTTTACCTATTTTGTTTCAATGCTATCACAGAAGAAAGAAATTCTTTATATTTTAAAAAATATAGGGATTTTTGTTTCTATTTATACTCTTGCCAATTTAATTTCAACAATAACATTTTTTGTATTTAAAAAATTTAGAATTTTTGTTAGATATTTTGTAACAACAACTTTTATAATGATAATGCCTTTATTTACTTATGTTTCTTTTGAGACAAATCATGAAACTTGGGTTTTAGCTTTTCCTCTATTAATAATAATAGTATTACAACTTGATATAGGTTTAATTATTTATTCTACAATAATGGTAATTATTATAAATGGAATACTGCTCTATCTAAATAAAGAAGTACTAATTAAAGAATTTTATAACCCTACATCAGAAATAGTAATTAGAATTTTTGCTCTGATTTTGTTTTCTTCTATCTCTATTTATATTGTAAGAATGATAAATAAAATGTTAAAATCTTCTAAAATTCATGAAGATATTCTTGCAGAAGAAAAAGAAGGGGCTATAAAAACTTTGTCGGCAGTAAGAGACCTTTCTGACTCTTTAAAGGGTTTGCAAGATAAAAATAATCTAATTTCTAAAAGACTATTAACTGCATCAGAAAGTCAAGCATCCAGTGTGGAACAAATAGCAGCCTCAACAGAAGAACTTATGTCATCAATTGAAGAAATAAGTAAAACAGCAGTTCAGGCTTCTTCTGAAATGGAAAATATTGTAAATGATTTACAAGGTGGAATGACTGCTTTAAAAGGAAGCACTGAAGAAATGATGGCATTGGTTAAATTTAGTAAAATAATGCTTGAAAGTATTGAAGCTATAAACGAAATTGCAGAAAACACAAACCTTTTGGCTCTAAATGCAGCTATTGAAGCAGCAAGAGCGGGTGAGGCAGGTAAAGGTTTTGCTGTTGTTGCGACAGAAATTAGAAAACTTGCAGAAAAATCAACCACCGCAGCCCAAAATGTAGGTAACCTCTTGAAAGAATCAGAAACAAAAATTAAAAATGGTTCTGCATTAAATACTAAAGTAAACCAAATATTTTCTAATATTTCAAAAAAACTCGAAACAATTTCAAAGGTATTCCAACAAATATCATTTGCAACTCAAGAACTTGATAAAGGTGGAAAAGAAATTTCTGGTGGTCTCGAAGTCATAAATCAAGCCTCAACAGAAAATCTCGAATTATCAAAAGATATAGAAATTGTAAATATTCAATTTGATAAAGAAACAAAAAAATTAAATCAGATTATTAAGACAAATCGTAAATTAGGGCTTGATCTGGTAAAAAAGGCATAATACTAGCTAGCTACTGTCTCATTTTTTGTTTACTTTGGCTATTTATATTTTTTTGTATTGCCTGTGGCAAATAGATACATAAAATTGCTCCTAATTAAACTCATTTTTTTAAAAAAAGGTTGACCATTTAGAACATTTTAAGTATATATATATTCTATAATTCAAGTTTGCATTCAAACTTAAAACACTTTAAGTATAATTGAACTAAAACCAAATAAGATATTTTACTTTTATTAAAGCAAAATTTTAAATTTTTTCTGTGGTTTTTAACATCTGTTAACATTAATTAAAAAGTATTTTATTTATTTTACAAAAACGAGGAAGATTAAATTGGAACTATTTATCACTATTCTTATTTTTATTGGAAAATCTATTTATACAACAATACCTGCGATTGGTGCTAATGTTGCCCCGATTCTTATGAAAAAAATTAATTTTTTAAACTATCCAATGGATTTTAATAAAACTTTTAGAGGGCAGCCGATACTTGGAGATCACAAAACTTTTAGAGGGCTTTTTTTTGGGGTTGTCTACTCAATGGTTTTTATTTCAATTCAATATTTTGTCTATAAAAAAACAAATTTGCAGCTTACCGTGTATGATTTTGATAAAGTGAATTTTTTATTTCTTGGTTTTTTGATGGGTTTTGGGGTAATTTTTGGAGATGCTGTAAAATCATTCTTTAAACGAAGAGTAAACATAAAGCCAGGCTCAAGTTTTATGCCGTGGGATCAACTCGATTGCGTATTGGGCGGACTTTTATTAGGTAGAATCGCATGGGACTATCCAATTGCTTATGCCATTACAACAATTGCAACTACTTTTATTTTGCATATTATAATAAGACATATAGCTTATTATCTTGGGCTTTGTGAAAGCAGATGGTAGCAAAAAAGTTTACTGCTTGTATTGTTGGTGTTGGTAGAATTGGTTTTTCACTTCAAAAAGATAAAAAAAGAGAACAACCTGCATCGCATTCTTTAGCATTATTTAAAAATAAATTTGTTAAAATCGTTGCTGGTTGTGATATTGATGAGAATAAACTCAAAAACTGGAAAAAAATCTATAAAAATGCAAATACCTACACAAATATACATAAAATGCTTGAAAAAGAATCTCCTGATATAGTAGTAATTGCTGTTAATGAAAAAAATCATCTTTCTATTGCATTAGAAGTAATAAAAAATAAACCAAAACTTGTTATTCTTGAGAAGCCAGTTGCTCCAAATCCAGAGCAGGCTAGATTGATTTTAAGATATTCAAAAAAATATAAAGTACCTGTATCAATAAATCATGAGAGAAGATTTTCATTAGATTATTTGATAGTGAAAAATATCATAGAAAAAAAGCAAATTGGAGAAATACAAAGCGTTTTTGCATCTTTTTCTTCTTCTGCGACTGTTTATAAAGTTGGAAGTGAAAATATAGGAGATTGTTCTTTAATTCATGACGGGACACATCTAATTGACATAATTAATTTTTTATTTAATATAAAATGTGCTAATCCAAAAATTGATAATATGATTCTAAATTCAAAAAAAGATGTTGAGTCGTTAAATTTTCATTTTAAAGAGAAAATATTAGATAACAATCAAAAAACTATGTTTTACTTTGAAATAGCTGGTAATAAAAAGTATTTTGGTTTTGATATTGAAATTAGAGGCAATAAAGGTAAAATTTTAATTGGAAATGGTTATCTAAAGGTTTATGAAAGAAAAGAATCTCCTTTTTATACAGGTTTTTATTCTCTAATGAGAAATAAAACAATAAAAAGACCTAAAAAAACTAAATATTTTTCAAATATGATAGAAAACTGTATTAATTTTTTGTGTAAAAAAGAAAAACTCTCTTCTACAATCAAATCTGGTATAAAAACTCTAAATATAATTTATAGAATAATTGATAAAATCAAAAAAATCCCCCATAATTCTTATTAATAAATTTGTATTAAAGAAATACTTGGGAGATTTTTCTATTTCACAATTAATTTTTACACTACGCTATTTTCATGATCCTCCCCCAGTTTGGGTAGATGTTTAGTTCTAATCTATTGTTTTCTACTCTAAATATTTCACCTTCATTTAGAATATCATTTAATTGTACATTGCTAAAAGGGATGTTAATTGTTATTTTTGCCTCATTTTCTGAGGAATTTACTGCAACAATTGATTTTTCTCCTTCAAATTCTCTTAAAAACACAAATTGTTGTTGTGAAGTGAATATTTCTTTATAGTTACCGTATTTTAATGAAGGATTAGATTTTCTTATCTGAATTAATTTTTTTATTACCTCAGGCAAATCTGGTACTAATGGATTACCTTTTAAATTATTTATATCAAAACTCGGTCTTAGTGGATAATCAGAACCATTTGTTTTTTTACCTTCCATTCCAAACTCGCTACCGTAATAGATTGACGGAACTCCCGGTATTGTAAAAAGCATTGCGTATAAAGGGAAAAGATGTTTTTTATTTTTTAGACTGCTTGATACTCTATCAACATCATGATTATCCGTAAATGAGTAGAGACCTAAGTTTTTATATATTCCACCATCACCAAACTGTCGTTTTAGAGAATAGGCGATTTCAAAATAATTTGTATCATTGAGACTTGAGTAAAGCCCTTTGTAACATTCATAATTGGTTACAGAATCAAGTCTTTTTTCATTGACCCATTTTGTGTAATCACCGTGAATCACTTCACCCATTAACCAAAAATCTGGCTTTGTTTTTTTACAAAAAGTTGATAATTCTTCCAAAAAATCCATTGAAAGACAATCAGCACAATCAAGCCTCAACCCATCAATCCCAAATTCATTTACCCACATAGAAATTGCATTAAATAAATGTTCTTTTACTGCTGGGTTTTTTAAGTCTAATTTTACCAAATCATAATGACCATTCCACCCATCATAACTAAAACCGTCGTTATATGGGCTATTTTTACCAAAATTGATATTTGTAAACCAATTTTTGTATATAGAATTTTCTCTAAAATACTTTAAGTCCTTAAATGCCCAAAAATCTCTACCAACATGGTTAAAAACTCCGTCAAGTACAACCTTGATTGAGTTTTTATGAAATAATTCTACCAAAGTTTTAAAAGTTTCGTTTGTACCAAGTCTTCTATCAATGGTGTAATAGTCAACTGTATCATATCCATGCTTTGTTGACTCAAAAATAGGACCAAGATAAACTGCGTTACAACCAATATTTCTTATGTGTTCGACAAGAGTATTAATCTTTTCAAACCGTGGAATAGGATTAGAATTAAAATCATTATTTTGTGGTGCATCACAAAATCCTAATGGATAAATGTGATAAAAAACTGCATCTTTTGACCAATGAAACATAAAAACCTCCAAAAGTTTATATTAAAATTCTATATACATACTGTTAGGTATATTATATAGTTAAAAAAATTACTAAAAAATCTTTTCACTTATCAAATAAATTGTATCTGGACAAAAATCAGCCTCATTATCCCATACAACTGTTCCGTAAGAAACCTTAACGGTTTTAAACATCTCAATATTTTTAAGTTCTTTGAAAATACCTTTTTCAAGATAAGGTTTGACATCAAATATTCCCTTTTCTCCATTTTCAAATTCTAATAACAGAGTATAATCTTCATTTGCTTGTACAAATACTACTTCTGGTAACATTTCCATTTTAATCACCTCTTAATCAAGTGGTTTTATCTTTAACGGTAATTGATTATCACTTACAAGTTCCCAGTCAGCTATTAAATCTTCTCTGTGAATTTCAATCCATGCCTGAATAAGTTTTAGTTTTGACTTATCCATAGTTCCTGCAAGTATTTCTCCTGAGTTTATTGATATTGAAGCTTTATAGTTTTGGTATCTCGCGTGAATATGTGGTTCATGATGTCTCTCATTATCTTCAAAAAACATTTGTATTAATATTCCGTAAAACAAAGATATTGTAGGCATTTTTTTCTCCTTACTTTATTCTTAGTAAAAAACAATCTAAAACCACTAATTACTCAAAAAAACTGAGAAAAAATATTTTTTTCTCTTAAATCCGTATTCTTCATGTTATAATCTGTGCCAATCAGTGTTATGAGAAAATACCGTGCATAAATTGATGAACTGTTTGATACATCAAGTTATCATCGAGATCATTTATATAACCATTCAAAAATAGACCAATGTAAGTATTAATCATACCTATAAAAGTTACGCTGTATAAAGTATGTCGCCCTTTCATATTACCATGGTCGAATGCTGCTTTAATAAAAACTTCTTCTATCAATTTATAATTTTTTTCGTTATATGGTTTTAATAATTTACTAACTTCATTTTCCTCTGGTACAAAATACATTGACAATTGCATTCTATAAAAATCATTGTTTTGTTTTGCAAAATTGAAATAACATAAGATTAATTTTTGCAAAGTTAAAGTTATATCCCCTTTATACTCTGATGCTAAAATTAAGTTCTCATAAAACATTCCATAATAATAATCAAATATTGCCTCAAGTAAGCCAGTCTTACTGCCAAAATAATGATATAAAGTTGGTTTTGTAACACCTGATTTTTCGACAATCTCTTGTACACCAACAGCATCAAACCCTTTTAAAGAGAATGATTTTAATGCAATATTCATAATGTTTTTTTTGTTATCCATAAACTTACCTTCTTTAAGAATATACCAATCGGTATATAAAAAGTCAAGTGTTTTTTTATAAATTTAAAAAAAATTATATAACTGAAATTCTATGAAATCTTGTGACTAAATTTTAATTTTGTATTTACTATATAAATGTGTTTTTTTCTCAGTATGAAAAATTGGTTAAAAATAATATAAAATAACAATGAATTTTTAATATTAGAATTGACTTTTAAATCAATTTCGATTAGGATTATATATATGTGTATAAATTAAGTGTATTGGAGAAATATCTATAAAAACTATACTAATTTTATTTCTGTAAAGTTATATAAAGTTGTTAAATTTGAAGAAAAAATGTTTCTATAATCTAAAATGTTTTAATAAATTGATTTTATGATAATAAACGAACTCAATCTATTATTTAAAGATAGAAACAAAGGTTAAGGTATTTAAGATGAACAATCTAATCGTTCTAACAAAAGAACTTTGTATAAATTTTGGTATTGTGGCTTTATTGGTTACAGGGTATAGTCTACTTTGTGATTATGTAAAAAGAAAAAATTTTTTATTATTTCAGATTTTTGTAGGTGTATTATTTGCTTTTATATCTCTTATCGCTATGAATTTTCCTGTTACAATTACTAAAGGTGTAATAATTGATGCGAGGTCTATTATTTTACCGATGGCAGCGTTTTTTGAGGGTGTAATACCTGCAATTATAGCATTTATTATAATTTTAATATACAGGATATTTCTTGGTGGAATAGGTGTTGCTCCAGCTATAGTTAATTTAATATCAGGGCTTATAATAGGTTTAGTTTTTTATTTTTTCATTAATAAAAAAATAAAAAATTATATTATTCTTAGATTATTTATTTTTGGGTTATTGATAACTTTTAGTTCATTTTTTTCAACTTTATTATTACCAGTTTCGGTTGCTAATAATGTTTTAAAATCAATTTGGCTTGGTGTACTTATCTCTTACCCTTTAGGTGTTATAACTTTTGGCTTTCTATTAAATGAAACTAATTCAAAGAATAAATTTAATGCAGAACTCATAAAGAGTGAAGAAAAATATCGTTTTCTTACAGAAAATATTTTAGATGTAATATGGGTTTTGGATGTAGAAAAAATGAAATTTACTTATATTAGTCCATCTGTCAAAAAACTTATGGGATATACAGCTGAAGAAGTTATGAAGCAGCCAGTTAAAAATGCTCTCACCCCTTTATCGCAAGAAGAACTTAATAAAATAATGCCTCATCGTATTGCAAGTTTTATTGAAACAAAAAAGAGTGAAGTATATGTGGATGAAATGGAACAACCATGTAAAGACGGCTCAACAATATGGACTGAAGTAATTAGTTATTATCGTTTTAATTTAAAACAAAGGCTTGAAATAATTGGGACAAGTCGAGATATATCTGCACGCAAGAAAGCAGAAGATGAACTTAATCAATCTTTGAATGAAAAAGAATTACTCCTCGCAGAGATTCATCATCGTGTAAAAAATAATTTGCAAGTTGTATCGGCAATAATAAAATTAGAAACCAGTTTCATAAAAGATAATGAAACAATAAAACATCTAAATAATACTTCTTCAAGAATAGACACAATGGGACTTTTGCACAAAAAACTTTATCTATCTAAGGATTTTAGAAGTATTGATATGTATGACTATATTAAATCAATAGTAGAACAGGTAGTATCAATTCAATTTTTCAAAATAAATAATATAAAAATATCTTATGATATTGAGAATGTTTTTATGAATATTGAGACAGCAATGCCTTGTGGTATGATTATTAATGAAATTATTACAAATTCATTTAAATATGCGTTTATAGAACGAAATATAGGTAAAATTGATATATCTATTAAAAGAAACGGCAATGAATATTCTATGAGTGTGTATGACGATGGGGTTGGTATTCCAAAAAATATTGATTTTAATAATAATTGTAGACTTGGATTAAAACTTATTGATATGTTGACAATGCAGCTTCAAGGCTCTGTTGTTTTAGATAGAAATAATGGAACTTTATATAATATTACTTTTAAAGAACTATTCAAGGAGGAAAAAAGATGGCAAAAAAAATCTTGATAGTTGAGGATGAGCCTATCTTAGCAATGTTTTTACGCTTTGAATTAGTTCAATCTGGTTATGAGGTTATTGATAGCGTTTCTACTGGAAAAAAAGCAATAACATCTGCTATTGAGATGAAACCAGATGTAATACTTATGGATATATTTCTTGATGATGAAATGACAGGGATAGAAGCTGTTAAATATATTCATAAAAGCGTTAAAATACCAATTATATACTTAACTGCATCAGAAGATCCTGAAACATATAGCAAATTAAAAGAGACTGATTTTACTAAAATTATTGTAAAACCTTACATATTCTCAAATATCAAAGATACTATTGATGGCATAGAGTTTATGAATGGCTAAATTAGATTAATTAATTAAGCAAAAAATTTTGAGAAAAAATTTTATCTTTTCAAATTTAAGAAATAACACTTCAAAAAATAATTTCTTCTAAAAAAATCTTGACAAATCCCAGTATAATAGTAAATTATAAAGTCAAAATCATTTATATTATACTTTAGGAGAATAACTTGATTAAAATAAAACCGTTTAAAGGATTGAGACCAAAAAAGGATCTTTATCAAAAAATAGTTGCCCCACCTTATGATGTTGTTTCTTATGATGATTGTATGAAAATCGTTAAAAAAGAACCATTATCTTTGATTCATATCTCTCGTTCAGAAGTTGATTTTCCAGTTGAGACAGACCATTACTCTCCAGAGATTTACGAAAAGGCGAAACAAAATTTATTGGATTACATAAAAAAAGGCTATTTATCTTATGACGAAAAAGAATGTTTTTATATTTATAAGCAAACAATGGGTAGTAATACTCAAATTGGTTTTGTTGGCGTTGTTTCTGCTTATGATTATGATAATGGCATAGTAAAAAAACACGAAAATACACGACAAGATAAAGAAGAAGATAGAATTAGGCACATAGATATAACAAATTGCCAGACAGAGCCAGTATTTTTGGCTTATCGCTCAAAAGATAGTCTAAATAAGATTCTTTTTGATACAGAAAAAACACCACCAGAAGTTGATTTTACAACAGAGGATGGTATAGGTCACAGTTTTTGGGTTATTAAAGACGATGATTTAATTAAAACAATTGTTAACGAATTTAGTCAAATCCCATACCTTTATGTTGCAGATGGTCACCATCGAACTGCAGCTGCGGTTAATGTTGCAAAAAGAAGGGACAAAGCAACAAATAACACAACTGACAAAGAATATCAGTTTTTTTTATCTGTAATATTTCCAGATAGCTTACTAAGGATTATGGCTTATAATAGAGCAGTAAAAGATTTAAATAGAAATACAGTAGATGAATTTCTAAGAAGAATAGACGTTCACTTTACTGTTGAGAAGGTTTCATTTAATGATGGTAAATATGGCTTTAAACCAACTCAAAAGAAACAAATTGGTATGTATTTGCATAATCAGTGGTATTTGTTAAAAGCAAAAAAATCTATAATAAGTGATGACCCTGTAAAATCCCTTGATGTGTCAATATTGCAAGATTTTATTTTGTCTCCAATACTTGGCATCGAAAATCCACGAACTGACAAAAGGATTGATTTTATTGGTGGGATAAAAGGCACTGATATATTAAAAGATATGGTTGATACTAAAGATTTTGCTGTAACTTTTAGTATGTATCCTACTTCTATGGAAGAATTATTTGCAGTTGCAGACTCTAATAATCTTATGCCTCCAAAATCTACATGGTTTGAACCAAAACTTAGATCAGGGATGGTATTACATAATTTGGATTAGTTATAGTATATAAGTTGAGAGGAAATTTTTAATGATAAACAGTATAAAAGAAAAAATTCAAGAAACCCAATTTATTTATAAAGTATTTATTTATATATTGTTGGGGATATTATGGTCATTTTCTAATGTTGGATATTCATTCGGATTTTTAACATGGTTTACATTTGTTCCATTTTTATTTTTTATTAAGAATGAAAATCCTAAGAATGGATTTATATTAGGTTGGATTTTTGGTACATCAGCGTATTTTTTTCATTTTTGGTGGCTTATAAATCCATTTCTTTCTTTCTTGCCAGGTGAATTTATACCTTACAGCCTTGGATTTTTAAGTGTATTCATTGGTGGATTTATTACTTTGTTAATTTCGATATTTCACGGATTAATGTATGGCTTAATTTTTATAATAGTAAAATATATATCGACAAAAAAATACGTAGAAGTATTCTATATTTCAATGCCTTTAGTTGTAACAGTCATCGATTATTTTTTTCCAAAGTTATTTTATGATCAAATCGGTTATTCTCAATATTTATTTTTAAGAATTTCACAAATTGCGGATGTATTTGGAGTACCAGCACTAACTTTTCTGGTAATAAGCTCTAATGCTGCAATAGTAATACTATTAGAATCCATTTTGTATAAGAGAAATACACAATTTGGAGTAACTTTTGCTGTTTTTGTTTTAATTTTAATTTTAGGATCTTATTATTATGGAAATGAAAGAATTAAACAAATAGAAAAAACAATTACCATTTCAAAAAATTCTAAAATAGGAATTGTACAAGGAAATTACTCAGGCATAGATAAAAGAGATGCTCAAAAGTATTACGAAATGCTTTATACTTATAACGATTTGTCAAATCAAATTTTAGATAGAAGCCCAGACTTAATCGTTTGGCCCGAATCTTCAATACCATCATTTTTTGACAATGATGTAAAAGATTTTACTGTGATAAAAAAATTTGAGAAAGTACCATTGCTTTTTGGTACTCACACAGTAGAAACTCAAAAAGATAAAGAATTTGTTTATAACTCATTGGTGTTTGTTTCTTCTTCTGGCATAAAGTTAGATCAATATAACAAAATGAAATTATTGCCTTTTGTTGAAGCAATGCCAGTTAATTTTTTAAATTTTATAATGGGTATTTATGGTTTGAGTGACTTTAGTAAAGGTAAAGAATATAAAATAATGGAAAGTGGAGACTTGAAATTTTCTACAAATATTTGTTATGAAGATATTATTCCTGAATTTGTTAGAAAATCAGTAACTATAAACAAAAAAGAAGCAAATCTAATAATAAATTGTACAAATGACTCGTGGTTTGGTAAAAATATAGAACCAACAATGCACTTACACATTGCAGGTTTTCGTTCTATCGAAAATAGAAAATCTCTTGTCAGATCAACTTGTACTGGCTACTCAGCAGTTTTTGACCCAACAGGTAACTTAAAATATATGTCAAAGATTGACTCAAAAGAAAGCACAGTTGTAGAAGTACCACTTCTTGAAATAAAAACAGTTTATAGAGTCTGGGGTTGGATTTTTATTTATATTCTTGGATTATTTGTAATAATATTTTTTGGTTATGCAATGTTTAGGAAAATCAAAACTTATTTGACAAGATCAAAAATGTTTGCTAAAGAGCACTACAAAAAAACACTCCATAAAACATGGATGGACTAACCTGCAGAGGGGTTTGGGCGAAAACCTAAGCCCCCTCATTTATTCTCTACCTTAAAAAAAATCATAGACAAACCACTTTAAAAATTGATTCTATTTTTTAAGATTTATTTTTTTAGCAAAAATATTAAAATTTTTCAAAAATTAATTTGACATACAAAGATTTATGTATTATATTTATAAATGTTAGGAGTCCTAACAATATGGAGTGATAATATATGGTAGAAAAAAATATTAAAAATATTGATGAAATTATTCTATTTGCTATTGAAAAAATTTCTCAAATAAATAAACTATTATTATGGAATATTGTAAAAACAGAGAAAATAAGCCCAATTCAGATTCAATTTATAGATTATATAAATAAAATGCCACTTGAGGCTACAACAGTAAGTAATTTAGCAGAAGAATTTGAATTAAAGAAATCAACAGTTAGTGATTCGGTAAATAGTCTTATAAATAAAGGCTATTTGGAACGAATTCAAGATCACAACGATAAAAGAGTATTCTATTTTAAATTAACAGAAAAAACTAAGGAAAAATTAGGTATTTTAAACAAAAAGAATGATATTTTTCGTAATATCATTAAAAATTATTCTTTTGAGCAAAAAGAAGAGGTTGTAAAATTTTTTTTAGATTTGATGAATGAACTTTATGAAGAAAAAATTATTCAACCTGCAAAGATGTGCTTAACTTGTAATAATTTTATTAAGGATTACAATCCAGGTGATAGTAAGCCTCATTATTGCAAACTTATCAATAAATATGTTTCGATTGATGAGATTAAGATTCATTGTAATTCTTATACTAAAAAAAGCGAAGGTAATTTGTAACTTTATACAGGCTTTGTCTGTATTCTATATAAAAATAAAAAATGGAGGAATGTTATGTTTTGTTATCAATGTCAAGAAACTGCAAAAAATCAAGGGTGTACAGTGGCTGGTGTTTGTGGAAAATCAGGTACTGTCGCTGATCTTTTAGATGTATTAACAGATGTTACAAAAGGAATTTCTTTTTGGTCTATAAAAGCTTCTCAATTAGGAATAGAAGATGAAGAAACTGATAATTTTGTTATAGAAGCTATGTTTACAGGTGTTACAAATGTAAATTTTGACTCTCAAAAAATCTACGGCTTAATTAAAAAAGGTCTTGAGGTTAAAACCAATATCAAAAATAAATTTTTGGCAGCTTACGAAACTAAAAATAACAAAAAATTTAGTGATGCAGTTCCATCTTCTGCAAGTTGGGAATCAAATGCTTCTATAAAAGATTTTGAAAAAAGAGGTGCTGAAGTCGGAGTTCTTTCAACAAAAAATGAAGACATCAGATCACTAAGAGAATTATTAATCTATGGCATCAAAGGAATCTCTGCTTATTACGATCATGCAAAAATTTTAAACTATAAAAATCAAAGTGTTATTAATTTTGTTAAAAAAGGACTCGCTTCAACCATAGATGATAGCCTTTCTATCGATAATTATATCGCACTTGTTATGGAAGCTGGTAAAAATGCTGTCGATACAATGGCTCTACTCGACAAAGCAAACACAGATTCTTATGGAATACCTACTATTACAGAAGTTTTTACTGGTACTGTTGCTGGTGCTGGAATTTTAGTTAGTGGTCATGACTTAAAAGATTTTGAAGAAATTTTAAAACAAACAGATGGAACTGGCGTTAATGTTTACACTCATGGTGAAATGCTTCCTGCGAATGCTTACCCTGCATTCAAAAAATACAAACATTTAATCGGTAATTATGGTACATCATGGTACAATCAACAAAAAGAATTTGAAGATTTTAATGGTGTAATAATTATGACAACAAATTGTATTCAAAAACCAAAAGATTCTTATAAAGACAAAATTTTTACAACTGGTCTTGCAGCTTGGGATGGAGTTGCACACATTGCAGATAGAAAACAAGGTGGACAAAAAGACTTTACTGCTGCAATAAAAAAAGCAAAAGAACTCGGTAGCGTTAAAGTAATAGAAGGTAAAAAAATACCTATTGGTTTTAACCACAACACAATTTTATCTTTAGCAGACAAAATAGTTGATGCTGTAAAAACTGGTGCAATAAAAAGATTTTTTGTTATGGGTGGTTGTGATGGTCGTCAAAAAGAAAGAGAATATTTTACTGATGTTGCAAAACAATTACCAAAAGATACTGTAATTTTAACAGCAGGTTGTGCAAAATTTAGATACAACCTCTTAGATTTAGGCGATATTGGTGGAATACCAAGAGTTATTGATGCAGGTCAATGTAATGATTCTTACTCATTGGCTGTTGTTGCTCTAAAACTTGTTGAAGTGTTTGGTGCAAAAAGTATTAATGATTTACCAATTTCTTTTGATATTGGTTGGTATGAACAAAAAGCTGTTACAGTTCTTTTAGCACTACTTTTCCTTGGTGTTAAAGGAATTAGATTAGGTCCTACATTACCAGCTTTCTTATCTCCAAATGTTGCAAAAGTTTTAATAGAAGCTTTTGATTTAAAACAAACTGGTACAGCAGAAGAAGACATAAAATTAATGATGGCAGGCAAATAATTAGCCTAATATAATCAAAGAACACGAAAAAATACCAAATTTTGGACATTTTAATTCGTGTTCTTTCTTTTTTTGCTGTCGAGTTTTAGGTATCTTTAGTCGCTGTTTTTGTCCCAGATATTTTACTTATCTATGCTCCAAAATATAAAAAAGCCCTCCTTTTTATAAAGGGAGGGCTTTTTATCAAAAATTTATAAAATTTAGTTAATTATCTTAACAGTAATCCACCGTCAACAACAAGTGTATGACCAGTAATATATTTTGCTGCATCAGATGCTAAGAATGCAACTGCTTCTGCTATATCCTCTGGTGTTCCTGCTTTTTCCATTGGGATCATTGATAAGAAATCTTCTTTTGCTTTATCAGAAATTGCTTTTGTCATATCTGTATCAATAAAACCCGGAGCTACAGCGTTTACTGTGACATTTCTTCTTGCAATTTCAGAAGCCAAACTTTTGGTTAAGCCAATAATACCTGCTTTTGATGCAGCGTAATTTGCTTGTCCAATATTTCCTCTCATACCTACAATAGAAGACATATTTACAATTCTTCCATATTTTTGTTTCATCATAATTAAAGATGCTGCTTTTGAAACTAAAAAAACACTTCTTAAATTTACATTTATAACAGCATCAAAATCATCTGCACTCATTCTCATAGAAAGAGTATCTTTAGTAATACCAGCATTGTTTACACAAATATCAATTTTTCCAAATTTATCTAAAATAATATTAAATAATTTTTCAACATCTTCTTCTTTTGAAACATTTCCTGCTACACCAAGAACTTCAACATTATATTTAGAAGAAATTTCTTTTGCAACATCTTCAATTGCATTAGTTGTAGCAGTAACTATAATAGTTGCACCACCTTTTGCAAATCGTTCAGCTATTGCTCTTCCAATACCTCTTGATGCACCAGTAACAAGTGCTATTTTTCCTTGAAATTCCATTTTTTACCCCCAATTGTTTTAAATTATTCTTTATATTTCTTTACTATAATTACTGCATTATGTCCACCAAAACCAAAAGAATTACTCATTGCATAATTTACAGGTCTTTCTTTCATTTTATTTGGGACAAAATCCAAGTCCATTCCATCATCTGGGTTATCGAGGTTTATTGTAGGAGGAACTTTATCTTCCATACAAGATTTTACGACAACCATACCTTCAAAGCCACCAGCACCACCAAGTAAGTGACCAGACATAGATTTAGTTGAGCTTACAGAGAGTTTATAAGCATGGTCACCAAATAGTTTCTTAATTGCAGTTGCTTCCATTCTATCGTTTGCGCCAGTTGATGTTCCATGAGCATTGATATAATCTATTTCTGAAACTTTAATACCAGCCATCTTAATAGCGTCTTCCATTGCTCTTATAGCACCTTTTCCTTCTGGTTCTGGAGAAGTAATATGGTAAGCATCAGCTGTAAGACCATAGCCAACAAATTCTGCTAAAATTTTAACGCCTCTTTTTTTTGCGTGTTCTAATTCTTCCAAAACTAATATTGCTCCACCTTCGCCCATAACAAAACCATCTCTTGCTTTGTCGAATGGTCTTGATGCTTTTTGTGGTTCGTTATTTCTTGTTGACATAGCGTGCATATTAGAAAAACCTGAATAACCAATTCTACAAGCAGCAGCTTCAAAGCCACCAGATACTATAATGTCAGCTCTATCATTTTTTATAGCAAGGAATGCTTCACCCAAAGCATTTGTCCCAGATGCACAAGCTGTTACATAACAGGTATTAACACCCATTGCTCCTATTGCTTGAGTTACCCAGCCACCTGCGAGATTAGCAATCATTTTTGGGATAATAAAAGGGCTCACTCTTCTTGCTCCCTTTTCTTGCATTACAATTACTTGTTCTTGAAGGGTTTTTATTCCACCAACACCAAGGCCAAGCATAACGCCCATTCTAAAAGGGTCTTCTGTTGGAAACGCCATTCCTTCAAACTCAGGAAATACAACAGAATGATCTTCTGGATGATGCATAGGGATTTTCGCCATAAGACCAGCTTCTATCATAGCTGCAAAAGCAAGTTGCTGAGAATCATCCATTTTATTAGCAATTTTACCATCTATATGAAAATTTTCTGGCTTATAATTTTTAATAAATCCACCAATTTGACATCTAATACCTTCTACATCAAAAGCTGTAATTTTATCGATACCAGATTCACCAGCAAGTAATTTTTTCCACGTTGTCTCAACATCGCTTGCAAGGGGATTTAAAGTGCCTATTCCTGTAACAACTACTCTTCTTTCCATAATTATAAATTCCTCCTATATGGATAAAATGACCAAGTGGTCATTTATTTTTATACAAATTATCACAAAATAAAAAGTATGTCAAATTAATTAACATACTTTTTTGAACAATTCAGAACAAAAAAATAAATATGTATTAAAGTCATATAACAATTTAAACGCTTTCAATATATTTTCTAAATAAATTAATTACATTCTCTTTTGATATAACTCCAATTGATTGATTTACGACTTTTCCATCTTTAAAAATAAGTATAGTTGGAATACTCATTATACCATATTTTGAAGCAGTCTCTTGATTGTCATCCACATTGCATTTTCCTATTTTAACTTTACCAGAATATTCGTTTGCAACATCTTCAACGATAGGTCCAAGCATTCTACAAGGAGCACACCACGCAGCCCAAAAGTCTACTAAAACTGGTTTATCTGATTTTAATACTTCAGTTTCAAAATTTGAATCATCAATAATTATTTCATTGCTCATAAAAACTCCTTACAATTTTTTTCTATATATATAACACTATAATAAACAGCTAAAAAAATCAAGTTTTTATTAAAAAAAAAGAATATATTTTTAGTTTTAAAAAGAAAAATTTTCTCCAAGATAGAGTTTTCTTACCATTTGGTCATTTACGAGTTCGTAAGAGTTGCCTGATCTAAAAATATTGCCAAGATTTATAATATAAGCCCTATCTGTTATTCTTAGCGTTTCTCTAACATTGTGATCTGTAATCAAAACCCCAATATTTTTATCTTTAAGCCCAGCAACAATAGTTTGAATATCTGATACAGCGATTGGGTCAACACCAGCAAAAGGTTCATCGAGTAACAAAAATTTTGGTTTTAAAACTAACGCTCTTGCGATTTCCGTTCTTCTTCGTTCACCACCAGACAATGAGTAGGCTTTTTGTTTGACAAGTCGTCCAATCCCCAAATCCTCGATAACCTCATCTTTTCGTCGTTTTTTTTCTTCTTTTGGAATATCAAGAATTTCTAAAACAGAATCAATATTTTGTTCAACAGAAAGTTTTCTAAAAATAGATGACTCTTGAGCCAAATAACTAATCCCAAGATGCGCCCGTTTAAACATCTGTAAATTTGTTATTACCTGATCATCCAAAAAAATATTTCCAGTGGTTGGTTTGATAAAACCTACAATCATATAAAAAATCGTTGTCTTACCAGCACCATTAGGACCCAAAAGTCCGACAATTTCCCCTTGTTTCATCGAAAAAGAAGCATTATTTACAGCTGTTTTTGCCCCAAACCTTTTAATAAGATTTTTAACACCCAAAGTAAAAAGATGACTCTCATCCCTCTGCGACTCTGTTAAAATATCAAAACTACTTTGGTGTCTTTTATGAATAGTGTCTATTTTTGGTGACTCAGTAACAATTGTAGAATCTTTTTTATTAAAAAATGGTATTTTTTGTAGAATATTATCTTTTTGCTTAATTATATTTGAAAAAATATTATTTTTTTTAGTATTATCAATATTTGTTTCTGTTTTCTGTTTATTACTATTATTTTCTAACAACTCTTTTTGTTCTTCATTAGATACAACGTCTTCTTTGGCAGAATCTTTTTGTAAATCCAAAGATTCAACTTTTTCTTCGTCTTCTGGTTGAATATTTACCAAATCATTTTTGTTTTTATTATTTTCTAATAAAACATCATCCTTTTGAATATTTTCATAGTTTTCTGCAATATTTTGAGAAATATCATTATTTTCTGAAACTAACTCTTCTTTTTGTTCATTTTTAGAGTTATCCACTATATTTTGAGGAATATCATTAGTTTCAATAACAGTATCATTAATTTTTTTTTGTTGAATATTTTCATCTTTTGGGATATTTTCGATAGTATTTTGTGAATTATCTTTATTTTCAGTTGTTAAACTAACATTTTGTAAATCTAAATCGTTATTTGTTTCGTTATTCATAAATTAACCTTATTTCTCCACCTTATCATTTGTCAAATCATCTTTTGTTTCATTTAGGATTGTAGCGTTAAGTCCACCTTCGAGGATGAAAGTATTATTTTTAACATCAACTATAATTTTTTTTGCACTGTATTCAGAGCCTTGATTTTCAACTGTTGGGAAGCCGCTTATTTCCATTTGTTTGTCTCTTTTTGTGTATTTTACAAATGCTCCTTTTGCAAAAATATCTTTTTGGAATATTCTAACATTGCCTTGTACAATTGCAACTTTTTCTTTTTCATAGTTATAAATAGAGTCGCCAAAAACTGCAATTTCTTCTTTTGAGTCTATATAAAAGATGTTTTCTCTAATGACAAAGATTTTATCTTTTTTGTAATACTCAGCGTACTCTCCACCAATTTCAACTTCATCTTTTTGTTGAAAAATTCTGATTTTTTTCTTAAAAATCGCTTTTTCAACAGTTTCGTCTTTATTTAGGTAAATTTCCATTTCATCACAATAGATTTCGTTATTATCTATGATAATATGGGCATTTCCTTGAGCAAAGAATATTTTTTGATTATTTATTTCTTTGTAAGAACCATGCTCTGATTGTAGATTGAGTTCTTCAATTTTAGCAAAACAAAAGAGAGGAATAATTAAAAAAATTAAAACTAAGATTCTATTTTTTTTTGTCATTTGTGTTATCTTTATCATTATAAAAATATTTGGACTCAAGATTATCAAATCTTGTTTCTTGTAACTTTAAATTTGATTCAAAATATTTTGATTTTAAATAAGAGCCATCATCTTTTTCTATAATAATGTCTTTGTCACTTATTAATCTATTATTTTGATAATCAACTCGTAATTCTTCTGTGTATAGTTTAGTTTTTTGTTCAAAGGATTGGATTTTAACATTTCCACTAAAATATACAACTTTATCGTCCTTATTAATAATCCCTTTATCTGCTTCTATCAAAGTTGTTAGTTCATTTTTTGAATTATAAATTTCTGCTCTAATAACATCGCATTCTATTTTATTGGCTTTTTCAAAAAAGTTTGCTTGTTTAATTTTAGCGATCAAAAACTTTCTACCATTTTTATAAATATAATGCTCATATTCTATTTGAACCATATCAGGAAATCTTTTTTTTATTTTATCTTCTTTTTCTCTTACAATTCCACAAGAAAAGAATAAAATAATAATAAATATACCAATTTTTACAATATTTTTCATTAAATTTCTCATAAAAAGTTTTAAAATCACAACCCTAAATATACTATTATTCTACAAAAAATCAATAAAAAACATTAGTATTAAATGTAAATTAAGTTTGTAATTTTGGTATTATTAATTTTTGTCTGGGTCTAAAGACAATAATGGTTGTTTCCATTCTCCTTTTTCGTAAATGCTATTAACTTTTGTTTTATTAAACATTTTAATTAATTGATTTTTACTATCGAGTTTCCATTCTATTAGAAACTTAAATGTATTTTCCCAATAGTATCTTTTTGTGTTTGTATTTACTTCTGGTCTTCCAGAATATTCAAAACGTAGTTTCCAGTCATGTAGGTTATGTTCAACCCAAAAAACAATATTTTTTAGTTTGAAAGGAGATGATGTTCTATCTTCTATCTTTGCAAAATTAAAGGACTTAAATATATCTTCAAAAAAAAGCCTAAGCCCATCGGTTCCAGTATAATATTTGTACATTTCTTTGTTTTCACTTCTTGTTTCAAAATGAAATCTTGTTTCAAAACTTGTTTTTTCACCAATAACTAAATCAGTAGAAAAAGAGACTGCTAAACTATTGTTTGCATAATAAGAAGATGAATTAAATTGGCTTGATAAATCACCGTCATGCTTAACTGCAAAATTATAGACAATCGATGGGTTTACATAAAGTTTGAAATATGTCCAAAAAACTGGTATTTCTGTAACATTATATCCCAGAGTCAAATTGCCACTGTCTAACCTAAAACCATATCCAACATCTTTAAAATCAATAGCTTTAAAATTTAGAGACACTTTAAAAATATCCATTAAAATACTCATGGTTAGTGTTTGACTGTTTAAATAAAAATTATTATTAGCTATTTTATTATTTAACCATTTTTTGTTCCTATTCCATAAGAATTCTAAGCTTGTAGAAAAATTTAGCCAATCACCTTTTGGTAGTTTTACCTCAAAAAGAGTACCTGCTAATCTTAGATTAAATGTATGTCTGTTATTTAATGTTATTATTCTATAATCATCAAGGAGTTTTTCTTTAGCAGAGATTGAAGGATAATTGAAATCATAATATAACTCATTGATAAAAGTTAAGTTCATTGTGTAACTTATGACCCCGCCTAAAAAATTTAACGAGAAATTGTCATCTGGATAGATACTAAAAATTCTTTTTGCGTTATCTGTTGTGTTATCGCCAGTGAAAAAATTTCCTATGTTTTTGAGTTTGAAAACTAATTGGTTATTGATAGATACAACAGATATATTGTTTTTCTTGTAGTCGTAATTGAAATTTATAGTAACATCTTGAAACATGTTTCTAAAATTTCTTGGACCTTCCCAAAAATTTTCTTTATAATAAAAACTTGCTATTTTATCTCTCAAGTTTGATTTGTTTTTTCTATAATAAATATATTCTCTTGCAACTATTTCTTCATCTGTTATTGTTTTATCATATATAACATCTGTTGTATTTTCATTCCATACTTCATTTTTCATTTCAGTTAAGTTAGAATCAGGTATTCTCCAATTTATTGTTGGAGATACACCAACTGATAGAAGATGGTCACTTCCTTTAGGTATTAAATTTAATTTAAGATTGAAAGTAGTAGATAATGCCTTTATTTTATCGTAATCGACTCTTGTGCTGTACAAATCAGTGTTAACAGGCTCATAGTCTTTTGTATTGGCATTTTTGGAATTTAGAGTATTAAAAATATCTTTTTTAAATTCATTAAATTCAAATAAATTAAATGATAAAGAAGTTGAAATATTTGTGCCATTAATAAAATCGTTATTAAAAGACAAGTCATTTGTTATATTACCAGTATAATTAATATCAAGTTTTGAATTCTTCTTATTAGTATTCCTTTCGAGATTATTTATTTCATTTTTTACCAAGATGTAATTATCATCTGTTACATTATATTTAAATTTTAAAAAACTTCTATATATATCCATAACATCAAAATCTTTATTATAATTTATCGTTAGTTCTGGTGATACTTGAAACAACGGTTTATCTTGAATCATAAACATTTTAAGATAACCTTTAACACTAAAAGATAATAAATCTGTTATATTAAGTCGTTTTACATTTTTATTTGTTTCAAATTTATTACCAAGAAATCTTTGGATAGAATCAAGATCAGAAGGAGAATCTATGCTTGTATCTGTATTAAAAATAAATTTATTTGAGAGTTTATTGCTAAAACTATAATCTATTCCAAAATCTATAATTTTAATATTTAATTTATAAGTATCTTTTTGTTCTGTCTCTATAATTTGAGGTGATGAAAAATTATATTCTTTTTTAGTAGAAGTTTTAGTTACATCTTCAACTTTTTCTTCTTTTTTATATGTATAATCATCTTCAGAAGAAAGGATAATATCATTAAATTTATATGTATTATTATCTACCTTTTTTGGTGTAATTACATTCTTTTTACCAAAAAACATAAATAAATTTTTATAATCAAGTTCTACCGCATCTTTTGATGGGTCTGTGTTTTTTATAGTGTTAACAGTAAGATATAAATTTTTTATAATATCATCTTCTTTATTTTGAGGCTTTTTTTTATTGTCTTTAATATTTTTTGGTAAATTGACTAAAAATTCATAATTTATTAGAGTTCCGCTCATAGAATATTCTAACTCAGGAGCTGTGAAGTCTTGAAAAAAATATCTTCTATATCTAGGGTCATCTTTAGTTGAGTTGTCAGTAGTAGGAGCATAACTTTTTATTGCAACAGCAAGAAAAGAAAGCGATGATGTTGTTTTTAGAGAAATACTTGAGATTAATGGTAGATTAAATATTTTTGGAATATTCTTTGGAGAAAAAGTTATATTTATTTTATTCAATGGGGGAGTTCCAGTACTTACAGTTGTGTCTTTTTTAACTTCAAAGTTTGAAAACTTTTTATTTTGAGATTCAATATTGTATTTTAAGCCATCAAATGCTAAGTCGATATAAGAAAAACTCAATCTTCTATTATAAAAGTCTTTAAAATAATTTTCGTCTGGTAAATATTCAAGCTGTCCATCATAATTAAATGATACAAAGCTATTATTAATTTGCCCTGTAAAATTTAAATACTCAGAAAATCTTGGTAATAAAGGATTTTCCTCTGGATGAAAATAAGTATTTTTGCTTGTCAGTGGTTTACCTTTATCTGCGGGGTTGTAAGGTAAATAATTATCTGCATCTGGGTTTTTCCATAAAGTTCTTGAGAAAGCAATATCAGAAAGAAACGTCATTGTAAAAGGGAATGTCTGATGATCAACTTTCATATAATAAAATAGACCAGTATAAAAACCAAGAGTTGTATAGGCATCACCAGAAAACCTTAATGCAAAATCGATCGAATTAAATTTTGGAAGGATTCTAAATTTTGGATTTTTCTTATAAAAATCATATTTATCATAGAATTCGTTTAATTTTTGGTCTGACATTGCCTTAGTTATTCTAAAAAGAGCATTTTCTCCACTAGGTGCTGTTCTAATTTTATCTTTGCCCATAAAGTCTTCTGTTGTTTTATCACCAAGTAAAAAATATGTAGTTTGTAAAAACCAGCCTTCTCTTGATCTATAACCAAAAACAGGGCTTATCATTAAGTCCTTTGGATGATAATAAATTGGTATATAAAAGAATGGAATTGGTCCAATATAAATTACACCATTTAAAAGTCCCCATTCACCTTTTTGACTTATCCATATTTTTGAAACTTTTATGTAATAGTGTGGTTTTTCTTCATCACATGTAGTTAAATTTCCATTATGAAGTATAGCATCATCATTTTCAGCTTGTACAATTTTGTCACCTGTAAAATAAGCATCTTTTAGGCCAGAGTCACCACTTTTTAAAATTTTTGTTCTACCACCAAATAAAACGCCTCTATTTACCTCAAAATTAAAATAAAACTGTTCCCCATTAAACTCAAGATTATCATCTTTAAAATAGACATTTCCAACACCTGTTATTTCTTTATTTTTCAAATCTATATAGACATCGTCAGCTTCTATTATTCTTTGAACACTCTGTTTTTTTTCATCGGTACTGCTAAGAAGCATTCTAACTTTTCCTATTAAATGAAGGTTTTCTTCGTCTTCCTCTTTAATTTTTAACATTTTAAGTTCGCCTGCTCGTTCAAGTACTATTTTTTCGCCTTTTTTTTGTTTTGATTCGAATAATTTTATATTGTAGTAGTTTATTAAAGCATTTCTATAAGTGGCGGCGTTGTCTTCTTCTTTTAACCCCAGAGCCATTGCCATTGATTTTAGTTGGTTAAGATCAGCAAATGCAATATCTTTTGCCAACGCAGATTTTCTAAAGATTTCAGATCTGTTTTTCCAATAATCAGCGGAAACATCTGTTGTGGTATCGAAAGAGAATAAATAAAATGATGTCAATAAAAATAAAATCGATAATATATTTTTCATGGATTTTGGAGTATATCAAAATAATTTTTGTTTGTCATTTTTTTATCGTTTTTTTACAATTATAAGTTTAAAAAATGTCCTTTATTCTTTATTGTAAAAAAAATATTTGAATTTCTACTATATTATTGTAGATATTAAAAAAGTATTTCATATTTTCTATACTGTGATTAAAATATTATTTTTCTAATGTTCAAATTTGAATTATATAATTCTTCAAAAAAATCTTAAAAAAAATAAAAAAAACATTTGACTTTTTATTTGGTTTATGGTATTTATCTACTCGTCGCTTGTTAGAAATAACAAACACAGTTGATCCATTAGCTCAGTTGGTAGAGCAACGCCCTTTTAAGGCGTGGGTCGATGGTTCGAATCCATCATGGGTCAAGATGTCGCATTAGTCTATCGGTTAGGACATCGGGTTTTCATCTCGACGGGAGGGGTTCGACTCCCCTATGCGATAAAAAGGCTACTAAAAATGTAAATTTTTGGTAGCCTTTTTTATTTATAATAAATCCACAAAAATATCATCAGATTGCAAGTCCAATGAATTAAAAAGTTTGTATTTTAAAATTCTTTTATACCAACTATTAACTGATTTTAGTTATAACTTAAGAATAGATAATTTCTTTTCTAATTCTTGATAATCCTTAATACTGTGTTCTAATAGATTTTAAAGCGTTTAGGTAATAAAAAATTAATTTATTGCCAATTAATTAATAATCTAAATATTAAATTTTGCTCTAAGTATAAATAATTAAACTTGTATTGAATTATTTAAGAAATTTGATTTATAAAATTTTTTAATTATGTATAAGTGTATTTTTTTAGAAACACAAGATTTTGTGTTATTTGTAAATTTTGTAAATTAAACAAATAATTGTTATATAGAAAAAATACTTTTTATATAAAAATATTCTAATTACTACTTTTTTAAAAAAAAATAAAAAAAGTACAAAAGTTTTAAAATTTTTCTTGATTATTTTTTTTTAAATATTATAATATATACTGAAGTATTTAAATTTTAAAGTATTAAAAAAGGAGATCCAAATGCAAAAAGTTTTTACAACTTTATTAGTAGTAGTAAGTTTCTTACTATTCATCATTGGATGTAGCAATCCGACAATTCTCGAAAACAAAAGTTCTTTGGGCGAAGAACAACAAACATTATCAACAGATGTTATCGAAAAGAACAATGCTGGCTCTGTTTATAATGGTTATGGGTCAAATGTAATGTTACAAGGTTTTGGATGGGACAGTGCTGGTAACACAACTGGCTGGTACAATGTTGTTAATTCAAAATCAGCAACAATCAAACAGTATTTTGAATGGGTTTGGTTTCCACCTCCAACAGATTCTGGTAGTACACAAGGTTATTTACCAAGACAATTAAACGTTCTCAACTCTTCTTATGGTACAGAACAACAATTGAAAGATGCAATCACAGCAATTTCACCAGCTAAAGCAATTGCAGACATTGTTATCAATCATAGAGTTGGTTTAACAAACTGGGCAGACCTTAAAAATCCAGATTGGGGCACAGATGGTATTTGTGGCGATGATGAATACTTCTATGCAGGTAATCCAGGTGCTAACGTTTATCCAAGAGGACAAAATGATGTCGCTGGCGGTCAATACGGTGCAGCAAGAGACATTGATCATTCAAATGCAACAGTTAAAAGCAGTATCAAAACATGGATGAACACTAGATTAAGATCAGTAGGATTCGTTGGTTGGAGATACGATTATGTTAAAGGTTACCCAGGATGGAATGTAGGCGATTATAACGCAGCAACAGCTCCAGAACTTTCAGTAGGTGAATTATGGGAAGATGGTTGTCCACAAAATGGTCTTGACGCATGGGTTACAGCAACAAATCATGATGGCGGAAAATCATTAGTATTCGACTTTTCTACAAAAAATAATTTAAACAATGCTTTTGGTTGGTTTAAAGATGCTTATGATAATGGGCAACATTTAACAGAATACACATACTACAACAATTATCCAAATCTTTCTGTATTAAAATCATCTTATGGTACACCATCAGGTTACATTGGATGGCATCCAGAAAATTCTATTACATTTGTAGACAATCATGATACTGGTAGTACACAACAACATTGGGAATTAAGAAATGATAAAGTTGGTCTTGCTTATGTTTATACTCTAACACATCCAGGTTTACCATGTGTTGCATGGGATCATTTCTTTGACTGGGGAACAATGCAACAACATATTATTGATTTAATCAATATTAGAAAACAAAACAATATTACAATGACAAGTACAGTTACTATTGCACTTGCTAACTATAATGAATATGCTGCTGTTATCGATGGAAAAATTGCAGTTAAAATCGGACCAGGATCATCTTATAATCCAGGTTCTGGTTGGGTTATTATCAAATCAGGTACAGACTACTGTATTTGGAAGAAAAACACAGATACAACACCTCCAACAGTTTCTGTAACTGCACCTGCAAACAATGCAACAGTACTTGGAACAGTAACAGTTTCTGCAAATGCAAGTGATAATGTTGGTGTTACAAAAGTAGAATTTTATGTTGGTAGCACATTAACTAACACAGATACAACTTCTCCATATTCTTTTAGCTGGAATACAACAACAACTGCAAACGGTTCAAATGTTGTTAAAGCAAAAGCTTATGATGCTGCTGGCAATAGTACAGAAGCAAGTGTAACAGTTAATGTAAACAATGGTAGTACAGGTAGAGTAAGAACAGTAGTATTTATGCAAAAAGAAACTGTATCAGGTCAAGATATATTTGTTAAAGGTGGACACGATGCAGGATTAGTTCCAACATATTATCCATCTATGTCAGAACCAATAGTTTATAATAACACAAAAAATACAACAACAGCTGCAATTAAAGCAAATGATGGTTCTTTAGACTGGGGTAGTGAATCAGCTTTAGATTGGACTTGTAAACCAGGTACTAGCTCATACCACGATACAAACAATATCACTTATGCAAATAGCGGTTATGGTGTTGACCCAGAAAATTTATGGGGAATGCACTACTGGAAATTGGATGTTGATATGTACGGTGCAAAAGGTGAATGGTTTGAATTCAAAGCATTTATGAGACAAGGTACAACAGAATGGTGGGAAAACAATATTACACAAACTGGTACACCACAAGCTACAATTAACCATTGGGGTAAAAAAGGTTATATTACACAATGTGCTTATGGTGCAAACTGGGCTAATTTCACTGCTTTACCATAAAGATCAATAATTACCAAAACCCACCATTTGATGGTGGGTTATATACAAAAAAAGTGATTGAATGAAGGAGATTTTTATATGAAAAAAATAATAATGGTTTTATTTGCTTTAGTTTTTGCAATGTCTATATATTCTTTGACAATAGTTGAAGATAAATTTGATGATAATACATCTTTGACTGGATGGAAAAGGTCAAGTACTACTAATACAGCAAGTTATACAGGTACACCAAAAGTTGGAGACGCTTGTCTTCAATTAAAATACAATGCAAATGTTATTACTTATGTTAAACTTACAGGTTTTAAAAACATAGTTTTAACATACAAAATGGCTAAAAACTCATTAGAAACAGGAGAAAAGGTTGTTTGTGAATATAGTACAAATGGTGGTTCTACATGGACTACTGCTGCTAGTTTATTAAATACAGCTGCAAACAACACATTTACTTCTTACACTACAAATATTGCAAACTGTACAGTATTACAATTGAGATTTAAAATTGTTGGAAGTGCTACAGATGATTATGCTTATATCGATGATGTAAAAATCACTGGCGATTTACAATAATCTAAGAAATACGCTTGTAAAATGAGGTTGCTTATGGCAACCTCATTTTTTTTGTTCATATTCAATTGAAAATCTATTTCTTATCTTTAACCCGAAATCTGCAATAAATTCTACTGTAACTCGTATCTCTTAGTCAGTAAATGAGTTACTCTGTCATTCGGTTCTCACATAAAATAATTATGTTTCGTGCACGGACGCACGAAATGTCGAACTTGACAAGGATGTCTAAAGTTTGACCTGCGAGCCTCATTCGTCGTAACTCCTTTTCTGGTCAAGCTCTACTTCGTTTCGTTACGAATTTATTGCAGATTTCGGGTTTAATATTTAAAAATTTGTTGATATTTTTTATAATATTTCTTATACTGGCAATTGTTCGGAATGTCAAAATAATTTTGATTTGGGATTAAATATGGATAAAATAATTGGTTTTGCTATATCTAAAGAAAATATAAAATGTGATGATGTCGATGTATTTAATGCAAATTTGAATATTCTTACAATAAAAAAAAATAACCTTTATATAAATCTCTGGGGTATTGGAGAACTTGAAAATTGTAAAGTGGATGGTAAATATACTTTATCTTTTCCTATTACAAACAGTCTTTTAGATAGAAATGTTCTAATAACGATAAATGATAATGATATAATAGTAGAAAATGATTGGCTTAATAGTATTCCAGTTTTTTATAACCAAAAAGAGTTAATTATTTCTACTTTATCACTAAAAACACTAAAAGATAAACAAATAGATAATGAGGGATTAAAAACATATTTAGAATTTGGATATTCTGCTTTGGAACATACTGCTTTTAAAGATGTTAAATTCTTGCGATATTATTCTAAAATAGAAATAAATGATAAAAATTTAACTGTAAATTATAAAGACGATCCTGTGTTAGAAGAAGGCTTATTTAACGAGACGATAGACGAAGAAATTGCTTTACAAAAAATTAAGACAAAAATAAGCAATGTAGAAAAAGAGAGTAATTGTGAAATAGTTATTCCAACTTCTGGGGGATATGACTCAAGGGTGTTGAATATTTTGGTTTCTGATAAATCAAAAATTCGTTCTTTTACTTATGGTGTAAGTAAGGCTCAAAATGATAGTTTTGAGTCTTTATATGCTAAAAAAATATCAGAAATCTTAAATACTAAATGGGAAATTATAGAACTTGGTAATTTTCATAAAGAAATGAATAATTGGTTTAAAATATTTGGTTTTTCTACACATTTACACGGTATGTATCATATAGAATTTTACAAAACAATACTGCAAAAATATTCTAACTTAAAAAATAAAGTTTTACTTAGTGGAATAATTGGTGACGCGTGGAGTGGTAATGTAAAATTAGACCCAATAGATAATTACAAAAATCTTTCCAAAATAGGATATACGCATTCTGTAAATGTAAAAGAAAAATTTATTTCTATAAAAACTGATGATTTACTAAAAAAAGCATTCTTTGAAAAAAATAGTCATTATTTTAACTCAAATGTAAAAGTACGGATAATTTTTTCTATGAGATTTAAACTTATGCTTTTATCATATCTTTTTGTTATACCAGAATATCTCGGTTTTGTTACAGCCAGTCCATTTTTGGATTTTGATGTAGTTTTGTCAATGCTTAAAATCCCAGATGATCGTAGAAAAGACAGGTTGTGGCAAAAAGAGTTTTTTAAAAGAAATAATCTTGATATTGATTCGTTAAATCTTAACGTTAATAGAGAAAACTATCTTGATTATCAGAGTTTTAAGAATATGAAGTTTGAGGATTTGGATATTAAACTGATGGGTAAATTTGTAGATAAAAAATATTTGGAGAATATTAATAAATTAAAAAAAGTAAATTATTTTTGGGCTGAAAAAGTTATGCCTAAAATTAATAATTTCAGTAAAATAAAAATAAAACTAATTAATAATGGTTATACAAGAAGATTTATAGAAAAAGTATTTTTTCATAAGAAAAACTTAGAAACTTATCAAAAAGATAGGGTTTTACCAAGATTAAGCTCATATTATGTAATAAAATCAATAGAAAAGGCATTAATAAATGACAAATAAACTAATTTTTGTTGGTGATATTGTGATAAGAAACAAAACCAATGAAAAAATAATTTCACCTGCAATCGAAAAAATATTTGACGAGCATAATGTAATATCTTGTAACTTTGAGGCTCCTATTATTTCTGAGAAAGATAAGCCTATTGCAAAGGCAGGTCCCAATATTTTTCAGATACCAAATGCTTGTGATATAATAAAAAAATCAAAATTTAACTTAATTTCTCTTGCAAACAATCATCTTTGTGACTATGGAAAAAATGCTTTAAAAAATACAATTGCAAGTTTTTCTGATCAAACAATTGTGGGAGCAGGGTTAAATTTCAATGATGCTTATCAATTAAAGATTATTACTATAAATAACATTAGATTTGGCTTTCTTTCCTTTTGTGAAGGAGAATTTGGGGCTTTATTCTATGAAAATCAACAAAATAAAGCAGGTTATGCTTGGATAAATCATCATTCCATAGATAATAGAATATCTGATGCTAAAAAACAAGTAGATATTTTGATAGTACAAGCACATTGTGGGGTAGAAGAGATAGATATTCCTTTACCTGAATGGAGAAATCGATATAAAAACTTGATTGATTGTGGGGCAGATGCGATTATAGCACATCACCCGCATATTGTACAAGGATGGGAGTTATATAAAGAAAAACCTATTTTTTACAGCCTTGGCAATTTCTATTTTGATAAAGAAAATCCTAAACCAACATGGAATCTAGGTGCTATGGTTTCGCTTGAATATGAGGGTAATAAATTAATTAAATATGAAGTCATTCCAGTAAAAAAAATTGATAACAAGGTTGATCTAAATACAGACGAAAATTACAAGTTTCATTTAAATAAGCTTTGCGAAATGATTGACTCTAAAGATTATTATGATTATATTGATGAGACAGTTTTAAGATTGTGGAATGCTTATTATAAAAATTATTATATAAATGCAGTAGTCGATGTTGGAGCAATCAAAGAAAATTTAATAACAAAAAAATTTAGCTTAAAAGAACTCATAAAAATACATATAAAAAAAATTTTTAAGAAAGATAAAGAATTTGAGTTTAATGACATAAGTAATAAATTATTATTATTGCATAATATAAGAATAGAGTCTCATAGATGGACAGTTGAACGAGCATTATCTTTACTCGAAGAAAAAGATTATAACACAGATTAGAAGAGGTAAAAATGGATCAAGAAAATTTAGCACCAATAGTTTTGTTTGTGTATAATAGACTTTCTCATACCAAAAAAACTATTGAATATTTAAAGAAAAATTTTTTGGCAAGTAAAAGTGATTTGTTTATTTACTCTGATGGTGCTAAAACAGATAATGATAATCTAAAAGTTGAAGAATTACGAAACTATTTAAAAACAATCGATGGGTTTAAAGAAGTTAATATTACAGAAAGACCAAAAAATATGGGACTTGCCAACTCTGTTATTGCTGGCGTTACTGAAATAATCAATAAATTTGGCAAAGTAATAGTCGTAGAAGATGATTTAATTAGTACTCCAAATTTTTTGGATTTTATGAATCAATGTCTTGATGAATATCAAACTGATAAAAAAGTCTTTTCTGTAACAGGGTATGTTTATCCTCATAAGACAATAAAAAATTATAAATTTGATGTGATTTTATTCCCAAGAGCTTCAACATGGGGTTGGGGAACATGGAAGGATAGATGGGATAAGGCTGACTGGGAAGTAAAAGATTTTGATGAGTTTATCAATAACGAAAAACTTTGTCGTAGATTTAATCGTGGTGGCGATGATATGACAGGAATGTTAAAAAGCCAGATGGAAGGTACAATTAAGTCGTGGGGTATTCGTTGGTGTTACGCTCATTTTAAAAATAATGCTTATGGAGTATTCCCAACAGTTTCAAAAATACAAAATACTGGCTATGATGGTTCTGGTTCAAATTGTGGGGATTCTGATGATTATGTGGTAGAATTGGATACAAATAATACACATTTTAAATTGAAAAGAAATATAAAGCCAGATGCAAAAATAATAGAAAATATAAAAGCTGTTTTTAATAAAAATGATAATAATAAGGATTTTTTTATGAATATAATAAAAAAACTTTTAAAAAAAGTTAAAAGAGTTTTATTTACAATTTTAAGGATTAATTATAATCCAATGATTTCTTCTTATAATAAAATTTGTAAAAAATATAAGAATGCAAAAAGGTTTACAATGTATAATATAGATTTTTTTAAATATAAATTTGTAGTTCCAGATTGTGCTAGTTTTTTATTTATGATTAAAGAAATAATGATTAATGAAATTTATAAATTAGATTTTAAGGATGAAAATATTCTAATCTATGATTGTGGAGCAAATATAGGAATTAGTGCGATTTATTTTAAGAAACATTATCCTAATGCTAAAATAAGAGCCTATGAAGCAGACCCTAAAATTTTTAGTATTTTAAAAGAAAATCTCAAAGTTAACAATATAAATGATGTTGATTTAATTCAGAAAGTAGTATGGACTGATTATAATGGAGTAAGTTTCAGTAGCGAGGGGGCTGATGGAGGTTCAATTTATGGTGATAAGAATCTTGTAAAAATAGATTCTCTAAGATTACGAGACGAAATTGATAAAGAACAAACAATTGATTTATTAAAAATGGATATAGAAGGTGCAGAAGTAGATGTTTTAAAAGATTGTGAGTCTGTTTTATCTAAAATTTCAAATATTTTCATTGAATATCATTCTTTTTTGGATAGAAAACAAGAACTTGATACTATTCTAAGTATATTATCAAAAAATAATTTTAGATATATAATAAATCCTGCATCAGATGTAATGTTTGCTTTTGTCAATAAAAAATGTAGCGATGTAATGGATTTTCAAATAAATATATTTGCATTCAAAAGTAATGTTAGGTAAAAAATATGGGCAAAATAAAAAACATTCTAAAAAAAATACCTTTTGTTAAAGAAATAAGAAATTTAACCTATAAACTCAAAGATATTTTAAAATATCAACTTTTTAAGTTAAATATTTTTTTGAAATTTAGAAATGTTTCTAGAAAAGGGTTTATAAATGATCTAAAAAAAGCGATAGATAACAAAAAAGGATTTGCTGTTGGTAAAATGGGTACTACAGAGCAACAAATAATGTTTTATGATGTTATTCTAAAAAATAATAAGTATAAAAGCGAACTTGAAGGTTTTGAAAAACAATTATTTGGAAGTTTTACAAAGAATGCTGGTGTTTTTCCTTCAGAAAAAGAGTTTATCTTAAAATATGCCAAACATTTCAGCGAATCTGTGTTAAATCTCGATAATCTTGGTTTATTCTATCATATTAGAGAGTATGATGTATTAAAACATTATAACTTTAAGAATACTATAACTTATTACGCAAGTCATGAGCCAGATAGGTCTATTCCTGCTAATGATAATTTGTGCTATCTTCCATATTTTAAAGGCAAAAAAATACTGATTATTTGTCCTTTTGGCAAATTTTTGGCTTCTCGTGCAAATAAAGAAATTTTTGAGGCTGTTTGGTCAAAAATTGGCAAAAAATGGTTTTATCCTGCGAGTATTGACAGTCTTGAGTTTCCTTATGGGCTTAGTAAAAGCACTCAGGCTAAATATGGAGATGCTTTTAATCTACTTGCAGAAATAAAAGAAGAGATTAAAAAGAAAGATTTTGATATTGCATTAATTGCTGCTGGTGGCATTGCTATACCTTTAGCTAGTTTTATTAAAAGCATTGGTAAAATTGGTATTTCGCTTGGAGGGCATCTACAAATTGTGTTTGGTGTTATTGGTGGCAGATGGAGAAATCAAGAAGAATGGCAAACAAAATATTTTAATGAACACTGGGTAAATGTCCCAGAAAATTACATACCAAAAGAAAAAGATGATTGCGAAAATGGGTGTTATTGGTGAGTATAACACGGATTTTTACGGATTAAAATGGATTGGCACAGATTATAATTGGAAAAAAGATAGAAATAAAAATAATCTAAACTCAAATCAACATAATCTGTATTATAGTTTTTGACAAAGTAAAGGTTTTTTAGTATATTTTGATCATTAGAGGATTTTATTATGCATTTAGAAACAATAGCAAGAGTAAATAACGATAAATCATTAATTTTTGATGATAATATAATAAAAATGTTAAAACCTGGCTCGATTGTAAAAGTTGTTATTGACGAAGAAGAGGTCTTTACACAAAAAAAGAATGCAGTTGATTTTGTATTGAATGTTGCGAATGAGTCAACTCTTGGATTAAAAGATCAAATAATTTCAAGAGAATGGATTCATTCAAAGGATTAATATGAGATATTTTGATACAAATTGTTTAGTTTATTTGAATGATGTAGAATCAATTTATCATAAATCCGTTTTAGAATTATTTAAAAAAACAATAGATAATAATCAATTAGCATTAAATGAAATAATACTTGTTGAATTTTTTCAAGTTATGACAAATCCTAAAAAAGTTATTAAGCCTTGGTCAACAGAATTTACAATAAAATACATGAAACAATTAATTGAAATTGCTAATCAAGTTGACTTTATTGATAAAGAATTATTTTTTTATGCTTTGGATATACAAAAAATGCAGGGCATAACAAAATATGAAATTTATGATTATCTTATTGTAGAATTAATGCGAACAAATGGAATAGATGAGATTGTAACTGTTAATTATATGGATTTTAAAAAATATAATGATATTAATGTAATTGTTCCGAAATCATAAATTATTTAAAATAAGAGATTACATCCCAAAAGAAAAAGACGATTGCGAAAATGGGTGTTATTGGTAATACGGATTACAGGGAATTATATAAAATTGATAAAAAGATAGAAATAGAAACAATCCAAACTAAAATTAGTCTAATTTTTGTCATAGTTTTTGACTAAGTGAAGATTTTTTAGTATATTTTGATTATTAGAGCGTTTTATTTTATTCATACGGAAACAAGGGGTAGCTAATCATTGTTTCCATAGAAAATTTAACTAAGGATTTATTATGTACAACGTAGCTTTAATTGGTTGTGGAAAGATTAGTTTTAAGCACATAGAAGCATTAATTAATAATAAAAATAAGATGGCTCTCATTGCTTGCTGTGATATTGTTGAGAAGCGAGCTAAAGAAAAAGCGGATGACTATCAAAAAAAAGTTGAATGCTCAAAAGTTAATGTTTATAGTGATTATAAAAAACTTCTTGAAATAGAAAAGCCAGAAATTGTTTTAGTTGCAACAGAATCTGGAAACCATTACAAAATAACAATTGATGCACTAAATTTTGGTGCAAATGTAATCGTCGAAAAACCAATCGCTTTGTCAACGAAACACGCAGACGAAATGATTGCCGCCTCCAAAAAGAATGACAAAAAACTTGCTGTGTGTTTTCAAAATAGGTTTAATAAGCCAGTACAGATGGCTTTTAACGCATTACAAAAAAATAGATTTGGTAGAATATTCCACAGTATGATACAAACTCGTTGGAATAGAAATGAAGATTATTATAAACAAGCAAATTGGCGTGGTACTTGGGAGCAAGACGGCGGAACTCTAATGAATCAGTGCATTCATGGGATTGATTTAATCCAATGGCTTATGCAAAGTCCAGTAAAAAGAGTAACTGGAGTTACAAGACGATTTAACCGTCCGATTGAGGCAGAGGATTTTGGTAGTGCAATTTTGGAGTTTGAAAATGGCGGAGTTGGCATTATAGAAGGCTCTGCTTGTGTGTACCCAAAAAATCTTTGTGAAACTCTAAGTTTGTTTGGCGAGAATGGAAGTGTTGTCATTGGTGGACTAGCTGTTAATAAACTTGAGGTGTGGAGATTTGCTGATAGCGATATAGTTGGTGACACAGAAGAAAAAATTTTAAACCCAAAAGAATTAGACCCTCCAAATGTTTATGGATTTGGTCACACTGCATTATTTGCTGATTTTATTGAAGCCTTAGATAATAATACAAAACCTTTTATCGATGGAGAAGAAGGTAAAAAAGCATTAGAAATAATTTTAGCGATTTATAAATCAATGAAAGAAGGTGTAAAAATTGAACTTCCGATTGATTTTGACACTAAACAGATGAAAAATATATTTTAAAGGTAAAATATGGCAATACCAATTATTTTTGTGCATAAATCAAATAGTGATTATCTAAAATATACTCTTTCTCAGGCAAAATATTTCAATCCAGAAAGTCCTATTATTTTAATTGGAGATGACACTAATGATAAATATAAATTCGTAAAACATTATAATATTAACGATTATTTTGAGAGTGCTAATGATTTTGCGAGTATTTACAAGCATTTATCGTTTAATGAATATAATTACGAGTTGTTTTGCTTTCAAAGATGGTTTATCATCAAAGATTTTATAATAAAAAATAATATAGATGATTTTTTATATTTGGATTCTGATGTGTTATTGTTTTGTAATATTAATAAAGAATTTGTTAAATATAAAAGTTATGATTTTACTATTTGTAAAGAATTAAGTCCACCTTATACATATTTTTCGAGTAAAGATAAATTAATTAATTTTTGTGAATATATCAAAAGTTTATATACAGATGAGAAAATGCACGAAAGGCTATTAAAAAAGTTTAAAAAACATCAAGATGAGAAGTTATCTGGTGGTGTTTGTGACATGACGGCTTTTTATGAATATAATAAAGATTTTTCTGAAAATGTTTTTGATCTTAATAAAGAGATTGACGGCAGTATTTTTGATAATAATTTTAATTTTAGTGAAGGCTTTGAGATAGATAAAAAATTTAATGTTAAAAAGATTTATTGGAAAAGGCGAATTCCTTATGGAAAAAGAAAAGTTGACAATAAGTTAATAAAATTTAACGGACTTCATTGTCAAGGTGGCTCTAAAAATTTTACTTATATATTTTATAGAGGAGATTTTTATTTTTTTAATTATCTAAAAGTAAAATTAAGAAATTTTTATTATGAGGCAAAAGAAAAAATAAAAATTAAAACAGTGATAAAAAATATTCTTGGAAGATAAAAAAACTGTCAGGTCTCAACTCTTAATTCTGTGGCTAAAACTACACCAAAAAATTTATTACAGTTGTTCCAATTTTTATTTTGTCGCCATTTTTTAGTTGATATTTTTTGCCAGCGACTAATTTTTGTCCATTTATATAAGTTCCATTTGTGCTATCTGTGTCTTTAATATAAGCAACTCCGTTTTCAAAAGTAACAACTGCATGATGCCTTGAAACTTTAGTATCACCTACGATTAATTGGTTTGTTTTTTCTCTTCCTATTCCAAAAGCTTTATTTGACAACTCTTTTGTTTGACCTGCGACTTCAAGTCTTGGAACTGTTGATTTGGCATTTATTTTTGCCATTTTATTTGTATCAACATTTTCATTAGTAATAAATTTACCAGTTTGCTGACTAAACATATCTTTACTCATAAAACCCTCTCATTTATTCTTCTTCAAAATTGAATAATTTTTTAAATAAGGACTTATAAAACAAAGATAGAATTTCAAATCCTAAAAATATGATTATAGTATTAAAAACCATAAAAATAAAAAAATAAAAATTTGAAAATCCCTCTAATGTAGACCTAACAATTGCCTCTGAGTTTGAAACAATATCCCACGAGTTAAATCTATAAATGCGCCCCAGTAAAATACCTATGGACATTAAAAATGGATTTACTATTTTTATTATCCAAATTAGAATATTATTCCACCTATAATCATATAAAAAATGTAAGAGTTTTTGGAATGCTATTACATAGAAACTAAACCCCACAAAAAAGAATATCAAATACTGAGGTATCAAAAAAACTATTATGGTATTATCAGAAAGATTAAAATATCTATAATCTTTTATTTGTCTTACAAGGTGTATGATGTCAGTCAAGACATAAGGCGCATTTGGTAGAAAAAAATAAAAAATCGCTGTTACAACAAATAGCATTATCTTTATAACAATGGGTTTATCCCATAGTTTCTTACGAAATAAGATCAAAGCCAAAATCAAAGGCATAAAAGCGAGGATTAAATTTTTCCCCATCCATAGTAAATTTAATAATAAAATATTTGGCATAATAAAACCATCATAAAAATATTTAGATTTTTTTAAACTAAGCTTATAACTTCTTCTTTAAAATAAAATTTTAGAAAACATTAATGGATTTTCATGCAATCTCTTCCTGATTGTTTTGCCTCATATAAAGCCATATCTGCTCTTTCAATAATTAGATCAATTGATTCATCTAAAATATATTCTGTAAGACCAATACTTATTGTGATTTTTAGATTTATTTTATTTGTCAAGAAATTATGTTCTCTTATTCGAGTTAAAAGTCTTGATGTTAAGATTTTTGCCTGCTCAACATTTGTATCAGGTAGAATAATTATAAACTCTTCTCCACCATATCTACCAAATAAATCAATCTCTCTTATACTATCTCTTATAAGATTACAAAGTTGTTTTAGTATAGAATCACCAACAAGATGCCCATAAGTGTCGTTTATTTTTTTGAAAAAATCAATGTCTATCATAAGAAGAGACAAAGAAGTTTTTATTCTTTTTGATCTTCTAATATCATTTTCTAAGAATGCTAAGATTGCTCCTCTATTTAAAATTCCTGTTAAAGCATCATGAGTTGCAGAATATTCTAAAGCCTTATTTAACTCTTCTATTTTTTCATTCGCATCTTTTAATTCAACAGTTCGTTCAAGGATTTTTTCATTTAAAGTTTCTTCTCTTTTTATAGCCTTCTGCAAGTCTTTATATTTTCTTTTTAACATTTTATTTGTTCTGTATAAATCTTCTGTTGATTTTTTTAAACCAACATGAACTTTAATCCTTGCGGTAAACTCTGATTTTAAAAAAGGCTTTGTAACATAATCATTAGCACCAATTTCAAAAATTTTTGCAATTTCTTCTTCTGTATTAAGTTTGGCTGTAAGAACAATAACTGGTATATGAGAAAATTCTTTTTTACCTCTAAATATTTTTAAAAATTCAATGCCATTCATTTCTGGCATCATTAAATCAAGAATAATAGCATCAAATGTATTATCTATTATTTCTAAAGCCTTAATAGCACTATTTACAGGGACAGCCAGAAAAGATTCTAAAGAAAGTATGTTTTTTACAAGAAAAAGAATATCTTCAGAGTCATCTATTATTAAGACTTTACTATTCTCAGTTTTTAGAATATTTCTTCTTATTTTGGAGGTTGTAATGATTGTTTCATTCATTGATTTTCCCATCCTTTGCACTATATTATACTATCAAAAAGAATAAAAATCAATCTAAATTTTTCTATATACCACATTTTTTAAGTTTATTAAAAGAAATTATGGCGTTTATAACCAAATATGTTGATATTCTAAGTTTTTTAAATTAACTAGCAAAATGGATTTTTTAGAATGAATGGCACAGATAAAAAGAGTTTTATTATTTATCTTTTTTATCTGTGCCTATTCAGTGATAAATTTTATTTCATTGCTTTCTCATAAAGTGGAATTAATATAGCATCTACTGTTTCAGTTACTGATTTACTTATTGCATCGAACTCTCTTATACTATAAGTTTTTTCTACTGCATTTGCCACATCAGATAGACTAATATTAAATACATATTTATCATTTTCTAGTTTTGCATTAGATGCTGCATCTTGTGTGAAATTGATAGATATTTTTTCTTTGACTATTCTTTTTCCTCTTGCAAAAGAGACATATATTTTTGTAACAAAAATATCTTTAATAGTTTCTTCGTATTGAACTTTATTGCCAAAATATGTTAATATTGCAAGTTTGTAAACATGTGAATAATAACTTAGAGCATTCATTTCTGTACTCTTATTTAGATATTCTAACGCATATTTTAGACAATCTTGAGATTGATTTAAATCCTCATTTTTTTTGAATATTTGCCATTTTTGGAGTAAATATTGATATTTTGTTAAGTATATATTAGCATATTTTGACCATACATCCTGATAACCTGGTATTATTGCGTTTAAATGGTTTAAATCAGTAACAATATCATCAAAAACTTTGTCTATTTCAGCAAACATTTCAGGAGAAGCATTAGAACTTTCTATTGACTTGAAATAAGACATAAGTTTGTATTCACTATCAAATGTATATTTTTGTGTCCAAGCATAAGGGTTACCAGGCATTGCATTAATCGCTTTTTTCATAAAATATTCAGTTTCATTAATTGATTTTGAGCCAAAAGGAAGTGTTTGTCTAAAATTGAATTCACATGAAAATACAGGTAGGAATAAAAATAATCCCACTATTAATAACACACCAAAACTACCAAGCATAATATACATCTGGTTTAGTTTTATATTTTTTTCAAAGATTGCAGGGAAAAATTTAACTTGTTTTGCAACCTCACCTTTTTTTAAAGCTTTATTAGAATAAGACATCAGGAAAACCCCGAGACCCAAAAGGAAAAAATAAGCAGTTTTTGTTACACTCATTCTTAAAGACAAACTAAAAGTCTGATGTCCAAGCATACTTATAATGCCAACTGCCACACCAAGACATATCAGTCTAAAAGCAAATTCATATTTTTTGGAATAAGCTCTTTTTAACATGTTTATTATTATAAACCCAAATAAAAAGAAAAATAAAATAGTACCAAAAAGCCCACCTTCTCCCAACACTTCTACAAACTCACAGTGAGCGTGTTTAAAAGAGTTACTATCAGAATAAATATAATAATACTTACCCATATATTTAAAAGAAGAGGCATAAGCACCACCCAAACCTGCACCAAATATTGGATGGTTTTTAAATAGTCCTAAAGCACCAGACCAACCATTCAACCTATCGTTTATAGCAAACATCGGGTTTTCTAAAGTAGTTACCATTCTTGGAAATAAACTCTTTGCTATCGGAGACTTTAAAACAATCAATGGTAATGCTATCAAACAAAACATCATCGCAGAAATTATTATTATTTTTTTAAATTTAGAAAGTTTATCTTGCATAATTATTGCCGATGGTATCATAACAAATACTATTCCAATAAAAATACCAAGCCAAGCTGCTCTTGTTTGTGAGAAAAATAAAGGGATAAAACCAAGTAAAGCAACAATTGCAAGTGCTATTGCAAGTATATTTTGAGAGAATTTTTTGCTTGTATCATAAAAAACAAAAGGTGCAATTACAGAAAGCGGCAACACGCCAACCATATAACCAGAAAAATAATCTGTGTTACCAAAAGTTAATTTAGGTCTAAATCTAGAAAAGAATACCCCCCAATTAAACTGTGTGTTGTTTTTAAGAGCTTCATTTAGCATTTCCATTCGTAATTGAAAAAATTCTAACATAGATATAATGAGAGTGATAATTAGAAAAACGCCAAGTAATATTAAACCTCTTTTTATTTCTTTAATATCTTTAAAATAAAAATAAAAAAACATTGCAAAGATTATCAAAAATCCATAATCAGCAAGATAATAATTTCTATCATAACAAATCTCACCAGAAAAAAAAGACACTATATATTGAAAGAATATATAAAAAAAATACAATGCAAAATATAGTAGATATTTTTTTGGTTTTTCTATTTCGTTTTTTTCACCAAAAATATTCACAAGCAAAATCAAAAGTAACGCCACATCAAAAAAGAAAATCATAAAAGTTTTGAATACTTTTTGATGATAAGTTATGTTTCCTTCTATTAAAGCAATAGAAAACAAAAATATAAAAGGAATTATTGCAATCGTAAGATTCTTAAAATTAAATGTTTTATTCACTTCTTTAGCCATATATTACTCCATTTTTTTATCTGCCAAATATTTAGTAATAAATACTTAGGCATTAAATAAAAAACATATTTTTTTAATAATATCAAGAATTAATTAGATTTTATTTTTATTAAGAAGAGAAGTATCTTTCTAATTTTTTTTTCTTTGCCTTTTTTGTGTCGTTGTTTGCATTCTTTTAATAGATGTGAGCGATTTTTCTACTAAAAATTAAAACTAAATATTTTGTCAGACCTCAACTTTTTTGTTTTGATTAATCTTTATAAAATCTGCGAATTAATTTAAGTCTGGAGTAGAACTTTATTGCAGATTTAGGGTTTAAAATTAAACTAAACTTTTTCTTGCTTTTTTATCTAATATATTTTATTGTAAATGTCGGTTTGTTTAGACCCAATTTAAGGATTTTTAATGATGAGAATACTTTCTTGGAATGTCAACGGAATTAGAGCAGTCTTAAAAAAAGATTTTTTACAATGGTTTAATAGTCAATCACCTGATGTTTTGTGTCTTCAAGAAACTAAAATTAGCGACCATCAAATAGATGATGAAGTAACGATTCCATCCGAATACTATACAATTTGGAGTTGTGCCAAAAGAAAAGGTTATAGCGGAGTTGCAAACTTTTTAAAGAATAAGCCAATTTCAGAAAAAATTATTTTTGAAAAAGACATTCTAAATAATGAAGGTCGTATAATAGAAACAGAGCATAACGATTTCTTCCTTTATAATGTTTATTTTCCTAATGGTCAAAAAGATGATGAGAGACTAAAATTCAAATTAGATTTTTATAAAGAATTTTTAGACTATGTTTTGGAAAAAAAAGAAACCACTGGTAAAGAAATAATAATTACTGGAGATTTTAACACTGCACACACAGCAATAGACCTAAAAAATCCAAAAGAGAACGAAAATTATTCTGGATTTATGCCAATAGAAAGAGAATGGGTTACTCGATATATTGAGGCTGGTTTTGTTGATATTTTTAGAGAATTACATCAAAAAGAAGAAGGTCATTACACTTGGTGGACTTATAGATTTGGTGCAAGGGATAGGAATGTAGGGTGGCGTATTGATTATTTTATGATTACCAAAAATTTAGTTACAAGAGTAAAAGATTGTGGTATATTAAAAGATGTTTTGGGTTCTGATCATTGTCCAATATTTTTAGAATTAGAATAGGAAGGTTTATGAGATTTTTTTTAATTTTGACTGTGACGATTTTATTTTTTTCGTGTAATTTAAATACAAAAGGGCAATCTTTACCTTTAGACGCATTTAATTATACAGAAGAGTTAAAGAATACTATGAAAACTTTAACAAAAAAAACAGAATGGACTGATTTAAGCAAAGAAATTGTTTTGGTAACAGGAAATAAATTTTCAGTTACAAATAAATATGCAATTCCATTCTTATATAATGAGCTTCAAAAATATGCTGTGCCTATCGAAGAGTACACAAAAGAAGAAATTGAAGGTTTTCTAAATTACACTGCATTAAATAGAGCATTGACTTATGCAATGTACCTTGAAGCAAAACAAAAAGGTTTTGATGTAACAGATGATGCTGTTAAAGAAAGATTAAACAAAATAAGCAATGGTAATATCGATGCTTTTAGACAAACAATCGAAAAAGGTCCATTTAAATTTGAATTTGTTATGGAAGATATAAAAAGAGTGGAAATAATTGAGAAATTTAAAGATAACTTTATAATAAAAGATGTAACAGTTGATTCTAAAGAAATTAAGGATTATTACGATAAAAATCCTTCAGTTTCACTTATCAATCCAAAAGCTGAAGTTAGACATATATTATTGCTTACTCAAGGCATCGCAAAAAAAGAAAAAGATAAAAAATTTGAGCAAATCAAAAAAATTTTAGCCGAAGCAAAAAGCGGTAAAGATTTTGCCGAACTTGCAAAAAAATATTCAGAAGACACAGGCTCAAAAAATAGTGGTGGAAAACTTGGCGATTTTATTGAAAAAGGTCAGTCTGTTAAAGAGTTTGATAATGCTATCTTTAATACAAAAGAAGGTCAAGTTAGTGATGTTTTTGAAACAGAATATGGTTTTCATATTGTCAAAGTTGATAAACTAATAACTAATGGTAAGAAAAAACTGCCAGACGTAAAAGACCAAATTCAAGAAATTATAAAAATTGAAAAACAAAATAAAGCGATAGACAAAGCAAAACAAGACATCGAAAAAAAATACAATATAAAAGTAGCAAAAGTTAGTTAATTTATTTTATTTGGAAATAGGGGGTAGCTAATTTTAGTTACCTCCGTTTTAAAAAAGGGAATTTTATCTATTAAAGTAAAAGATATTAACTTCCATTTACAAATTTTGGATAATTTAGGTAATTGTATAATTGTAGTTATAGGCAAGACTCCGTGTAAAAAAATAGTTAAATCCAGAAAAAATTGTTTTAAAATAATTAACTATTATAATATACTCCGCCCCAAGTACCCACTGTACTTGGTGGGAAAGAGGAAATATATGCAATATTCTGATTATAAATTAAAAAATCCTATAGAGAATAAAGATTATCCTATATGGTCTGCTTATGCAATAGAAAAGATCAATAAAATTGTGCAAAAAGCAATTGATTCTGGCGAAAATAAAATATTTATAAGAACTAATCTAAAAATGGGGCTACCTATGGAAAATATCAACAAAATAGCAGGTCCTTTTATTGAAGCATGGGCTTATGAAACTTTTTTAGCAATTTCTGACGATCCTAAAAATCCATATAAATTAGTTAATGTTGAAGCAAAAGAAAGATTATATATGGCAGATGTAATTTTAGTATTTAAACTAAAAGATAACCCAGAACAATTTATAAACGCTGAGGTTGATGTAAAGGCAACTGCTGAAGATATTAAAGATAGTGGCAAATCTCCTAATATAACTTCTTATGCAAGAATTCGTACTGCTTATGTTGAAGACCCGGATTATTTATTTATTATTTTATCAATTAAACATAAAGTTTATGCTACAAAAAATTTTGAAACAAAAATGTTTGATGGCATAATGGAAGTAACATCATTTAATGCCTATGATTTAAAATATATGTCATCTTCTGATATTAGTTATAACCCTGCTTTAGGTACTGGGCAAATACAACTAAGAGATATACATTATGTTGATGTTGAAAAACGAACAACTTTTGAATTTTGTAAACTACTAGATACAAAATATTTAAATTCATCGAAAAGATCAATAAATGATTGGTATGATTTAGCATCAAAAAATGGATGGATAAAAGAAGATGTCTAAAATAGAAATAATAAATGCTGATGCTTTAATTAATCTAAAAGAATTACCAAACGAATCAATAGATTTAATAATTGCTGACCCTCCTTATAATTTAAAAAAAAATTATGGAAATAATTCTGATGATTTTACCCATGATGAATATCTTGTTTTTTCTCGTCAGTGGCTTACTGAGAGTAAAAGAGTTCTAAAAAAAACAGGCACTATTTATGTATTTATGGGTGTTAGATATATTTCTTATATATATCATATTATGGAAAAAGAACTTAATCTTAATTTTAATAGCTGGATTACATGGCATTATACACAAGGATTAGGAAAAACAAAGGGATTTTCCCCAAGACATGATGACATCTTATTTTTTTCAAAAACTAATGAATACAAGTTTAATTTAGATTCGATTAGAATACCCCAAAAATATTATCGATCTATTAATAACATGCGTGGTGCAAATCCTGGAGATGTTTGGCAATTTTCTCATGTTCATTATTGCAATGAAAATAGACAAGATCATCCAACACAGAAACCAGAGGGGTTAATGGAAAGAATGGTTTTGGCTTCATCAGATATAAATGATAATATTTTAGACCCTTTTTCTGGTTCTGGTACAACCTTAAGAGTTTGTCAACAACTAAATCGGAATTGCATAGGAATTGAGATAAATCCTGATTATGTGAAAAGTACAGAAAATCGACTAGCAAAAAAATTTACAAGTTTTGATAGTATTGACCCTAGAATGGAAAGAGTTCCTTATGATTTAAGAGATGAAAAAATTAGAGAAGAATATTTAAAAAATCATATACAATGGTTTCTCCAACATCATAATTCTTCTATAGAAACATTTTATAAATCAGTGGAAGAAATATATGGTGTAAAATATAGTAGAAAAGTCAAGAAAATTGATTTATTGGAATCAAACTTATTTAATTTCTAATATAAGCCATCCTTGACTTAGCTGGTTAGGGGCGTAAAAGAAAATTTTAATAATTTGCATTCAGTTCAGCTGATAACCCACTGGATTTTATATGATTTTGTTGAACTTTTTAAAAATTAGCATATAATATGCCATTGGAGTTTGATACGTATTTTTTTTGTAGTTTTTATATATTATTTTAATATAAATTTATAAAAATATCAATTATATTCTTTCCACCGCAACAGCGGTTTAGTTCAACTGCAAGTTGTCAATTTATCTTGATATTTTTGAATGATTTAATTAAAATTGCATTACACTATTTAATCTGTGTTAATCCGTGACAATCTGATTAATCTGTGTTATAATATCAATTAAAGGAATTAATTTGTTTCAATCTAAGGATGATTTCTTTAAAAAAAGAGATTTTAAAAATATAACAAAAGATGATTTGGTAAACTTCAAAAAATACTTAACGATAAAGCCTCAATACCAAAAATTTATCTATGATTTAATAAAAAAATCTATTGAAAATAACAATTTTACATATTTTGAGATAGAATTTGTCGAAATGTTTGAATTATTTTCAATTTCTAATATCAAAGAAATACTTTTTGTAATTTCAAAAAAAGAATTTGGTGATTTGTATTTATTAAAAATAATCAAAAATATTCAAAATAAAACGATTCTTAATGATATTCTTTTGTTTATTGGTGAAAATGATTTTACTTTGATAAAAAATGTCAATTATATAGAAGAAATTTATTTGAATAATATTTTTAGAATTGAACTTATTGCTAAAAATGGGATTAAAAATTTCTTTTTATTGTTAAATTTTGGTATTTTAAATCGAAATCAAGATATAAATAATAGATTTGTTACTTTATTGGTAAATATCATAAAAGAATATAGAGAATTCATATTTTCAATAGCAAAAAATAAAGTTGTATCTTTTGTTGAAGAACTTATAAATATAAAAGACAAACTTCTCCTTGAAGAACAAAAGATAAAAATTGATTATATTTTAGAATTTGATTTATGGGATTATTCTGAGACTGTAGATGAGTTAAAAAAATGGTTTTATGAGATATGTAGTATAATATTAAATAAAAATGCTGATTATACGCATCTTTTTAAACAATTAAATCAAATTTCAAACAATACATTCAAAAAATTTGATTCTAAGATGAATAATTTTATATTAAATATAAAAGAACTTTCTTACTCTTTGTATGATGAAAATACTCAATTTGATATTAATAAAAGTTTTGATCCTTTAGAAGCAATGATTATTAAGAAAACTCTTTATAAATTATTTGTTTATTATTCTCAAAACAAACAAATAAATGAAAATCTAAGTATTAAATTATTAAATCTAACAATGGATGAAGATGTAAAAGATCGTAAAGTAGAAACAAAAGAAAATGAAATCACCCCTCTTTCTGATGTAGATGAAATTTATGACAGTAAAACTTCTGTTAGTTTTGAAGAAAAAGAAGAAAAAGCTTATTCTACCCAAAAAAAAGAACCTAAAGAAGAGATAAGCGAGGTTTTAAAAGAAAACAAAGAAGTCGTAAAAGTTGCGATTGATATAATTAAAGAAATTGGGAGAGATTTTGATATAAAAGAAATCCAAAAAGAAAAAGAGTCAATAACAGACATGGTAAAAGAAATGCTAAAAGAAAGACGAAAAATCAATGAAGAAAAAAATATTAGAATAATAATCGACGAGGCAATAAAAGAAGTCTTAACAGAAAAAAATTTTGAGGATTTGTAGATTTGGAGAAATCAAATAAAATTCCTCCCTTCTTTCATTCTTAAATATTTAAAAATTTTTCTTTACAATATCGATTAAATTTTTTAAACTTGTAATACTGATTAGCATAACATAAATTAACACAGATTGGGAGAGATTGGCACAGATTAGAAAAAAAATAAATCTTTGTGTTTCTTTTGTTAAATTTTTTGACAAATAAATGAAATTTTGAAATATTTAATTATAAAAAGGATTTTTAGATGAATAAAAAACTTAGAGTTTTGTCTGGTATTCAACCATCTGGTATTTTGCATATTGGTAATTATTTTGGTGCGATGAAACAATTTGTTGAGCTTCAAGAAGAAAATGAATCTTTTATTTTTATAGCAGATTTTCATGCTTTGACAAGTGTTAGAGACCCAAACGAATTGAGGAAGAATACACTTGAAGTTGCAATTAATTACCTTGCAGTAGGGCTTGATCCAAAAAAAGTTTTTCTTTTTAAACAATCAGATGTTCCAGAAGTATGTGAACTGAGTTGGTATTTGTCAACTATTACACCTATGGGACTTTTGGAGCGATGCCATTCTTATAAGGATAAAATTGCAAAAGGAATTGCAGCAGACCATGGACTTTTTGCATACCCAGTTTTGATGGCAGCAGATATTCTTATTTACAAATCAGATATAGTCCCTGTTGGTAAAGATCAAAAACAGCATGTTGAAGTTGCAAGAGATATAGCAATAAAATTTAATAATATTTATAATAAAGAAGTATTGAAAGTTCCTGATATAAGAATAAAAGATGAAACGAGTGTTGTTCCTGGCATTGATGGGCAAAAAATGAGTAAGTCTTACAATAATTATATTTCTCCATTTTGGGACGAAAAAGAAATTAAAAAGACTATTATGAGAGTTGTAACTGATTCCACCCCAGTAGAAAGTCCAAAAGACCCAGATAAATGTAATGTTTTTGCTTTATATAAACTCATGGCATCAAAAGAAGATATTGAAATTATGAGAAATAAATATCTTAACGGTGGGTATGGTTATGGTGATGCAAAAAAAGAATTACTTGCAAAAACTTTGGATTATTTTGCTCCGATAAGAAAAAGATATGTTGAGCTAAAAAATGATATAAGTTTTGTCGAAAAGATATTAAAAGAAGGTGCTGAAAAAGCAAGAAGTGAAGCTATTAATACCATTGAAGAGGTTAGAAAAACCGTAGGTATTAAATAGAAAGGATTTTTTTATGGAAGATCGAAGTATAGTAAAACCTATTATTGATTCGATAGAATACTTTAACAATAGTGAAATAGAACTTCAGTATTTCTACAAAGTGATAGATAGATTTTGTGCTGCGTGGTTTGGTAGGTCGATATTATCTAATAAGTTTAAAGAAATTGATTTACTTTTAATCCACGATTTGCTTGGAGAATATCTGAGGTTTGAAGAAAATAGTAAACGGATAGCATTGTGGCTACTTTCTATAAATAGGGTTTGTTACAATTATACGGCAGATCTTTCTATGGCAAGAAAAGAAACTGGTGAGATGTTACAAGGTGTTGATGGTTCGGTTGATACTTCTCTTATATCTCAGATTTTAATAATTATTAGAGAACTTGAGGAGAAGCATTTGACTGCTGGGCAAGAAGACAAAGGGCAAGGTGATACAATTGGTAATTTTTTACAGTGGGTTGGTATTTATACAACATATATTTATCCTTCTTTAGAGAATAAAAGTGATTATTATGACAAAAACATAGTTAAGGCAATGAATTTTTTACTTTCTGAGTTTATACAGCAACGTTCTAATGACAAAAGGCTTGCTTATTTGATTTTGGCTATTATGGAAGCTTGTAAACAATATTCTTTGCAAAGTGCAAATGATCAATCAAATTTTGTCTCGGATTACAACCATATCGATGGACTTGTTTTTGCAGGTAAAGAAGAATCTTTAGTAGAAGAATTATTAAATAAACTAAGAGACGAAAACGAGAAACAAAGAAAACGTCCTGGTCTTACAAAAGAAATTCTTGCTGATGAGTTTATTAAAGATACTTATGATAAATTTATAGAAGACCTAAATAGTGATGTTAGCGAATCTGTTTCTGTTTTTAATAAATATACTTTTGATTTGGCAAATAAATTTTTAACTTTTGATACAGGAAAACAATTTTTATTTTTACAAACACTTTCAAGATATAGAGCAAGTAGTAAAGATAGCATAAAACCAAGTGTTTATAGTAGTTTAAAAAATTCTGTAAACCTGCTTTCTTCAAGAACTAAAAATTGGCTAAAAAATGAACTTGAAAGACTTGAGTCACAAAAAGACATTTATATCGAATATATAATCCAAAAATTACTCGCAGAAAATTCTGCATCAAAAACAAATACAGCAAAATTATTTGTTATGCTTTATTTAATAAAAAAACTCGAATTGTTTTTATAGGATAAATTTTATGGAACAAGAAGAATTAATAGTTACAAGAAAAATTACAGAAGAAGAATCTGCTAAATTTGTTGGGTCAGGTGGGCTTCCTGTTTATTCGACTCCTTCTATGATAGCATTTATGGAAGAAACATGTTTTACGTTAGTACAAAATGAACTTGAGGAAGGCTTTAGTACTGTTGGTAGTCATATAACAGTAGATCATTTGAAAGCAGTAAAAATTGGTGAAGCGGTTAAATGTAGGGCATTATTAATAAATAAAGAAGACAAAAAATTAACATTTAATGTTGAAGTTTATCACAACGATATTCTAATTGGTAAAGCATTCCACATAAGATACATTGTTTCAATTGAAAAATTTTTATCAAAATTGTAGTCTTACTCTATAAACTATGATATATATAACACAGATTAATTGGATTGTCACAGATTAACACGGATTAAATTGTGTTAATAACTATATTTAAGTTTTAAAATTTGTGACAAATTAAAAACTTTTTGGTATATAAAAAATTTCTTACATAAGTACAAATATCATAGAGAAAGACAATATTCTTATTTTTTTATCTGTCTTTATGATCTCTTGTGCGAAAATTGATTAATACTATTTTTACAAAAATATATTTAAGGAGAATTCGTGAAAAATTGGATTACTGTCTACAAACCTTCTATTAAAAGAAAAGATTTGGAATATGTTTTAGATTGTATGGTTAAGGATAAAATTGATTATGGTGATTTCGCAAGAAATTTTGAGAAAAGACTTAGTGAACGAGTTGGTTGTTTTGATGTTTTAGCAGTAAATTCATTTTATAGTGCTATTCTTTTGGTACTTGAAGCGTTAGATGTAAAAGAAGGTGATGAGGTTATAGTTCCTTCTTTTTCACCACAGGTTTATTTAAATGTAATTATGCACAAAAAAGCAATTCCTGTTTTAGTTGATATGGAAAAAGATTTTTTTCAACCATCAATCGAAAAGATAAGAGAAGTTGTAACTGAAAAAACAAAAGTTTTATTTTTGCCTTATTATTTTGGCTATGTTTATGACCCGACTCCTTATCTTGATTTAGTACCAAATGTTGTTGAAGATATTTCTTCTGTAATTGGTGCAAAATCACAAGACTTAAAAGTTGGGACAGCCGGTAAATTTGCAATAGCAGATTTTTCTACCAAAAACATTATTACAACAGGAGATGGTGGTGGAATATTTTGTAATGTTAAAAAAAATTATCATAAAGTCGTATCTTTAAATGAAAAAGATTATTCAGTGGGTGATTATTCTCCAAGGTATTCTTGCTATATGCCAGATTTAAATGCAGCGATGGGGGTAAGTCAAGATGAGAGTTTAAATCACAGATTGAGATTGCGAGAAGCGATAGGTAGAATTTATGACGAAGCTATAAAAAGAAGTAGAAATCTTGTAATAAATCCAAAAGAAAACTGCAATAGATTTTATTCTTTATATCCAATTATTGTAAAATCAACACAAAAAGACGCAACTGCTTATTTAAAAAAGAATGAAATAGAAGCAATAAAGGCATTTGCATTCCCATTGCATCATTATTTAAATTTATCAAAAGATAAATTCCCAAATACAGAGTATTTTTACCTTAATACTCTTTTAGTACCTCTTCAATCTACATTACTAAAGAAAGAAGTTGATCTAATTGCAAAAGCGATTGCAACAATGATATAAGAAAATTTATAATCAAACGAATAGGTTTGTCCCTTAAAAGTGATATTCGCAAATGTCGCTTTTTTGGGTTGATTTTCTTTATTTTTTTTGCTATATTTTACTTATGGAAATAATTAGAGCAACTTCTGACATTTTTTTTAAGTTTCTATTTGGCAAAGAAGAAAACAAGGATTTGTTATTATCTTTTATAAATGCAGTCCACGGAGACTCTGGTTTTGCATTAATTAAAACTGTTGAGATAAAGAATCCTTTTAACATAAAAAATTTTTCTATTGACAAAGAGTCAATCGTTGATGTAAAAGCAACTGATGAAAACGGACGAGTTTACGATATAGAAGTCCAAACGTCTGGTAACGATATTTTTAAAAATAGAACACTTTACTATTGGGCAAAACTTTATTCTTCTCAGCTAAAAGAAGCAAATTTATTTAGTAAATTAAAACCTACAATTTGTATAAATGTGATAGACTTTGATTTATTTAAAGAATACGATTATCCTCATAGTTGTTTTTTATTGAAAGAAATGAATAATCCAGAGTTTGTACTAACAGACCATTTAATGATACATTTTGTTGAATTAAAAAAGATTGAAAAAAAACGAAAAGAAATTAAAAAGGATTTGTTGGATTGGTCACTATTTTTAGAAAACGAAGGCGTTAAGGAGGACGAAATGACTATATTACTAAAAGACAATGAAATATTAAAAAAAGCTCACAATGAGTACAAAAAATTCACAGAAGATGAAGAACTAAGAGACTTAGCATTAAGACGCGAAATGTTTAAAATGGATCATGAAACCCAACTTGATGAAGCAAAAAAAGAAGGCGAATTATTAGAAAAACAAAATGTTTTGGTAAAACTTATTACAAAAAAATTTGGCATTACTGATAATGAAAAAGAATTAATTAAAAAAACTACTAATTTAGAAAAACTTGATATTGCTATTGAGGATATTCTATTTATTGATAATAAAGACGAAATATTGAATAAATTGAGATAAAACAGATGAAGAATATACATCTTCGATAAAACCAGCGTAATCTGTGTTAATCTCCTAAAATCTGTTCTAATATGTGTTATAATGAGGTGTATTATGGTAAATATTTTTGTTAATGGACAAAATGAAGAGGTAGAAAAAATCAATATTCTATCTTACTTGAAGTCTAAAAATATAGATATAGATGATGTTATTGTAGAATACAATTCTAAAATACTAAAAAAAATTAACTGGGAAAATACGTTCTTAGAAAACGATGACAAAATTGAAGTAATTAGTTTTGTTGGCGGTGGTTAAAATTCTTAATTTGTGAAGTAAAACAGATTAACTATATAGAATAACAAATATTTTGAATAGAAACCAGCATAATCTGTGTCAATATATTAAAATCTGTGCTAATCTGTGTTATAGGGGAAAATTTGTATGAAAATAATTGTTGGATTGAGTGGTGGAGTTGATTCTTCAACTGTTGCCGCTATTTTAAAAGATAAGGGTTACGATGTTACTGGAATTACTATGAAAGTTTGGGATGGCTCTATAAATGCTTCTGGTGTAAAATCTGCTTGTTATAGTAGTGATGAAGGAGAAGACATTGAGGACATAAAGAAACTTTGTGATTATCTAAAAATTCCATTTTATGAAGTTGATCTTATCAATGAGTATAAAGAAATTGTTTTGGAATACTTTAAAAATGAATATAAAGAAGGTAAAACACCAAATCCTTGTGTTATTTGTAACAGTAAAATAAAATTCAAACTACTTTTGGATAGAGCATTGTCGCTTGGGTTAGAGTTTGATTATTTTGCAACTGGACATTATGCAAAAATAGAGTTTAACAAAGAAAATGCTCGATATATGTTAAAAAAAGCCAAATATTTACCAAAAGATCAGTCTTATTTCCTCTCTTTTTTGAAACAAGAGCAATTATCAAAGGTTATGTTCCCACTCGGGGATTCTACAAAGGAAGAAGTTAGAGAAATTGCAAAAAAATTTGGGCTACATACTCACGATAAGTCAGAAAGTCAGGATTTTTACTCAGGTGATCATAAAGAATTGTTAGAGCAGTCTCAAAAGGGTAAAATTATTGATATTGATGGTAAAGTTTTAGGTTCACATAATGGGATAAGTAATTATACAATAGGTCAAAGAAAAGGGCTTGGTATTTCTTCTACAAAACCTTTGTATGTAATTGGTATTAATAAAGAAAAAAATCAAGTTATAGTAGGTGAAGAAGATAAACTTTATCACAATAAATTTATCGCAAAAAATGTAAACTGGATTTCGATAGATAAACCTACAAAAGAGATTAGAGCAAAAGCAAGGATTAGATACAAGCACGAGGAAGATTGGGCTAAAATTACTCATATTTCAGAAGAAGATTATTTTGTAGAATTTGATACACCTCAAAAGTCAATTACACCGGGGCAAATCGCCGTTTTTTATCAAGATGACATAGTTTTGGGTGGTGGAATAATTGAAATGCCAAAAGAATCAGTTTAATTATACAAATAGTGTCAATTTTATCATTTATTGACATTTTAGAAGCGTTTAATTATATAATGAAAAAAAAATTACCATAATTATTAATTTTCTACCAAAAAAAAATAATTTCAACATCTTAAAATATTTTCTTGATAAATATTATAAATTATGATAAATTTTTTTGTGTACTGAAAAGTTTTTAGTTTGTCAGAGACTATAAAAATTAATTAGTTTAATATCACTAATTACACAAATTCAATCTGTGATCTGACAATCTGACCTGCACTCGCTTGGCGGGTGAAAATCTGTGTTATAAAAATCTAAAAAAAGCGGGTTTTATTTATGGAAACAAACAAAGCAAAACTTGATCAAATTTTAAAAGAATATTCTGGGATAAAAGGTGCATTAATCCCTATTCTACAAAAAACTCAAGAATCTTTTGGTTACCTATCTCAGGAGTCAATGGGCTACATTGCAAATAGCTTAAAAATGAGTGCTGCTGATATTTATGGTGTTGCAACTTTTTATACTCAATTTAGATTTACCCCTGTTGGTAAGTATGTAATCAAAGTGTGTCATGGGACTGCTTGTCACGTTGGCGGTATCAAAATTCTTGATGCGATGCTTGAGTCAAAACTTGATATTAAACCAGGTGAAACAACAAAAGATGGTTTATTTTCAATTCAACAAGTTGCGTGTCTTGGTTGTTGTTCTTTGGCTCCAGTTGTTATGATAAGTGATAAAACTTATGGTAAATTAACCAACGACAAACTCGGAAAAATAATAGATCAATATTATACTGCAGAGAAAGAAGGTAAAACCCTATGATAGAAATTAAAATTGGAACTGCAACTTGTGGAAATGCCGCAGGTGCTCAAAAAACTCTCGAAAAATTTCAAATTCTTTCAAAAGAAAATAATAATATTTTAATATCAGAGACTGGTTGTATTGGTATGTGCTATCAAGAACCTATCGTAGAAATATTTGCTTCTGGTAAAAAATTTCTTTATGCGAATGTTGACGAAAAAGTTGCTGAAAAAATTTTTACAGATCATGTTGTTCACAACAACCCTGTCCCAGAAAATTTAATCGCTGAAACAGAAAATGAATATCAATTTAATAAACAAAAAAGAATAGTTTTGAGAAATACAGGTATTATTAACCCAGAAAAACTTGAAGAATATATCGCAAGAGGCGGTTATGAAGGATTAAAGAAATCTTTGGCTATGACTCCTGCTGATGTTGTTAAAGTTGTAACAGATTCGGGGCTTCGTGGTAGAGGAGGAGCAGGTTTTTCTACTGGGATGAAGTGGAAATTTGCATCTGATTCAAAAAACGATAAAAAATATGTTATTTGTAATGCAGACGAAGGCGATCCTGGTGCTTTTATGGATAGGTCTGTGTTGGAAGGTGACCCTCACGCTGTAATTGAAGGTATTCTAATTTGTGGTTATGCTATTGGTGCTAACGAAGGTTATGTTTATTGTCGTGCAGAATATCCACTTGCAATTAAAAGACTTTTGGAAGCTATTAAACAAGCAGAAGAAAAAAATCTTTTGGGTAAAAATATACTTGGTACAAATTTTAGTTTTGAATTACACATTAAAGAAGGGGCTGGTGCTTTTGTTTGTGGTGAAGAAACTGCTTTAATGGCAAGTATCGAAGGTAAAAGAGGAATGCCACGACTTAGACCTCCATTCCCAGCAGTAAGTGGTCTTTGGGCAAAACCTACAAATATTAATAATGTTGAGACTTTAGCTTGTGTAAGTTATATTCTTGCAAATGGTGCAGAGTCATTCAATAAATACGGTACAGAAAAATCTAAAGGTACAAAAGTATTCGCCTTGGCTGGTAAAATTAAAAACGGTGGGCTTGTCGAAGTACCAATGGGTATAAGTTTAAAAGAAGTAATTTTTGAAATAGGCGGCGGTATAAAAGACAACAAGAAATTTAAGGCTGTGCAGATGGGGGGACCTTCTGGTGGTTGTATTCCAGAAAGCTTAATTAATACACCTGTTGATTATGAGTCTTTAATGGCTACTGGTGCGATAGTTGGCTCTGGTGGAATGGTTGTTGTTGATGAAGATACTTGTATGGTTGATGTGGCTCGTTACTTTCTCAACTTTACACAAACAGAAAGCTGTGGTAAATGTACATTCTGTCGTATAGGTACAAAAAGAATGCTTGAGATATTAACAAGAATTTGTGATGGCAAAGGGGAAGATTCTGACGTAGAAAAATTACTTGATCTTGCAAATAAAGTAAAAAATGCGTCACTTTGTGGGCTTGGACAAACTGCTCCAAATCCAATCTTAACAACTCTCAAATATTTTAAAGATGAATATATCGCTCACATTAGAGATAAAAAATGTCCTGCTGGTGTATGTACAGCGTTGATTAGATTTGATATAAATGATAAATGTATCGGTTGTGGTGCTTGTAAGAGGGCATGTCCTGTTGCTGCTATTACTGGTACTGTAAAACAAAAACATATCTTAGTTCAAGACTTATGTATCAAATGTGGCTCATGCTACAATGTTTGTAAATTTAGTGCTGTTGATAAAGGGTAATTTTAGTTTTTAATAGAAATAACTTAACCGACGACTGGTGCGTCGGTTATTTTTTTTTTTTTGAATAAAAATTATATTTTGTATATTAGAAATAACCAAAGGAAAAAGAAATGACTAAAGTTATTCCATTTATAATGTTGTTTTTAAGACTAGTATTATTTGCTATATTTCAAGCTTTAATAGCATTATTTTTTCTAATAATTGGATCAAAATCACCATGGAACCAATCTGAGGGTTATTGGATTATAAGTGGTTTATTAACAAATTTTGTAACATTTTATATTTTAATAAAACTATATAAAAAAGAAGGTATAAAATATTTTGATAATTTTAAATTTGTTAAAAAAAGTTGGTGGAAAGATTTGCTTATTACAATTGGACTGCTTGCTATATCTATGCCTCTTGCAACATTTCCAAATATATTTTTAGCAAATACTTTAATGGGATCAGCAGAGGTTAGTTTTAAACTTTTTTTTCGTCCACTACCATTATGGGTTATTCTTATGGGATTTTTATGGACAATAACTCAAGGATTAGTAGAGTTACCAACATACTTTTCATATATAATGCCAAGAATTGAAAAACTAATAAAAAATAGCTGGGTAGCATGGATTTTAGCCTCATTGTTTTTAGCACTCCAACATATTAGCTTACCGTTAATCATAAATCCTAATTTTATTATTTGGCGATTTGGAATGTTTTTTTTATTTGCGTTTTTCATTGGATTTTGTTTAAAAATACGCCCTCAATTGTTTCCTTATATTATGATAAGCCATGCTCTCATGGATAGTGCAGTTGTAATAATGTTATTAACAGTTAAATAAATATTTTTTTTTAAACATTTTTTAGATTATTCCATTGCTCTATGTGAAACATTCCATACATGTTTAATTTTGTCTAACGTTATAATTTAACCCATTAAGCCAGTTGTAAAGATCGTCTGTTGTGAACCATCTACGTTTTCTTAGGTCTCTTATAGTTTTACAATTTGTTAAAAACATAATTGATTTTAATTCTTGGATAATCGACTCAATTTTTTGTTCTAATTGTTCCATCCCAGAATATGCAGGTGCTAATAACTCTAATGCGATACCAGCTGCATCTGCTCCAAGAGCCAATGCTTTTGCCATATCAAGACCGTTTCTTATTCCGCCAGTTGCAATTATTGGTAGATATGGTTTTGTTTCAAAGATAGAGACTGGAGAAGGGATGCCCCAATTCCACAATAATTTTGCAAGGTTTTGTTTTTGAATGTCATTTTTTTCTACTGCCCTATAATATTCCACAGCAGGAAATGAAGTGCCACTGAGTCCACCAATATCGGCAAACCTAAAACCATGATCAGCTGCTTTTTTTGCAGTATTTTTACTGAGTCCACTTCCAGTTTCTTTAATTATCAAAAAAAATTCTTTAGAATAAGGAAATATTTTTTCCCAAAAGCCTTTCGCAATCAAATCACCTTCTGGTTGAGTAATTTCTTGTGAAAAATTTAGATGGATAGCTATACAATCTGCTTTTATCATTTGTACCAAATCATTAAATAACTTGTGTATATCAGGAGATAAAATTACTTGAGGCACGCCAATATTTCCTATAACAAGTGGTATATCAAAATCTTTTACAACGCTATAAGTATTTACTAAGGCTGGATTTTCTATCGCAGCTCTTTGGCTACCAACGCCGAGTCCAATGCCAAATTTTTGAGCAGCAGAGGCAAGTCTTTTATTTATATCTTGAGCAAGATTACATCCGCCAGTCATAGCAGCAATAATAAGTGGGGCTTTTAGTTGTTTGCCTGCCACCACAGAGCTTATATCAATGTCTTCCATTGACACATCTGGAATATTCTCACCAATAAGTGTCATATCATCCCAAAAATTTTTGTCACTTCTAACATTTTTGTCGATACATAGCTTTATGTGGTCTTCTTTTCTTATTTCTGTTGAATTAGTCATTTTAGCTCCTTATAAGAATAAAATTTATTCTTTTAATCTATCAATAATCATTATCTGGTTTAATTTAAACCTTTTTTATTTTTAAAATCCTTTTTAGGCTAAACTTAGAGTAATCTCTTAAAAATAACAAAATATTTAATAAGTAATACCCAAATCCATAATTTTTTCTTATTATTTTAAACCTATCTTTCCAGCAACCAAAAAAATTATTTTGTGAAAAACCATCGAGTAAGTATTTAGATAAAATTTGATTTGTGTTTGTAATTGTTTTACTTTTTTTTAAGAATTTTATTATCCAATCGTGATCAGATACATATTTATAAGATAAATCATAGTCTGACACCAAAGATTTTTTTGCGATTATTGATTGGTGCGACACAAGCATTCCATAAATAAAACTTTTGTAATCTAATTTTTGTGGAATATCAGTGATCTTTATAGTTCCTAAATTATTGTTAAGCAAACATTGTTTTCCATAATAAACATCACTATAATCATTTGTTTCAAAAATTTTACTAATTGTATTATTTTCAAAAACTTCATCACCACAATTTATAAACCAAATATATTCACCTTTTGCTAGGTTAATTCCTTTATTCATCGCATCATAAATCCCATTATCTTTTTCAGAAACAACAACTGCGATTTGGGTTTTATACTTATTAATTATATTCATCGTACTATCAGTAGATTTACCATCTATTATAATATACTCAATATTTTTATAATTTTGAGAAATTATACTTTTTATTGTACGTTCAATATGGTTTTCTCCATTAAATACAACTGTTATTATACTAATTAAAGGATTTTTCAAATATTTCTCCATTAAATATCAATTATGTCTGTTTTTATATTTTGTTCGTTAATATTAATTATTCCATATTTTCCATCTTTTACTGCACCTGGATTAAAAATTACTGTGCCATCAATATCTAATCGTCCGCCGAGTTCGTGAAAATGCCCACATAAGACTAACTTTGGCTTAGTTTTTTCTATAAAATTCCTAATCGAAATGCTTCCTATGTTTGGTAAGCCTGGTAATTTATCAAGCATTCCAAACGGAGGCGAATGTGTAATTATAATTCCATTTTTTAAGTAGTCTATTCTATTAAAAAAATCATCTATTTCATTCTCATAAAAAGAAACAAATTTATTTATAAAGTCTCTATTTGCATTCAAAGCGATATTTTCATCCAAAAACTCAATATCGGTATCTGATTTCAGTTTTATTCCGCAAAAATCTAACAAAAACTTTAATTTAGATTCTTTTAAAAATTTAAAAATCCGACTTTTATCTGCTCTAAAATATTCTCTATAAACCTTAAAATCATCTTTTAGACTACGACTAAATCCAATGCCAACAAGATCAAAGTCTGTAAAAGTAACTTTTTGTTTGTGAATATTTATCAGATTGTCTGTTATTGCTTTAACTAATTTTTCGCTTTTATCGCAATTGCCGGGTACAATGTAGGTATTTTTGGGTAGAATGTCTATTATTTTCCTCGCTATATCAAAATCAGGGTTTGAAGGGTCAAGTAAATCACCACCACAAAAGATATAATCAAAGCCAGAAAAATTTATTTTTTTTATGTTACGAATATTTTGATGAATGTCTGTTAAAAATAAGATTTTTTTTTCTTTCATATATATATAATAACAGAAAATATATTTTTGTCAAAATTATTTAATAAAATCAAAAGATTTTGTCATACAAAACGATTGGATAAATATATAAATAATAAGGGAGAATATTATGAGTAATAAAATTTTTTTAACATTTCTAATCGTATTTATTTTATCATTGATTAGTTGTGGAATGATTCCACAAAAAACAGATTTAACTATTACCACAACAAACAATACCATTCCAGAAGATTCTACCGCAACCACAGTAAATACTGCAACTACAACGACCATAAGTGTACCAAAAGAAGTATCGAGTGTGAGAGTAACTCAAATCACAAATCATGGAATTGCGTTTGAATGGGATGCTACAAATGACGCTTTAGAATACTATGTTAAAACAAGTGAATATAGTAGTTTGGATCAATCAAATTTTTCTAATTACTGGCTTTCTGGTGGTAACACAAAGTTTATACATTGCAATCTTACAAAAAATAAGACTTATTACTACCAATTATTTGTAGAAAGAAGAAAAACCGAGTCATCTGTCGAATTAACTCCTTTAACAGATGTTTTTTCTTTAACTACTGGAAATGAAGCAACAAAAGATATATCTTTACTTCCACCAAAACCACAAAATGTGATAATAAAAGATATAGAAGGTCTTAGCTTTAAAACAGTGATAGAGTTACCAGAAGGAGTTTATGGTTTTAATTTGTTTACAGGAGAGGTAAATGACTCTTCTATTATTTCAGAAAATGGAAATTATATGGCACGTTATTCAAATACTGATAACAAATTTGAAATAAACTCAGAAATGGGATATTCAATGACTAATTGTCAAGTAACAGTTATTTTTTATAATATTTATGGAAAATCAGAAATGTACAAAACAACTATACAGTTTAAATAAAAAAATTGTAACTATATATCTTAGTTACAAAAATAATGTGAGTTAATAAAAAAGCAAGGATTTTTTAATTTATTATTAAAATCCTTGCTTTTTTAATTTATAAGTCCTTAGTTAAGACTATTTTTTCTTTCTTTTTAATATTACACAAGGACCTTTTACAACCAATAAAGAAATTTTTTCAGAGTCCATTAATTCTTTTATTGTTTTTTCTATATCTTCTGGTTTGTAAGCGTCTACTATTCTAAAATTTGGTGCTACAATTCCAACTGAACCTGCAAGTTTTTCGTAGTCAATAGACATTGTTGGTACAAGGTTTATCGTTTCTCCAGAGAATGGATTTGGCTGCATACCAGTCATCGCAGTAGTTCCATTGTCCAAAACTATCATTAATAAATTTCTTCGATTGTATGCTGCGTTTATCAACCCAGTTATTCCACTATGAGCAAATGTCGAATCCCCAATTACAGATACAACTTTATTCTTTTGTTTTAATGCTATTTCTATACCTTGAGCAACTGTAATACTTGCACCCATATCTACACAGGTATCCATTGAGCTGAATGGAGGCATAACGCCAAGTGTATAACAACCAATATCACCTGATACAATAAGTCCGAGTTTATTTAAAATAGCAAAAATTTGTCTATGAGGGCAACCCGGGCATAAAGCTGGCGGTCTTGCTGGGATTTGTATATTTATATCTGCTTTTTTTGCCAAACTTTCTTTTCCGAATGCTTTTTTAATAGCATCTGGACTTAATTCTCCTGTTATTGGGAATAAGTTTTTACCTTCGACATTCAACCCCATCGCTTTAATTTGAGTTTCAAAAAATGGGTCGAGTTCTTCAACTACATAAACTTTTTTAACCTTAGAGCAAAAGTCTCTAATTAATTTTTCTGGGAGAGGATAAACAAGTCCAAGTTTTAATATTGAAGCCTCTGGGAATATTTCTTTTACATAAGTATAACAAATGCCAGATGTAATAAAACCAATATCAGTATCTTTTATTTCTGTCTTATTTATACTAAAATTACTTGAGTCATTTACTAAATCTACAATTCTTTTTTCTACATCAAAGTGTCTTGCTCTTGCGTAATTTGGTATCATTACATATTTTTTTGGATTTTTATCAAACCCTGTAACTTTATGTTCAGTTTTTGTTTCTGTGTCTTCTACAACTGTTTTTGAGTGTGAAATACGAGTTGTTGTTCGTAAAAATACAGGTGTATCATATTTTTCGCTTAACTCAAAGGCAAGTTTTGTAAAGTCTAATGCTTCTTGAGAATCTGCTGGCTCAAACATTGGCATTTTTGCAAATAGTGCATAATTTCTGTTGTCTTGTTCGTTTTGTGAAGAGTGCATATTGGGATCATCTGAAGTCACAACTACAAGTCCGCCTTTTACACCAATGTAACTTAATGTAAAAAGAGGGTCAGCTGCAACATTTATACCAACATGTTTTGAGGTAAATAAAGTTCTTGCTCCAGCCAAAGAAGAGCCAATTGCAACTTCTAGGGCAACTTTTTCGTTTGTAGACCATTCTGTGTAAACATCTTTATAATTTCTAAAGTTTTCTAATATTTGAGTAGAAGGAGTTCCGGGATACCCACAACCTACTGTTGCTCCAGCCTGATATGCTCCAAGAGCAACTGCTTCATTTCCAGAAAGTAATTTTTTTTTCATTTATCATTCCTTAAATTTAAACCAAATTTCTGGTTATTAATATATTTTTTTAATTATATCATAATTATATCATAGTTATATAAAAAAGTTTTTAAAAATTCAAAAAAGTTAATTTTTTAAAAAAAATTAGGCTTGCCAAAAAATTTAGCAAGCCTAACTAGTTTTAATTAAGTATTTTCAATTGTTAGTTCTTTCAATACTTCTGGATCAACAGGAGGAAGTCCAGAGACATCATATCTTTGTTTTAAGTTTTTATGATTTCCGTAAACCATTGATCTCATTGGAGCATTAAAGAATCTAATTGCTTTCATCCACCATGTTTCGTCTTTTGGTGGGAATGCTTCTGTATCTGTGCTCATCATTGCATTTGTAAAAGCATTACCAAATTGGTAGTTAAGATCAATTACATGATTCATTGTAAATGTAGATTCAATTGGAACATTTACCCATGGATCATAGAGTTCGTCTTTTTTATCACCAACGAGATTGATTCGAGGTTTACCAAATTGAACTACTGCTTTTTTCATATATTCACTTACTAATGGATCAAGTCCCATTTTTGAAGAACCAATCCAGTCAACAGCAACTATATTATCGCCACCTATAATAGTTCTTGTGTAATTTGGGTCTTTCTTTGAGAAAACACCAAATGGACCATCCGCACTTTCATAAGCATCAATAAAACCAAAATGAATTGGGTAGTGTTGTAAATATTCTATTGTTGTCGCATAAATACCTCTTGTACAATGATACTCATGGTATTTATTTTGAACAGGTAATGCTCCATAAATACATTTAATTGTAAGGGTATAATAAGCGTAGCAGTGTGTTTTATTTTTAGCAAAAGAGATTCTAAAATCAGCATCTTGCCAAACCTTATGAATTTTTGTTCCTTTTAATGGTCCTTCAAAAGGTTTAATAGGTTCAACCCATCCAGATTGATCGCTCATATCAACAACTTTGTATTTTTCGCATGCTTCAAGCCCAATATATTTTGCTACATTTAAAACACCTCTATTCTCAAAGTAGTTACCATAAGTTGATTGAGCCTCAACAACTGTAATATCAGTAAAACCTTCGTCATAGATTATATCAATAAGTTCTTTGATTAGTACAGGGTCAGTATAAGTTGTGTGGTCATATTTATCATAGAGGAACATAAAATTTGGTTTGATTACAACTTTCATATCTTTTGGTTGTTTACCAAGTTTTTTTGCTCTCTCATAGAGTGATTGAATAAATGTTGTAGCCTGAACAACTTGATGTAAAAGTTGTCGTTTATCTTCGTTTTCTAATGCAACTCTTTCTTGTAATGAAACTTGTCCTGGATTTTTTTTCTTGAAAATGTTAAGCATTCCTAATAGATCAGAAGCTGTACCAGTATCTTGTGCTGGGTCTTGAAATTCTTTAGTCCAAGCCATTTTTGTTTTGTAAACAGCAACTGTTGCCTCAGTATTATCAAGTGGAGAATCAGTTTTAACAGTTGTAGTTGCAGGTGCTATTGCTTTAAGATTAATTCGTTTCATGTCTTCTTCTAAAGCAAACATCTCTTCGCCTTTACTATCTGTTAATAAAACTATTCTTCTTTGGAAAACACCAGGTTCGTAGTGGTCATAGTTTACTTCAAGAACATAGTCATCTTTTATTTTTAAGGTCTTTGGTTTTCTATCGATTTGTTTTAATTCGTTACCATCAACATTAACTTCAACGCTTCTAAAAGGATGTGCAATTGCAGAAAGTAAATGGTCAATTAAGTTTTTAACAGGATATATTGTGTCATTAAATAATACACCACCAGTTGTGTGAACTAAAAGTTTTTTGCTTTCTGGTGAAATTCCACAAAAATAATTGTAATTTAATGAAGGTTCTTTTACATATTTGATTGTAGATTTTTCTGCTTCACCCCATGATTTATTGATGTCAATCAATATTTCTTTTTTATTAATTTTCATCTTTGCTGTTTTTAAAGAAACACTTCTAATGCCAAGTCTTACACCCATACCTTTATGTTCTGGAGCATATTCTTTAATAACTTTATCTATGTAGAGTAATAAAGGATTTTCCATACCTTCTGGTAAGCCAAAAGGAACAACAACAGCAGGAACTGGTTTGTTTTTTTCTTGTGGAACATTAGCATCAAATGTAAATTCTATATCTGCGTCTACTGGTGTAAGTATTTTAGAACCAGCTGGATTTAATAAATCATCCGAAAATGACACACTATATCCATCACTTAATCTATAAATTGTTCCTTTATAAGAATACTTACTTGTAGTTCCATCAATTACATCTAATTTTAATTTTTCTTCAAGATTTCTTGCAGCAATTAAATATCTTTCAAAAATCTTATTGCCATTTTCATCTTTAGTTGCCATAATAAAAGAAACATCCCAGAAAGTATTTGGGTCTCCCCATGGAAAGCCAAGATCATGAGCTCCACTATAAAAAAAGAATTTTTTGTCTTTACCTTCGTCTTTACAACTTCCAGAAAGAACAAAGTTTTGATAATCAGTTGAGTAGAAAATACTAAATTTTTGGAAATACATAGTGTATGCTTCGCCAAAAAAGAAGTCATAAAACTGAGATATAGTTTTTACTTTGTCAGCAAGTGTTTTTGCACCTGTAACAGTAGTTGATTTTAACATTTCAAAGAAACCAACAGAACTTATATGTAAAATACCAGTTGCATAAAGTTTATCTTTGTTATCTTTTGTAAAATCAAGATTTTCACCCTTATAAATATCAACAAAAAGAGTTGTTGAATCTTTCAACATATCTGATCCCGCGTGTGGAAAGATTGTTTTTTTACCATGAAAAATGTATGATTCGTCAAGTTCTGATTTAAAAGGAAGAATGTATTCCATTATTTTCATATTTACACCCTTTTCTTTATCATAGAAAAGTTTGTAAAGATTAAAACTTCCGTTAAGGATGCTGAGTTTTTCTCCAAGACCAGGAACTGTTACAGTACCATCAAAAGTCGCTTTTCTTTCTGTAATTGTAACAAATTCTTCTACATTATAAGCTGTTATAACACCATTTATGCTACAAAAGAAATTTTTTTCTTTCCCTTTATTAAAAGCATCTGTCTGGTTAGTCTCACCAGGAAAAATATAGCCGGTTAAATTTTCGTTAAAAGAAAGGTTCATATATCCTCCATTATTCTAAAATCTATAAAAAAAATTATAAAAGAATTAATTAAAAAATCAAACAATTATTTAAAAAAAATAAATTTATTTGTTTTTTTTGATTTTTTTTTCTAAAAACTATATTTTTTGTGCTAGAATTAAACTATTGAGGATTAAGAATTGAAAATTAGTAGACTAAGCAAATGCTTAATTGATTTAAAAATAAATTAACATATCGTTAAATAATTATATGATAATTGTCAAAAATTATTGTAATAATTTTCTTATTTCATCTTCAGATAAATCTAAACATTTACTTATTAAATTTAATGATAATCCCTCTTCAATCATTTTTTTAGCAGCCTCAATTTTAGTTTCAATTTTTCCCTCGATTTTGCCTTCGATTTTCCCCTGCATTTTTACTTCTTCTTTCATTCTCTCAATAGATGCAGCAAGCATAGCTTTTACCTCCATTATATTATTAATTTCATCATTTATTTCTTCTATATTATCATACTTGGATGTTTTAAATAGACTATTTATCCACAACTTAAATAATTTTATCAAATCGGGTTTTTCTTTCTCAAGTAAACTTATTATATTCTGAATTTCGGCTTTTATCTCATCTGGTGTAGAATTTTCTACATAAAACACCGCTGATATAAAATTATGTATTTTTAATAGCGTTTCTTTACTAATTTCATTTTCTATTATCTTATAGTAACTAAATTTAGGTATATATTTTTCTGGAATATTACCAATTATTATACTACTAATATTTTCTTTTGCAGTCCATTTATCCTCTCCATTATACAATAAAATTGGAAAAACTGCTGGTAATTTAGTAAATTTGTCGTTTTGCGATAAAAAATCGTAAAATTCTAAGATATATCGCAAAATTCGCAATGACATAAACTTATCGACAGTTGATTGAAATTCAATCAATAGATAAATATAAATTTCATTGCCTTTAAAATTAACTTTGTAAATAATATCAGATTCTTTTTCTAAAAACTTCTCGGTAACAAAAGACTTATCGAGTCGTTCTAATGTCGAAAAATCCAAATCCTTCACAAAATCTTCGTGTACAAAACTTGAAAGTAGTTCTTCCACAACTAAAGGATTTGAAAATATTTTTTTATATCGTTTGTCATTATCATTTGGCATAATTAAAATATATCAAAAAATTTGGAGAAAATCAAATAAAAAGGTGGTCTCTTTTATGGTTATTTCTTCTTTTTATCTTCTTTAAAATAAACTCGTATATTTTTCGTATAAATCAAACAAAAATTCATTCTACCAAGCTCGCTTGTAAATGGTTGAGGTCAGTAACACAAATCGATGGTTTTCTCTAACTTTTTGTGAGTATCGATAAGTTTTTTTGGCATAGATATTGGATCGTAAAGGTCTGGAAGTTTTTCACTCTTGTACTCCTCGCGGATAGCCAAAAATTCTTTTGCTCCCTCTTCAACTTTAGAATACTTGTTAATAGTTACATAAGCAAAATATATCAAATAATTTTGTTAAAATTTTAATAAAATAGACTGTTTCTAATAGTTATAGCAGTTTTAATTATAATTTTAATTGTTTTTATTTTGTTTAATTCGTTTTACTTGTGATTTTGATTGATTTTATTGATATTTAATTATGATTTTTTTATTAGTAATTACAATTTTATAAAATAAATTAGTTGAATCGCTTGATTTTTTTTTTTTATTTCTCTATAATTTTTTTAGTTACCATTTTATAATTATTTGAATTTATTGGAGTTTTTTATGAAGAAATTTTTTATCTGTTTATCTCTTTTTGTATCCGCCTTTTTGTTGAATTCTCAAAACAATCTAATAGTAATTACAGGGTCTTCTTTTGGAGATTCATCACAAGTTCTTAATACATATTCATCTATAAAAAATAATATATCAAATGATAATTTTTTTCTTTTTGATACAGGAGATATTTTAGGGATGGAGACTTTAGCAAGTTATACCTCAGGTGATTTACCAGCATCTATTATATCATCTCTTAATTATCATGGAATATCAATAAGTAACCATGAATTTGATTATAATCCTAATACTTTGAAAATTCTTACTGATAAATATAAACTACCTTTTATTTCTGCAAATATTAAGGTTGATGGCATTGATTGTCCAGAATATTCAATAATTGAAGGTAAAACAAAAATAGGTTTTTTTGCATTAACAGAACTTCAAGGACGCGTACCATACAAAATAAAAGAAATAGACCCTATAAAAGCTGCCAATCAAGTTGCTATAAAATTAAAAGAAGCAGGGTGTAAAAAAATAATTTGTTTTGGAACTTTAACAGGAGAAACAGGTATTAAAATTATAAAAGAAATTCAAGATATTGATTATGTTTTTATAGGAAAATGGAATGAGATGGATTCTTATAAATCAATAGATGGAAGAGGTGTATATTTTGTTCACAATAATGATTATTTGGTTTATAATCCTGAAAATGATCTTATTGAAAGACACATTGTCGAACAATCCGAAAATAAAGATGAAAATATTAAACTATTATATGAAAAAGTAGCCAAAATTTCTGATGAATATAATATAGAATCTGAAAAAGATCTGTTTAAATCTAAAGAATTAATAAAAATTAGTGATATTGCTTTATCTCTAATGAGAAATATTACTCAAAGTGAAGTTGCATTTCTAAATAGCGGTGGGATTTCTGATAATGAAATTGAAGGCTCAATAAAAAATAAGCATATAAATGCTGCAATAAAATATAAAAGTAAAATAATTAAAATTATTCTAAGCGGTGAAAAGATAATAGAAATATTAAAAAAGAATCAAATGCGTATAAAAAATAATCAAAAACATTTATTGATTAGTGGAATAAGCGATAATATGATAAATAAACGTGATATTGTAAAATCAGAATATTATTACGTTGCAATTAATGATTTTCTACTATCTGGAGGAGACGGTTTTACAGAATTTCTTGATGGTAAACAATTAAAATCTATAAAAGATTACGGATATTTAAAAGAAAATATTTATAATTATTATAAAGGAAAAGAAAATATTAAAATCTCAAATACAAAAAAAATTAATTCGACTTTATATTGGAAATATCTTATTGATATAAACACTAATTATCAGGGCAATTTTTTTTATAATAATAAATATTATTCTACAATATCTTATTTTGCAAAAAACTATCAAGAGCATAATTTAAAAACATCTTTTTTATTTACTACTTTATGGAAAAACTCTTATCACAAGTTAACATTATCTTCAAAAATAGATTATGAATTAAAATGGACAAAACAAGATGACAGTGATAAAATTGATTTTAGTTTTAATAATGATTTTATAAGAACTGAAGCAGATTATGAATTTAATTACAAATATGCTTCACCATATATAAATGTAAAAATTGACAATTTGAAGTTTTACTTTGTTGATGATACATTAAAAAATTTTATTATTAAACCACAAACAGGTATAAGGCATCATCTTCCGTTTAATTTTTTTATTAGTGAAAGTATAGTTTTTGATATTTATCCTTTTAATAATGCAAATTATGTTAATATAGGTGGAAAAATAGGTTTTAATTTACCATATTCATATAAAGATATTGTTATAATTAAAAATGATATTAATTTTTATTTTCTTTCTGATATATCGGATTCTGTAAGGTTTAATTTTATTATTGAGGCTTATTCAGGTGTAAAAATCAAAGTTTTCCAATACCTTTATACTAATTTTGATTTCTTATTTTACTATGATTTATTACAAAATAAACCGGCAGTCGGTATTAACATGAATGTTGGGGTTTCTTTTTTAAATGGAACAATTAATATGTAAGTCAAATTTCTATTTAAAAAATAACAATTTACCACGAATTTTACGAATATTTAGAGAGTATTTCAATAAAAAAGATGATTTTTTTTAAATTTATTGTAATTTTTAATCAAAATTCTCTTTTTTATTGTATTTACTTCGTGGTTTAAACTAATTGTTGATGGATATTATTCTAATCGCCCTTTTAGAAACGATTGAGTATATTATTATCTTCATTTATTTTTTCTTTTTATTTTCTTTAAATAAACTCGTATATTTTTCGTATAAATCAAATAAAAATTCTATCCTACCAAGCTCGCTTGTAAATGGTTGAGGTCTGTAACACAAATCGACGGCTTTATCTAACTTTTTGTGGGCATCAACAAGTTTTTTTGGCATAGATATTGGATCGTAAAGATCAGCAAGTTTTTCACTCTTGTACTCCTCACGGACTGCCAAAACCTCTTTTGCTCCCTCTTCAACTTTAGAATATTTGTTAAAATCTGGAGTCTCAGGCCAAGGGAAATTGTTGTAGACTAAATTATTTGAATACCTATAATCACTTTTTAATCTACCACAAACCTGTCTAACCCAAGCCATGTGTATTGATGACATCAAAATCCCAAATTCATAAAAAGTTGCGTTTGGTACAGCAAGACAAGAATCTGATACAATATAATCTTTTGTAAAAAAAGCCATTGGTATATAATATCTATTTTCTGATGTAACTCTAGGAATCAAAATATAATCACTATTTGGTTGTCTAATCTCTCCAAATAAATAAGGATAATCGGCAAGTTTTTTAGTTGCCTCTCTTGTACTTTGTAATCTATAATTTTTTACATTTTCAATTCTTTTTGCAACCATTGGTAAACTTTTAATTTCTGATGGTTTAATATCAACTAACCATAAACACCAACGATTTTCATTATTCAAAAATTCTTTTGCACTAATCAAGAGTTTAAAAAATTTTTCAGCGTCTGGCTCTTTTTCTAAAAACTCGTTTTTTTCTTGATCCGTAAACAAAAAATTACCTTCATCATTTGGCATACTCCCAAAAGATATTTGAGAAACATTACAAATAGGAGTAGTTCGACTTTGCAACACAAAATCTTTTTGATTTACTAAATAAGGATTTATATTTTCAACTTTTAATTCTACTGGTTCGCCTTTAACATCGTGATAATTAAATATTTTTTTATCTTTTGTATCAAAATTCGCAAAACCAATTAACACAACATAAACACCAGCATTTTTTTTAGCCTCATTTGTCCATTTAAAAGTACGATGTGCAAAATATATTTTGGAAGTTCTTCTTCTGTTATCCCTGCAAAATAATCTATTGCTTGAGAATATGCTTTGTCCAAATCTTTGCCTCGTGATTTATGCTCAACTAAAAGCATTCCTTTCCAAAACAAGTCAATAAAACCAGTTTTGTTATTTAATTTTTTAACTGGTTCTTCAAAACTTGCAACTCTTTTACGGGAAATACCAAAAATATTGAAAAATCCATCCCAAAATGATTTTGCCTCAGCATCTTCACTTGATTCGTCTTTCCATTCGTTAGCAAATTCAATTGCTCTCTTTTTTATTTCATTTAAACTCAATGACATCTAATAAACCACCGTTATATATTTAAATTAAGCATTTTTCTAAGAATATGTTGATATAACAAAATTTAAGCTTCTTATCAATCATTCTAAACAATTTTACCAATCTTATCAATATTTTTCTCAAAAGTTTTTAGATATTGACAAGTTGGGTAATTATCGGTAAAGTATTTTGGTGGGAAGTCTCGCACAGAGGCATAAAGAACACTGATGGGGAAAGAATTTTGAGAATTTTTCCCATTATTAACTCTATATAACACGGATTAGCATAGATTAGGGAGAGATTAACATAAATTACGCTGGTTTTAATTCATTTTATTTTTACTTCTATTGTTTTTTGATTGTTTTAATTAAAAATGTTTCTTTATTGGTCAAAAATTATTGTAATAATTTTCTTATTTCATCTTCTGATAAATCCAAACATTTACTTATTAAATTTAATGATAATCCCTCTTCAATCATTTTTCTAGCAGTTTCAATTTTGGTTTCAATAATTTTATTTCCCATCTCTCTTAGAACATCGATTCTAATTTGTTCATCTCTCCTTTTAAGAGCCATTTCAAACATAGTTTTTACCTCCATTATATTATTAATTTCTTCATTTATTTCTTCAATATTGTTGTATTTTGATGTATCAAATAAATTGTTTATCCACAACTTAAATAATTTTATCAAATCAGGTTTTTCTTTTTCAATTAACTGTATTATATGCCGAATTTCGACTCTTATCTCATCAGGTGTAGAATTTTCTACATAAAACACCGCTGATATAAAATTATGTATTTTTAATAGCGTTTCTTTACTAATTTCATTTTCTATTATCTTATAGTAACTAAACTTAGGTATATATCTTTCTGGAATACTACCAATTATTATATCTTTTATATTTTCTCTTGCTGTCCATTTATCTTCACCATTATACAATAAAATTGGAAAAACTGCTGGTAATTTAGTAA